>Ga0306867_1000008_pt1 | contig 353125 bp, 368 predicted proteins | sample AntRauTorckE6831_FD_190432 | JGI IMG/M metagenome (GOLD analysis project Ga0306867, IMG submission 190432) | Saline lake microbial communities from Rauer Islands, Antarctica - Metagenome Torckler E6 #831 (v2) (version 2) | ecosystem: Environmental > Aquatic > Non-marine Saline and Alkaline >...
CGTGGTGCGGTTGTGGGGCGGACGTGGTGCGGTCGTGGGGCGGACGTGGTGCGGTTGTGGTGCGGACGTGGTGCGGTTGTGGGGCGGTCGTTGCCGCTCGGTGCGGGACCCGGGTGCACCACCGCAGGACCCACCGTCGTTTCGAGTGAAACGCCGGTTCAGGCGGTGTGGTGCTGGTTGGTGGTATCGAGTCCCCGGGTTCGGCGCAGCGGACCCACCGGTGATGCAAGTGAAATCTGGTTGGAAGCCGGTCCGTGACCACTCTCTCTGTCGACAGGAGTTGGGAGTCCTCGCGTCGGAATGCCGGGGGGAGAGCTGGTCGGTCTCGATAGACGGGTCTTCGAGCGCGAGCGGTCGAGACCTGGGTGTGGAGAGACGCGACGGTGGCGCGAGTGATGGTGGTGGAAGCGGGTTGGGATGGGTGAGAGACACCACTGTTGCGAGTGAAGCGGTTGTGGGGGTGTGGTGGGTGGGGGTGGGGTTCGCGTCGCGGCGGGTCGAGCGCTTCACCTGCAATCACGGTGGGTGGGTCTCGAAAAATCGATGGAGCATTCCTCTCGCGGGATTCGAGTGGATTCGGGGAGCCCATCCACCGCCCGACCTGTCAGCGCTTCACTCGAAACCACGGTGTGCTCGCACGTGACCCCTAGCCCAAACCCCGCTTCACTCGAAACACCGGTGTCTCTCTCCCCTACCGAACGGCCAAATCTACCCAACTCACCATTGAGCCTCCACGCGTTTCTCCTACCTGGAGACCCGCGCACGGTCGCTATCGACCAAGCTCCCTCTCTAGACGCGGGACGCTCCATCTTCCCCTCCCTACCTTCCCCTCCCTACCTTCCCCTCCCTACCTTCCCCTCCTTATCTTCCTCTCTCTAGCTAGTTCGTCCTAGAAACAGAGTGAGAGACAGAGAGAGTGTGGTGGAGTATGTGGGGGTTGCTAGCTCGGTTCGAGACCTTCGACGGGCGCGTCGATGACGAATCGACCGTGCGGGTGCCTCGCCCCGGTGTTTCGAGGAGCCGACGAGCGTGAGAGTTCGGTTGTTCGAGTGGTCGCGACCTCTTCACTCGAAACACTCGAATCACGTGAAAAGGCGGTCGTTAAATAGGGGGAGTCCATCGGTCCGAGTCATGCGTCGCTTCGAGCGGAAGCGGACCATCTTCGCCAACAAGGACGCCCTCCGCGAGAGCTATCAGCCCGATCGCATCCAGGAACGCGACGAAGAGATCGACGTCTACATGGATGCGCTCCAGCCCGTCATCGACGGCTGGGAGCCGAACAACATCTTCCTCTACGGGAACACCGGCGTCGGAAAGACCGCCGTCACCGAGTACCTCCTCGAGCGACTCCGCGAGGACGCCCGGGAGTACGACGACATCGACCTCTCCGTCCTCACCCTCAACTGCAAGCCGCTATCGTCGTCGTACCAGGTCGCGGTCGAACTCGTGAACGAACTCCGCCCGGACGGTGGCGAGATCAGTACGACCGGCTACCCCCAGCAGACGGTGTTCAACAAGCTCTACGAGGAACTCGACGACCTCGGCGGAACCGTCCTCCTCGTCCTCGACGAGATCGACTCCATCGGCGAGAAGGACGAGTTGCTGTACGAGCTCCCGCGAGCGCGCTCGAAGGGCGACCTGACGGAGGCGAAGGTCGGAATCGTCGGTATCTCGAACGACTTCAAGTTCCGCGACCAGCTCGACCCGCGCGTTCAGGATACGCTCTGCGAGCGGGAACTCCAGTTCCCGCCGTACAACGCCCAAGAGCTCTCGAACATCCTCGCGTCGCGGGCGGAGATCGCGCTCCGCGACGACGTCTACGACGACGCTGTGGTTCGATTGTGTGCGGCGCTCGCGGCGAAGGATCGCGGGAGTGCACGCCAGGCGCTCGACCTCCTCCTGCTCGCCGGTGAGCAAGCCCAGAACAACGGGGACGACTTCCTCGAGGAGGCGCACGTCGAGCAAGCGCAACACGAACTGGAGCGCGAACGCGTCGAGGAGGGCATCCGCCAGCTCACCCAGCACGGCCACCTCGCGCTCCTCGCCGTCGTCTCCCTCGCGGACGCCGGCCGGACGCCGGAGCGTTCCCGGAACATCTACGACCGCTATCTCGACGTCTGTGACGCGATGGGCGTCGACAGCCTCGCTCAGCGAAGCGTCCACAACCACCTCTCGGACCTCCGGATGCTCGGCATCCTCACCGCTCGCGAGAACCGCTCCGGGTCGCGCGGGAACTTCTACAGTTACGAACTCGACGTCCCACTGGAGTCCGCTCGTCGTGCGCTCGAGGACGAACTCGGGCTCGACGACGGCCTCCAGCAGACGACGCAGGCCGCGATCGGTGACCATAGCGACTGACCCCCTCGCCGCTGCATCGTGACTTACCACGTCGTTGCGTCGCCGGACCAGTCGGTGATTTCTCGGCGGTCCCTGGTAACGAAACCGTCCATACTGCTTGATATCGAGTGACGCGAAGTGCATCGTAGTATGACCGACGACGACAGCGAACCCGAGGAGGAGGAGGAGGAGGAGGAGGCGTCGGTGGCTGACGAGAAACGCACCGTCGAGGACGTCGACCACGAGCACCCCCACACCGGGGAGACGTTCGACCGGACTGGCGTGCACGGTCGCGGGAAGGAGCACCCGGACGCGATGAACGAGTCCACGGATGTGACGAACGAGTCCACGGATGTGACGAACGAGTCCACGGACGCGGCGGACGAAGAATCCGAGGAGGACACAGCGGAGGCCGAGTCGACGATGGACGCGTCGGCCGACGACGAGAACGCGTCGTGACGCTACTACGAGGACCTTTGGCCCGGACACATCACCGATTCGCGTGGACCCTCCGCGCCACGGGACCCTCCGCGCCACGGGACCCTCCGCGCCACGGGACCCTCCGCGCCACCGGGCCCTCCACGCCGCGGGAACCCACCACCGCTTCACGTGAACGATTCCGTGACGGAGTCGCCGAGTCGAGCACTCGCGACGTCGCAGAACCGAGTCGGGACTCGCTGGCGGTCCGCGAGAGAGGTCGTTTCCGTCGGTGACGTCCTCGAAGAGGGCGGCCGGCCAGTACCCCTGGCTACAGGTCCATGCCGCCGTTGACGTCGATGACCTCGCCAGTGATGTAGCTCGATTCCTCGGTGGCGAGGAACCGGACCGTCGCCGCGATGTCCTCGATCTCCGCGAACCGCTCCAGTGGAATTTGGGCGACGATTCGGTCCTGGACGTCCTCCGGAACTTCCGCGAGCATGTCCGTGCGAGTGAACCCGGGTGCGACGCAGTTCGCGGTCGACCCGCCCGACGCCAGCTCGATGGCGATGGTTCGCGTGAACCCGAACACGCCAGCTTTCGCGGCGGCGTAGTTCGCCTGCCCGAAGTTCCCCTGTTTCCCGACGATACTGGAGATGTTGATGAGGCGCCCCTCGTGAGCGTTCCAGATGTCGTCGTAGAACGTCTGCGTGCAGTTGAAGATCCCGCCGAGGTTCACGTCCATCACTTTGTCCCACTCTTCGCGCGTCATGTTCACGAACCGCGTGTCCTGCGTGATGCCGGCGTTGTTCACGAGGACGTCGACGGGCCCGAACTCGTCGTGGGTGAGTTCACGCATCGCCTCGACTTCGGTGCGGTTGCAGACGTCAGCCTGCGCGGTGATGGCGTTCCCTCCGGACTCGCGGATGGCTTCGGCCGCATCCTCGGCGGACTCGTTCGAGGAGCGATAGTTCACGACGACGTTCGCACCTCGTTCCCCGAGGTGCTCCGCGATGCCGCGTCCGATGCCACGCCCTGAACCCGTGATGACACAGGTGCGTCCTTCCATAGACATGTGTTGGATGCGGGTCGCCGGTGGCGGCCCGCGCGTATCCGAAGTATCGCCCAACTGCATCTTAATGGTTCGCCCGTGCCGGGTTCGAAACGATACCCGGAAACACAGGGACGGCTAGGGGAGGCGCGGCTCGGTCACTCGTCGCGGAGCGACCGGTGAGAGAGGAAACTCCGGGAACAGTGATAGCAGTGGACTCGTCGTTGCGGTAGCACGAACAGAAACGATCGAACGGAGGGAACGGATCGAACGGACCGAACGGACAGTCTCGGTGGTCGACTACTCGGCGGCGAGTTCCTGGGCCTGGTCGATCCAGTCCTCGACGCGCGAGACCGGGAGGTCCGCCTCCGCGGCGACCGTCGCCGGGTCCGCGTTCGCGAGTTCGAGGAGGGACTCGTAGCCAGCGTCCGCGAGGTCCTCAGCGTATGCCGGCCCGACGCCGTCGAGGTCCGTCAGGGCGGGGGCCTCCGTACCTTCGACCTCGATCTCGATGCCGTCGTCGGGAGTTTCCGCGGACGCATCCACGGGGTCCTCCGCGATTGCGGCGTCCGAATCCTCCTTCGTCTCGACGTCCTGGTCGACGGCGTCCGCGTCGTCGGGCATCCGTGCCTCGAACCAGTCGCAGACGTCCGGCCAGAGTTCCGCGTGACTCTTCGAGGAGACACTCATCCCGATGTGCCCGGTTGGGAACTCGAGGATCGTCTTGTCGTCGCTCGGGATGGCGTCGTTGAACGGCTTCGACGCCTCCGGCGGAATCAGGTGGTCGTACTCCGCGACTATCTGGAGCACGGGCATGTCGATGTTCTCGATGTCGACGTGCTCGCCACCGAGGTACAGCTCGTTCTCCATGAGCTTGTTCTGCTGGTAGATGTCCTCGATGAACTCGTTGAACGTCGCACCGGCGACGTCGATGCCGTCGCCGAGCCACTCCTCCATGCGCGCGAAGTTCTCCACGAAGTCCTCGTCCTCGACGTTCTCGTAGAGGTTCACGTACTTCGTGACGTAGTTCTGGACGGGGTCCATGAGCGCGAACCCGACGTCGAGGAACCCCGCGGGGACGTTGTGGAACGTCTCCGTGACCGCTTCGGGGTCGAAGTACTCTTCGCCGCCCCACTGCTCGAGGACACCGCCGGTGCCCGCGAAGCAGAGGCCAGCCGCCATCAGCGCAAGGTTCTGGACCTTCTCGGGGTGCAACGAGGCGTACATCGTCGACATCGTGCCGCCCATGCAGTACCCGAGGATGTTGATGCTATCCTGCCCGGAGCGTTCGCGGACCTCGTCCACGCAGTTCTCCATGTAGCGGTTGACGTAGTCGTCGAGCGTGAGCGAGCGGTCGAGCGTCGACGGCTCGTCCCAGTCGATCATGTACACGTCGAAGCCGTTGTCCAGGAGCGTTCGGATGACCGACCGTTCGGGCTGGAGGTCGAGGATGTACGGCCGGTTGATGAGCGCGTACACGACGAGGATCGGGACGTCGTGTTGCTCTTCGGTGCGGGATTCGTAGTGGAGGAGCCGGAGCTTGTTCTCCTCGTAGACGACTTCGCTCGGCGTCTCGCCGACGTCGACGTTCTTGAACGTCTCCGTGCGGTCGGGTGCGGTGGTCGTCTTCTCGATGACTTCGGACGCGTTCTCCCACGCCTGACGCTGCGCTTTCAGGGTTGCGGCGAATGGATTCTGCACGTTACTCCTCCACGTGTTCGAGGACCCGGTCGAGTTTCTGCTCGACGGCGTGCTGGCGGCGTTCGAGCTCGACGAGCCGATCCCCGATCTCGGCGACGTGCTCGTCGGTCGCGAACCCGAGCTGCTGGAGGGTGTCCTCGGCCATCTGGTCGGCCTGCCGCTGGGTCTCCATCATCTGCTGGACGGTCGACCCGGTCCAGGCGGCGAACGCCGTGGTCTCCATGACCTCCTTGAACGCGGAGTTCGCGGTGTTCAGCCAGATGTCGCGGAACTCGCTTGGTTCCACTTCCTCGCCTTCGATGGCGTCCTCGGCGCGGTCCGCCATCTGGTCGGCGGCGTTCATCCACGCTTCGTACGCGTTCTTGTAGCCTTCGAGGCCTTCCTCCATCTCGGGTTGTCCGACGGCGGTGGATTCGACGGCTTCGCTCCACTGCTCGACGAACGACGCCTGCGCTTCCATGTTCTGTTCCATCGCCTCCATGAACTGCTCGTTCATGTCGGAGACGAAGTCGTTCCAATCTGTCGGGACTGTCTGTTGGTTTGCCATAGTGAGTACTGCGAACGGTGTTCTGAAAACGGTTGTGTCGAGTCAGGCCGAGACGGACTCGGTCGCTTCTTCGACGGTTTCGGCGGCGTCTTCGACATCCGTTTCGATACTTTCGTGCGTGTCGAGGAAGGAGTCGAACGAGCTGTCGACGGCGTCGACGTAGGCGTCGGCGAACTCGTCGTACGCGCTCGCGCTGTCCTGCATCGCGTCGTTGAAGGCTTCGAACGCCTGCTTCTGGTTCTCGGTGAGCTGGTCGAAGCCGTCGTCGACCATCTCCTCGAACTCGGAGACGTTCGCGGCGTCCTCGGGGAGCATGGATTCTATCGCGTCGAAGTAGGCGTGAACGGCCTGCTTGGAGACGTCGACGTTCTGCTCGGCGAGCGTCTCGACGTCCGCGAAGGCGTCGACGAGCTGGTGGATGCTCTCCTGCTGGGCGGTGATGGCCTCGTGGGTCATCTCCTGGGTCTGCTCGATCATCTGGCGCTGCATCTCGAAGGCTGCGGTCATGGGATTGGTGGTGTCACTCATCGGAATCACTCTTGCGTTTGACGGGGATGACGATCGTTTGGACGATGTCACCTTCACCGATGTCGAGCGCTTCGCGCTCGGCGTCGGGGATACTGATGCGACCGCCGGACTGGACGCGGGTCTTGAACGTCGCCGACCCCATCGTCAGGCCCGCGAGGTTCGACATCGTGCCGGACCCGCCGGAGGAGGCCTGCATGAACTGCTGGAACAGTTCTTGCTGGGTACTCATCGCTTCTTCGCCTGCTTCCTGCATCTGCTCCTGGAACTTCGCCATCATGGCGGGGGACCAGGGCATGTTCGTCGCATCGTCCGTCATCAACAGTACCTACGACCGCATCCGGCATAAGTATTCCGCTGAATGGTGTTGATTGGTTCTGTTTGGTTTCGATAGGTGTACAACGGCTCTTGGGGGTTTATCATCGGCGTGCAGGCTAGTGGTTTCGAACGCGAGATGGGGTGCCACCGGGTGCTGTCACCCGATTTTCCCGTCTCTAGGCAGCGAGCCAAAGGAGACTTAACGGCGTCCAGCGTATAGATGGTAGAATGAGCGAACGACATAGCGACGTGGCGACGCCACTGACTGCGATGGCGTCGGTCTGGACGCGATTCGCGGAGAGCGCCGTCAAGAACGCGACGGCGGCGAACAAGGCGGCGTTCTCGGCGTTCAGCACCGAGGGCTACGGCGACGCGTACGACGAGGGCAACGGTTCGGATGCGAGCGAGCTACGCGAGGCGTCGATTCCGTCGTTGGCCTATGAGGAACTCGACTGGACGTTCGAGCGCACGGTGGATGCGCCCGGGGACATCCAGGTCGGGGACACCGTCACGTTCGAGAAGGAGATCGACGACGAGGACGTGCGTGCGTTCGCACGTGCGAGTGGTGATACGAATCGCCTGCATCTGGACGACGAGTTCGCGGAGGACACGCGGTTCGGTGGACGCATCGTCCACGGCACACTGGTCTCTGGTCTCATCAGTGCCGCGCTCGCGCGCCTTCCCGGTCTGACCATCTATCTCGGGCAGGACCTCGAGTTCCAGGGTCCGGCCCAGATCGGGGATCGCGTCAGTGCGACCGTCGAGGTGCTGGAGGATCTCGGGAACCGACAGTACCGGTTGTCGACGGTCATCCACGACGAGTCCTCGGACGAGCCCATCGTGGACGGCGAGGCGGTGGTGCTCATCGACGAGATGCCCGAGGACTGAACGCGGCGGCGTCGATACCCGGGAGGGGTTCCCGATGCGAACGCGGTGTTGCTCGTCGACAGGTTACGTACGTCGACGGTCGACTGGCTCGACTTCTACGACCATCCACACTTTCGAAAGTCAACCGCCCTAACCAATAATAGTAACTAAAAACCGAGTAAAACTTTATTTTTTATAGCGTTGAGAAGATATAAATTGTACCCCTGTGATTGCTGGCAGTATGTCTCATACGTCAGAGGCTACCAAGGGCATCGATAGCACGACCGGTCGACGGCAGTTCTTGCGAGGAGCGGGGGTCGCGGCGACCGGTCTCCTTGCAACGGCGGGCGCGGGCACCGCGGCGGCGACCGAGACGTTCCCGCAGGTGACGACGCGCGGGCACTTCGACATCACGTGGTACGGGAGTGCCTACCTGAAGGACGAGTACACGCAGTGGGAGTACGACACCAGGGGCACCATCCCCGGCTTCGACTCCGAAGCCCCCGAGGAGCTACTCGTCCACGTCCACGGCTGGCGGACCGAGTCCGACGAGGCCGTCGACGGGTTCCGCGAGGCCCGGGAGGCGTACCGCGCGAACGGCTACGAGCACCCGGTCGTCGGGTTCAACTGGGACTCGGACTCGGACCTCTTCGACTGGTGGGAGTCCACGGAGATCGCGGAGGCCAACGGCAAGAAGCTCGCGAAGTTCGTCTACGACTACCGCGAGCAGAACCCTGATACGCGCATGCGCCTGGTCTGTCACTCGCTGGGTGCGCGCGTCGAACTCGGGGCCGTCGAGGTACTGAGTAACTCGGACGTGACGGACTACGTCGACTCCATCACGCTCCTGGGTGGGGCGGCGGACAACGACGCGGTGTCGACGGGCGGCCGGTACGGGCCGCACATCGCGAACGCGGTTGGGCAGGCGGACAACTTCTGGAAGGACGAGGACGACGTCCTGAACTGGGCGTACACGACCGCGGAGTGGGACTCCGCCGTCGGCGAGGAGGGCTGCGAGGGCACGCAGCCGGCGAACTACCAGGATCACAACGTCGATTACGTCCCCGATCACTTCTCGTACTACGAACCCGGCGAGGGCTGCATCGCCGACGTCGTCGCGGAGTGGTGAACGCGCCGTCGGGACGGTCGACGTGACGTTCGACCCCGCTTTCGGCCGAACGGATCGTCGGACCGGTGGGGTTTAGGCCAGCCGAAACGAATAGACACTCTTTTAGGTGTGCCTAAACACCGTTCGGGCAAGGATGACCGAACCCGACGTCTGCGTCGTCGTCCCGACGATTCGCGAATGGGAATGCGTCGAGGACTACGTCGCCAACGCACGCGCACACGGCTTCGATACCGACCGACTGGAGTTCGTCCTCGTCACCGAGGACTTCTGTGACACCGACGAGATGCAGGCTTTGCTCGCAGACCTCGACGTCGCCGGTCACGTCTTCGACGAGAGCGCACGCGAGGCGTGGTACGCCGAGCACGGCATCGAGGAGTACAGTCATCTCGTGCCCGCGGCGAGTCACGCGCAGACGTCCTTCGGCCTGCTCTACCTCTGGGCGCACGACCATCCCTACTGCGTGTTCATCGACGACGACACGCTCCCCCACGAGTCCGTCGACTTCTTCGGCACGCACCTCGCGAACCTCGGGTTCGAGGGCGAGGTGACCGAGGTCGCGTCCGACGAGCAGTGGGTGAACGTCCTCTACCAGAACTTCGACGAACACGACCTCTACCCGCGCGGGTATCCGTACTCGGCGATGGACGAGGAGCGGAGCGTCGGCACGGCGACCGTCGACGACGTCGTCGCGTCGCAAGGGCTGTGGACGAACGTCCCCGATCTGGATGCGGTCCGCATCCTCATGGACGGCGACCTCCAGGGGCAGGCCAAGACGCGGACGTCGGCCGACGACTTCGGCGAGGACTTCGTCGCGGCGCGCGAGAACTACCTCACGGTCTGCTCGATGAACCTCGCGTTCCGCCGGGAGGTCGTGCCGGCGTTCTACCAGTGCCCGATGGACGACAACGCGTGGGACGTCGGGCGGTTCGACGACATCTGGAGCGGCCTGTTCCTGAAGCGTGCGTGCGACGTCCTCGGGAAACGAATCTACAACGGCGATCCGCTGTGCGAGCACAACAAGGCGCCGCGGTCGACGTTCGGCGACCTGGCGAACGAGGTCCCGGGCCTGGAGCTCAACGAGCACGTCTGGGAGCTCGTCGATGAGTCGGGCGCAGGCGCGCACTCGTATGCGGCCGTCATGGAGGCGATGGCGAGTTCGCTCGCTGACGGCGACTTCTCGCAGTGGGAGAACGGCGAGTTCCTGAATCACGTCGGCGAGTACATGCACGACTGGCTCGACGCGCTCGAGGAACTCGCGGGTCTCCCGGACCGCGAGCCGGCACCGGCCGTCGCGGACGACTAGACGTTCAAGTATGGCGAACGATTCGCCGTCCCGACGAGGACTCGTCGTTCCAGCGTCGTGAGAACGAGCGGGTTCCCCTTTCGAGTGGCCCGTCGAGTTCGGAGAGTGAGGTGGCACGTGCGAGGACGAACCGGCAAGTATAAATGTTTTAGGTGGGCCTAAATCAAAGTATGAGCGACCACGACGAATCACGACGACGCGTCGGTCGACCCGCCTCCCCGAGCGGGAGCCGAATCTCCCGACGTCACTTCCTCGCGACGGCAAGCGTCGGCTCCGCGGCCGCGAGCGCCGGGTGCCTCGATAGCGTCGGCCTCTTCGGCGGCGACGAGGCGAACGACGTCACCCTCGGCGACTTCCAGGGCTCGGGCCCGTTCGTCCAGGGCCGAGACGCCCCTGGCGGGACGTCCATGGACGACCTCGACGACCTCTCAGGGACGCTCGCCATCTACATCGGCGGCGGCGAAGGCGGCCTCTACCGGGGCCTCATCGACCTCCTCGAACGGAAGTACCCGGACTTCGAGGTCAACCTCAACTCCGCACCGTCCACGCGACTCGCGAACACCATCATCAAGGAGAAACAGAGCGGTCAGTCCCGCGCGGACGTGTTCTGGAGCATCGACGCCGCCTCGCTCGGCCTCGTCGCGAACGAGGGCTACGCGAAGTCCCTCTCCAGCGACGTCCTGGACCCCGTCCCGGAACGACTCCGTGACTCCGAGGGACGCTGGACCGGCGTCGCCGGTCGCGCCCGCGCCATCCCCTACAACACGAACCGGTTCAGCGCGGACGACATCCCGAACGAGACCGCCGCGTTCGCGACCCAGGACCGGTTCGCGGACTCGATGGGGTGGGCGCCGACGTACGGCGCGTTCAAGTCCTTCGTCACCGCGATGCGACTCATGGAGGGCCGAAGCACGACGAAGTCCTGGCTCCAGGGGATGCTCGACCAGAACGTTCAGGAGTTCCGCGACGAGTACTTCGTCTCCCGCGGCGTGGCAAACGGCGCGGTCTCCGCCGGGTTCGCGAACCACTACTACGCCCTCCGCGTGAAGGCCGCACAGGAGGACCCGCCGATCGCCCTCGCGTTCACGGAGAGCGACGCGGGGGCGCTCGTCAACGTCTCCGGCATCGAAGTCATCGAGGGCACCCAGCGGAGCGAGCTCGCGGAACTGTTCGCGCGCCACCTCCTCACCGCCGAAGCCCAGGAGTTCTTCGCCACTCGCGCCTACGCATACCCGATGATCTCGGGCGTGCAACCAGTCGGGGACCTCCCGACCATCGACGAACTGAATCCGCCGGAGATCGACCTCACGAAGCTCAGTGACGTCGAGCCGACCCTCGAACTGATGCGGGAGGTGGGCGTTCTCTGATGGCGACCGAGGAGGGACTGCTCGCGGCACTGCGTCGCGAGGCACGTGGCGAAGGGACGCTCGCGCTCACGCTCTTGAGCGCCGCCGTCGCCGCTCTCGTCCTCTCCCCGGTCGTCTGGATCTTCGTCGAAGCGGCCGGCGTCGACGCCGCGGGCGCGTGGAACCTCGTCTCGAACGAGTTCGACGTCCTCGTGAACAGTCTCCTCGTCGTCGGCGTCGTCACGGCCGCCTCGGTCGTCCTCGGACTCCCGCTCGCCATCCTCACGAGCCAGACGGACCTCCCGGGTCGTCGGTTCTGGACGGTCGCGGTTTCACTACCGCTGGTCGTTCCGAGCTACATCGGTGCGTTCGCGTACTTCAACGCGAGCGGCCCGAACGGCGACCTGGCGACGACGCTCGCGACCATCGGACTCGACGTCCCCGTTCCGTCCATCCGGGGCTTCTTCGGGACGGTGTTCGTCCTCACCCTGTTCACGTTCCCGTACGTGTTCCTGGCGACGCGCGCGAGCCTCGCGTCCTTCGATGGCACCCTCCTGGAAGCGGCACGCACCCTCAATCACTCGCGGCGGTCCGCGTTCCGGAAGGTCGTCCTCCCACAGGTCCTGCCCGGCGTCGCCGCCGGCGCACTCCTCGTGGCGCTGTACGCGCTCTCGGACTTCGGGACGCCCGCCATCATGAACTACGACGTGTTCACGAAGGTGCTGTACACGTCGGACTACGACGTCCAGTTGACGGCGTTGCTCTCCGTGCAGTTACTCGCGGTGACGGCGGTCATCATCGCGCTGGAGTCCGCCGTCGAATCCGGTGACGCATCGGGGTACGCGTCGACGAACCCCGACGCCGCAACGCGCCTGGAGCTCGGCTGGCTGAAGGGACCGGCACTCGCCTTCTGTACGGTCGTCGTCGCGGCGTGCCTCGCCGTCCCCATCGGCATCCTCCTCCTGTGGCTCGTCAGGGACTCCGGGACCGCCGCCTCGGGCTACACGTTCTCGTGGTCCTACGGCTGGAACTCGCTGTCCGTGAGCGTCCTCGCGGCCGTCGGGAGCATCCTGATGGCGCTCCCGGTCGCGTACACGTCCGTCAGCGACGGTTCCCGCCTCACGCGACTGCTCGAACGCGGGACCTACGTCGGGTACGCCGTCCCCGGCATCGTCCTCGGCATCGCATTCGTCGCGATGGGGAACCGCTTCGCGCCAGCGCTCTACGGCACCATCCCGCTCCTCGTGTTCGCGTACGTCGTCCGCTTCCTTCCCCAGGCCGTCGGGAGCGTCCGATCATCGCTCCTCCAGGTCGACGGCAGACTCGTCGAAGCCGCGCGCTCGCTCGGGTACTCGCCGGGTGCGACGTTCCGCCGGGTCACGCTCCCGCTCGTCGGCCCAGGCATCGTCTCCGGCGCGGCGCTCGTCTTCCTGACGACGATGAAGGAACTTCCCGCGACGCTCCTGCTCCGACCGCTAGACTTTGAAACCCTCGTCACGTACATCTGGATAGTTCAAGAATCGAGGCACTACGGGAAGGCGGCCGTGCCCGCGCTCGTGCTGGTCGGAATCTCCGCCATATCGATGCTGGTGTTACTCTCGAGAGGCGGCAACGACGTCACCTGAGTCAACTATGTCACGGAACAAACCACGCCGCGCGCTCGAACGCGACGACCCGTATCGGCGAACAGCTCCCGAGGACGCTCCGGCGAGCGGCCCGGCCACCGACGAGGTCGTCCTGGAACTCGACGACGTCTCGAAGTACTTCGGCCCGGAGGCGGCCATTGACGACCTGTCGCTGTCCGTGCACGAGGGCGAACTGCTCACGCTCCTGGGTCCCTCGGGCTGTGGGAAGACGACGACGCTCCGCGTGCTCGCCGGCCTGGAGCGCCCGGACGACGGCGAGGTCAGGTTGAACGGGCGCGTCATCGCGGACGGCGAGGGGACGTTCCGGAAGCCCGAGCATCGGGACGTCGGAATCGTCTTCCAGGACTTCGCGCTGTTCCCGCACCTCACGGTCGCGGAGAACGTCGCGTTCGGGCTCCAGGACCGCGACGAGGACGCGACGGAGGCTCGCGTCGCCGAACTCCTCGAACTCGTCGGGCTGGAGGACCAGCGCGACTCCAAGCCCGCGCAGCTCTCCGGCGGCCAGCAACAGCGGGTCGCGCTCGCGCGGTCGCTCGCGCCGGAGCCGAGCGTGCTCTTGCTGGACGAACCGTTCTCGAACCTCGACGTTCGGTTGCGTGAGCAGATGCGCGAGGAGGTCCGGTCGATCCTCAAGGAGACGGGCGTCACCACGGTGTCGGTGACGCACGATCAGGAGGAGGCGCTGTCGATCTCCGACCGGGTCGCCGTCATCAACGCCGGCGACGTCGAGCAGTGCGGGACGCCCGAGAAGGTGTTCCAGCATCCCGAGTCGCGGTTCGTCGCGTCCTTCCTCGGGCAAGCGAGTTTCCTCGCCGGACACTTCGCGCACGGGGCGGTCGAGACTGCGCTCGGTGACTTCCCGGCGTCGATGGTCGAGGGGTTGACGACGGAGTACGAGAACGCCGAGATCGACCTGCTCGTGCGCCCCGACGACCTGCGTGCGACGCCCGTGGAGGCCGACGACGGCGGGAACGGCGAGATCATCTACCGCCAGTACATGGGGCCGTCGTTCGTCTACCGCGTCCGACTGGATTCCGGCGACGTCGTGCACTGCCAGCACAATCACGTGACTGACTTCGAGCTCGGCCAGCGCGTGCACGTGGAGCTGGTCGCCGACCACACCATCGCCTGGTACCCGACGCGGTAGATGCGAGGCGGCGACCGACTCTCGCGTGCAGGGCCGTTTTTCCTGGCCGCGTTCGCCGCGGTCGTCGTGTACGTCGTCGCCGCCGTCGTGTTCCCGTATCATTCGACGAATCACGACGAGGGGGTGTACCTCCAGCAGGCCGCGATGCTACTCGAGGGGCAGGTGTTCCTGCGGCCGGCGGTCCCGGACGCGTTCCGGCCGTGGTTCTTCGTTCGCGACGGCGCGGCCATGTACTCGAAGTACACGCCGGTCACCGCCGGCGTGTTCGCGGTCGGGAAGGCCCTGACGGGGTCGTACCGCGTCGCGCTCGCGGCGGTCGCCGCGGGGAACGTCGCGCTCACGGTCGCGCTCGGGACGGACGCGTTCGACCGCAGGACGGGCCTGCTCGCGGGCGCGCTGTTGTTCGTCTCGCCGCTGTTCCTCGTCTCCTCGTCGGTGTTCCTCTCCTACGCACCGACGACGCTGTTCAACCTCGCGTTCGCGCTCGCGTACGTCCGCATGGAGCGCACGCGCCTGGCGGCTACGACCGCTAGCAGGCGAACGTGGGCGTGGGGGGCCGTCGCTGGATTCGCGGTCGGACTCGCGTTCTTCGCACGACCGTACACGGCGGTCCTGTTCGCGACGCCGTTCGTCGCGCACGCCGCCGGCCGCGTCCTCGTCGCGCGCTCGCGGTCGGCGCTCGCCACGAACGTCCTCACCGCGGCGGTCGCGCTCGCGTGGGTCGGCGTCGCACTCGCGTACAACGCCGTCGTCACCGGCGACGCGCTCACGTTCCCCTACCAGGCGTTCGCGCCGAAGGACGGCCTCGGGTTCGGGACGCGCGAGATCCTCGACTACTCGCGGACGTACACGCCGACGCTCGCGCTGCGAGCGAACGCGGAGGTCGTCGCTCGCCTGTTCGCGCGCTGGGTCCCCCTCGGGGTCGCCGGGACCGCCCTCGCCGCCTGGGGCCTCCGCCGCGGCCTCTCCGTCCCGGGTCGCGATGGCGATCGGATCGCATCCGTGTTCGGGGCCGTCCGCCGTGACGCGTTCACCGACCACGACGTTCGCGTCCTCCTCGCGGGCCTCTACGCGACCGTCCTCGGCGGGAACGTCCTCTTCTGGGGGAACCTGAACGTCCTCGGCCGACTCGGCGTCGTCGCGGACGGGCTCGTGTGGACGCTCGGACCGTACTATCACTTCGACCTCCTCGTCCCCACCGCCATCTTCGGTGCGTGGGGTGCACGCGACGTCGCGGGTCGCGTTCGCGCCGGCCTCGACGCACGCGACGGTCGCACTCGTCGGACGCTCCAGGTCGCTATCGTCGTCGGCGTCCTCGTCGTTGCGACCGTCGGCGTCGGCGCGCTCGCACACCCACTGGGCGCGAACTACGTGACGAGCCAGCATCTCGCTGACGCGTACGACGTCGACCGCGAGTACGACGACGCCGTCGTCTTCCTCCCGCGGACGTACGGCGACTGGCTCAACCACCCCTTCCAGGCGTTCCGGAACGACCCCGGGTACGACGGCGACGTCGTGTACGCGCTCGATCGCGGCGGCGGGAACCTGGCGGTCGTCGACGCCTTCGAGAACCGGTCGTACTACCGGTACACGCATCGCGGGCGCTGGGCGCCGTTCGACGGTCAGTCCGTCGACGCGCGCGTCCACCCGGTGAACGTCACGCGCGGCGAGCGCGTCGGCGTCGACGTCGCCCTGGGGACGCCCTCGTGGACCGAACGCGGTGCGCTGGAGCTCACCACCGACGAGAGCTCGGTCGCGTACTTCCTGAACGACACCGAGGACGGCGTGGACGTTCGGCTCGTCGTCGCCGACGGTCGGGCGCGACTCGTCGGCGAGGACGTGACGCCTCGGACGGGGAACGGGAGCGTCCCAGTCGATCGCGTCGACTCCGTGACGCTCTCGGCGTTCCTCGGCAGTCGCGGCAGCGGCGGCCTCACGTACCGCATCGAGACGCCGGTCCGTGGGGGCGCTGGGGCGAACGATAGCGCGGTGATGACGCCGTACGTCGAGACGTGCACGACCTTCGGCACGTGCGGTGGCGCGGCCGCGTACCGTCCCGAAACCGCACCGCCAGGCGTCTCCGTCGACGTCGAGATCTGGACGAACCGGTCCGCCTCTGCAGAAGTCGGCGAGAGTCGACCCGATTCTCGCCTGTCGACGTCGTCCCGGTCAGTGCGTGAACCGGCGCAATCGCTCCTCGAGGCAGACCGCTAGGATGCCGGTGCCGATCTCCCAGCCGCCCTGTAGGGGATCGAGTTTCGTCTCGCCGGCGCGCTCGCCGTACGTGATCGGGATCTCGACGACGTCGTACCCGCGCATCGCGGGTCGGATGAGGAGTTCCGCCGAGAGCGCGGTGTTCGTCGTCCAGACGATTGTCTGGAGGACGTCGCGGCGGTACGCGCGCATCCCCGTCGTCGTGTCGTGGACGCGCTCGCCCATGAGGACGCTCGCGAGCGCGGCGAACGCGTGGTTCCCGAAGCGATTGAACGCGGGCATCGCTCGCGCACCGTGATAGAGGCGGTCCCCGGAGACGACGTCGTACCCCTCGTTCACCTTCTCGAGGAATCGCGGCAGGGCCTCCATCGGGTACGTGTCGTCGCAGTCCGTCGTCACCACCACCGGTCGGTCGGGCGTGAGGACGGCCTCGCGGACCGCGACGCCGTACCCCTGGGGTTCCTGCTCGATGACGCGAGCGCCCTTCTCGCGAGCGATCTCGGGCGTCCGGTCGTCGGACCCGTCGACGCAGACGACCTCGGCTCGGCCGTCGGTGACGCGGTCGATGTCGTCGAGAACCGTCCCGATCGCGGCTTCCTCGTTGTACGTTCCCATGACGACCGCAACGTCGTCGTACGTGTACTCCGCTGTCTCATCCGTCGAATCAGCTTCTTCGCTGTCGCTCATGGCGCACGATTGCCAACGCGGCGACTTTAGGCTTACCAAAAACTGCTCAAACTGGGTCGGTGTCGTGCCGGAACGTCTGGAACTCCATCGTCCGGCCCTCGGGATCGTCCGCGAAGAACTGGTAGATGTCGTACTCCTCGTTCACCTCGGGTTCGCCGCGCGCCCGATCCGCGAACCGCTCGTAGAACGCGTCCACGCCCTCGCGGTCGTCGGTGACGAACGTCAACACGCCCTCGGACTCGGTCTCGTCGCTATCGCAGAACCCGAACAGGAAGTTGTCGTACTTCAGGATGGTGCACGCGGACTGCTCGAGCCACACCTCCGCACCGACCTGTTCGGCGTAAAAGGACGCCGTCGCTTCGTAGTCCTCGCTCCCGAAGAACACGATTCCGGTCATACCCGAGCGACTCGCCGCCGTCGGTCAAAAACCTTCGCGTCGACACACCGACTCGCCAGTCGAACTCGGCGAATTGCGGTCCCCTTCGAACGATCTGAGAGCTGACCGGATTCGACGCCCGGTATCGTTAATTACTCACGGGATTCGGCAAACAACTTTTTCCCAATCGGCCAACAAGCAGGTGTCGATGACACGGCTACGTCGGACACTCGCCTACTTCGGTTTCGCTGCACCCGCAGTGTCAATCGGACTGATTCTGCTCTCGACGTTCGTCGACCCGAAGTTCTCGTGGGCCTCGCGCTCGCTCTCGAGCATCGGCGAAGCGACGGGACTCGAATTGCTCGCGGTCGGCTCCGCGAACCAACTCGGGTGGGTCCTGTTCAACGGCGGCCTCTTCGCCGGTGGACTGCTCGGCCTGCCCTTCGTCGCACTGCTCTTCGTCGACGGCCGGAACACGCTCGAGAAGGTCGGCGCACTCTGGTTCGGGTTCGGACTGCTCTCGATGGCCGGCGTCGGGATCGCGTTCCTCAACGGACCAGACGTGGCGGCCCCCTTCGCCGCCTTCCACTTCGTGTTCGCGAGCGCGCTGTTCTTCTCGATCGCCATCGCCCCATGGATTCACGCCTCGGGCATGGCGCTCGCGGGCGACGTCCGCGAAGCAGTCGGCGTCATCTGGCTCGCGAACCTCTACGCCATCCAGTGGGTCGTCTGGATCATCCTCGAAGCGATGGTGTTCACGGGCGACGGCAACACGTGGACGTACTTCGCCGTCCCCGAGTTCGTCGGCGCCGTCACCGTCGGCGTCTGGGCGGCCTGGCTCGCGAACCGCACGCTCCAGCGCTCGACGACGGTCGGGTGACCGACCGACGCCGACGCGGTCGAACGTCCGTCCCCGACTGACTTCGTCGGAACCGTTTTCAGGACACTCTGTAGTACAACGATCATGGATACCTGGAAACGGCGAACCCTCCTCTATCTCGCTGGTCTCGTCACCGTGATGCTCGGGTTCGCCGTCACCTACCAGTACGGGATGACGACGTTCGAAGACCGACCGAGGACGTTCCTCGAATCCCTCCAGATCGTCGTCGAGACGTTCACCACCACCGGATTCGGGTCCGACGCGGGGTGGTCCACGCCGGAGATGAACCTCTTCGTCATCGTGATGGACCTCACGGGCGTCGTCCTCATCTTCCTCGCCCTCCCCGTCATGGTGTTCCCGCTGTTCGAGCAAGCGCTCACGACGACCGTCCCGACGACGCTCCCGGACTCGGTCCGTGACCACGTCGTCATCTGCACGTACACGCAACGAGCCGACCCTCTCATCGGCGAACTCGAGTCCGAGAACGTCTCCTACGTCCTGATCGTCCCCGACAAGGACCGCGCGACGGACCTCTACGAGGAGGGATACGACGTCATCCACGAGGACCCCGACACCGAACGCGGCCTGCAACGAGCGAACCTCCAGCAGGCGCGCGCACTCGTCGCGGACGTCTCCGACCAGAAGGACGCAAGTATCGTCCTCGGCGCTCGCGACATCGCCGACGACGTCAAACTCGTCAGCATCGTCGAAGAACCCGATAGCGTCCGGTACCACGAACTCGCGGGCGCGGACACCGTGCTCACGCCGCGGTCGATCGTCGGCGAGACCCTCGCGAACAAGGTGACGACGGGACTGACGACGGATCTCGGTGACGCGATCGAGATCGGCGAACACTTCGACGTCGTCGAGTTCCCGATCCGGTCGGGGAGCGAACTCGTCGGGTCGACGCTCGCCGATAGTGGGTTGCGCGAGCGAGCGGGCGTGAACGTCATCGGTGCGTGGTTCGATGGCGAGTTCGAGTCGCCACCGTCGCCCGACGCAGTTCTCGACACCGGGACCGTCCTGCTCGTTACGGGCGAGGAGGAATCGCTCCAGCGAACGAAGGAACTCACGCTCGGCAAATCGCGGGCGTTCGGTCGCGGCGAGATAGTCGTCGTCGGGTACGGCGAGGTCGGAGGGACCGTCGTGAGTGCACTCGACGACGCGGACCTCCCCTATACGGTGGTCGACAGGAAGGACAAGGATGGCGTCGACGTCGTGGGCGAGGCCACCGACCGGGACGTACTGTCGGCCGCGGGCGTCGAATCCGCACGGTCCGTCATCCTCGCCATGCCGGACGACACCACCACCGAGTTCGCGACCCTCGTCATCCGCGACCTGAACGAATCCATCGAGGTCATCTGTCGAGCCAACGAAGTGGAGTCGACGAAGAAGATGTATCGTGCTGGCGCCGACTACGTCCTCTCGCTCGCGACGGTCACCGGGCGGATGGTCGCGTCCGAACTCCTCGCCGAAGACGTGATGGCGATGAACACGCAGATCGAAGTCATCCGGACGCGAGCACCGTCCCTCGTCGGGAAGACGCTAGAGGAGGCGCTCGTCCGCTCCAGGACGGGCTGCACGGTCGTCGCGATAGAGCGCGACGGGACGTTGCAGACGAACGTCGGTCCGGACACCGAAATCGAAGTGGGTGACGAACTCGTCATCGCTGGCACGGACGAGGGAACGAACCGCTTCAAGGAACTGATGAGCTGAATTCCGAGAAGCGTTCGAACTCGGTCAGTCCGGGTCGACGACGCGCGTCGGGCCAGACCCGACGAGCTGGCCTTCTTTGCTCCCCGGTGGTTCGTACGTCCAGACGCGCGAGCCATCGCCGCCGTCGACGACGCGTGCGTCCTTCAGTCCGCGCTTGATGCACCGCCACCAGCTGGACTCGGTGTCGTACCCGGCGGGGTACTCCTCGTAGAGTTCGGCGACGAAGTCCGAGCGCTTCGCGCGCTCGACGTCGCGGAGGTACGCGAGCGCCGCACCGACGGCCTCGCGTCGCGGTGCTTGCGTCTCCGCGGACCGGCCGGGGACGTCGAGTTCGTCGAGGTTCACGAGGTCCTCGCCGGGTCGGACGTCCGAACTCGACCGCGAGATCCGCGTCTGCGAGCGGTAGTCCAGCCCGGTCGATGGTTCGCGCCCGAGTCGCTCCCGGGTCTTCGCGACCGCTCGCCGCGCGAACTCGTCCAGGCGTTCGCCCTCGACGCCCTTCAGCTGGTTCGCCTGCGAGCCGAGGGATTCGTCCTCGAAGCGCTCGACGCGCTCCGGGCGGAAGTTCCCGCCGAGGTCCTCGCGCGCCGCCGTCACCGCGGCCGCTTCGTTCACGTCCGCGGCGTCCGCCGTCGGCGCGTTCGCGTCGGCCGCCTCCGCGGCGGTGTCGGCGTCCGGGACGCCACCCTGTTCCACGTCGATCGAACTCGCACCCCACGCATCGTCGTCCTTCTCCTGCTCGCCGCGACTGTCTTCGGATCGACCGTCGGCCTGCGTCGTCGCATCACTGGAGCCCCCAGTTCCGTCCAGTCGAGCCTGCGTTCCCTCGGGCGACGCCGGCTCCGACGACGGCGAGGCACCCCCGGACCCCGGATTCGCCTGGGTATCCGTCGTCCCGCTCCCGTCCGTCGCGCGCGCCCACCGACCACCCGCATCCCCATCCGCGGTCGCGTTCGCATCCGCATCTACGTTCGCGTCAGCATCCGCAGTTGCGTCCGCGACCGCATCTTCGCTCGCGTCCGTCGGTTCGCGCGACGCCAGCTTCGCCTCCAGTTCGTCCACGCGCGACTGGTACTCCGTGAGCAACTGGTCGCGCTCCGTGCCCTGCTCGATCGCCGCGCGATTTCCGACGATCCAGCGCAAGTACGCCTCCCGGTCAGCGAAACCGAGGAGGTCCACCTCGGTGTCGAGCTTCCCGAGTTCGTCGGGCGAAAGCTCGAAACGTATCTCGGGCATCACCACCGGCTACGCCCCTCCCCCTCATAAATCGTGGCGCAAAAATACGCCAGACCACCCATGGAAAACATTCGCAAGACCCGGCCAAACTCTTAAATCTCGGTGAACCCTTACGAACGGTCATGCACAAGGACGAGCTTCTGGAGCTGCACGAGCACATGGTCACAATCATGGAGAACTTCGCCGAGCAGGACGAGGTTCCCGACGACCTCTTCTCGACGTACCGCGAGCTCGACATCGATCCCTCGGACGTTCACAAGTCCAAGAGCGAGCACAAGCACGCCGTGTTCGTCCTCGGGAACTCGCTGGCGAGCGCGATGAGCGAGGACGAGTTCTCGAGCGCGGGCCGCATCGGCAAGCGCATGAAGGAACTCGCCGAGGACGCCGAATCCAAGATCTGAACGTGCGCAACGGCGAGCGCTAACGGCGCTGACGGTGCGACGGCGGGAGACGTCGAGGACGCGTCGGGGTGGCGCGCGACGGCGGAACCTATTTGTTCCGCGTGGGGACATAGGCGTACATGGACTCGCGTACGGAAGAGCGCGTCAAGGACTGGGACTCGCGTCCGTTCTCTGCAGGGTACGAGGACCTCCGGGACCTCGCGGACGACGAGTTCTCGGGCGCCGTCGAGGCCGCCGGAGCGACGCTGTTCATGCTCAACGGCCGCGTCGTCGGCATCCCCGGGGGCGACATGGCGTCGTTCGAGGACGCCTCGGGAACGATCTACGAGGCCCCAGATCCGAGTTTGCCGCTCCTGTTCGCGATGCGCGAGCAGGGTGGGGACGAACGCGCGAAGTACTACACGAACGACACACCGATCTCCGAGGCCGACGGCACGCTCTCCTCCGGGACGTTCACGGGCTACATCGAGTTGTCCGAGAACGTCCTCTCCGGGGACTACTACGTCGTCTACTACGGCGGACGCTCGATGAGTTGCGCGTTCGTCGGGAACTCGGAGCAACTGATCACTGGCGACGAGGCGTTCGACCGCGCTGACGACGAGGTCGGCATCTACACGGTCTGGGACGTCGACGTCGAAGTGACCGACATCCCTGACCCGGCGGGCGAGGACGACGAGGTCGCCGGCGCTGGGGCGACCGGTGGCGCTGGTGCGGGGGCCGCCGGTGCGGGCGCGGCCGGTGCTGGGACGGCGGCTGGCGGGACGGACGAGGGTTCCGTGAACGACCCGGTGCCGTCCGGGGGTGTCGACGAACCCGTCGACGACGCCGTCGGTGCGTCCGAGCATGAATCGGTCGACGCGACGTCGGCCGCGGGCGCTGCGGGGAGTGCGGATCGCCGGACGGACGAGACGGTGCGCGATGCGGCGGACGACGCCGTCGCCGCACCCCCGGCGGACGACGATACTGTCGACCACGACGATCCGTCGGTCGTGGAGGAGGCCGAACCGGGCGGCGGCGGTCGGTCGACTGACGACGTCGACGACGGTCGCCGGACGGGTGCACGCACCGACGAGTCGACGACGGAGAGTCCGCGCGAGGACGTACGCGACGCCGAGCGTGGGGACGCACGGAACGGCGACCGTGGCGGATCCCCGCAGTCCGGACGAACGGGCCGATCCGGTGACGGTACCGACCGACGCCCCAGCGAGAATCGAACTGACGACAGCGATGGCGGGGCGATGGCGGAGGTCCCCGACGAGGTCATGGCGGAAGTCGAGGACGAGGCGCAGACGACCGACCTGGCCGAGGAGATGGCGTGGCGCGAGACGACCACGATCCCCTCCATCAATCCCGATCGGACGACGGAGTCCGAACCCGAAGACCCGCTCGCGTCGGCGTCCTCGGGGTCGTCCCGGAGCAGCGAGGCGTCGAACTCGCGGTCGTCCGGAACCCAGAACGCGTCGCAGACGCGAACGGAGAACGGCGGCACCGAGCGGACGCGAACGAAGGGCGGGAACCGCTCGCAGGGGCCGAGTGGTCGAACCGGCGGCGGCGGTGGCGTCGACCCGGAGCGCGTCCAGGCGATCGAGGACGAACTCGATGACGTCCGCGAGGAACGCGACGCCATCGCGTCCGAGCGCGACGAACTGGAGGTCGAGCGGGACGAACTCCGCGAACGCAACCGCGAACTCCAGTCCCGCGTGGAGGACCTCGAAGGCGAGGTTCGGGACCTCGAGTCCGAACTCGCCGACGTCCGCGAACGACTCGCGGCCGAGGAATCCGCGGGGACGAACGCGGGCGTGGAGTTGACGCCGCGGGACGCACTGGAGGGGACGAACCTCTTCGTGCGCTATGGCTCGAAGAGCGCGACGACGATGGACGACGTCCACGATCGCGACGTCGGCATCGCGGACCTGGAATCGAACCTGCGCCTCGAGTACCACACCGGATTCGACGCCGCAGACGCCGTCGTCGACGGACAGCCCTACGACGACTTCCTCTACGATTCGACGCCGTACCGGTTCGTCGAGTGGTTCGTGTACGACCTCGTGTTCGAGGTGCGCGATACCGGTAACGAGAGCGCGCTCGGCGACCTCTACGATGCGTTCCCGAAGGTCGACCGCATTGAACTGTACGGCGACGTGTCGCTCCGGTACGAGGAGGACGGCAAGGAGCAACGCGAGCAGACGACGTTCGACGTCGTCGTCCGGGACCGCATGGGGAATCCGTTAGCTGTCGCGAACGTGAACGACGGCCGTGACCCGGCGACGGAGGACATGATGGTCGACCTCCAGGAGCGTGCGTCTCGCGTGAAGCGGACGAGCGACGCGCTCGCCGGCGCGTTCATGGTAACTGCGAGCTACTTCGAGCCGGGGGCACTCGAGACGGCCGAGGAGGCGACGAGCGGGAGCTTGCTCCGCCGCGACTCCAAGAAGAGCTACGTGAAGCTCTCCCGGAAGACGGGATACCACCTCTGTCTCGTGGAGACTCGGAACGGCGAGTTCCACGTGAACGTCCCCGAACTGTAGCGGTCTCTCCTCGCTGGATTCGAAGCGGTTTCTCTCTTATCGGTTCGATGGCGTCTCCTTCGATCGCGAGCAGTGGGTCAGAAACCGTGCCGTGGCCGGCTCCGAGAAATCGAGGGAGAGACCGTGGCCGTCTGTTTCGACGTCGCTTGCAGAAGGCGAGGCTACGTCGAGCCGCCGCAGAGTGCAGAGTTCCGGTTAGTTCTCGACTTCCGCCGCGTCGTCGATCTTCATGTTGTCCATCTTGTCGACGATCTCGTCGATCTTGCTGTCGAGGTCGTCGACGAACTCGCTCGTGTGATCGGTGGTGATGGCGCCCTGGCTCGAGGGCTCGATGAGGTTCTCCTCTTCGAGGACGCGAAGCGAGTAGCGAACCTTGTGGTGGGGGTAGCCCGTCTCGTTCGACATCTTGACGATGCCGATCGGTTCGTTCTCGATGACCATCTTCAGGACCTGCAGATGCCGCTCCAGCATGTCGACTTCCTTCTCAAGTCGGTCTATCATGGCATTTGTTAACTTGTCTTTCGGGGTTTTAAAGGTTCCCCTCCGGTTGGCATGACCTACCAGAACAGGCTCGAAAGTTGATAGAGACTACCTATATGTCTTCTGGTTGGGAGGGACGCGGCGTCGTCAGGTTCCGGCACGTTCGACCGGTTCTTCGAAGCGTCCTCGAACCGGTCGATCGACGAACACGACGCGCCGGTATCGACAGTACCGAAATCTGTTTATCGGCCCCCCGAAAACCCACCCGTGTAAATGACAGTTACCATCGTCGGTTCCCAGCTCGGGGACGAAGGCAAAGGTGGCGTCGTCGACGTCTACGGCGACCCCGCCGACGTCGTCGTCAGATACCAGGGCGGCGACAACGCCGGACACACCGTCGTCGAGGACGGAACCGAATACAAGCTCTCGCTCGTCCCGAGCGGGGCAGTACGGGGGAAGGTCGGCGTCCTCGGGAACGGGTGCGTCGTCAACCCGTCGACGCTGTTCGAGGAACTGGCGGGGCTCCGCGACCGCGGACTCGACGCCGACGTCCGCGTCGCTCGACGCGCACACGTCATCCTCCCGTACCATCGCGTGCTCGACGGCATCGAGGAGGAGGTCAAGAGCGAGTCAGACAGCGAGGTCGGCACCACCGGACGCGGCATCGGACCGACGTACGAGGACAAGGCGGGGCGACGCGGCGTGCGCGTCGGAGACCTCCTCGACCCCGACGTCCTCCGGGAGCGCATCGAGTACGTCGTCCCCCAGAAGCGCGCACTCGTCGAGGACGTGTACGGCGTCGACGTCGACGACCTCGACGACCCAGAGGCGTTCGACGTGGACGCGGTGTACGAGACGGCGCGCGAGTACGGCGAACGCCTCGCCGGGGACGACATGACCGTCGACGCCGGTTCGTTCCTCGCCGAGAAGCGCGCGAACGGCGAGAACATCATGCTCGAGGGCGCGCAGGGCACCGTCATCGACATCGACCACGGGAACTACCCCTACGTGACGTCGTCGAACCCGACCGCTGGCGGTGCGGCGACCGGGTCCGGACTCAGCCCCCGCGTCATCGGCGGTGGCGAGATCGTCGGTATCGTGAAGGGCTACCTCACGCGCGTCGGCCGCGGGCCACTCCCCACCGAGCTCGCGGGCGTCGAAGGGCAGACGCCGGACTACGACGGCCACGCGGGCGAGGAGGAGGAGGAACTCGCGACGTACATCCGCGACGAGGGCGGCGAGTACGGGACCGTCACCGGCCGTCCGCGCCGCGTCGGCTGGCTCGACGTCCCGATGCTCCGGCATGCCGCGCGCGTCAACGGCTTCACCGGCCTCGCGGTGAACCACATCGACGTCCTCGCGGGCCTCGACGAGGTGAAGGCCGGGCACTCCTACACGCTCGACGGCGAGGAACTCCACACGCTCCCGGCGACGACCGAACGCTGGGCGGACTGCGAGGCGAACTTCAAGTCCTTCGAGGGCTGGCCCGAGCTCGACCGGGACGCCGTCGACGACTACGACGACCTCCCGGAGAACGCACGCACGTATCTCGAATACGTGAGCGACGAGCTCGACACGCCCATCTACATGGTCGGCGTCGGTCCGGACCGCGATCAGTCGGTCGTGCTCGAGTCGCCGTACGACGACTGACCTGCTCGAACGGGTCGTTTCCGCCGACCCACAGAGCCACCGTACAGTAGATCCTTTGTCACGTGGGGCGAAGATGGGCGTATGCTCGGACGGCTCCGCGACAAATTGCGCTCGCTCCTCCCCGGTGTCGACGACGAGAGCGGCATCTGGCGGTCGATCCCGTCTCGCCAGTACACCGGTCGACACGCCGAATCCGGCGGTCTCAGCCGCGACGAACAGGAATCCGCCATCCAGGACGTCCAGCGCCAGGTCGACGAACTCGAAGACGCCCAGACTCCGGACGACGAACTCGAAGACGCTCAGTGACTCGACCGACCGAGTCCCCCCTCACTCGTCAGCAGTGACGATATCGGCCTCGTAGGACGCCACCGCCTCCATCACCGCCTCGCGCTCGGCCGTCGGAACGTCGAACTCGCCGAGCGCGTCGTCGAGGTGCCCGGCGATGCGCCCGAAGTCCGCCGCCGTCACACCGAGTTCCGCGTGCGCCGTCGCCATGTCGTCCCCGTCCCACTCCACCGGTCCACCCGTCACGCTCGTCAGGAACTGCGTCTGATGGTCGCGTAACGCCGCCGTGTCCGTGTTCTCGAAGTACTCCGTCAGTTCCTCGTCCGCGAGCACGCGGTCGTAGAACTCGTCGACCACGGCCGCGATCGACTCCCGTTCACCCAGTCGCTCGTAGAGTGTGTCCTCAGGCATCGCCCGTCCTTTCAGACCCGTCCCTCAAGAAAGTATCCCGGAATCGTGCCGGTTCGATCGCGGCCGTTCCCGAAGCCTTTTGCTCTCCCTGCCCGACCCCGGAGGTATGAAGGAGTCGCTGATGGACGTCCTCTGCTGCCCGATGGACAAGAGCGAACTGGAACTGGACGTCGACGAACGCGCCGAGGACGACGAGGTCATCGCTGGCACGCTCGTCTGCACCGACTGCGGCGAACGCTACCCAATCGAGGACGGCATCCCGAACCTGCTCCCGCCGGACATGCGCGACGACGTCCCGGCCTGAACTCGCGCGCCCGCCCGAATCGACGTGGCGGCCCGGATCAACGCGCTGGCCCGAATCGACGCTTCGGGCGAGTCGGTCGCCTGAAGTTTTTTCTCCACGCGTCCTGACGTACACTCGTGGTAGACACGCTAACCGTCCATCTGAGTCGGAACGAACTCCACGAGGTCGAACCGGCCTCGCCGGACTTCGAGACGGACGGGACCTTCGTTATCGAGTTCGTGAACCACGGGCGAGCGGCGCACGTGCACGTGCATCCCGACGACGCGCTCGCTCGTGGAGTCGCGGTCACGGAACCGAACATCTACGTCGAGACGGATACCGCTCGACGGGTGGAGGTGACGGTCCCGGACGGCCCGCGCCCGCTCCGCGGGTCGCTCGACGTCTCGGCCGGCTACGGGGCGAACGAGGCGTCGATCGACGTCGGACTCGTCTCCAGTCCGGAACCGGACCTGCCGGTGGACGAGACGCTCGCGGAACCGAGTGGCGACGCCGCCGAAGGGACGCTCTCGCTGTCGCGACTCATCGACGAGGACGGACTGCCGGTGCTCGCGCTCGCGCTCGTCGCCCTCGTCGTCGCAGTCGGCGCCGCGTTCGTCATCGGTGACGTCGTGGTCGCCGCGGGCGCGCTCGTCGTCCTCGTGGGCGTCGCCGCCGCCGTGCTCACACTCGCTGCCGAGTGAGTCCGTTGGACCGGCCCACGCGAGTGATTCACGGGACACGACCCCGGAACCGCTCCGGGACTCGCTCGGGACGGTCAGTTACTCCTCGCGGTCGGTCGGCGTCCCCGAAAGGTTGCCGTCGTCGTCGAACCGCTTCGCGCGCAGGTAGCGCGCCCGCCAGCGGTTCGCGTCGTCGCTCGTATCCGCTTCCCGCACCTCCTCGGTGCGGCCGTCCGCGACCGCACCGACGATGTTCTCTATCTGCTCCTTCTCGCTGGGCGTCAACTCGAACTCGTAGGTCTGGGACTCCTCGCCTTCGAGTTTCGTCCACGTCCGAGCGGCCGAGATGACCATCGAGCACGGTTCGCGGCACGGGAACGTGCCCTCGCCGCCGTCGACCGCGAGGTCGGTGTCGTCGTCGTACTGCCACTCGCGGCGCTTCACGCACTCCGAATCCGCACAACACGCTTCTGCCACCCACTCGACGTGCTCGTGACCCTCGCCGCGGTTCCACGTCTCCAGGAGACCGTACATGCCGGTCTGGCGGCCGGTGGCGTCCACCCAATGGTCTACGTCGAGTTCGCCCTCGCGCTCCCGATGCCAGTTCGCGACCGTCGCCGGATAGAACGCGTCGACGGTGTCGACGACCTCCGTGCTCGTGAGGTCGGCGAAGCGCCACCCGGTCCGGAGCGACGGCGCGGTCTTCAGCGGCCGATAGCGTTCCCGTTCGTCGAACTTCGCGACCTGGCGCGCCTCCAGCGGGTCGAGGTGCTCCTCGAGCGCGTCGACGTCTGCGTCGACGTCGGCGTCGTCGACGTGTCGGACCTCGTACCGGCGGTAGTCGTCGTCGGCGAGTTCGACGGTCACGAGGAGTTCGCCCCACTCCCGCGTGATGCCATCGCGGAGCGCGTCGTACCGCTCCAGGACCGCGTCGGCGTCGTACGTCTCGCCCTCGCCTTCGGTCTCCTCCGGGGCGTCCGGCGCGGCGACGCGTTCCAGGAACCGGAGGAACTCGTGGCGAGCCGAGCCCGCCCGCGGTGCGACGTCGTGCCAGAAGTACCAGTTCGTCACCCACTCGCTGTTCGCACGCGCCACCCGCTCTAGCGCGTCCTCGTCGAGTCCGACGCGTTCGAGGTCCGGGAGCGAGAACCGGTAGCCGTCGTCGTCGCGCGTGACGTGCAGTCCGTCCTGGGCGACGTCGTCCTCGACGGTGACCGCGGCCGTGAGCGCCGTGATCTGTTCGTCCTCCATCCTAGGCCTCCGTCGCGGCGACCCCGCCGGTCGTCTCCTTGACGTGCTCGATAGCCGCCGAGACGTCCGCACCCGCGTCCAGTGCGCGTTCGAGCACCACCTCCGCCATCAGCGGCTCCGTACCGACCGCGCCCGAGTACCAGATGCGGTGCCCGCCCACGAGCGCCGGCGTCTCCCAGCCTTCGCGGTAGTCCTCGGTGAGCCCCATGTCCTCGGGGATGTCCTCCTGGGTGTGGTAGCCGTCCGCGACGAACAGCGGCACGACCACGACGTCCTCACTCGAGAAGAAGTCCGTGACGTCGTCCACCTCCGGGTCCTCGTCCATGAACAACGCCTTCACCTCGTCGAAGCGACCCATATCGCGGATGCGGTCGGCGTGGTACTCGATTGCCTTCGCGGAGTTCTCGTTGCGCTTCGTCCCGTGCCCGACGACCGCGAGTCCGAAGCCATCGCCGACGTCCGGGTCGCCCGTGATGGTCTCGGCGCGCTGGACGATGACGTCGCTCATCGCGTCGTGCGTACCCACCGGCCCGCAGTAGTGGACGGTCTTGTCCACGTCCGTCGGCGTGAACGTCGCGTGTGTGGCGCTCGTCCCGTCCGAATCCCAGTCCTCGGGGTCCCACTCCGACAGCCGGAGCTCTCGCGGGATGACCTCCTCCGTGAAGTAGCCCTCCGAGATGAACAGGGGAACGACGTACACCTCCTCGGATTCGAGCGTCCTGAGGACCTCCCGGAAGTGCGGTTCCTCCTTCCAGAACGCCTCCCGTACCTCGTCGAACGCACCCGTCCTGCGGATGGTGTCCGCGTGCGCGTACGTCGGCGAGCTCGACTCCGGATTCAGGTGCGAGCCGTGAGCGACGATGACCAGCGCTTGCATACATCGGCGTCAGGACCGAACCGTCTTAGTGGCATCGCGTCGCCAGCCACGCCCCGGCTGTGGGCATCCCGTCGCCCGTTCCGACCGGAACGCGTTTCGCCGGCGCCTACTCGCCGCCGGCGTCGGTGGCGTCCGCGGCCTCCGCTCGCTGGCCGCGTCGGCGTCGTCCGCGACCGCGACGTTTTTGCTGTGAGCGACCGCCGGTGGAGACATGAGTCTCGCCGAACGCACCCGGGACGCCGCCCGCGACCATCCGTTCCTCGTCGACGCCCTCCGCGCTGGCGTCGTGAATTACTCCGCTGGCGCGCGCTACCTCGACGTCGACGGCGACGACGAGGCGGTCGCGACCGCGCTCCGCCGGTTCGCGGACGACCTCCCGACGCTCGACGCGAGCGCTCGCGACGTCCGCGTCCGGATGGAACGCGGTATCGGACGCCTGCCCGACGACGAAGACCTCACGGGTCGCGAGGACGCGCTCCTCGCCGTCTCCGGCACCGCCTTCGGTGCCGACGCCGACGGATACACCGCCGTGCTCGCGACCGGCGACGTCGACCGCGACGCCACGCGCGCCGCACTCGACGCGCTCGCTATCGCCGACGTCGCCGTCGACGCCCTCGCGTACGCCGACGACGTCCTCGCCGTCGTCGTCCCCAGCCTCGACGCCGCGAACGCGCTCCGCGCCGTCGAACGCGCCCTCGACGCCGTCCCGAGCGACCCGCGCTGAACGACCGATTCCAGTCCCGCCCGAGACCGAGTCTTTATTTTGTATCCCCGGGGTACCGTGGTGTATGACTCTGCACGTCTCGAACACGCTCACGGGCGAGCGCGAAGTCTTCCAGCCCCAGGACCCCGAGGAGGTCCTGCTCTACGCCTGCGGACTCACGACGTCAGACCCAGCACACGTCGGGCACGCGCGCCTGTGGGTCGCCGTCGACGTCATGCATCGCTGGCTCGAACACCAGGGCTACGACGTCCGGCACGTCGAGAACTTCACGGACGTCAACGAGAAGATCGTCGCCCGCGCCGGCGACCCCGAACTGGGCGCGGACGAGGACGAGGTTGCGTCCCACTACATCCAGGAGTTGCTCGAGGAGATGCGAGCGTTGAACCTCAAGCGCGCGGAGGTGTACCCGCGCGTGAGCGAGCACGTCCCGGAGATCATAGATCTCGTCGAGACGCTCGTCGAGAAGGGGTACGCGTACGAGGCGAACGGCTCCGTGTACTTCGACGTCACCGCGTTCGAGGGGTACGGGAAGCTCTCGAACCAGACCGTCGAGGAGATCGAGGAGCAAGGCGATCCGGAGGAACTCGAGGAGAAGCGGCATCCGGCGGACTTCGCGCTCTGGAAGGCCGACGGCGTCTCGCCCGGCGCCGTTCACGAGCACCGGAGCGAGAGCCATCCCGACCACGGCGACGACGACGCCGAGACGCCGCCGGGGCAGGTGTGGGACTCGCCGTGGGGTCCGGGTCGCCCCGGCTGGCACATCGAGTGCTCCGCGATGAGCATGACCCACCTCGACTCGAGCATCGACGTCCACGTCGGCGGACAGGACCTGGTCTTCCCGCATCACGAGAACGAGATCGCCCAGAGCGAGGCGGCGAGCGACGAGCAGTTCTCGAAGTACTGGCTCCACGTCCGCCTCCTCCAGACGAAGGGCGAGAAGATGAGTTCGAGCCTCGGGAACTTCTGGTCGGTCTCGGATGCACTCGACTCGGTCGGCGGGAACGTCCTCCGGATGTTCCTCGTGTCGACGGCGTACCACAACGACGCCGTCTACAGCGAGAAGACCCTCGCGGAGGCCGAGCAACGCTGGGACCGCCTCGAGCGCGGATACCGGACGGCCGTCGACGCGGTCGATAGCGAGGCGGCGCGGACGAAGGTCTCGGACCAGGACCTCCGGGAGACCCTCGCGCAGGCCCGTCGGACGTTCGAGGAGGGCATGAACGACGACTTCAACACGCGGAAGGCGGTCACGGCGCTGCTGGAGGTCGTCGCGGCAGTGAACACGCACGTCGACGAATTCGACCGGTACGACTACCGCGGCCTGCACGACGCAGTGGACGCGTTCGACGAACTCGGCGGGGACGTCCTCGGGTTCGCGTTCGGATCCGAGCCCGCCGGGGAGGCCGACGTAGCGAGCGACGTCGTCGAACTCGTGCTCGACGTCCGCAAGCACGAGCGCGACGCGGGGAACTACGAGCGAGCAGACGAACTCCGCGACGAACTCGAGAGCCTCGGCGTGGAGGTCCAGGACACCGACGACGGCCCGACGTTCCGTCTGTAGGGACCGGACCCGACTCGACCGGACCAGGAGGACGCGCCCTGTCAACGAGTACCACCCCACGTTGGATTGACGGATGATTTAAGATGGGCGGTCCGTTCTCGAACGGTATGGATGGTAAGACGCGGACAATGGTTGCGGTCGCACTCGCGGTGACCATCGCCACGAGTGGCTGTCTCGGGATCCTCTCCGGGACGACGGAAGTCGAGTCGAGTCCGGGGCTCGTCGAGGACGCCACCGCCGAGGAAGCGAGCTACGAGCGAGCGAACGTGAGTGAACTCCCCGTCGAACGGACGTTCTCCGCGGCCGACCAGGAGAAGACGGTGAAGGTCACGAACTGGGCGGTCGAGTACCGCAAGAGCGTCGACGTTGGGCCGCTCGTCGACCAGAAGGCGGCGGTGTTCGCGACGTTCACCTCGCCGGAGGTCAGCGTCCTCGGCCAGTCGTTCAACCCGCTCTCGGAGCTCGGCACGAAGGACTTCGCGGAGCGAATGCAGGGCCAGTACGAGGGGCTCTCCGTCGGTGACGAGGTCCAGAAGGAGACCGTCGAGGTCGCCGAGTCGGAGACGAACGTCTCGCAGTTCGAGGGCACCGCGACGTTCAACGGCCAGGAGGTCGACGTGTACGTCGTCGTCAGCGAACCCGTGAAGCACGAGGGCGACTACGTCGTCACGATGGCCGTGTACCCGCAGGCGTTGGACGGCGAGTACGAGACGGTTCTGAAGCTCATGCGGAACATCGACCACCCGACGAACGCGACCAGTACGGAATAGCGACTCCCGCTCCCGTTCGGTTTCTGCGTGCACGCTCCACAGCGAGAACGAGCGTCGAGCTCAGTCGAGAAAGAGCGTTGCGTTCAGTCCAGAGTCGGCACAACGCGGGTCGCTTTCGGCGCAGTCACCAGGTCGCTCCCGGGACCAGCGGCGGTTCGCGAATCGAGTGCGTCACCGGTCGCGGTGACGCTCGCGACCGACTGGAAGCCGCCTGCGGGGGCGAGGTTCCGGCTATCGCTGTTGTTCACTGAGATCTCGTGCACGGACACCTTGATGAACGTGATCGGCGGCGGCAGGACGCCGTCTTCGAGCTGGAGCGTCGGGTCCACGTCCTTCAGGTCGGCGTCGTACGTCAACCCGGCGTCCTGCCCGAGCTTCATCGGTCCGGCGACGATCGACCCGAGGACGTTCCCGGATCCGGTCGTGATGCAGGCGTCCCAGCCGTCGCACTTCCCGTTCTGGACGATGTCGGCACCGTTCAACTCGCCCGGCATGAGTTCGGGTTCGTCGCGCGGGGCGTAGATTGTGCCGACGAACTGCGTCTGCGTGCCGCCCTGGAGCGCAACCTCCATCGAGGACGTGCCGTAGATCTGGAAGTGACTGGCGCCCTCTGACCAGTTAGCGCCCGCTTCGGAGTTCTTCATCCCGAAGTCGCCCGTCGAGTATATGCGGAGGGCGTTGTCCGTCCCGTGTGGGTCGACGTCGATGTCTCCTTTCTCGAGACTGATGTTCCCGTCCACGATGAGGGTCACGTTGCCACTGGAGAGGTCGACGTCGAGGTCCTCGCCGTTGTCGAGCGTGAACCCGTCCTCGGCGTAGTACCAGTTCCCGCCAGCGAGGGAGCCGCCCGTGGAGAGGCTGACGTTGGTGACCGACCCGTTCGTCTCCGCGTCCTCTATCTTCCGGTCGATCGCGGTGTCGAGTTCGTAGAGTCCGGAGTCGTTGTTCTCCGTCTTCGTGCCGGTGATCGTGCCGTCCGAGTCGTCGATGGTGCCGGTTGCGGTCACGTCGCCGTCGATGATTGCACTGCCACCGTCGAAATAGACGTCGCCGTCGTCGCCGCCGGTGGTGACGACGCCGTCCCTGAAGTCACCGTTCGCGATGGGTTTGCCGAGTTTCACCGTGACGGTGCCCTTGGGGCCGGCGGGGCTGTGGTCGACGGAGACGGCGACGTCGTTGGTCTGGGTGTGGAAGTACTCCGCCCATCCCATGTAGTACTCGCTCGTGATCTCTAGCTTCACGAGTTTCCCCTCGATGTAGCCGTCGTCGTTGAGCGGGGCGATCGTGCGTTGCTTGTTGATGTCGAGATTCCCGGCTCGGACGTTCTCGTCCCCGGTGAGGACGGGGATGGGGAAGGACAACGACCCGTTCTCGTAGTCGACGGGTGGTTTCGCCACCATCCGCGAGTCCTTCCCGGTGTCTCGCCAGATGCCCCCGGCCTGGTAGGAGATGGTCGATCGCTTGCTCTCGTAGACGAGGGACCCGACGGACTTGTTCGCCTCCAACGTCCCGTCGACGAACACCTTGATCTGGCCGGTGTTGGCCTTGTGGAACGCCGCCCGGTTGTCCTCGATGTCGAAGTCCATCGTGCGGTACTTCTGGCGGCCGAACGCCACGCCCGACACCTGCTTGTTGAGCTGGCGGAACGTGTTCTCGACCTGGCGGTCCTGGGCGTCCTCGGTGGTCTGGTCCAGCGTCGCGGTTCCGACGACGAACAGCGAGACGGCGACCGCGGCGACGAACCCCATCATGAGGACGACGGCGAGTACGGACGACGTTGCTGTGTCGTCACGGAACACCCGCCATCACCTCTCTTGTATCCGATAGGTCGTCCCTGCCCCGAAAGGACTTACATTTCATCACAGGGCCATATAACGTCTGTTTAGATAGAGGTGACTCATAGATTCGTACATTTGGAATATAATGTATTGAAGAAAATATAAAGACGAATAGATACAAGATAGAAACAAAGTATCTAATCCGTCTAGATAAGATATCGCTGGTTTTTGGCGAATGGAAATTTCCATCAGTTACATCAGCCATCAGGTTTATATCTCAATAAGATACGGGAACTGGTAGAAACGAGGCCTTGAAGACTACTACTCTCCCGCAGTCCGGGCTTGAAATCGAGTAGGAAATCACGCTGTCGTGCGATTTCGACCCGGACCAGCGGTCGGTGCCTACCTCGCACGGTAACCCGGTATTCGTCGTCGAGAACCGGTCGAACGCGCGGAGTGTACCGACGCCAGTTCGTCACCCGAGCCAGCGCCCGGCGACGCCATCAGCTATGGAAAAGACGACTCGGTCTCTCAGGCGAGGACGGGCGACCGGCGGTCGCCAGTCGACACCTGGAGCGACGCGGACGACTGCGGGGCCGTTATCGCACTCGTCGGTCCGCCGTCGAACCCATCAACACTACCCACGCTTGCGGTCGCCTGGAAGCCACCTGCGGGTGCGAGGTTCCGACTACCGCTGTTGTTCACCGCAATCTCGTGCACGGACACCTTGATGAACGTGATCTTCGGGGGCAGGACGCCGTCATTCAGTTCGAGCGTCGGTTCAATACCCGCGAGCGAACTGTCGTACTCGACCGCCGTCGACTGACCCATGTACGTCGAGCCGCCGACGATAGCTCCTTTCACGCCTGCACTCCCCGCAGCGACGCACATGTCCCAGCCCTCACAGTGACTACCAGTTCCGGGAAGTGCGGCCGGGTTCGAGTCCGTATCGTCGAGAACCGTCTCCTCGCGAGGCGCGTAGATAGTTCCGAGGAACTGCGTCTTCTTCCCACCAGTTATCGCGACCAGCATGTCCGACGTGCCGTATATCTGGAGGTGCTTCGCGCTCGACTCGTCCTCGTCGCCCGCGAACGTCCCTTTCATCGCATAATTACCGGTCGAGTAGATGCGCAGAGCGTTGTCCGTGTCATTGTCGTACACGTTGAGGTCTTCATCCGTCAGATTCATGTCGCCGTCGACGATCAGCGTAACGTTCCCACCGCTAAGGTAGACGTTTACAGTATCGCTGCTGGAGTCCAACTCGAACCCGTCGTCGTCGAAGTACGCGTTCCCGCCGTTGAGGGTCGTCGTTCCGGTCCCGACGTCGATGTCCTCGTAGTAACCGTCGAGGTCGTTCGTGGCGTTCTGGACCTTCCGGTCGATCGCCTGGTCGAGCGTGTAGAGGTCGGATTCTACGTTCTCGGTTCCACTCGCGTCTCCCTTCTTGTTCGAGATGTCGCCGGTTGCGGCGAGTTCGTCGGGTACGTCATCGTTGGTGTCGATGTAGATGTCTCCGTCGTCGCCGCCAGTCGCCATCACACCATTTTCGAAGTCGCCGTTCGCGACGGGTTTGCCGAGTTTCACCGTGACCGTGCCCTTGGGGCCAGCGGGGGTATGGTCGACGGAGACGGCGACGTCGTTGGTCTGGGTGCGGAAGTACTCCGCCCACCCCATGTAGTACTCGCTCGTGATCTCTAGCTTCACGAGCTTGCCCTCGATGTACCCGTCGTCGTTGAGCGGGGCGATCGTGCGTTGCTTGTTGATGTCGAGGTCACCGCGCTGGACGTTGTCGTCCCCGGTGAGGACGGGGATGGGGAAGGACAGCGACCCGTCCTGGTACTCGACGGGTGGTTTCGACACCATCCGCGAGTCCTTCCCGGTGCCCCGCCAGACGCCGCCGGCCTGGAAGGCCAGGCTATCACCTTCGCCCTCGTAGACGAGCGAGCCAACGGACTTGTCGACCTCCTCCTTGCCGTCGACGAACACCTTGATCTGGCCGGTATTCGCTTTGCGGAACGCCGCCCGGTTGTCCTCGATGTCGAAGTCCATCGTGCGGTACTTCTGGCGACCGAACGCCACGCTCGACACCTCCTTGTTGAGCTGGCGGAACGAGTTCTCGACCTGTCGCTCCTGGGCGTCGTCGGTCGTCTGGTCTAGCGTCGCGGTTCCGACGACGAACAGCGAGACTGCCGCTGCCGCGACGAACCCCATCATCAGGATCACGGCGAGCATCGACGACGCCGCGTCGTCGTCACGTACCACTCGCCAACACCTCTCGGTGTTCTGATAAGCTTTCCCCGGCCCGGAGGGATCGATATTTCATCGAAGCCTAGTAAACGGTCCGTTACAAAAGAGGTGACTCATAGCTACAACCGATTGGATGATAAGCTATACGTACTCGAAGATGGAAGAACTACCTCTAGATAGAAAGAATCGTTCAGAATACCTTATATAGACGGTAGCCGCTTCTTAGCTGGTTGTTATTTGCGTCGACAAGTCGCCCACAGAGGTATCGGCACAGAACCGTTTCCAGATTGACTAGAAATCAGTTCCTACAACCGAGTAGGTTCATCCAACCAGGGATAGAACATCGACAGGTCACTCCCCGGACCACTCGGGCTCCCTGTCCTCGAAGAACGCGTCGATGCCTTCGTCCTTGTCCGCCGAGGAGAACAGGAGCGCGAACAGTTCCGCCTCGTACTCGATACCCTGCTCGAGGTCCATCCGCGACCCCGCCTTCACCGCGTCCTTCGCGATTTCGAGAGCGAGCGGACTCTTCGCCGCCATTCGCCCGGCGAGCTCGTACACGCGGTCGTCGAGTTCTCCGGGCTCACAGACCTCGTCCACGAGACCGATGTCGGCCGCCTCCGATGCGTCGACGAGTTCCCCGGAGAGCACGAGCCGCATCGCCTGGCCCTCGCCGACAAGGCGCGGCAGTCGCTGCGTCGCACCGCCACCGGGCATGATCCCGAGGTTGATCTCGGGCTGTCCGAGTTTCGCGTCCGCACTCGCGATGCGGACGTCGCACCCGAGTGCGAGCTCGTTCCCACCACCCAGGCAGTGCCCGTTGATTCGAGCGATCACCGGGAGCTCCAGGTCGTCGACGTACTCGTAGACGCGCGGTCGCTTCGACGCGTCGCGTTGTTCGACGGCGTCGCGCTCGCGGAGCTCCGAGACGTCAGCGCCAGCGACGAACGCGTCCGACTCGTCGGACCCCGTGAGCACGAGCACTCGCACGTCGTCGTCAGCTTCGACAGCGTCGAGGACGTCCTTCAGTTCGCGACGGAGCTGCGCGTTCAACGCGTTCCGTTTGTCGGGGCGTTCGAGGGTCACTGTCCCGACGTACTCGGCGTGTTCGCCGACGCTCGCGGAGAGCAGGTCGCACTCCGCCGCAACCGACGTCACTCCCATACGTACCCCTCCTCGTCGTCGATCGCCTCGAACTCGGACCCGCCGAGCGCCGCCCCGGCGTCGTCGCTCACGCCCACGATCTCGTCGTCCTCCCAGACGTAGAACCCTTCACCGGTCTTCTTCCCGAGCTTCCCAGCGCGGACCTTCCGGCGGAGCGACTGCGGCGGCTTGAAGCGCTCGCCCAGTTCCTCCCGGAGGTGTTCGAGGATGTCAAGTCGGACGTCGAGCCCCACGACGTCACCGAGCTCGATCGGTCCCATCGGGTGATTGTACCCGAGTTCCATCGCGGCGTCGATGTCCCGTGGACTGGCGACGCCCTCCTCGACCATTCGCATCGCCTCCACACCGAGGGTTACGCCGAGTCGAGACGTCGCGAACCCGGCGGAGTCCCGGACGACGACAGCTTCCTTCCCGATGTCGTCCGTGTAGTCCGTCGCGAACTCGACGGTGTACTCGCTGGCCTGTTCGGGCACCACGACCTCGACGAGCCCCATGATGTGCACGGGATTGAAGAAGTGGAGGCCGACGGCGCGACTCGGGTCGTCGAGCGCGCTCGCGATCTCCGTAACGGAGAGCGAGGACGTGTTCGACCCGATGATGGCGTCGTCGTCCACGACCGCTTCGACGTCCGCGAACGTCTGCCGTTTCAGGTCCATGTCCTCTGGGACGGCTTCGACGACGAGGTCCGAACCGGACGCCGCCGACTCCAGGTCCGTCGTCGTCGAGATCCGTTCGAGCGTCGCCGCCTTCTCCTCGGGCGTGACCTTGTCGTGGTCGACGCCGCCCTGGAGGTTCGCCTCGATGGCATCGAGGCCGTCCTCGAGGATCGACTCGTCGATGTCACGCATCGTCACGTCGTGACCCGCCATCGCGCTCACTTGGGCGATACCGTGCCCCATCGTCCCGGCTCCGAGTACGCAGATTCGCATGCGTGAAACCGCGACGGCCGGGCAGGTAAGCGTTGCCCGTCGGGCCCGACCGACGCTAACAGTTACCATCGAGGGCGACGTTCGTCCCGGTATGAGCACGCCTATCGGCGGTACGGAGCCAGGACCCTTCGACGACCAATCCCTCGCGGTTCGCGGCGTTATCGCGGCCGTCCTCGCCGTCGGCGGGAACCTCGCGCTCCTCGTCGCGGCAACGTCCGCGGGCGTCGGCGAGGGATTCCGGCCGTTCGCGGCGGCCCCCGTCGTGTTCCTCACCGTCGTCGGCGTCCTCGGTGCCGTCGGTTCGTACGCGCTCCTCGAACGGCGCGTGTCGACGCCGACGACGACGTTCCGGCTGGTAACCGTCGCGGTCCTCGCCGTATCGTTCGTCCCGGACCTCACGCTCCTCGTGTTCGACGAGGCCGCGACCGTCCTGGGCGTCCTCGTCCTCGTGCTGATGCACGTCGTCGCCGCCGTGGTCTGCATCGCGGTCGTTCCGGACTGGACGTCCGACGCCGATGCCACTCGGGAGGCGGTGTCGGAACCGGACGGCGTGACGTGACGCGCGGGCTGCCCGTCAGCGGCCGTCAGCGGGCCGGACCTTGAACCCGTACCGCGTGACGCCCTCTTGCGTGTAGATGCGGCGGACGGTCGCGGTGACGGCGTCGCCGACGTCGAGTGCGCCCGCGTCGACGTCGGTCGCTTGCGCCGGTGCGCTCACGGTCTCGTCGCCGTCGGGACCGTCGAGTGCGGCGACGACGACGCCGTAGTCGCCGCCGCGTTGCTGTTGCTGGGCGAACTCGGGCGGTGCGCCGCCCTGCGAGATGGTGGTCGCGGCCTCGACGGTGCCGGTCCCGGGGAGTTCGACGTCGTCGTAGCCCGTCCGTGAGCGACAGTCGTCGCACGCGCCTTCCGGCGGGAACGCGAGCGCACCGCACTCGCGGCACCGGCCGGCGACGAGGCGATGGCGCTGGGGGAGCGTCCGCCGCCACGACGGCACGCTCACGTACGCACCGCCGCCCTCGGGCGGTCCTTCGACTATCTCGTCTCGGAGTCGCAGGTACTCGGCGTACGACACCTCGGTCGCGTCCGCGCGCTCGTGCTGGAGGGTAGCGGGGACGCCACCGTCCGCGTCGACGAGGAGGGCGTCCGCACCGCCACCGCTCCCGTATCCGGCGACGAGCACCGTCCAGACGTCCGGGTCGTCGAGTGCGAGCGCCGCGCCGAGCAACGCGCTCGCGGCACCGGTGTCACCGAGGTCGTGCACCGTCGCGACGCGCTGGATCGCGTCCGTGCCGACCCCGAGCGCGTCCGTTATCCGGTAGGGGAGTGCACCGTCGGGTGCCTGCACCGCGGCTGCGTCGAGGTCATCGGCTGCGTCGTCGTCCCCCGTCGCGTCGACGCCGTCCGCATGGAGGTCCTCGACCGCGCCCGCGATGGTCTCTCTGAAGGCAGCACGGTCGTAGCTCGTCACGCCGAGGCCCTCGACGCGCTCGCTCCCGCGTTCGCGGAATCGCGTCCCGGGGTACGCGCTCGCGTGATGGCCGGCCGCCTGGACGGTCGCCGGACCGTTCGGGACGACGACGAACGCGGCCGCGCCAGCGCCCGCGGCCTGGTCGCGCTCGCCACCGGGTTCGCCGCGCGGGCAGTCCGCCGCGACGACCAGCGCCAGCTCGTCGTCCTCGAGATCGGCTTCGATTGCAGCGAGGAGCGCTCGCGTCCCGGCGCGCGTACTCCCGCCGAAGCTCTCGTGGCGAGCGTCCGCCGGCACGCCGAGGATCGATCCGAGCCGGACCGCGACGTCCTCCTCTTCGAGCGGTGGCGTCGTCGACGCGAACGCGAGCAGTCCGACCGAGTCCCCATCGGACTCGTCGGCGTGCAGTGCGTTCGTCGCCGCCTCGGACGCGAGCGTCAGCGCGTCCTCGTCTGCACCCGGGACCGCCTTCTCGCCGACGCCAGACGCCTGCACCGACCCCCACGCCGCCTCGATCTCGCTCGCCGACAACCGATACCTCGGCGCGTACGTCCCGACCGCACGGATGCCGTTCGGAACGGCCTCGGCCGACGCCGCGTCGTCGGCGCTCATCGCGCGCTCACCTCCTCGGCGCGTTCGAGGACGTGCACGACCGCCGCGCCGCCGCTCCCGCCGACGTTGTGCGCGAGCCCGCGCTCGGCACCCTCGACCTGGCGGTCACCCGCGCTATCGGTCAACTGCTCGAACGCCTCCACGACCTGCCCGGCGCCCGTCGCACCGATCGGATGCCCCTTCGACTTCAGGCCGCCGGAGGTGTTCACGACGACGTCCCCGCCGTAGTCGCTCCGGCCGTCCGCGACGAACGCCCCGGCCTCGCTCGGCTCGCAGAACCCGAGGTCGGCGTACGCCATCAGCTCCGCGATCGCGAAGCAGTCGTGGACCTCCGCGAAGTCCAGTGATTCGGTGACTGCGTCCGCGTCCACGTTCGCGCGCTCGTACGCGCGCTCGGCCGCCATGCGCGACGCCGGTACGCCAGTGTATGAGTCCCGCTGGAACAGGCCGACCGCGTCCGACGCCGCGCCGACGCCAGCGACCCGCACCGGCTGGTCGCTGAGCGCCGTCGCGACGTCCTCGCTCGCGACGAACACCGCCGCCGCCCCGTCCGTCGTCGGACAGCAGTGATAGAGCGTCAACGGATCCGCGACCACGGGTGCGTCCCGAGCGTCCTCGAGCGAGCACTCGAACCCGAGCTGGGCGTGGGGATTCTTCGCGCCGTGCGCGTGATTCTTCACCGCGACCTCAGACAACGCGTCCGGGTCGGTGCCGTGCTCGGCGAGGTGCGCGCTCGCCATCTGCGCGTACACGCCCGCGAACGTCGTCCCGGACAGTCGCTCCCACTCGGTCTCGCCGGAGACGCCCAGCCAGTACCGGGTGGCGTCCCCGGACGCGTCCGTCATCACCTCGTATCCGCCCGCGAGCACGAGGTCGGCCATCCCGGACTTCACCGCCTGCACCGCCTGCCGGACCGCGTACCCCGACGCCGCGCACGCGTTCTCGACGCGCGTCGTCGGCACGCCGTGCAACCCGACGTGCTCGGTGACCGCCGGCCCGGACAACCCGATCTGGCGGCCGCCGACGCCGAGGGTCCCGAGCACCGCCTCGTCCACGAGGGCCGGGTCGAGGTCGCCGTCGAGGCTCGCCGTCGCCTCGTCGTACGCGGTCGCGAACAGCGACCGGTAGCTCTCTTCGGGGAACGAGCCGAAGTCGGACTGGCCCGCTCCAACCACGAATGCATCGCGCATACGGAGTCTGCGTCGGCATCCCGGAAATACTTCGGGGAGACGACGCCGGTCGATCACCGCTGACCAACCATACCCTCCCACGACGCCACATTTTAAACGCGATAATGAAGTACGTTCGAGTATGAGTCGTTCCCCGCCAAAGGTGGACCCCGACGACCCGCTCCAGTCCGTGAAAGACGTCGTCGGCGATAGTTCGCTCCTCATCGCGGTCGTGGGCGCGGTCGTCTCGCTCGTGGTCGCGTTCATTCCGGGGTCGCCGTTCGTCGGTGGCGCGCTCGCCGGCTACCTCGTCCGCCACGACCGCGGCCGCGGTGCGTGGGTCGGCGCGCTCTCGGGGGTCTTCGTCGCCATCCCGACGGGGTTGTTCGTCCTGTTCGCGTTCGGGTTCAGCGCGTTCCTGGCGACGTTTGGCCTCGCGGAGGCACTCTTCGGGGTCGTCGTCGCCGTCTTCGGGCTCATGGCGTTGTTCTACACGGTCGGACTCGCCGCAATCGGCGGCTACCTCGGCGTCGTCGCCTACGAACACCGCCAGCAGAACGCCGGCGGTCGCCGCGAGAACGCCCACGGCCACCGTGAGAACGCACACGGTGACCGCGACTCCGTCGCCGAGGACGCTCGCGCCGGCGACCGCTACTGACCCGACCCTGAATTCGGACGACGGGCGGAGGAAGCTATTTGACGTATCCCCGAGTACCGCCCGGCATGGCTTACAGCTACGAACCCCACTACTTCGAGGACATGGAGGTCGGGAAGACGTTCGAGAGCGCCGGTCGAACCGTGACCGAATCCGACTTCGTCTTCCACTCGATGTTCGCGGACGACTGGACCGAACTCCACACGAACGCCGAGTACAGCGAGGACGGACCGTACGGCGAACGCATCGGGCACGGCCCGATGACGTTCATCCTCACCACCGGGATGGTCCAGCGTTGCGGGTTCGTCGAACGCACCGTCATCGCGTTCCTCGGAATGAACTACATGGACGTCCCGAACCCGCTCACTATCGGCGACACGATCTCCGCGGAGTTCGAGGTGACGGACAAGCGCGACTTCGACTCGCGCGAGGACGCCGGCCTCGTCGTCATCGACGGGACGACGTGGAACCAGGACGGCGAGGTCCTCCTCGAGGGCGACATGAAGTTCATGTTCAAGAAGCGCTCGTACTACGGCGACGACGAGGACTCGCCCTGAACGAGGCGATGTCGTTTCGAGTGGTCCGATTCCGGATTCGACACCGACGGACCACATAGCTATTTGAAACGTTGGTGTCGTGTAGTCGGTATGGAACTGCGATTCTGGGTCGGGGTCATCGCGCTCGTGCTCGGTGGTGCCGCGGTCGCCTGGGGATATCGACGGCGTGCATACAACGGTATCATCAGTGACACGCCGACGAGTCGCGTCCTCGACGTAACCGGACCCGGTGTCGTCGAACTGGAAGGGGAGGTTCGTACCGTCGACGACGTTGGAACGATGGCGGCGCCGCTCTCCGGCGAAGAGTGCGTCGTCGCGGGCTGGGAGGTCGAGGAATGGGAGGAGGGCGGTGAGAGCAGTAGCTGGCGCACCGTCGGCGAAGGGTACGACGGGATGCCGTTCGCCGTCGACGACGGCAGCGGCGAAATACGCGTCGAGACCGGGACCGACGCCGCAGGGAGCGACCCCTTCTCGACGAATCTATCCATTGGCGACCTCGACCACAGCGTCAGCATCGACGACGTGACCGTGGACTTCGACGCACTCCCCGTCCGGCAGCACCTCGAACCCGACGAGCCCTCGCCGAGCGCAGTCGAGGCGTTCGTGGCGCAGACGCCGACGCCCCGCCAGCAGTCCGGGTCACTGATGAACGCTCTCGACATCGGGAACGCGCACGGCGAACGCAAGTACAAGGAGGGCGTCATTCAACCGGGCGACGAAGTGTACCTGCTCGGTTCAGTCGAGCCCGAAGAGCGCGACCCGAACGGGGCGTCTACCGTGCGGTTCCGCCCCGAGGACGCGGTCGTCACACCCGGCAGCGGCGACGACCCGTTCGTGCTCTCCACGCGCAGCGAGGACGAACTCCTCGACGCGACTCGCTGGGGAACGCCCGCGATGGTCGCCGGGGCGCTGGTGCTGCTGGTCGGCGTCCTCGTCTTGACTGGCTCAGGTCTCCTGCTCTGATGGTCGCGACGCGGAGTGAGAAGCGTTTTGCCGCCGGGGTCGGGAGACGATGGCATGGACGTCCGGTCGTACCTCGCGTCGACGCGCTTCGCCGTCATCGTCACCGCGGTCGTCGTCGCCATCCCGGTGAACTACCTCCTGTTCGAACTCACGGGGAACGGATCGCTCGCGTTCCTCGGGATGTTCACGCTGGGCGTGAGCGTCCCGCAGGCGTACTCGCAGTCGTGGCCAGCTGAGTACGACCGACTGCGTGGTGCCGGATGGGCGGTCGGTGCCTGCGCGGTGACGCTCGCTGTGTTCTTGGCGGCGTACGCGGTCGCGACGCTCGCCGTCGGCGGACTGGGTGCCGCCATCGCCGCGTTCCTGGCGGTACAACTCTCGTTGTCGGCCGTTTCGTCCTCGCTCGAGAGCGACGAACCCGATGCAGACGGACTGGACGGTGGCGAGGCACCCGACGACGCCACCTGAAGGGACGCGACGACGCAACCCGGGTCGTCGCAGGTCGCGATGGGGTACGCTTTTGCGACTCGCAGTTCCATCGCAGGTATGGCCATCCCCGACGTGCTCGCGGACGAGCCTCGAGCGATCGACACGCACGCGCACCAGCCGACGGAGGAGTTCCTGTTCGACGCTGGCGGCGAGATGATGCAGGACGCCGCCGCGCGCTTCGGGAAGGAGATGGTCCCGAACGACTACGAGCAGATGCGCGCGGAGTACGCCGACGCCGGCATCGGTCGCGCCATCCTCCTCGGGTGGGACGCGGAGACGAACACGGGCAACCCGCCGGTACCGAACGACTACGTCGCGGAGGTCCGGGACGAACACGACGACTTCTTCGTCGGGTTCGGGAGCGTCGACCCGCTCAAGGACGACTGCGTCGAGGAGGCGATCCGGTGCGTGGAGGACCTCGACCTATCGGGATTCAAGTTCCAGCAGATCGCACAAGGGTTCGACCCGAGCGACCCCGAGCACGAGGCGTTGTGGAACACCATCGAAGACCTCGGCGTCCCCTGCGTGTTCCACGGCGGGAACTCCACGCTCGGCGCGTGCGCACCCGGCGGACGCGGCCTCAAGATCAAGTACGGCGACCCGATGTTGCTCGACGACGTCGCCGCCGACCACCCCGACCTCCAGATGCTCATCGCGCACCCCGCGTTCCCCTGGGAGAAGGAGCAACTCGCCATCTGCCAGCAGAAGGGGAACGTCTACATGGACCTCTCCGGGTGGATGCCGAAGTACATCGACGACCAGGTCCTCCACTACGCGACGACGATGCTCAAGGACAAGGTGATGTTCGGGACGGACTACCCGATGCTCGACCCGAAGGTCTGGATGGAGCAGTTCGCCGAACTCGACTTCTCCGAGGACGTCCAGCGGAAGCTCCTCTGGGAGAACGCCGAGGAGTTCCTCGACCTCTGAGCGGTCGCGTCGCGGTTCGGGCTCCCAGTCGCCGAATGGTAACTCGGTTCTAAAACCCGGTAACTTTTGAACGAACACGGGGTTATTGGACGACCTAAATCGAATCATCGTTCATGCACAAGCCGCTACTGGTCACGGACTTCCTCGACCGCGCCCGGAGACATTACGCCGGCGAAACCGCCGTCGTCGCCACCACCGGCGATCGCTACACGTACGCCGAACTCGGCGCGCGCGCCGACGCTTTCTCCGCGTTCCTCCAGGACGTCGACGTCGAGCAAGGCGAGCGCGTCGCCGTCCTCGACCCGAACACGCACTATCAGCTTGCGGCCGCGTACGGCACCATGCAGACGGGTGCGGTTCACACGCCCCTGAACTACCGGCTCACGCCAGACGACTACGAGTACATCCTGAACGACGCGGACGTCACGGCGATCTTCGCCGACCACGAGTACGCCGAGAAGATCGAAGCCGTCCGCGACGACGTCCCGACGACGGTGTTCGTCACGGACGACCCCGACGCCGTCGAGGGCGACTGGCGATCGTTCGACGAGGCAGTCGACGCCGCCGGCACCGACTACGACCGTCCCGAGATGAGCGAGGACGACGTCGTCACGATCAACTACACGTCGGGAACCACGGGCGACCCGAAGGGCGTCTGCCGCACGCATCGCGCGGAGACCCTGCACTCGTACCTCGTCACCGCTCACCAGGACATCAGCGACGACGACGTCTACCTCTGGACGCTCCCGATGTTCCACGTCAACGGCTGGGGCCACATCTACTCGATCACGGGGAACGGCGCGACGCACGTTTGCACGCGTGGCGTCGACGCCGAAGCCGTCTTCGACGCCATCCAGACGGAGGACGTCTCCTACCTCTGCGCCGCACCGACCGTACTGAACATGCTCATGGCGTACTACGAGGATCACGACGGCGCCGTCGACACGACGGGCGCGAATCCCGTCCGGGCGGCGACCGCGGGCGCGGCACCGCCGGAAGCGACGCTCCGCACGGTCGAGGGCGAGTTCGAGTGGACGCTCATGCACGTCTACGGCGCCACCGAGACGGGACCGTTGATCACGACGTCGCACGCCCCCCGGCACTTCGAGGGGAAGTCCGACGACGACCGGTTCGGCCTCATGAAGCGCCAGGGCATCGGCTACCTCGGGACCGAGGTCCGCGTCGTCGACGAGGACGGCGCGGACGTCCCACGGGACGGGTCGACGATCGGCGAGATCGTGGTGCGGGGCAACCAGGTGATGGAGAAGTACTGGAACAAGCCCGAGGCGACCGAGACGGCGTTCAGCGAGCGCCGCGAGGGCTACTACCACATGGGCGACCTGGCGACGTGGGACGAGAACGGGTTCGTCTCGATCCAGGACCGCAAGAAGGACATCATCATCTCCGGCGGCGAGAACATCTCCACCATCGAACTCGAGGACGTTCTCTACGAGCACCCCGAGGTGTCGAAGGCGGCGGTCATCCCCGCGCCGAGCGACCGCTGGGGGGAGACGCCGAAGGCGTTCGTCGTCACGGTCGCAGATGCGACCGTCGACGCCGAGGAACTGAAGGCGTTCGTCGCCGACCGCGTCGCGGACTTCAAACGCATCACGCGCGTCGAGTTCGTCGACGATCTCCCCGAGACTGCGACCGGGAAGGTCCAGAAGTACGAGCTCCGGCAACGCGAGTGGGACGGCGAAGAGTCGATGGTCGGGCAGGGGTGAGGACGACCACGACGGCGTTACGGCCTGCTTTTCGCGCTCCGGTCACTACGCCGTGATAGTGATGCCAGCAAGGGGGACGGTCGCCGAGCACTCGTTCGTCCGGGTCGGCTCGTCGAACGCGGACGCCGACCGCGTGCTCGTCGTCGTTCCCGGCCTGAACGACCCGTTGAAGCGCGTCGGGGACGCACGCTGGTTCGCGGGCCTGATGGCGGTGTACCTGCGACGGTACCGCGACACGCACGCGGCGTACATGGTCTCTCGGCCGCGCGGCCTCGGTGGCGCACGTACGACCCGCGAGATGGCGGCGGGGTACGCCCCGGTCGTCCGCGAACTCGCGGCACGGGAGGGCGTGGACGGCGTGGACGCCCTCGGGCTCTCCCTCGGCGGGTTCGTCGTCCAGCACCTCGCCGCGAGGGCGCCCGAACTCCTCGACCGTGCGGTGCTGGGGCTCGCCGGCACCGAACTCTCCGCGGACGGTCGCGGCATCGTCGAACGCTGGCGGACGCATGCACTCGCCGGACGCTGGCGACCGATATACGTCGACGCGTACGGCCTCGTCGCTCGCGGGTTCACGGCACGAGCGCTCCAGGTGGGAAGCGTCGCCTACGACCTCCTCGTCGACCCGGCCACGCCAGAAGATCTCCTCACGTCCGTCGACGCGAGCCTCGCACACGACGGCCGGGACGTGCTCCCCGACGTCGCCGTCCCGACGCTCGTCGTCGGCGGCACCGACGACCCGTTCTTCACCGAAGCCGGGTTCCGGGACGCCGCCCGTCGACTCCCCGACGGCCGACTCGCGCTACTCGACGGCGTCGGCCACGAGGCCGTCGTCGAACATGCCGACGCGTTCGACGGCGCAATCAAGCGGTTCCTCGGCGACCGCGATTGAGTAACGTCGTCCTCAGTCCCAGTCGGCGTCGCGGCCTTCCAGGAACGCGTTCACGCCCTCCTCGTGTTCCTCGCTCGCGTACGCCTGCACCTGCATGTGGTTCTCGTAATCCAGTGCTTTCCGGGCGTCGTTGTCGAGGTTCTCGTGGATCGCTTGCTTCGTCATCCCGAGCGTGCGCGTCGGACGTCGCGACAGCTTCCCGACCATCTCGTCGGTGACCTCGTCCAGTTCCTCCTCGGGAACGGCCTGGTTGACGAGGTCCATCTCCTCGGCGTCGCTCCCCTCGAAGAACTCGCCGGTCATCGTCAGGCGCTTCGCGGTGCGCAGGCCGACGAGTCGCGGGAGCGTGAACGTCGCCCCGGTGTCGGGGATGAGGCCGACGCGGATGAACGCACACGAGAACGTCGCGTCCTCGACGGTGTACGCGAAGTCCGCGGCCGCGACGAGCGCCAGGCCCGCACCGATACAGTCGCCGTTCACCTTCGCGACCACGGGAACGTCCGAGGACAGCATCGCAGCCGCCGCACGGTTGAACGACTCCGCGACGCGCTCGTAGGCCTCCCGGGGGCCCTCCTTGCGCTCTTTCATCGCCTGGATGTCCCCGCCCGCGGAGAACGCGGGCCCCTCGCCAGTGATGACGACCGCGTCGTGCTCTCGGGGTTCGGTCTCCTCGACGGCGTCGGCCAACTCCTCGGCCACCTCGATGTTCATCGCGTTCATCACGCCGGGTCTGTCGAACGTGATCGTCCGCACGCCATCGTCGTCGGATACTCGCATACCCACATGAACTTTCCATGGGTGCTTAATTGTTCGTGCAGTCCGGTCGAGACGCTGGATTCACCCCTGGTCGGGCCACCGAACGCGGTCCCGGATGGAAACCGTCAAAAGATTCGACGGCGCATCACCGGTCGTCATGGATAGCGGGTCACCACGCGCGGCGGACGCGGCCGACGCCGGACAGATAGCGCTCGTCGCGCTGTTCGTCACGGCGCTGGTCACGGCACAGCTCACGGCGTCGAAGGTCCTGGCGTTCTCGATACCGTTCGAACTCCCATTCACGGGCGCGTCGCTCGTCATGCCCGGTGCGGCGCTCGCGTACGCCGGCACGTTCTTCGCGAGCGACTGCTACTCGGAGCTCTACGGTCGGCGCGCCGCCGCCACCGTCGTCAACGTCGGGTTCCTGATGAACTTCGTCGCGCTTGCGTTCGTCTGGTCGACCATCGCCGCACCCGTCTATCAGTTCTCGCCCGTCGGCGCGAACGCGTTCGCGGACGTCCTCGGCGCGTCCACGTACGTCGTCGCCGGGAGCCTCCTCGCGTACGTCGTCAGCCAGAACTGGGACGTCTACGTCTTCCACCGCATCCGCGACTACACCGACGGCGACGCGCTCTGGCTGCGCAACCTCGCTTCGACCGCGAGCAGTCAAGCCATCGACACCGTCGTGTTCGTCGGCGTCGCGTTCGGCGTCGCGCCCGCACTCTTCGGCGGCGACGCCCTCGGCACGAACGCGATTCTCGGCCTCATCGTCGGTCAGTACGTCCTGAAGCTCCTCATCGCTCTCCTCGACACGCCACTGGTCTACGGCGTCGTCGCGTTCGTCGAAGGAAACGAGGACGCGACCGAATCTGCCGAACCCGCAACGCGCTGAACGACACCGGTGTCGCTACGTTCGCGACCCACCACGTTTTAACTCGATACCGGGCGCACGCCCTGTATGGACATCGAGGCGTTCTTCGAGGAGATGCCGTTCGCTGACCTGCTCGGCGTCGAGGTAACGGAAGCCGCGAACGGTCACGCGGAAGGCTACCTGGAGATGCGCGAGGAGCTCTCCTGGAACGCGGATCGACTGATGGCACACGGCGGCGTGACGTTCACGCTCGCGGACACCGTCGGCGGCGCCGCGCTCGTCTCCGAGGTCGACCAGCCCGTCCCCACGATCGACATGCGCATCGACTACCTCGATGCCGGCACCGGTGATCTGCGCGCGGAGGCGGACGTGGTGCGCGTCGGCGGTGACGTCGGCACGGTCGACGTCGAGATCTACGCGGAGGAGGACAGCACGCTCGTCGCCGACGCACGCGGCGTGTACAAGACCGGGTAGTCCGGGGGTACCGGACCGTTTTCGACCGCGTTCGACCGATAGCGACGACTCAGTCGCGTTCGACCGATAGCGACGACTCAGTCGTGTTCGACCGGTAGCGACGCTGGCGGTGCGTCGCCGATGCCGACGTCTGCAGGGCGAGCGTGGGGTCGCCGAGCGTCCAGTCGGTGTCGCTGGATGCGTCGACGGACACGGCGTCGAGACCGAAGTTCAGCACCCACGCGTTCGTCGCGGTTCCCGAACCGGACGCGTCGGTCACGCCGAATCACGTCGCTCGAACGCGACCGTCGTGCGCCCGGCCTCTGCGAGGAATCGCGTCGTTCCGACGCCCTCGACGCTGCCTCCCGCGTCGTCGTTCGCCACGCGGTCGTTCGGCGCGTCGTCGTTCGGTGCGTCGTCGTCTGTCACCGTCCATCCCTCGGGGACGGCCGCGACGAGTTCCATCGCGCGGTCCGCGTCGAGTTCGACGGAGAGCGTCATTGCCGTCTCGTCCCAGTCCACCGCGACGACCTGGTCGGTGGCGTTCGCGAGGTGGCGCGAGCCGACGAGGTGCGGCCGGTCGCGGGCCGGCGCGCAGTGAAGGACAGCGGCGTCGTGGGGTTCGAGTCGTTGCTCGACGGGTGCGTCGACGAGTTCGGCCGCGAGCGCGTCCCAGCAGCGCACGCCGTCGGAACCGGTTCCGTCCGCACCGACGCGCTCGCCGGGGTCGACCGCGACCGTCCGCGGTTCGTCGGTCCAGTTGAACGCGGCGAGTGCGAGCGCGTCGTCGCTCGCGCGCTCGGAGACCATGCGGTCGGGGAACTCCACTCGGCCGAGTCCCTCGACGTCCCCGGTCTCGACCGGTGGGAGCGTGCGTTCGAGGAGGTCGCGGCCGGCGTCGTCGATCTCGCTGAGTGCGTCGCTGAACACGTTCGCACCACCGGAGAGTGCGACGACCGCCGCGAACGAACGACGTTCGGCGTCGGTCAGGTCGGTCGTCTCCCGGACGAGCTGACAGTCGGGATCGTTCGCCCAGAGTCGGCGATGACAGAACTGTCGGTTGAGGACGTTCCTGATCGCGTTCTCGTGGGCGGGCTGGCTCGCGAGGCCGTCGGGGTCCCGCCAGTGCGGCGCGGTGTCCGGGCCGACGCGCATCGCGTCCACGAGGCCGACGCTGGGGAACTGCGGCGCGCCACAGCCGAGGACGAACGTCTCGTCGCCGACCGTCTCCCGGATCGTCGAGAGGCCGCGACGGTAGGCTTCTGCGCGCGTGACGTCCGCGTGGCGCTCGCCCGGTAGCGCGGCGGCGTACAGGAAGTCCAGTTTCAGGTACGAGAACCCCCAGTCGTCGACGATGGTCTCGAACGTGTCCTCGAGCCACGCGAGCGCATCGGGGTGCGTCGTATCGAGACCGTACATCGGGCCGTGGCGTTCGCCGGCGTCGACGGGGTCGCCGTCGGCGTCGGTGACGAACCACTCCGGGTGCTCGGCGGCGAGGTCGGAGTCGGCCTGCACGTAGAACGGCGCGAGCCAGAGGCCCGGCCGGTAGCCGCCGTCGACGACGTCGTCGCGGAGCGCGCGCATGTCCTCGAACCCGTCGGCGAGCGAGCGCCAGTCGCCGAACGCGGTCTCGTAGCCGTCGTCGAGCTGGACGACGTCGACGGGCACCGACCAGTTCTCGAGCGCGTCGAGGTTCTCGCGGACGTCGTCCGCGGTGACGGCCGTGAAGTAGTGGTACCACGTGCACCACCCGGTCGGCGCGCGGTCGGGGACGCGAGCGTCCATGCACTCGCCGACGGCGCTCGCGCTCGCGACGAGTGCGTCCGCGACCGACCGCGTCGCGTCGATGCGAAGCGGTGCACTCCGGCGCGTCTCGCCGGCCGCAAGCGCGACGCCGTCCCCCGGACAGACCGCCGACAGCGTCGTCTCCGCCCCCGGTTCCAGGTCGAAGCGCGACAGGTACGCGTCGTGTTCGAGGAAGGACAGCGTCAACGCGCCGGGGTCGCCCGCGAGCGCGGTCAGGTAGTGACTGCTCCGCGCATCCTCGGGCGCGTCGTCGTCGAGGAACGGCGCGTCCAGGTCGAGCATCTGCGGCCGGTTGTGCGCCGGCTCGTCGGGGAACGCGTCGTCGAGCGTGCGCGTGGCGGTCGGCGTCCACGAGTGATAGCCGTGCTCGAACACGCGGTCGTCCGCGTCGAACGGCGTCGTCGCGTCGCGGAGCGGCGACAGGTCGCCGAGCGCGACCGACTCGTCCGTCCGATTCGTGACCGCCACGGTCACGTCGACCGCACCGTCGGCGGGCGCGAGCGTCACCGTCGTCTCCAGCGCCTGCTCGTGGGTCACCTCGACGGCGTCGCCGTCCTCGCGCACCGCCGTATCAGCAGTGGCGGGAACCGCCACGTCACCGACCGCGACGCGGACCTCGCCCGCGGCCAGCTCGTTCTCGCCGGCCGACACCGTCAAACGAGCGCTTTCGGGGTCGTACGCGACCGACGTCTCGCCCGCGGTTCGTTCGACGATCATCTCTCGGCCTCCATCTCGACGTGATTGGCGTGCGATACCGTCGTCGACTGGGGTGTCTCTGAGAACATGCTGTTTGCTGTCGGCTCGTGGTGTCGACTGTCCGCTGTCGGTCGGTCGTGGTGGTCGCGGCACGGTCGAGACGGGCGACTTATGTGACCGCCTCGCGTCGGTTCGGCGAGATGGCGCGAGAACTCAGTCCGGGGCTCGTCCTGCGGGCGGTCGCACGGGTCGTCTACGCGGACCTCGTGACGGTCGTCGTCACGAGCGTCGCGTTCGTGGTGGCGTCGCTCCCCATAGTGACCATCGGCGCCGCGGTGCTCGCTCTCGTGGACACGTGGACCGATGTCATCACGCACCGCGATACCGGCGCGCCGCCGTCCGAGCGAGGGCGACTCGGCCTTTTCGCAACGTCGTACCGCCGACACCTGCGGACGGGACTGCCCTACAGTCTCCTGTTCGTCGCCGTCGTCGGCCTTACCGCGGTGTACGCGTCGTTCGGTCTCGCCCAGGAGTCGGGGCCGTTCGTCGTCGCGGCGATCGTCGGCGTCTACCTCGTCGTCGTCGTGACCGTCTGGAGTCTTCGCGCCGCAACGTTCCAGACGCGCGAGGAACCCCCGATCACGACGCGGATGGCGTTCGAGCGCGCGGGCCTGACGCTCCTGGACCGACCCGCGTTCGCGGTCATCCTCTCGACGATCGTCGGCGTCGTCCTCGTCGGTGGGGCAGCGCTCCGGGTCACGTTCCCGCTCCTCGTCCCCGGCATCCTCGCGGTCGTCGAGGTCGTCGCGTTCGAGGAACACGTCGGCGACGGGGCGGCGACGGTGCGGGCAACGTACCGTCGGGAGTCCTGACGTCATCGCTGGGTTCGATCACCCCTTCATCCCGCTCAAGGTCATCCCACGGATGAAGTACCGCTGTGCGGACATGAACACGACGATGACTGGCAGGACGATGACGGCGGCCGCGGCCATCACGAGCCCCCACTCGGTGAAGTACTGGTTCCGGACCGCGAACAGCGCGACCGGGAGCGTGTACATCGACTGGTCGCTCGCGATGATCAGCGGCCACTCGAAGTTCTTCCACGTCGTGACGAACGTGTAGATGCCCAGCGTCGCTAGCGCTGGCTTCGCGAGCGGCAGGTACACCTTGTAGAACGTCTGGAACTCGTTGCAGCCGTCGATCGCCGCAGCGTCACCGAGTGCCGACGGCAAGCCCTTGAAGTGCTGGCGCAACAGGAAGATACCCAGCGGGTTCGCGATCAGTGGCGCGATGAGTCCCTGGTAGGAGTTCACCCAACCGAGTTCGGAGAGGAGCACGTACACCGGGATGAGCGTCACCATCGCCGGCACCATCACGGTCGCGACGAACAGCAAGAACAGCTTCTCGCGACCGACGAACTCGATCTTCGCGAGCGCGTACCCGGCGAGGCTGTCGAACACGAGGTTGAACAGCGTCACCGACCCCGCGAACACGATGGTGTTGAAGAACCATCGTAGCACGGGCTGGGTGTCGAACAGGCGCTCGAAGTTCGCGAGCGTCGGATCTGACGGGATCAGCGACACCGACCCGCCGGTCGGGTTCTGGGTGAGAGCGGTCGACAGCATCCACCAGAATGGCAGTGACCATAGCAACGCGCCGACGGTCACGCTCCCGTACAGGAGCGTCGTTCGCGACCAGTACCCCGTACCGCCGCGTTCGTACCCGGGATAGTCGTAGTTCGAGCGACCCATCAGTACCCCACCTCCTCCTGTTGCTCCATGCGGTACCGCCAGTAACTGAACACGAACACGACGGCGAACAGGAGGAACGCCATCGCGGACGCACGACCGAAGCTGGACTGCTGGAACGCGACCTCGTAGATGAGGACGACGATGGTCGTCGTCGCTCGCGCCGGCCCACCCTGCGAGAACGCGAGGGCGATGCCGAACACCTGGAACGTCCCGATTATCGCGAGGATCGTCACGAAGAAGTGCGTGTTCCGGAGGTTCGGCCACGTCACGTACCGCATCCGTTGCCAGCCGGTCGCACCGTCGATGCGCGCTGCCTCGTAGAGTTCCTCGGGGATGTTCTGCAGGCCGGCGAGGTAGAGGATCATGTTGAACCCGATGCCGCCCCAGAGCCCGATGAGCATGAGCGCGCCGAGCGCGCTATCGGGGCTACTCGCCCACGCGTACGCGAGGTCGAGCGGGCGCAGGAACTCGTTGATGACGCCGTTCTTCGCCATCAGCCACCGCCAGATGACGCCGCTGGCGGCCGCCGACAGCATCACGGGCAGGAAGTACGCGGACCGGTACACCTTCTTCCCGCGGATGCGGGAGTCGAGCGCGAACGCGACCAGGAACCCGCCGACGATCTGGAGGGGCACGACGATGGCCGTGTACAGGACGGTGTTCCGGACCGCGAACCACCAGAGGTTGTACGACGGACTGTCGAGTGCCGCCCAGTTGTTCTCCCACGGCGCTGGCGTCAGGACGTCCGCGTAGTTCGCGAACGGCACCTCGTAGCCGTACAGCATCATGGTCGCGGGCTCTGTCGTCCCCTGGAAGATGTTGTACTCCTGGAAGGAGAGGTAGAGCGCGAACGCGATCGGGCCAAGCAGGAAGATGCTGAACACGACGAGGTTCGGGAGCAGGAACAGGAACCCCGTGAGGTTGTCCTCCTCCTGTGGTCTGTCGAGGAGCCGACCGGGGAGCGCCCGGAGTCTGGCCGCCCACTCGCGGGGCGTAGCGAGCGTCCGTTCGAGCGTACTCACCGCTCCTCACCACCGTCTGACCTGGTCATCGACCCGGCGTGACCGACGACGCCCGTCGCCGTCTCCTCGGTGCGCGTGCGATTGAACGCCGCGGCCCCGGTCGACGCGTCGAACGCGTGCACGTGGTCGGCGGGAAGGCGCACGCGGACGGTATCGCCCTTCTGCACGACCTGCGACCCGCTGATGGTCGCGACGAGTTCGCCCATCTCGTGGGCGAGATGGACGACGTTCTCGTTCCCCATCGGTTCCACGACGCCCGCGGTGAACTCGGCGGTCCGCGGCCCCGACTCCGCGACGAACTCGACGTCCTCCGGCCGGATACCGAGTCGAACGCCGTCCCCGGAGAGGTTCGCGTCCAGGTCCGCGCGCTGCTGGTCCGTGAGCGCGTAGTCGAACCCGCCGAGTACGAGCTTCTCGCCGTCGTACGTCGCGTCGAGGACGTTCATCGACGGCGACCCGATGAACGTCGCGACGAACTCGTTGGTCGGCTGGTAGTACAGCTCCATCGGCGACCCGACCTGCTGGAGTTCGCCGTGATTGAGGACCGCGATGCGGTCCCCCATCGTCATCGCCTCCGTCTGGTCGTGCGTGACGTACACGGTCGTCGCCTCGAGCTCGTCGTGGAGTTCCTGGAGTTCCGTCCGCATCTGCGTGCGGAGCTTCGCGTCGAGATTGCTGAGTGGTTCGTCCATCAGGAACACGGCCGGGTCGCGGACGATCGCTCGCCCGAGCGCCACCCGTTGCTGTTGGCCACCGGAGAGCGCGCGCGGCCGTCGTTCGAGGAGTTCCGTGATGCCGAGCAGTTCCGCGGCATCCGCGACTCGCTCCGTGATCTCGTCGTCGTCGAGGTCCGTCGCCATCTCCAGGCCGAAGCGCATGTTCCCCCGAACCGTCTTCTGGGGGTACAGCGCGTAGTTCTGGAACACCATCGCGATGTTCCTGTCCTTGGGTTTCACGTTCGTGACGTCCCGCCCGCCGATGCGGATCGTCCCTTCCGAAACCGTCTCCAGCCCCGCGAGCGTCCGGAGGGTCGTCGACTTCCCGCAGCCCGATGGGCCGACGAGGACGAGGAACTCCCCGTCCTCGATGTCGAGCGAGAGGTCGTCGACGGCGACGACTTCCCCGCTGTCGCTATCGAACCGCTTGGTCACACCGTCGAGCGTCGTTTGAGACATGTTGTGAAGTATCGTGCGTGTCTGTTGGAACCCCTGGCTTCGGCGGGCTCTACAGCTCGTTGTTGATCTGCCGCTGTGCGTCCTTCATCGCCGTCTCGGGGTCCTTGTTCCCGCTGAGGGTCGCCTCCGCCTCCGTCATCAGGTTCGTGAGGACCTGCGACGTCTGCGGGCCGAAGAGGAACGGTCGCCCGACCGAACCGAGCTCGCCGAGGTTCTTCAGGAGCGGCCGGTCGTCGTAGAAGTCCCGTTCCAGCAGCGCCGGCCGAGCCGGGAGCGCGTTCCCGGTGGAGACCCACGACCACATTCCCTCCTCGTCGGTGAGCGCCTTCACGAGGCCGGCAGCGTGCGACTGCGAGTCCGTGTTCGCGGACGCCGCCCACGCGGTCGTGAACACGATGGTCGCCTGCTCGCCGTCGTCCGACCTCGTCATCGCGACGTCCATCGCGTCGTACACGCTCCCGTAGTCGCTCTTGAGCGTCCCGATGGTCCACGCACCACTCATCATCATGCTCGTCTGCTCCTTCCCGAGCGCGGGTGCACCCCACGTCCCGTCGATGTCCTCGCCGAGCAACCCGGCGAGGTCAGCCTCGACCATGTCGTTGAGGAACGTCAGCGCCTCCACGGCCTCCGGGGAGCCGACGAGGCACTCGCTCCCGTCGTCGCTCAGGATCTGGCCGCCGTTCTGCCAGATGAGCTGGACGAGCGTGTTCCGCGGTTGCGAACCCAGCGCCATCGGGTACTCGACGTCCGTCTCGGACTTGATCGCTTCCGCCGCCGAACGCACGTCGCTCCACGTCTCGGGTGCGTCGACGCCCGCCGCGTCGAGGTGTGCGGTGTTGTGGAAGAACCCGACGGGCGAGATGTCCTTCGGGATGCCGTAGATGGTGTCCTCGTACGTGAACGCGTCGACCATCTCGTCGTACAGTCCGTCGATGTCGTAGTCGTCCGCGCCCTCGACGTAGTCGTCGAGCGCGAGCAACGCGCCGTTGCGCATGAACTTCGGCGCGTCGTCCGAGATCAGGTAGAACACGTCCGGCTCGTTGCCGCCACCGAACTGCGTCTGGAGCTTCTTCGCGTACTCCTCGAACGGCGTCTGCGAGTAGTTGATCTCGGAGACGTTGTCGTTCGAACTCGCGTACTCGGTGAGGATCTCGTCGACGATGGAGACCTCCTGGCCTTCTCCCCAGCTCATCACGTCGAGCGCAGCTGGCTCGACGGTCGTCGTGCCGTCGCCGTTGCCGCCGTCACCGTCACCGCCATCGCCGCCGTCGCCACCGTCGCCACCGTCGCCGCCGCCGTCGCCGCTCAGGCACCCCGCCATCGCCGCGATTCCGGCCGCGGAACTACCGTAGAGGAGCCGCCGCCGCGTGAGTTCGTCGAATCCGGTGCTGTCGTCGGTCGGGTCGTTGTCTGCCATTGTGTGTTGTGGATGTCGTTCCGCATCGGTTCGTCGCCCATTCGCCGTCTGTGGGGCTCGATTCCTGGGCCGCTCCGCGAGACGTGATCCGGCGTTCGCGTCGCCGGTCACGTCCATCCGGTCGTGGGTGGTGGCGTCGTCCGAGGTGGCGGCCATCCGCCAGTGCCGTCGGTGCGTCTGTCGATCGATCGCCCGTTCCCCTGCATGACTACCACTCCGCGACGCTCCCGTCCTCGTGGCGCCAGACGGGATTGTGCCAGTCGACGTCGTCCGCCATCTCGCGGACGTGGTCCTCGTCGACGTCGATACCGAGACCGGGTTCCTCCGGGAGCGCCACGAACCCGTCCTCGTAGTCGAAGACCGAGGGGTCGACGAGGTACTCGAGGACGTCACTGGTCTGGTTGTAGTGGATGTCGAGACTCTGCTCCTGGATGAGGACGTTCGGAGAGGTTGCGTCGACCTGGAGGCACGCCGCGAGCGCGATGGGGCCGAGCGGACAGTGCGGTGCGAGCGCGACGTCGTACGCCTCCGCCATCGCCGCGATCTTGTTCACCTCCGTGATGCCGCCGGCGTGACTGAGGTCCGGCTGGATGACGTCGACGACGCCCTGCTCGAAGAGGTGCTTGAAGTCCCAGCGCGAGAACATCCGTTCTCCGGTCGCGATCGGGGTGGTCGTGTGCTGGGCGATCTCGGGGAGGGCTTCGTTGTGCTCGGGGAGCACTGGTTCCTCGAGGAACATCGGCTCGTGGGGGTCCAGCGCCTCCGCGAGTCGCTTGGCCATCGGTTTCGAGACGCGACCGTGGAAGTCGACGCCGATGTCGACCTCGGGGCCGACCGCCTCCCGAACTTGCGAGAGGCGTTCGACGGCGTCGTCGACCGACTGGGGGGTGTCGATCCGGCGGAGTTCGGCGGTCGCGTTCATCTTCAGCGCCGTGAACCCTTCGTCGACCTTCTCGGCCGCTGCCTTCGCGACGCCAGCGGGCCGGTCGCCGCCGACCCACTGGTAGACGCGGACCCGGTCGCGCGCTCTCCCACCGAGGAGTTCGTAGACGGGGGCGTCGAAGTGTTTCCCCTTGATGTCCCAGAGTGCCTGGTCGATGCCGGCGATAGCGGACATCAGGACGGGGCCGCCGCGGTAGAACCCGCCGCGGTACATCGTCTGCCAGTGGTCCTCGATGCGCATCGGGTCTTCGCCGAGGAGGTACGTCTCGAGGAGTTCCTCGACGGCGGTCTCGACCGTCCTGGCTCGGCCTTCGACGACGGGTTCGCCCCAGCCGACGGTTCCGTCGCTCGTCTCCAGCCTGAGGAACAGCCAGCGGGGCGGGACGCGGAAGAGTTCGTAGTCGACTACTCGCATCGCGGTCACACCGCCGTCCAGTTGCGGCTCGGTCGGTCTGTCGGTGGCGTTTCGTTCACTAACGTCCATTATCTTGCACCGACGCATAATACTTTCCCTCAAACCGTGATATACGCCTTTTCAGGCATTCTGCTGTATGTTTTCGATTAGATAACGGGCCCGACTATCACGGTTGTGTTCTCTATTGGTGAACGATATTGGTACCAAATCGACGCTCTGAGCACGTCTCCGTCCGGTCTGCGATAAAGGTTGGCATACTCGTCCCTGCGACGCGTTCACTCCCCCACTGGCACCAGACTGTTCACTATTGGAAAACAGTTATTGGCCGACGCGTCAAGAGAGCGTATGGCCGAGTATCCAGTCGGAGCGACCGCGACGACGTTCCGCGTCGTCGACGCACTCAGGGCGTCCCAGCCAGCCGGTGTAACGGAACTTGCCGACCGACTCGACCTCTCCAAGAGCGCCGTCCACAACCACCTCGCCACCCTCGAACGCCTCGACCTCGCGGTGAACGACGACGGAACGTACCGCCTCGGTCTCGGATTCCTCGACTACGGGACGAGCGTCCGCGACGACCTCCCCGTCGTCAGCGCCGGCCGGGGTGCAGTCGACTCGCTCGCCGCCCAATCGGGCGCCACCGCGTCCCTCGTCGTCCCCGAGTTCGGTCACGCCGTCTACGCGTACGCCCCCCAGAACCCGAACGCGGACGGCCCCGGAGAAGGCGTCCGCACCGGGAGTCGCGTCCCACTCCACGCCTGCGCGCCCGGGAAAGCCATCCTGTCGTGCCGGTCGAAGAGGGGGGTACGGGCGTACATCGACGGCCACGAACTCGTCGCCCGAACCGACCAGACCATCATCGACCCCGCGACGCTCCGCACCGAACTGCGGTCCATCCGGGACCGCGGCATCGCGTTCGACCGCGGCGAAGCCGTCGCGGACGTCCACTCCGTCGCCGCACCGGTCTCCGTCGACGACGAAGCCATCGCCGCAGTCGCCGTCTCCGGCCCCGCCGCGCACCTCTCCGGGAAGCGACTCCAGGAGGACCTCCCCGGACTCGTCCTCAACCACGTGAAGAACCTCGAACTCGACCTCGCGAACTGACCGCTCTCGACGCCGTTCTTCGCTCCCGTTCAGGCGAACAGTTTCCTGTACAGCGCGGCCTGGCCCCGCCGGAGGCGTTCGAGGAACGCGGACTTGCTGACGCCGAGGGCGTCCGCGACGTCGCTCGCGTCCGCGTCCCGCGGCACCGCGAAGTACCCCATCTCGTAGGCGGTCCGCATCGCCTCCTCCTGTGCGGTCGTGAACGGCCAGCGGTCCGCGACCGGCTGGTCGTCCTCGCCACCGAGGGGATAGATGCGCTGGAGGGTGACGCCGACGGTCTCGCCGGCGGCCGCCATCACCCCTTCGAGGACGTCGTGGCCGACGACCGCGCCCGTGTAGCGTTCCTCGCCGGCGTCGTACCGCATCGATTCGACCATGAAGCCGGCGTCGGTGAGTCGCTGGACGACACAGGGGTGCTTGGAGAGGCACCGGAAGTTCACGCGGTCGCCGGCACCGGCGGCGTGCAGGTAGCGGAGTCGGTCGTCGGCGTCGAGGACGGCGGCGAGCCCGTCGGCGTCGGCGGCGCTCGTCGAGCACTGGAGGAGCGCGTTCCCGTCCTGGCGCAACTGCGGCGGGTTCGCGTCGACGGTCGCACCCGTCTCGCGGGTGGCGGCGGCGAGCGGGCAGTCGTCGCCGGTCACGCGGAACTCGACGACGAGGCATTCCTCGATCACGGCTCGTTCGCGTGAGAATAGCGCACACGACTATTTAAATCCCGTACATGTGGTGGTGCAGTGGTTTGGTGCTGGCGGCCCTACGGTATGATGAACCATTATGGATATCGAGGAAGTCAAACGTCGGGCTGGTCCGCGGGAGTTCAGCCCCAAGGACGACCTGCCCGAGGAGTACCGGAAGGCGGCGACGCGCATGATCCAGTTCCACGCGAACTCCGAGATCATGGGCGCGTACCTCGAACGTCCCTTCATCCGCGAGGCACCGAGCCTCGACCGCAAACTCGCGTTCTCCGCGAAGGTCCAGGACGAGATCGGGCACGGCCAGCTCCTGTACCGAGCCGCCGAATCGCTCGGCCTGAAGACCCGCGACGAGATGCTCGACGAACTCGCCAACGGCGACGGCAAGTTCCTGAACTGCTTCCACTACCCGATGAACGACTGGGAGGAGACGCCGCTGATCGCGTTCTTCGTCGACGGTGCCGCCATGCGCCGGCAGGCGACGCTCAAACGCACGAGCTGGGAGCCGTACGCCCACGCGATGGACAAGGTCTGCTTCGAGGAGGGCTTCCACGTCAAGCACGGCGAAGCCATCCTCCACGAGCTCATGACGGGCACGAAGAGAGAACAGGAACTCACCCAGGAGGCCTTCGAGGAGTGGTGGCCGCGCATCATCCAGTTCTTCGGGCCGACGAACGACAAGTCCACGCACCACGACTTCGCGAGCGAGGTCGGCCTCAAGCAGATGGGGAACGACGAACTCCGGACCGCGTTCCTGAACGCGTACATCCCGAAAGCCAAGAAGTACGGCCTCGAGATCCCCGACGAACCCCGCATCCGCGAGAACGACGACGGCACGTACGAGGTCGTCGAGGACGACCTCGACTGGGACGAGTTCTTCACCATCGCGAAGAACGACTACGAAGGCAGTCACACGCAGATAAACGGCCGGAAAGCCGCGCAGGACGCCGTCGAATGGGTTCGCGAGGTCCTCGACGAGCGAGAGGAGCGCGAGTTCGGCACCAGCCAACAGCAGGCCGCAGACTAAGAACAATGATCTGGGAAGTATTCCGCCAGGAAGACGCTGGCGACTACCACGAGCACTGTGGGAACGTGCACGCACCGGACCGCGACATGGCGTTGATGTTCGCTGAGATCCAGCACGCCCGACGCAAACCCACGAACAGCCTCTGGGTCGCACCCAAGCCCGAGATCGGCGAGGTCGACACGGAGGACGCGAAGTTCGGCGGGACGACGGACAAGTCCTACCGGTGGGCGTCCACGTACGACTTCGAGGCCGCCGCCTCCGAGGTCGCGGAGTCCACGGACGAGCAGGTGGAGGCCGAGCGACGCCGCAAGGTCCAGCAGGAGAAGAAAGAAGCGAAGGGGGGTGATTAGATGGCAGCGACGGAGAGCCTCCCCGCACCCGGCGAGTTGAGCGACGACCAGCGCGAAGCCGTCGAGCACCTCCTGTACAGGCTCGCTGACGACGAGTTCGTGATCGCCGAACGCTACACCGAATGGCAGGTGAAGGCGCCGACGCTGGAGTCCGACCTGGCGCTGTCGAACATCGCACAGGACGAACTCGGGCACTCGCGCCTCTGGTACGACCTGCTCGAGGACTTCGAGTACACGGAGAGTCAGCTCGTCTGGGAGCGCGACCCCGGCGAATGGCGTCACAGCACGCTCGCGGAGCAACCGTTCGAGGACGGCGACTGGGCGGACCCGATCGTCCGGTCGTACCTCTACGACCAGGCGGAACACATCCGTCTGGAAGCCCTGCAGGACTCGACGTACCCGCGCATCCGCGATCGCGTCCCGAAGATCGTCCAGGAGGAGGACTACCACCGCGAGCACGCCCAGAACTGGATGGAGCGACTCGCCGAGGACGAGGACGGCATCCGGAAACTCCAGGAGGCCCTCGACCGACTGTTCCCGCACGCGCTCACGCTGTTCGCGCCGACGGACGAAGCCGTCGAGGAACGCATCGACGACCTCGGCCTCCGAACGAAGTCCCTCAGGGTCATGCGCGAGGAGTGGCTGGACGTCGTCGTCCCCTACCTCCAGGACCTCGGACTGAGCGTGGGCGACGCGGAACTGCCCGAGCAGTACGACGTCCACCACAGCGAGTTCGACCTCCCCGAACACGTCGGTCGCGACCAGACGCACTCCGACGCGTGGTTCGACCTCCAGGAGGAGTTCACGCACACGTACCGGCGACTCGACAGGAAGCAGGCGAACCGCATCATGAAAGACCCCGACGACAGCTGAGAACTCGAGAGACCCCACAAGATGGACAACGAGGTATCATACGACCCAGGCGACGTCCCGACGGACGTCGACGCATCGCCCGACGACTGCGACGACCAGACCGCGACCGCGTGCGCGTACACCGAGTACGAGTACGTGGACGCCGAGAACACCGACGAACTCCCAGCGACCGGCGACGACGCCGAGGGCGTCGAGCGCGCGATCTGGGACGAGCTGTACGACATCGAGGACCCGGAGATGCCCGTGAGCATCGTCGACCTCGGACTCCTGTACGGCGTCTCCGTCGAGGACGGACACGCCAAGGTCGACATGACGTTGACGTACTCGGGCTGTCCGGCTCGCGAGATGCTGATGAGCGACGTCGAGGAGCGCGTCGCGAGCGTCGACGGCGTCGACGACGTCTCGCTCCGCCTCGTCTGGAATCCGCCGTGGGGCCTCGAGATGGTGACCGAACAGGGCAAGTCCGACCTGAACGACTTCGGACTGAGCGTGTAACCATGGGACGTAGACTCGATCCGTCCGTCCAGACCAGCGGCGACATGGAAGGCGCGGAGTGTCCGTACTGTGGGTCGACCGAGACCGAACGCGAGCACCCGAAGGGACCGTCGCTCTGCCGATCGATGCACTACTGTAACGATTGCGAGCAACCCTTCGAGAAGTTCGAGTAACGCGACTGCCCCGTTTTCGATAGCAACTCGTCGTTCGATGTCCCCGTCGTCGAGACGCATTACTTTTGTCAATCGCGCGCAGTGCGTAGACACATGACACGGGAGACGCTGGCGACGCTGTCCGCTCCCCGGGCGGTCTTCCAGCAGATGGTCGACCTCGCCGCGCTCGGGACCGGTGACGGCGCCTACTACGACGAGATGCTCGTCCGCGTCACCAAGGACCGCGTGGAGACGCCGGCTGGGAAGCGCGACACCTCGCTGGCGGCGTACTGCACCGTCGAACACGGCGTGTTCGAGTCGGTACACCTCGAACTGGACGAGCCGGCGACCGCGATCTTCGACATCGACGCGGCGCTGGGCTGGCTCGCGTGGCTCGACGCCGACGACGTCGAGGTCGCGCTCCTGGGCGACCCGAACGCGGCGTTCGCCGGGACGCTCGAACTCCGGACGAACGAGGAGACCGTGCGGATCGCGTGCGACCGGGGCTCGGAGATACTGAGCCAGGTGACGATGGAACTCCCCTCTCGATTCGACGAGGACGGCCAGTTCCGGCTGGAGGACGGGTCGCCGGCACCGACGCGCGTCGAGACGACCGCGTCAGCGCTCGTTCGCATGGCCGACGCCGTCGACCTCGCGGAAACCGTCGACGGGTATCCCTTCACTGTCGAGGACGGCGAACTCGTGCTCGACGTCGGGAGCGATCTGTCGCTCGCGCACGCGACGACGACGCTCGACGCCACCGTCGCGGGCGACGACGTCGACAACCGGTACGGCGTCGAACTGGCCGCCGTCGCCCGGGCGCTCCACGGCGACGTCACCATCCAGACGGGACCGGGCGAACCGCTCGTCGTCACGCAAGCCCACGCCAGGTTCACGCTCCGCTACGTCCTGTTACCGACGTCGTGGTAAGAAACGTCGCGTGACGACTTCGACCGCGTTAGCTCGGTCGCCCGAGTTCGAGTGTGTAGTCGGAGCGGATCCACGCGTTCTCGTTCTCCTCGTCGTAGATCTCTACGCTGCCGTCGTCGGCGTCGCGTGCTCTGAAGCGATTTGCTATCTCGGGCGGGTCTGCGGTCGTTGCGTCGTCGTTCTTGCTGTCCATTGGAAGTCGTGCGGGGGAATCCCGCGGTGTGCTAACTAACGACCAGGGAGTCAGGGTGATAAGCGTTGCGGGGCCCTGGGTCCCGGTCCTTGCATCGATGAGAACACCTAGAGGTCTACTAGGACCGGTCTCGAAGTCGGGTTCGGTCTGGAGAACGCCGAACGCGCCGGGCGTTCGGGACGCCAAGTCCGTCAGGCGTTCGGGACGCCAAGTCCGTCAGGCGTTCGGGACGCCGAGAGCGTCAGGCGTTCGGGACGCCGAGAGCGTCGGGCGTGACGAACCCGACCTGGGCAAGCAGGAACAGGATCGTGACGGCGGCGAGCCACGCGACGAACGCGATGCCGCCCGCGGTGAGCCAGCCGCCGGGGTACTGCCAATTGATGACGCCGATCCACGCGAGCAGCGCCACTAGCGGGCCGAGTAACGGTATCCAGCCGAAGAACAGCCCGACGACGGTGTAGACGATGGCGCCGACGAACGCGGTGAGGGCCGCGCGACGGTACCCGGTGTCCCTGTCGATGAACAGCTGCGCACCGAAGTATATCGCGACGGTCCCGACGAGCAGGCTGATGAGGAAGACGAGGACGGCGCTCGCGATGGACTCCGACTCCAGCCCGCCACCCTGCAGGACGACGTCGAGGACGAGAGCGCTCATGCCTCAGTCCCCACTCTTCGAGCCGGACGCGGACGATCCGTCGCCCTTCTCGGGATTCCACTTGAACGAGATCTCGAGCTGCTCGGTGTCCTTGCGGAGGCGCCGCGAGCGCTCGGTCACCACCATCGACGCGTCGACCCCGTCCGGCGGCGAGAGCCTGACGTTCTTGTTCCCGATGGGGACCGTGACGTTCGTGTTCTCGGACTCCAGTTGTTTGGCGATCGACCGCAGGTACGACGCGGCCTCGTCGCGACTCATCTCACTGGCGTGGGAAGTGGTGTCAGCCATCGTTCTCTCTGACATTTGGTCCTCGGGACTCATGAATGCCGGCCCAACCTCGTATCTAGCCCCTCTACCGTCCGAATAGTCGAGAACCACGACCTTCGCACGCTCTCGACGCACGTACTCCGATACAACGAGCCGGAGAACGCAGACCTACGCTCGGGGTGGTGCGATCGCTGGCACCGTGAACGTCGCAGTTGGCGGACGACTGCCAAAGAAGCAAGGGGGAACCCGCGGCGGCAACCCAGTCTCGGCGACTGCAAAACCCCGTTTTAATCTACTGGTCGCTCCAAGCGATGGGTATGACCGACCGAAGCCGCGGCGGCTGGTTCAGGGACGTGGAACGCGGCGACGTCGACGCAGCCCGCGAGGCCATCGAGACCGAGTCGGCCGACGCACCAGCGGACTGGCCTGCAGCGGCCGTCAGAGCCGGGTTCGCCACGGACGAGGACGACTACTACGACGCGCTCCACGAGGCGACGATAGCGGCAGCGCGTGCCGAAGCGCTCGAGCGCGAGCGCGCGAGCGACCAGCAGCTCGTGCACGCGGTCCGTGCGATGGACGACTGCAAGCGAACGGCGAACGAACTCGCCGAACGAGCGGCGGAGTGGGCGGGAGCGCTCTACGACGTCGAAGGCGGGGGCGTGTCGCTCGCCCGCGACGTCGCGGCGCGCGACCCGGAGACGCCGGCGGAGGAGCGAGCGATCTCGCTCGCGGAACGCGTCGTCGAACTGGACGCGGAGGCCGCAGAACTGGAGGCGTTCCTCGAGACGCAGATGCCGGTGGTCGCGCCGAACCTCTCATCGATGGCCGGCCCAGTGCTCGGTGCACGACTCGTGTCCCTCGCGGGCGGCCTGGAGAGCCTCGCGAAGAAGCCCAGCGGGACCGTGCAGGTGCTTGGAGCGGAGGACGCGCTGTTCGCACACCTCCGCGGGCAGGCGACGTCGCCGAAGCACGGTATCATCTACACGCACGACTACGTCCGCGGCACGCACCCGGACGAACGCGGGTCCGCGGCGCGGGCGCTCGCCGGGAAGCTCGCCATCGCGGCCCGCATCGACCACTACAGCGGCGAGGTCCGGCCGGAGATCGAGCAGGAACTCGACGACCGCATGGCGACCATCCGCGCCCGGACCGGCGACGACCCACCAGCGGGTGCGAGCGAGGCCGAAAACGACGGCGGTGAGGACGCATGACCGACGGCGTCGTCCCCGACGACCTCGACCTCCCGGCGGGCGTGACGCGGCGCGACTTCGGTGCCGGGGAGACGCTCGCGACGAAGGGCTCCGCCGTCGGTGAGGAAGCCGTCGACGGCGAGTGGCGCGAATGGGACGTCTCGCGCTCGAAGCTCGCCGCGACGTACGCGGCCGGCCTCGACCCCGGACTGGCCGCCGACTCGACCGTCCTCTACCTCGGCGCGGCCGCCGGGACGACCGCGAGTCACGTCGCCGACGTCGCCGGACCCACGTACGCCGTCGAGTTCGCGCCCCGGCCAGTCCGGGACCTCTGTCGCGTCGCCGAAGACCGCTCCCGGCTGTTCCCGCTCCTCGCCGACGCCCGCAACCCCGAGTCGTACGCGCACGTCGTCGAAGCCGACTGCGACCTGCTCGTCCAGGACGTCGCGACGCGCGGACAGGCCGACGTCGCCCTGCGGAACCGGCGGTTCCTCGCGGACGACGGCCGGCTCGCGCTCGCCATCAAAGCTCGGAGCGAGGACGTTACCGGCGACCCCGACGACGTCTTCGACGACGTCATCGCGGACCTCCGCGAGGGCTACGAAGTGCTGGCGACTGCGAGCCTCGAACCGTTCCACGACGACCACCTCGCCGTGGTGGCTCGGCCCCGCTGACCGACGACGAACGAGAACGACGAAGGCGCTCGCCCGTCGGCCGCGCTCGTGCACGACCGACTGCCGACTCCGCACTCCTTTTATCAGACGCGGGCGAACGTGGCGTCGATGGACGAGCGCGGGTCGCGAGATGCGTTCGAGGATTCAGGTACGCTCGGTGTCGAGGAGGAGTTCTTCGTCGTCGACGACGCCGGCCGGCCGGTGTCGGGGAGCGACGCGCTCGTGTACGAGGGTGAACCGCCCGACCTACTCGAAGGCCGTCTCGACCACGAACTGTTCAAGACCGTCCTGGAGACGCAGACGCCGAAGTCCGCCGACCTCGCGGCCGCACGCGAGAACCTCCACGCCGTCCGGGAGGCACTCGTCGAGTTCGCCGCGAGCGAGGGGTATCGCATCGCTGGGGCCGGCCTGCACCCCGGTGCGGTCTGGCGAGAGCTCGAGCACGCCGAGAAGGAGCGCTACCGGAGCCAGCTCGAACGCATCCAGTACCCCCAGTACCGGAACACCACCGCGGGCCTGCACGTGCACGTCGGCGTGGACGACGCCGACGCCGCGACGTGGATCGCGAACGAACTCCGCTGGTACGTCCCGCCGATGCTCGCGCTCTCCGCGAACTCGCCGTTCTGGGACGGCTACGACACCGGGCTGGCGTCGGCGCGCGCGAAGACGTTCGAAGCACTCCCGAACACGGGGATGCCGACCGCGTTCGACGGATGGAGCGACTTCCAGTCGTTCGAAACCAGGATGATCGAGACCGGGAGCATCCAGGACCGCGGGGAACTCTGGTACGACGTCCGCCCGCACTCCGGGCACGGGACCGTCGAGGTGCGTGCGCCGGACGGGCAAGCCGACCCGGCGGTCGTCGTGGCGTTCGTCGAGTACACGCACGCACTCGTCGCGGACCTCCGGGCGCGCTACGACGACCTCGCCGACCCCTGGAGCGACGGTGGCGACGGCTACCCGCACCGGCATCGACGCGAGATCCTCGACGAGAACAAGTGGCGTGCACTCCGGTACGGGCACGACGCCGGGTTCCTCGCACTCGACGGCGACGGAACGATATCGCTCCCGGAACTCGTCGACCGCGAATGCGAGCGCCTGGGCGTCTCCGGCATCCGCGACGTCCTCGACGCCGACAGCGGCGCCAGCCGCCAACGCCAGATCCTGGACGACTGCGGGTTCGACGCGCTGTGCGAATCGCTCGTCCTCCAGGGCTGACCCCGAGCAATGGGTTTTTACCTCCGTGCCGCTTGTGTCCTCACCGAAAGGTCATGACTCCCGACGATGCCATAGAACCGAGCGACGAAGACGATGCCTCGCGCCGCCAACAAGCGGTCGACCAGTTCGACTCCGGCATCGTCGACCTGCTCTCGTGGGTGCTCGACACCGAGACGCGTGCGAAGATATACATCTACCTCCAAGCGAACCCCGCGTCGACGAGCGAGGAGATCGCGCAAGGCACCGGTCTCTACCCGAGCACCGTCCGGGAAGCGCTCGCGGAACTCCACGACGAGGAGAAGGTCCACCGCGAGAAACGCGAGAGCAAGGGTGCGGGGAACAACCCCTACGAGTACACCGCCATCCCGCCGAGCGAACTCGTCTCCGGCGTCGTCGGGCAGGTCCAGGACGAACTGAACGCCGTCTTCAACCTCGACGACTTGCTCGATGGCGACGCGGCTGGCGACGACGCGGACGACGTCGTCGAGCACGAGGACGACCGCGACGAACCCGTCACCATCACGGTCGAATCCAGCGACGAGGACGCGGACGTGGACGTGGACGTCGAAGCGACCGACTCGACGGACGAGTCGGACGACGACGACTCGAAGACCGACGAGTGACGACCGAGCGAGCACGAATCCGGACCTCGTCGAGTAACGACTGGACTCGACGGCGACGTCCACGGATTCAATCCTTTTATGTCAGCGCCGTTCAACTGGGTGGATATGAAGGTTGCGCTGGGTGGGACGTTCGACCCAGTTCACGACGGGCATCGTGCGCTGTTCGAGCGTGCGTTCGAACTCGGGGACGTGACTGTGGGATTGACGAGCGACGAACTCGCACCGAAGACCAGGCACGTCGACCGGTACGTGCGGAGTTTCGAGGAACGACGCGCGGACCTGGAATCGGAGCTCGAACCGCTCGCCAGGGATTACGAGCGCGAGTACGCGATCCGTGAACTCACCGAACCGACGGGTATCGCGACCGAACCACAGTTCGACGCGCTCGTCGTGTCGCCGGAAACCGAGGGGACGGGCGAACGAATCAACGAGATTCGGACGGACGCCGGCGACGACCCGCTCGAGATCGTCGTCGTCGACCACGTCACCGCGGTGGACGACGACATCATCTCGTCGACGCGCATCGTGAACGGCGAGATCGACGAGCACGGGAACCTCACGCCCGAACGCACCGGCCGCGACGCCACCCGCTAACTCGGACCCGATTCCGTCTTGGCGTCTACCGTCACCACGACGGCGACTCGAACCCGGCCTCCTCCAGTACCGTCTTCCAGCGTTGCTGGACGCTCAACCGCGAGACGTCCGCCGCGTCCGCGACCGCGGTCTGGGAGCGTTCTTCACTCTCCAGTAGCGCCGCGGCGTACACGCTCGCCGCGACCGCTGGCCGCTTCGACCGCTCGCCATCCGGCGCGGTCGACAGGAACAGGTCCGTCGCCGTCGTCCGCGCCGCAGACCCGAGCTCCAGGCGCTCGCAGACGTCCTGGAGTTCCGCGATCCACTGCTCGTTGTCGACGCGATCACTCGCCCGGTACACACCCCGACTTGCACACCCGACCCCTTCAACCTCGCGCCCGAGACGACAGGTTCTTGAAGAACTCGCCGTCTACATTCGATGCGAGCGCGGGTAGCCAAGCCAGGAAACGGCGCAGCGCTTAGGACGCTGTCTCGTAGGAGTCCGCCGGTTCAAATCCGGTCCCGCGCATTCTCGCGGCGAACAGACCGTGAGCCGCGAGAATGCGCAGCGGACGGATTTGAATCAGGGAGCGAACGGAGTGAGCGACCGTGGTTCAAATCCGGTCTCGCGCATTCCCGTGGCGAACGAACGTGAGGAGAGGCATCGCCCGGGCGGGATTTGAATCAGGGAGCGAACGGAGTGAGCGACCGTGGTTCGAATCCGGTCTCGCGCATTCCCGCGGCGAACGAACGTGAGGAGGGGCATCGCCCGGGCGGGATTTGAATCAGGGAGCGAACGGAGTGAGCGACCGTGGTTCGAATCCGGTCTCGCGCATTCCCGCGGCGAACGAACGTGAGGAGAGGTATCGCCCGGGCGGGATTTGAATCAGGGAGCGAACGGAGTGAGCGACCGTGGTTCGAATCCGGTCCCGTGCGCTGGGGGAGCGACGTGAGCAATTCGTGAGCCGCGGGAATGCGCAGCGGTTGGCTTCGAATACGGTCTCGGGTTTTAGGAGTGGTGGTGCGGGTTTTTTGCTGTGTGTGGTCGTTGTTAGGCTGGGAGTTGGTCCCGGTTTCGTATGGTGTTCGATCACGTCTTGGGGTTCGGTCGTGCGGTCGTGCGTGCATCGTGGGCGGTTCTGGTAGAGGCGCATGGGCGTCGGTTGCCGTTGTTGGCGGGGAGTTTGGCGTTTTACGCATTCTTGTCGGTGTTGCCGTTGTTGGTGTTGGTGTTGATCGTGTCGTCGTGGGTTGCGGGGGACGTGTTGGTGTCGCGGGTGTTGGAGTTGACGCGGCGGTATTTGAGTCCGAGTGGGCGGATGTTGGTTACGCGGTCGATTCGTGACGCATCGGGGCGGTTCGGGAGTTCGTTGTTGAGTGTGTTGGTGCTCGTGTGGGGGGCGTTCCGGGTGTTCTGGAATCTGGAGGTGGTGTTCGAGGAGTTGTATGGGGTGCGGGGTGAGAAGTCGGTTACGGTGCTGGTTCGGGATGGCGTGGTTGGTGTGGTCGGGATGGGGGTGGGGGTGTTGGTGGTGGCGGCTGGTGGGGCGGTGTTCGCGACTCGGGGATCCGGGTGGCTGGCAGTGTTGAATCCGGTGGTGGTGCTGGTGTTGTTGAGTGTGGCGTTGTTACCGATGTATTATCTGTTTCCGCCGGTTCCGGTGTCGGTTCGTGAGGTGGTTCCGGGGGCCGTCGTTGCCGCGGGTGGGTGGGCGCTCGTGGAGGTGTCGGTGCAGATCTATGCGGTGTCGACGTCGGTGTCGGATGCGTACGGCGTGCTGGGTGGGGTGCTGTTGTTGTTGTTGTGGTTGTACTTCGGTGCGCTCGTCACGCTTCTGGGTGTGGTGGTGAACGTCGTCCTCGCGGGGCGGGCTGGGGGTGCGTCGGAGCGGATCGGGGTTGCGGTCGACGGGGAGGGGTGACGGTTGTCGCCGACTTCGAGTGGTCGGTCGAAGCGGTTTCGCTCCCGGTTCCGAAGGACGAGTGGTACTGGGCGGGTGGATCTACTCGCTTCTGAACACCACCGTTCACTGGGTGTCGACGAGTTTCCACTCATAGCCAACAGGAATAAATATTCGAGGCGGTTCTATATCTGGTATGACAGGTGAACGGGGGGTTTCGTCGGTGGTGTCGACGGTACTGATGGTGGGGATCGTCGTCCTCATCGCGATTCCGGCAGGCATCTATGCGTTCCAAGTGGCCGATCCGGGGAGCGACCCGGCGCCGCAGGTGCATCGTACGAACGCGTCGATGACGGCGGGGGCGGACGTGACCGAGCAGACGATCAACGTCACGCACGGCGGCGGCGATACCATCGACATGGAGAACGTGGAGGTCGTGGTGCGGCTCGAGGACGCTGGCGACCAGGCGCGCATCGTGAACCTGCCGACGTCTTCGAAGAATCTATCGAGTTCGAACATCGCCGGGGACGATATCGTCAGCGAGTCCTACACGGTCGCTGGCACCCCGCTCTCGACGGACGGCGAGAACGGCGAGTGGAGCGTCGACGAGACGGTGTCCTTCCAGCTCGATACGACGTCGCTCTCCACGGGCGAGACGGTGACCGTCACGTTCGTCCATACCGAGACGAATTCGGTGCTCGGGAAGGAGACGTTCACTGCATCCGCGTGAACGGCTCCGATGACACTCACCGGCGGGTGACAACCGTCTGACGACCGTCGGACGTCTCAGAAGGCTTTTTGAGACCCGGCCGATTGTATTGGAGCAATGGAAGATATCGGCGAGCTGTTCGACGGGTTGTTCGCTGACGTCGACGCCGTGGTGTTGTTCTCGCCGAGCGGTTCGTACTACGAACGCTTCGAGGAACTCGAGGAGACGGACGTCGTCATCGTCGGCACGGAGAACGCGGTGGACGCGGAGATGTTCGTGGAACTCCCGCTCGAGTTCGACGAGGTCTCGAAGCGCGTGAAGTTCGGCCTCGAGGGTGCACTGGAGCAAGGATTGGTCGACGGCGGTGACGATCTCGTGTGTGCGACGAGCGTCTTCGACGGGAGTATCGACACCGCGTCTCGCGTGCGAGCGACCGAGGACGTCCGCTCTGGCGTCTACGATCTGTTCGCGAACTCGCGAGCGGAAGCCAGCGTCATCAAGGACGTCCTGGAGCTCGTCGTGGAACTCGGGACGAAGGGCCAGAAGGGCGACCCCGTCGGCGCGCTGTTCGTGATCGGCGACGCCGGGAAAGTGATGAACAAGTCCCGGCCGCTCTCGTACAACCCCTTCGAGAAGAGTCACGTACACGTCGGCGACCCCATCGTGAACGTCATGCTGAAGGAGTTCTCGCGACTGGACGGCGCGTTCGTCATCTCCGACAGCGGGAAGATCGTGTCCGCGTACCGCTACCTGGAGCCGTCGGCGGAGGGCGTCGACATCCCGAAGGGCCTGGGGACGCGACACATGGCGGCGGGGGCGATCACGCGGGACACGAACGCGACCGCGATCGTACTGAGCGAGAGCGACGGGCTCGTGCGGGCGTTCAAAGGCGGGGAGCTCGTCCTTGACCTCGATCCGGAGGACTACTGATGACGCCGCTCCAGGTCGGCGAGTACGTGGACCAGTTGGTGCGTGCCACGCAGAACGACTTCGTGAAGGCAGGTATCGTACTGTTGGTGGGGTTACTCCTCGGGTACTTCGTCGGGAAACTCAGTCGTCGGACGCTCGACGCCGCCGGCGTCGGCGACACGGTCGAGGGAACGTCGTTCGAGCGGACCGCGCAGAGTCTCGGCACGTCCACGGTCGACATCGTCTCGCGCTTGAGCGCGTGGTTCGTGTATGGGTTCGCGGTGCTCGTCGCCGTCTTCGTCGCTGGATTGAACGCGGCCCTGTTCTGGGCGCTCGTCGTCAACTGGATCCCCCAGATATTCGTCGCGGTCCTCGTGCTCGTCGTCGGGTTCGTCGCCGCGGACAAGGTCGAACTCGTCGTGGGCGAGCGATTGCGGGGTGTGAAACTCCCGCAGGTCGCTATCCTGCCGCGCATCGTGAAGTACAGCGTGCTGTACGTCGCGGCGCTCGTCGCTCTCAGTCAACTCGGCGTGGCGACGCTCGCACTCATCGTGATGCTGTTCCTGTATTTCTTCGGAGTCATCGTGTTCGCCGTCGTCGCACTCTGGGACTTCCTTCGGTCGGGCGCGGCAGGCGTCTATCTCCTCCTCGAGCAACCGTACAGCATCGGTGACCGCGTGACGATCGCGGACAGCACGGGCGTCGTTCAGGAGGTCGACCTGTTCGTGACGCGCATCGAGGACGACGACGTCGAGTACGTCGTCCCGAACCGGACGGTCCTCCGCGAGGGCGTCGCTCGCGAGCGCTGAACGACGCCTACCTGTCGCCGTCTTCGAGCGCTTCGCTCACCGAGTCGACGCCGTCGTCACCGTCGGTCATCGGTTCGGCCGGGACGCCGGCGACGGTCGCGCCCGCCGGGACGTCCCGCGTGACGAGCGAGTTCGCGGCAACCTGCGCGCCCGCGCCGATCTCGACGCCGGGGAGGACGATGGCGCCCGCGCCGATCATCGCGCGTTCGCCGACGACGACGTCGCCGACGCGGTACTCCTCCTGGAGGAACTCGTGACAGAGCAGGGTCGCGTCGTACCCGATTATCGCGTGGTCCTCGACCGTGATGTGCTCGGGCCAGAAAACATCAGGCGTCGCTTCCAGCCCCCAGGAGACGCCCTCGCCGACCGTGACGCCGATCCTGGCGAGGAGCCAGTTCTTCAGTTTCAGACTCGGCGATACCCGGACGAGCCAGACGACGATGTAATTCAATGCGACGCGGAGCGGCGACTTCGCGTCCGTCCAGTACTGGAGCGAGTTCAGTGGCCCCGGCGTCGCATAGCCGGTGACGCGGTCGTGGCGCGGCTCGGCCTCGCCAGTGCCGTTGGGGTCGTCGTCGCTAGCATCGCCGCCGTCGTCGATGCCGGCAGTCTCGTCGTCGCTAGCATCGCCGCCGTCGTCGATGCCGGCAGTCTCGTCGTCGCTCACGTCACGGCATAGCCACCACTGGGTCTTGAATCCATCCCGAACACGATGCACTCGCGTCCCTCCTCGGTGGGAGACACCGACCAGGCCGAAATCGCGCCGTCGCGGCTGTCACACGCGTCGATCGGCACGCCCATTCAGTTGACGAATCGGTACGGAAGTCTATAGGATTGCCACACGACTGACGGTGGAACTGCTCTATCGTGTCTCACTGGTCGTGACCGTGTTCGCTCAGCGGGTGACCGTCGTCGAGGGACGGCCCCATCCGAGACGTTCCACAGATAGCACACGGTATGGCCTAGGGATGCATCGGTGGCGATTACGTTTTCTCGATAGGGGTCGCCTCGATGACGTCCTCGTCGGTGACCGTGATCTCGAACCCGTCATAGCTGAAGGAGATGCTGTAACAGGCTATCTGGCCGGTCGCTGACTCCGTCGCCAGTTTGTCAAGCGCGTCCGTGTCGATAACGGTCTGAAGCGGTGTCAATGTCTTCGGGTCTTCCCCAAGGACGGTCGCAACCGCTTCGACGACCGCTAAACTCGTCGAGTCACGGGTGCTGTCGTACGTCGCTTGGAAGGATTCGTTTTCCCTATCGGATTCGATCGGACTCAGAGATCTTGCGAGTCCTATATCTGTGACCATCCTTTGAGTAGATTCCATCACTCGTATAGGGGCTTCTACGGGATTGAGAGTGGCTTTTGCTCGCGCAATACGCTTTTATAGGGGACTCTCGTGCCTACTCTTCAGTAGTGATGAGGGTGCTCGCTACGAGGCGTCGCATACCGCGCTGTAACCGTGACGATATCGCCTGGCGGGTGATTCCGAGTTCGTCCGCCAGATCGGTTTGCGTGGCGTCTCGTGGCGAGTCGAAGTACCCACTCGAGTACGCCATCACCAGCGCTTTCCGTTGCCCGTCGGTGAGGTCGTACTCTCGGTCGGACTTGAGTGGCGAAATCGCGTGTAGTTCCGTCAACTCGATCGGGATATCATGGTCTTGGCAGTAGGTCTGGAAGTCGGAGAGGTCCTGTTGCTCGCTTGCCCGGACTTCGAAGGTCCACTGCTTTTGGTTGCCGATGCCGGACAGGAGCGTGATGTCCGTATTTACGATCGCCGTGAGGATGCTTTCGTGGGTGAGGTTCCAATCGATGCGGATGAACATCTGCTTCTCCACTTTGTCGATCACTTTGACCTTCTCGATCCCGAGATCAGCACTCAGATCCGTCGTGAGTTTGTCGGTGTCAGCAGCAGAGATCCAAAAGTACGGGATGATCGCCTCGCCAGTCGGCACTATCCGATCTAACTCGATCGTGACGTCCATCAACTCCTCGAAGACAGCGCTCAACGGGAAATCTGAGTGGTCGACAGTGAACGAGGCTTCGATTGCCATACTAGCCGACTAGCGCGTCTCCCTTTTGGATTACTCGCTACCGAGGCCATCGAGAGAACTTCCGACTGGGACGAGCTCTATCTTCGTTCGAGGAGAGAATCCTGCGGTCCACGGCGTTGACGAGACGCTCTACGTCTCGTTCGTACACCAGAACGCGACGGGTGGTCTCGCGCCGGGTCGCGACCGCGGTCAGTCGCTTCGGAGGTCTTCGACGTGGTCGATGCGTGACTGGACGAGGTCTGCTTTGCCGACGTCGTGCCGGACGTGCAGTCCTTCGTCGCCGGCTTCGTCGAGGACGGCTTCGGCGACGGCTTCGGCGTCGGCGATGGTGTCGGCGAGACCGACGACGGCGAACGCGCGCGACGTGGTGGTGTAGATGCCGTCGTCGCGTTCGTCGACGCTCGCGTAGAAGAGGAGTGCGTCGCCGTCGTAGTCGCTTGCGACTTCGCGAGCGCGTGCTTCGTCGACTGCGACCTTCGTTCCGGCTTCGGGGTCGACGGGATAGCCTTCGGGTGCGGCGTACTTGCAGACGGTCGCCTTATCGGCGAACTCTAGTTTCGGGAGCGGAGCGCCGTCGCGGGCGGCTTCGAGGAGTTCGACGTAGTCGGTCTCGAGGACGGGCAGAGTGTTCATCGCTTCGGGGTCGCCGAAGCGTGCGTTGAACTCGACGACCTTGATGCCGTCGGCGGTCAGCATGAACTGTCCGTAGAGGATGCCGCGGTAGTCCTCCAGGGCGTCGACGGTCGCTTCGAGGATCTGGAGGGCTTCGAGCGAGTCCGCTTCGGTCATGAAGGGGAGCTGGAACTCCGCGGCGCTATACGAGCCCATCCCGCCAGTGTTCGGGCCTTCGTCGCCCTCGTACGCGCGCTTGTGGTCCTGTACGGCGGGCGTGATGAGGACGTCGTCGCCGGAGACGAACGCCTGGATCGTGAACTCTTCGCCGACGAGGCGTTCCTCGACGACCCAGTCGTCCCAGTCGCTGTCGCGCATGTACTCGACGGCCTCGGGCTTCGTCACCTGGTCGCCGGTGACGCGGACGCCTTTGCCGCCGGTGAGGCCGACGGGTTTGACGGCGACGTCGCCGTCGTACTCGCGGACGTACTCGCAGGCGGCGTCGACGTCCTCGAACGTCGCGTAGTCGATGCGGCCCGGAATCTCGTTGGCTTCCATGAACTCGCGCTGGAACGCCTTGTCCGTCTCGATGCGGGCGTCGGCCTGCCGGGGGGCGAACGCGTACACGTCGGCGTCCTCCAGGGCGTCCACGAGGCCGACTTCGAGTGGTGCCTCCGGACCGATGACGGCGATCGTCGCGCCGACCTCGAGCGCGTAGTCGACGACAGCGTCGGGGTCGTTCTCGTCGAGCGTCTCGAAGTCGTCGGCGAGCCGGGCGATGCCGGGGTTGCGGTTGCTCGCACACGCGTAGAAGTCGACTTCGGTGTCCGCGGTGTCGACGGCACGGGCGATGGCGTGCTCGCGGCCGCCACCACCGACGAGCAGGACGGTGTCTGACATACGCGAAAGCGGTACGCACGCCGCTGTAATGGTTTCGGTTCCACCGATCGGAAGTATGCACGAGCCTGGGTAGACTCCGGGGCGTTCGTGGCACACCGTCATCCTGATGGAACGATACTGGTTTTGCGGTGAAGGGAGGGAGTGGTGACGTGAGCAGTCCACCACGCCCGGAACGGGGAACGTACAGTTCGGGGAGCCCGAAGCGGTCGATGCAGTTCGGCGCGCTCCAGGTCCTGCTCGGGATGGGGTTCGTGTACGGCGGCGTGTACGTGCTCGGCCTCCCGCGAGTGGCAGTCACGGAGTTCCCCGTGGTCTGGGCGGGCCTCGGGTTCGCGTTCACGGTCGTCGTCGGGTTCGGCGAACGCTACATCGACGACGGGCCGGGCGTCTTCCTCAAGCTCGGGTTGTTCGCACCGCTCGCGCTCGCGGTCGTCGTCGGCGCACCCCCGGCGCTACTCGGCGCGGTGTTCGGAATGGGCGTCGGCCTCGTCCTGGTCGGCATCATGTGGACTCTCGTGAACTTGCGCTGAACCGGCACCGACCTGCATCGAACCGGGCCACGGCTATGCATCGAACCGGTCGCGACCGCCGACCCCGACGCCGTTATCCGGGTGCCGTCCGAACCTCGAGACGTGACCGACCCCACAGCGCGGAATCGCCTCGACGAGGAGGCGTCGCCGTACCTTCGACAGCACGCGGACAATCCGGTGAACTGGCAGCCCTGGGACGACGCCGCGCTCGAAGCGGCTCGCGAGGACGGCAAGCCGATCTTCCTGTCCGTCGGGTACTCGGCATGTCACTGGTGTCACGTCATGGAGGAGGAGAGTTTCGTGGACGAGGACGTCGCCCGACTCCTCAACGAGCACTTCGTGCCCGTGAAGGTCGACCGCGAGGAGCGCCCGGACCTCGACTCGATCTACCAGACGGTTTGCCAGGTCGTCTCCGGCCGCGGTGGGTGGCCGCTCTCGGCGTGGTTGACGCCGGAGGGGAAGCCGTTCTACGTGGGGACGTACTTCCCGAAGGAGCCCCAGCGGAACATGCCCGGGTTCGAGGGGTTGCTGGAACGCATCGCGGAGTCCTGGAGCGACCCGGAGGACCGCGAGGAGATGGAGAATCGCGCGGACCAGTGGACGGCGGCGGCGCGCGACCAGCTCGAGGACGTCCCTTCGGCGGGCGACGACGCACCCGATGACGACGTGCTAGAGGGCGCCGCGGACGCCATCCAGCGCGGCGCGGACCGTCAACACGGTGGGTTCGGGCAGTCCGGGCCGAAGTTCCCGCAGGAGGCACGCCTCCACGTCCTCCTGCGAGCGTTCGAGGATAGCGGACGAGAGTCCTACGCCGACGTCGTCCGCGAGACCCTGGACGGGATGGCGGACGGCGGCCTCTTCGACCACGTCGGCGGTGGCTTCCACCGGTACTGCACGGACCGGGACTGGACGGTACCGCACTTCGAGAAGATGCTGTACGACAACGCCGAACTGCCGCGGCTCTACCTCGCGGGCTACCAGGCGCTCGGCGACGAACGGTACGCCGACGTCGTCCACGAGACGTTCGCGTTCCTCGAACGGGAACTCCGGCACCCAGCGGGTGGCCTGTACGCGACGCTGGACGCACAGAGCGAGACCGCAGAGGGCGACCACGAGGAGGGCGTCTTCTACGTGTGGACGCCCGAGGGGGTCGCCGACGCGGTCGCGGCGAGCGAGGACTGCGAGAGCGTCGACGCGGAGTTGTTCTGCGACCGCTTCGGCGTCACGGACGCGGGGAACTTCGAGGACGACACGACCGTCCTCACCATCAGCGAGTCCGTCGACGACCTCGCCGAGGCGTACGACCTCGACGCCAGCGACGTCCGCGAGCGCCTGGAGCGCGCCCGCGAAGCGGTGTTCGACGCACGGAGCGACCGGCCGCGTCCGCGGCGCGACGGCAAGATGATCGCCAGCTGGAACGGGCTCGCCATCAGCGCACTCGCCGAAGGCGCACTCGTCCTCCAGTCCGACGCGTACGCCGATCTCGCGGGTGACGCGCTCGCGTTCGTCCGCGAGTACCTCTGGGACGCCGACGCGAACCGGCTCTCGCGACGCGCCATCCCGATCGACGATAGCGAGCGCTCGGAAGCCGTTCCGCTCGACGTCCAGGGCGAGGGGTACCTCGAGGACTACGCCGCCCTCGCGCGTGGCGCGTTCGACCACTACCAGGCGACGGGCGACGTCGAGTCGCTCGCGTTCGCGCGCGACCTCGCCGACGTCGTCCACGCCGAGTTCTACGACGCCGACGCCGGGTCGGTGTTCTTCACGCCCGAATCCGGCGAGGACCTCGTCGTCCGCCCGCAGGAGACGCGCGACCAGTCGACGCCCGCGAGCCTCGGCGTCGCTTGCGACGTCCTCCTGAGCCTCGATCACTTCGCGACGGACGACCGCTACCTCGACGTCGTCGAGACCGTCCTGGAGCATCACGGGGCGCGCATCGAGGCCAGTCCCGTCGAGCATCCGTCGCTCACCCTCGTCGCCGACCGGTACCGGACCGGCGACGCCGAACTCACGCTCGCGTGCGACGACCGGCCCGCGGAGTTCCGGGAGACCCTCGCGAGCACGTACCTTCCGCGACGCGTCGTCGCCCAGCGACCACCGACCGACGACGGCCTCGACGGATGGCTGAGCGTCCTCGACCTCGTGGACGAACCACCGATCTGGGCGGATAGGACGGCACGTGACGGTCCGACCGCGTACGCGTGCCGGTCGTTCGCGTGCTCGCCACCAAGCGACTCCCTCGCCGATGCCATCGCGTTCTTCGAACGCTGACCACTCGATTCGGCACGTCGGGGGCCACAATCGTTTTGCGTCGAGACAGTCGTTTGTGAGCAGTGAAGCGAACGTTCGCGGGTGCAGTACTCGTCGGCGCGCTCGTCGGGTACGCGTTGCTCTCCGGTGGTGCGCTCGACCTCTCGCCGGACCCGACCGACGATCCGCCGCGGTCCCACGACGTCGAGGTTCGCGCGCTCGGCGAGAGCACGACGCCGGTCACGGTGACGGTGCTCAGGAACAGCAACGTCGTCCTCCAGCGAGAGGTCGCGGCGAACGAGTCGTTCGCGCGCGTCCTCAGCTTGCAGGGGAGTGGCGAGTTCACGCTCGTCGTGTCGACGTCGGGCGACAGCACGAGCGTCGACGTGGATCGACCGACGCAGTACCAGTCCTGTAGCGGCGACATCAACCTCCAGTTCTCCGTCGAATCCGAACAGATCTACCTCTCGACCGACGAGGAACCCGGCCGGTGCGTCGAAGCCTGACGCCGACCGCTGTCAGCGAGTGGCTTCGAGGGCTTCTGCGAGTTCGACCGCCATCGGTCTGGGCTCCTCCTCGACGAAGCGTGCGAGTTCCTCGCCGGTCTCGCGGTCCTCGACGACGACCGTCGGGATGCGTTCGATGCCGTACTCCTCGACGCCCGGCCCGACCTTCTCCCCGTCCACGCGCTCGACCGGATAGTGCTCGACGGCGTCGACCCCAGCCGCGTCGAGCATCGCACCGAAGTCCGGGAGCTGCTGTCGGCAGTCCACGCACCAGTCCCCGCCCCAGACCTTCACGACGACGTCGTCGGCGAACGACTCCCACGTCTCGAGCGTGTCCTCGTACGCGTCCGCCGCGAACGCGGGATTCGGCCGCATCGTCTCCAGCGTCTCTGATTCGCTCATGCTCCATCGTACCCGACGAAGGGGTTTGACGGTTCCGGCATCCGCAGGCCGTGCCCGGGTCGGCACGCGCTGCCGGTGACCGATACGGTAAAAGCGGCGAGGGTGAAGGGAGGGTATGAAGCGGAGTATCCTCGGAACGATCGGGTCGCCGCTGGTCGCGGTGGACGGTCCGCCGGGGGCGACGGTCGCGGCGAAGGTTGAGTCGGCGAATCCGGCGGGGTCGGCGAAGGACCGGCCGGCGCTGGAGATGGTTCGTGCGGCCGAGCGCTCGGGCGAACTCGAACCCGGCGACCGGGTGGTGGAGCCGACGAGCGGGAACACCGGCATCGGGGTGTCGATGGTGTGTGCGGCACGCGGGTACGACTGCACGATCGTGATGCCGGCGTCGAAGAGCCCCGAGCGTCGGCAGATCATGAAGGCGTACGGTGCGGACCTGGAACTTGTCGACGGTGAGATCGAGGCGGCGAAGGAGCGCGCTGACGAGATCGAAGCCGAGGACGGCGCGATGGGGCTCCATCAGTTCGAGAACGCCGCGAATCCGCGAGCGCACTACCGGACGACCGCCGAGGAGATCCTGGAGCAGGTCGAGGGCCGGAAGATCGACGCGTTCGTCGCGGGCGTCGGGACCGGTGGGACGCTGACGGGGAACGCGCGTCGACTCCGCGAGGAGTTCCCGGAGATGGACGTCGTCGCGGTGGAACCCGAGGAGAACGCGGTGCTCTCGACCGGCGTCGCCGGCGAGGACGACTTCCAGGGAATGGGGCCGGGGTTCGTCAGTCCGAACCTCGACCGGAGTCTCATCGACGACGTCGAGACCGTCGACATCGACACGGCCGAAGCCGAGTGTCGTCGACTCGCTCGCGAGGAGGGCATCCTCGTCGGGCAGTCCTCGGGTGCGACGAACGTCGCGGCGAAGCGCGTCGCCGAACGCATCGCGAACCCGGATGCGGCGTGTCCGCCCGCGGGAACGGGCGAGCCACGGGAGCCGCCGTCGGTCGCGAAGGAGAGCGACGCGTACGCCGACCGCGTCGTCGGTGCGGACCGCGACGCCGGCGAGGACTGCCCGCTCGTCGTCACGGTCTTCTGGGATTCCGGCGAACGCTACCTCTCGACCGGGCTGTTCGACGCCGAGGACTGAGCGATGGCAGAGAACGAACCGCAAGTATTCTGACGGCGGTGGGCGAACGCGGAGTCGTGCAAGCCGAATCCGCGCGGACGCTCGGGTCGTCGCTGTCCGCAGGTGCGTTCTTCGGTTCGATAGCGTTCGCGTTCGTCGTCGTCCTCGACGCCGCGAGCACCGCGTTCGTCGCGGAACTTGACTTCGTGCTGTCGGCGACCGCCGCCGCCGTCCTGGCTGGCGGCGTGCTCTGGTGGCGCGCGGTCGAACGGCACGGCGAGTGCACGCGCCGGCGCGGCGCGACCGTCGGTGCGGTCGTCGGGTTCGTCGGTCCGACGCTCGCGTTCGCGTTGAACCCGAGCGTCTACGGCTCGAACCCGAACGTCGCACTGGACGTCGTCGGTGGCATCGTCGCCGCCGGCATCCTCGGACTGTCCGGTCACCTCTCGACGTACGGTCTCCCCGTGATTCTCGGCGCGGTCGCTGGCTGGTCGCTCGCCGGCTGGGTCGCCGCCTTGAAAGCCTGAGAACGCAGGACTGCGAGCGCGGTCACTCGGTGAAGAACCCGACGAGTTCGGAGGTGACGCGGTCGGGATGTTCTCGCGGCGGCCAGTGTCCGCACGCCGACAGCTCGACGAGGCGACCGTCCGGTACGCGCTCGACGCCCTCGCGCGCCCACGACACCGGGAACAACGGATCCTCCGTCCCGTGCACGAACAGCGTCGGCATCGCGAGCGCGTCGAGTTCCGGTCCGAAGTTCGTGTGAACGCGCCCCGACGGCCCGATCTCGTTGCGCTGGAACGCGGCGAACGCCGCGCCGGCGCCGCGACGACTGGCGCGCTCCCGGAACGCCTCCACGAACGCGTCGTCGAGCGCACTCGCGTCGTGCACGACCTGGCTGAGGCCGCTTCGAGCCGCCGCGCGCGACGTCCCCATCGCGGTGTACCCCGCCTGGTTCGCGCCCGGGACGTTCGCGAGCGCGTACCACAGCGAGCCCGCGGGCACCGACGGCCCGAGCCCGTAGCTCGACACGAGCGCGAGCCGTCGGACGCGTTCGGGCGCGTCGAGCGCGAACGCGAGCGCGACACCGCCACCCATCGAGATGCCCGCGAGCTCGACCGATTCCAGTCCGAGTTCGTCGAGGAACCCCTCGAGGACCCCACGGTACGACTCGACGGAGTGCTCGGGGAGGTCGTCGCTGTCGCCGTGCCCCGGCCAGTCAAGGGCGTACACCTCGTGGTCGCGACCGAGCTCCGGGAGGACGTGCGCCCACGAGAGCGCGCTGTCGTCCACGCCCGCCCCGTGCAGGAGCAAGATCGGCGGACCGTCGGTGCCGGCGCGTCGGTACGCGACCTGGCGGCCGTTCACTGCGACGACGCCCGACCCGACGTTCGCAGGGCCCGACGGCGTCACGTCGTCGTCCGCTGGTTCGTCGTTCGTTCTCGTCGGCACCTGTTCGCGTAGGTCCTCGTCTATCATACGGTGAACTCCCCCTCCGAGACGCGGACGACGACCGTCTCGTCGACGTCCCGCAGGTCGTACTCGGGCACCTCGCCGTCGGTCCGGGAGACGTACAGCGGCTCGACGAGCGACGGCGGCCCCTTCGGGTTCGGTTCCTCCGGCGTCGGCTCCGGGTGCTCGAGTCCGTACACCTTGAGGTGCTCGCCGGAGTCGGCACCCGTCACGTCGCTATCGCGGATGGCGGTCGCCAGCTCTCTGGAGAGCCACTCGTCGTCGTCGACGCTCGGTTCCCGCACCAGCACCTCGTCGACGAACCGGACGACGTACCAGTTCAGGTCGTTGCACAGGGATACCGCGGCGCCGAGGCTGACCGTCGACATGGCGAGCGCGTTCTCGAACGGCCGTCGGAGGTCGTACGTCGACAGCGCCTCGCGAGCCGTCTCCCGCGACAACAGCTCGTACTGGAGGTCGCAGTCCGCGTCTCCGACGAAACAGACCTCTGTCACGGTACGTACTGAGGGACCGCGAGGCTAATCGGTTTCGGCTCGTTTCAGGGACGTGCTCGCTCGACGAGAACGGATCCTGGAGCGGCGTCGACCGTTTCGTGCGCTCGTGGTCGGCGAGCGTTCAGGGTTCGACCGTTCCGTGCGCTCGTGGTCGGCGAGCGTTCAGGGTTCGACCGTTCCGTGCGCTCGTGGTCGGCGAGCGTTCAGGGTTCGAACGCGACGAAGCGACCCACCCGACGCCGAACTCAGTCGTCCCGCGTCGCTGCGCCCTCGGCGACGTCCGAATCGACCGCTGGCCCCGATACGTACCGACGCCACAGGACGGTCGCGGTCTCGAACCCGACCCACGAGAGCCCGAACAGCGCCCCGAAGACGAGACCGACAGCGTCGATGGGCGTCGCCCATCGCGGGAGCGTGAACAGGACGCCGTTCACGAGCAGACTCGGCAAGACGTCCTCGCTCGCCAGCACCACGGACGCGAGCAGGCCGTCAGCAGTACGGGACTCGATACCCGACACCGCCGCTGCCCGCCCATCCGCACTCTCCGACCCAGTCCCCAGACGCTCGGCCTCGTACGGCCCCGGGAACCGCATCTGCCAGACGATGTCGCCGTCCGCGTTCACCTCCACGACGCGATCGCTGTGCGTGTCCGTAATCAGCGTGTGATCGTTCGGGAACCGGTCCGCGTCCCGCGGCCACTGCACGGAGCCGTCCCGCCACAGCCACGACTGCTCCCAGTTCCCGTCCTCGCGCTGGTATTCGACGATCCGGTCGTTCTCGCTGTCCGCGACGACGACCGCCGGCCCACCTCTGTCCGCCGGAATGTAGTCCGGATTGTGCGCCTCGTACAGCGTCCGATGGTCGCCGTCGCTCCCGATGGTCATGTCCTCCACCACGCCCTCCCCCGGCCGCAGGAAGATGACCGAGTCCATGTTCCGCGGACTCGCCATCACCAGCCCGCGCTCGTGGACGTACTCGACGTCGTTCATGTGCGTCCAGTCACCCGGATACTGGCCGCCGTCCGCCGACGTATCGTAGTACTCGCTCGCCGTCCACCGCCACACCACCTCGTCGGCGGAGACGTTCACCATGTAGACGCCGTCCGGGTGCGATATCTCGGCGACGACCAGGTGCGTCTCGTTCACGAAGTCGACGTCGTGGATGTTGTTCGACCCCGACGGCGTCGCGTACCGCGACCACAACTCCTCGCGTTCGCCCGTGGTGACGTTCAACCGCATCACCTGGGACTTCCGACAGCCGCCGTCGGCCGCGCAGTGCCGCGCAGGCGCACCCTGGCTCGCGACGTACGTCAGGGACGCCTCCCCGAACCGTGGCGCCGGGTCGACGTCGTGATAGTAGCGGTGTTCGTCCGCCTCGTACACCTGCGTCCCGTTCGGCGCGTACGCCGCGATGACGCCGGGGCCGATGCCGTCGGAGGTGACGACCGTGTACCCGTCCGTCGGCGGCACCGACTCGGGGACGCCGCCGTCGTACGTGCCGCCACCGGTCGCCACGCCGACGAGCGACCCGAGTATCGGGAGGACGCTCACCACGACGAGCACCGCGAACGCGACGCGAACTGTCCGACGAGAGGGCCGCAATCTAGCCTGGAGGGCGCTCACGAGTACCGACTCAGCCCGAAGTATCAGATAACTTTCGGTCGTCGCCGTCCCGACTCCGATACAGATCGAGGAAAGTAGAGGAGACGCCCCCGCTCCCCCCCGAACGACCGTGGACCACGCAGACGCGTTCGTCACCGATCGACGCGAACGACTCACGAAAGCGAACCGAGTACCGGTTACAGGAACAGCTTGCGTGCCGGAGAAGAGGCGGGCTACAGTCAGGCCGGCGCCGACGACGAACGGAGCGACGTCGCCGGGAACGTCGAGTACAGGCTCTTCCTGCGGAATCCACCGGGCGGGAAGGGCCCAGGTGGCCAGGGCCTCCGTAGACGCAACAACAGATCCCAGCCACTCGGTCTCGCTCCTCAGTCCGCGTCCGGTCGCTCGGCGTCGGCGACAGCTCGTTCCGCCCAGTCGAACAGGCCGTCGGGTTCGAGTTCGCGGATCTGTGCGGGACTGCCGTCGACGACGGGTTCGTCGGGCGCGATCCGGTTGCACCCGGCGTCGATGGTCGAATCGCGGAACGTCCCGATCTCGCGAGCGAACTGCGTCACCTCGTGCTTGTCCCACGTCAGGAGCGGGCGGTGAACGGGGCGGTCGACGGCGGCGTCGGTGACGGCGAGGTTCCGCGCGGTCTGACTCGACTTCTGCCCGATGGCTTCGCCCGTGGCGACGCCGACCGCGTCGACGCGTTCCGCGACGCACTCGCCGACGGCGAGGATGAACCGACGGTGACTGAGCATCCGGCCGCGGTCCATCGCGTCGACGAGTCTCGCGACGGCGTCGCCGCCGGGGACGACCCACGGGTCGAGGTCGACGTTCGGCGCGTACTGCGACAGGTCGTCGACGGTCTGCATCGCTCGTGCTCGGTGGTCGTGGCCGCCGTACTCGCCGAGGTCGACGTACACCGGCACGATCGGGCAGCCGCGCTTCAATAGCTGGAACGCCGCGACGGGCGAGTCGATGCCGCCGGAGACGAGGACCACGACCGGAGCCTGGGTCCCAAGTGGGAGTCCGCCGACGCCCTCGACCGTGTTCGTATAGATGAACGTTGCTTCCTCGCGGACCTCCACGCCGAACGTCACGTCCGGATCGTCCAGGTTGACCTCGGGATCGAACTCGCTCTCGACGGCGTCCCAGACCGCCTGTCCACCCTCGCGCTGGACGTCCTCGCTATCGAATGGGAGCGACCGGTCCGCGCGTCGAGCGTCCACCGCGAACGCGCCCTCGTCGTACACCGCTCGCGCCGCAGTTGCGAGCGCATCACGGATGGCGTTGAGGTCGGATTCGACCGAGACCGCCGGACTCGCAGACACCACGCCGAACGTGTCCGCCGCCGCATCCGCGACCGCGGCGACGTCGCTCTCGGTCGTATGCACGCGCGGTCGCGACCACGTCAACTCGACGTCCCCATCGAGGTCGCGGTCGTCGAGTATCGCACGCAGGTTCTCCCCCAGCCGGTGCTCCATATCGCGTTTGACGCCCTTCGACTTCGAGCCGAGGTCGCCGTGACGCACGAGGACGACGTCCGCACCAGGGGGACACATTGCTCACGGGTAGACGACGGCCGCAAAAACCCGTGTCGGTTCGGTCGACGAGATGGCTGACGCGGAAACGCGCTTCGGTCGACGAGATGGCTGACGCGGAAACGCGCTTCGGTTCCGTCGATGGGATGCCGTCCGCTCAGAACGTCGTGAGTTCGCCCTCGATGACGGAGCGCGTGATGTCCGTGACGTCGGTGAGTTCGCGGTCGACGATGGCTTCGACCTCGGGCTGGATGTCGCTGATGGCGACGCCGTCCTCGGTGACGACGTGCGCGTCCGCGACGTGCGGTTCGTCGATCGGGCGTCCGATCTGGCTGAGGAGCCGGATGCGGAGGTCGCGGATGCCGTCGACCTCGTCGACGACCCTCTCGGCGATCCGCGTCGAGAGGAGGTTGTAGATCTTCCCGATGTGGTTCACCGGGTTCTTCCCGGACGTCGCTTCCATACTCATCGAGCGGTTCGGCGTGATGAGGCCGTTCGCTCGGTTCCCACGACCGACGCTCCCGTCGTCGCCCTGCTCGGCGCTGGTGCCGGTGTGCGTGAGGTAGATGGAGCCGTCCTCGACGTCGTCGGCGGTGTTGACGTGCACTGTGACCTCGCGGTCCGTGTGTTCGCTGGCGACCTCGCCGACGAAGTCGCGGACGCCCTCGACGGCGGTCGTGTACTCGTCGTAGCCCGCGACGTACGAGTCAACCATCGCGACGGCGACCGTGATGTCGATCTCGTCGCCTTCGCGCTTCCCCATGATCTTCACGTCCTGCCCGATCTCGGGGTTGGTTTCGTGGTACTCGCCGTTCAGGCGGCGTTCCGCGTCGAGCACGATCTGTTCGGTCTCCGTGAGTGGCGCGTGGCCGACGCCGAAGCTCGTGTCGTTCGCCATCGGTACCGTCGCGCCCTCTTCGCCGAAGACCTCCTGGAGGTCGCCCGAGCCCTCGCCGAGTTTGACGTCGACGACGATGTCCGTCCCGAACTCGAGTTCGGGGAAGTGCTCGTCGATGTACGCACGCGCCGCTTTGAGCGCGACGGGTTCGGTCGGGATGTTGACGACGCCGTCTTCGGTCTCGTACTCCTTGGTGGCACGTCCGACGATGAGGAGGTAGATCGGTTCGATGACTTCGCCACCGCCGAACGCGGGCGCGGCGTTGCCGGCGACGAGCTGGCTCTCGTCGGTGTTGTAGTGGAGGACCTTCCCGACGCGGTCGAGGTACTCCTGTGCGAGTGCCTGCGAGACGGCTTCGGCGATGCCGTCGCAGATGGAGTCGGGGTGTCCGATGCCCTTTCGTTCGACGATCTCGACTTCCTGGTCCTCGACGGCGAACCGGTCGATGGGCTCGACGCGAATATTGCGGTCTGTCATTACCCCGAACGTACCCTACGGCTGGTTCTATAACTTGCGGAAACGACCCGCTCCAAAATCATGCACGAGAGTAATCTACTGGCGAGCGCTCGCGTCCGTCTCGACCCCCTCGAACGACCGAGGTCCACCCAGCGAGGGCACGTACCCGTCGACCAGTGGAAGCCGGACGCCCGACAGGGATTCCACGTGCTCGAACCCCACCGACTCGAACAGCCGACGGGACAGTTCGTTGTCCGCCTCCACGAGCGCGTACGCACACCGAACGCGGTCGGCGTCCGCGAACGCGGCCGCCGAACGCACCAGCGCCGCCCCGACGCCGCGATCGCGTTCCGAGGGGACGACGAACAACCGCCAGAGGTACGCGCCCTCGAACTGCATCGAGACCCCGCGCTCCGCCACCACGACCGGCGTCTCGACGCGAAGACACGTCCACCCGACCACGCGGTCGGCCACCGACGCCACAGCGACGAAGTCCGAATCGTGAACGCCGACCGAGGACGCGTCCGGCGGCGTCCGCCCGGCCGCCGGGGCCCTGTACGCCATCTCCGTCGCCCGCGCCACCTCGACCCTCACCCCAGACGGCGGCGACGCCGAATCCACCGCCGCCAGCACGCCCGCGTACACGCACATGGTCTCCCGTACTCCACCGCAAACCTCCGCCATATCCGCCAGTACTCGGTCCGCAACCGACACCGCGAACGAGCCCGCACGACGGACGCGACCACGCATTGATAGCCACGTCGACGCCGGAACGCAAATCAGTATCCCTCGCGCGACCCCCGAAATATCTCCTCACGAACCGAACGTGGTATTCAGCTTCAGTGCTCGGCCTCCAGCAGGAGTCCGAGGTACGACGTCCGAATCTGGGCGTCGACGTCCAGTCCGAGAGCGTCGAGCGTCGTCGCGACCCGCTCGCGGGCCGCGTCGAGGTCCAAGTCGGTCTCGGTCTCGCACTCCACGAACTCCTCGAGTCCCGCGACGTCGTCGAGCGTCACCGTCACGCCCGAGAGCGACCAGTGCTCGCGGCGCTTCTCCACGGTCGCCACCGGCTCGAACCCGAGTTCGCCGAGGATCGCGTCCAGCTTCGCGCCGTCGTCGACGCCGGTCTCGACCTCCTCGCGCGTCTTCGAGCGCTCGTCCACGCGCGGCCCCTTGTACGTGACGCGCGACTCGAAATCGCCGTCGTCCAGCGCATCCGAGACGGCGTCGACGCCGCGTGGTGCGTCCTCGCCGAGCGTCGCCTCACGACGCACGCGCAACGCCTCGTCCGTCTCCACGAACTCCCGATGCGGCGCATCGTAGTACGTGTCAGCCTGGAATACGATCTTCGAGCGGGTCGCGTCCACCCCAGCCAGTCGCTCGCGGACCACGTCGTGGTCGGCGCGAACCTTCATCTCCACCTCGTACATACTCCAACTCCGGTCGACGACCGGAAAAAGACTGGCCGTTCCACGACCGCGTTCGCCAGCGACCTCGCTACGCGATTAGATCGCGCTCTCGCGGGTCGAAAACGTGGTCCTTAAATGCAGGTCGGGTGACGTACAACGTATGACCGAAGAAGAAGCTGATACAGAGGATGTCGCCGCCGAGGCCGACGAGGCCGAGGACGAATCGACCGAGGGCGTTCAGGACGGCGACTTCGTCAAGCTCGACTACACCGCGCGCACCGTCGAGAACGACCAGCTCGTCGACACTACGAGCGAGGAGGTCGCCGAAGAGGAAGGCATCAACCAGGAAGAGCAGGACTTCTCTCCGCGCACCATCGTCCTCGGTGAGGGCCACATCTTCGACACCGTCGAGGACGACGTCCGCGGCAAAGCGGTCGGCGACACCGGCTCCGTCACCGTCCCCGCCGCCGAAGCGTTCGGCGAGTACGACGAGGACGACGTCCGAACGATCAGCGCCGAGAAGATCCCCGAGGACGACCGCCGTCCCGGCGCGCAGGTCCAGATCGACGGCGAGGAAGGCTTCGTGAACACCATCATCGGTGGGCGCGCTCGCGTCGACTTCAACCACCCGCTCGCTGGCGACGACGTCGAGTACGAGTACGAGATCCTCGACGTCGTCGACGACGAGGTCGAGAAGGCCTCCGCGCTGTTCGAGATGTTCTTCGAGCTCGCACCCGAGATGTGGATCGACACGGACGAGGTCGAGGAGGAGACGATGGTCGAGCCGGACGAGGACGCCGAAGAGGACGCCGAGCCCGAGTTCGAGACCGAGACGGTCGAGAAGCGCTCGCTCTACGTCGAGAGCGTCCCCCAGCTCCAGATGAACCAGCAGTGGATGTTCGGCAAGCAACAGGTCGCACAGCAGATCATGGAGCACATCGACATCGATCGCGTCGTCGTGCAGGAGGTCATCGACGGCGGCGGCATGGGCGGTATGATGGGCGGCATGGGCGGTATGATGGGCGGCATGGGCGGCGGCGAGGGCGCCGACGCCGAGGCCGTCGAGGAAGCGCTCGAGGACGCCGACGTCGACGCCGACGAGATCGCGGCCGAACTCGACGAAGAATAACCCCGCGCGTTCTCTCCGTTTTTCGAGGCCGGAGTGGCAACGCTCCCGTCGCGCGACTCCGTAATCCCTTAGCCCGAGGCCGATGACGACGACTGCATGGACGCCCAGGACCGCGTCACAGCCTTCCAGAACGAACACGAGATAGACGGCGAGCCCGAGTATCAGCTCCTCGACCTCGCGAGCGAAGTCGGCGAACTCGCCGCCGACGCCTGCAGTGCAACCGACTACGGGAACGGCGACGGCGACGTCGACGTGAAACGCGACGAGATCGGCGACGCCCTCTTCAGCCTCCTCGTGTTCGCGAACTCCCTCGACGTCGACGCCGACCAGGCTATCGACGAAGCCCTCGGCAAGTACGAACGTCGCATCGAGGAGACCGGCGACCCGGCGTCCGGGGACTGACGCCCGGAATCGAGTCGTCGACTACAGTCCGTGCCACGGTCGTTCCCAGCACGGGCGGCCGCGGATTCGGTGTGTGTGCGAGAGACAGCCGTGTTTCGTGCACGATAGCTCGAACGAGCGTGACGCCGACGCTGAACCGAGAGCTCGCGTTGGATGGTCAGCGATTGGGGTTTTTGTCGGTACGACTCGCATCTCAGTGTATGCTCGGCCAGGTCTCTCCACCGGAGTGGGTGATGGACCTCCTGTCCGCGTACAATCGGGTGCTGTCTGAATTGTTCTGGTTCGTCGTGGGGCTTGGTACCGTCTACCTCCTCGGTCGGGTGTTCCTGATTCCACTCGCGACCCGGGCCGTCAGATCGCGGAATCGCAACAATCCGACGATCGAGACAGCGACGGAGACGTACCTTCGCGTGTTGCTGATCGCGTTCGGGACCCTCACTGGCATCATCGCCGCTGGCTACGGCGGGCTACTCTCTCAGTCGGCGATCATCATCGCGGCCATCACGTTCGCGCTCGGAATCGCCGGGCAACAGGTGTTCGGGTCACTCATCAGTGGGATCTTCCTGATCGCCGATCCGGACTTCAACGTCGGCGACTGGGTGGAGTGGCCGGGTGGGGAGGGAACCATCGAAGCCGTCGATTTCCGAGTCACCAGGGTTCGGACACTGAACAACGAAACCATTGTGGTCCCGAACACTGAACTCACGAACGGCGCGATCACCCGACCGTACGGACGGAACGAGTATCGAATCACGGAACAGGTGTACGTCGCCTTCGGGGAGGACACCGAACGGGCGCTGATGGAACTGCAACTGATCGCTGCGGCCCAGGAGGCGATTCTCGACGAGCCAGCGCCGAACGCACGCATCCTCGAACTCGGTGAGAACGCGATCACGTTGCGAGCGGAGTTCTGGATCGACGAACCGAGAAACAGGGACATCCCGACGATTCGCTCTGACTTCCGCCGAGCAGTGAAACGGCACTTCGACGACGAAGACATCACGCTCTCGCCCCCATCCGACCAATTGCTCTCGGGGGAACTCACCGTGACAGATCCGCTGACCGAGCGAGCAACGTCGAACGATGAGTGAGAACGGACGTCTAAGCGCTGTCGCGTGGCGTCACGTTACGCGATGTCGCGGCTGGTGTCGATCGCGACTTCGTCGGACAGCTCGAGCTTGATGGATTCGACAAGTGCGGTGCCGCCGCGGAACTTCGGCACCGTCAGCCGGTTCTCGAGTTCGCTCCCGCGGACCGTCGTCTCGAGGTCGAACACGACGTCCGCCATGTGCTTCGTCGACGACCGGTTCCGTGGTGGCGTCTGCTCCTTGAGGCAGTGCATGAACGCGATCGACCCCGTGTTGACCATGTGCGTCTGGAGTTCCGTCATGAAGTTCCGGAAGCGATTCCGGTCGCCGCGCTCCAGGACGTTCGCCGTGTCGATGATGAGGTTCGCGCCCTCCGGGAGTGCTCGAATCAACCGGTTCGCCTGGTCGAGCGGTTCGCTCCCGGAGATGTCGCGGACCGTCGGCGACCCGACGGGCGCGTTCGTCTTCTCGATCGCGTCCCGGACCGCCTGGTCCGAGCGTTCCGTCGTCAGGTATAGCGACCCGCGTGCGGCCGTGAGCTCGTAGAGGATGAGTTCGGACTGGCTCGCCGGCTCGGCCGCGAGCGCGACGATAGTACCGGGCGGTAGCCCCCCGTTGAGTTTGCGGTCGAGAACCTCGATGCCCGTCTCCAGCCGACCCGCCATGTACACCACCCGTTGTCTTTCACTCCCTAAAAAGGTGTCTGCCCCGCAGATAGCGTGCTGGCGAGTTCCCGGGTTGCATTCGCGTGGGCCGTGTTCGCGAGCGGGTCGCCGTCGACCAGCGGGAGTGCGACGACGTCCGAGACGTCGAAGACGCGCGCCAGGGAGCGCGACGGCGTCGAACCGACGACCGCGACGGCGACGACGGGGGTTCCGACGGCGCGTGCCATCGCCGCGGTCTTCGCCGTGTCGCGGACCGCCGCGGGCGTCGGTCGCGTCACGAGCACCGTTCCACTGGCGACGTCGAGCGCGAGCGCCGCATCGGGACCTGCACCACACGGTGCGTCCACGAGGACGTGAGACACCTCAGCTGGTCCGTCCACGCTGATGGAGTGCAGTCGTTCGCGGAACGTCGTCGTCGCGTCCGGCGGCGGAGCGGGCGCGACCCTGACCCCGGGGAGGTCCGGGACCGGCTGTCCGTCCGGTGCGTCGAGTATCGTCGGTTCGCGCTGGACGCCCGCCATCGCGTGCAGGTCCGGCATGTCCACGTCCGCGTCGACGACGAGCACGGTACCAGCGTCGCGCTCGGCGTCCGTTCGTCGCGGTTCGTGTGGGCCGCGAGTGCGTTCGGGACCGCCCGTTCGAGTTCCAGCACGCTCCGCGTGGCGTGGTACTGCGTCCGCTTCGCGCTCGGAGGGCCCGCGCTCGAGGGTGTCGCACACGGACCGTGCGCACTCGGACGTCGCAGCGAGTTCGCGAGCGACCGCGAGCGCAGTCGTCGTCTTCCCCGTCCCACCTTTCCCGCCAGCTATCGCGAGCACGCCGACCGTGGCCACCGCATCGCACTTGAACCGTCGCACTCCTGGCGGACCACTTCCCACGCTGTCGTCCCGAACGGATTGATTCAAGGGCCGGGGGTGGGTCCATTCACGTGATGCGTCACGACCACCTGCTCACGGCGAAACAGCTCTCGCGCGAGGACATCGAGGAGGTCCTCGACCGGGCCGCAGAGCTCGACGCCGACCCGTCGGCCGCCCAGGAACGGAACGCGGGGACGCTCCTCGGACTGTGCTTCTTCGAGCCGAGTACGCGCACGAAGATGAGTTTCGAAGCCGCCGTCAAGCGCCTCGGTGGCGACGTCGTCGACATGGGGAGCGTCGAGTCGTCGTCCGTGAAGAAAGGCGAGAGCCTCGCGGACACCGTCCGCGTCATCGAAGGGTACGCGGACGCGCTCGTGCTCCGTCACCCCCTCGAGGGGTCGGCGAAGATGGCGAGCGAGCACGTCGACGTTCCGTTGCTGAACGCCGGCGACGGCGCCGGGCATCATCCCACGCAGACGCTCCTGGACCTGTACACGATCCGGGAGACCGCGGGACTGGACGACCTCACCATCGGCGTCATGGGCGACCTGAAGTACGGGCGGACGGTGCATTCGCTCGCGAACGCGCTCACGAACTTCGACGCGCACCAGCACTTCATCTCCCCCGAGTCGCTGAAACTCCCACGGTCGGTGCGGTACGACCTCCACGAGTCCGGTGCGTCGGTACGCGAACACACCGAGCTGGAGGAGATCCTGCCGTTACTCGACGTCCTGTACGTCACGCGCATCCAGCGCGAGCGGTTCCCGGACGAGAACGAGTACCAGAAGGTCGCCGGCCAGTACAACATCGACGCGGAGACGCTCGAGGCCGCCAGCGACGACTTGACCGTGATGCATCCGCTTCCGCGCATGGACGAGATCGCGTCCGAGGTCGACGATACGACCGCGGCGAAGTACTTCGAGCAAGCGCACAACGGCGTCCCGGTTCGGATGGCGTTGCTGGACTTGCTCCTGGAGGACGAACGATGACTGACAAGGAACTCCGCGTCTCGAAGATCTCGAGTGGCACCGTCATCGACCACGTTCGCGCTGGACAGGCGTTGAACGTCCTCGCGATCCTCGGCATCGACGGGTCGGGCGGCGAGGAGATCTCGATCGGGATGAACGTTCCCTCGGACACGCTCGCCAGGAAGGACGTCGTGAAGGTCGAGGGTCGGGAACTCAGCCAGAACGAACTGGACGTGCTTTCGATCATCGCGCCCGACGCCACGATCAACATCGTTCGGGACTACGACGTCGTCGAGAAGAACCGGGTGGAGCGTCCCGAGCGCGTGACGGGCGTGCTCGCGTGTCCGAACCGGAACTGTATCACGACTGCGGACGAACCGGTGGAGTCGGCGTTCGAGGTGCTCCGGGACGGCGTGCGGTGCGAGTACTGCGAGTCCATCGTTCGCGACGGCATCGCTGACCTCATCGACCACTGATCGGAACGAGTGACGGACCTTCGCGGGTCCGACCATTTTACCACTGGTTCGAGGGAGAGGACCCGGGACAGTAAGCCATAAATAGTCAAAGTGCGAACCTTATGGTATGTCCCAAAAGGTCAAGATATTGGTCGCTGTGGTCGGAATCGCCCTCCTGTACAAGACGCTCGCCGGTGGAGACGAAACGGTCGAAGTGGAGTACGACGCGGAGTAGCTCGACACTCGATAGCGTCGGTCGACCGGTCCCGTCGACCGCTTCCGAACGGTTTTCGTGTTCTCGCCACCCAGTCAGTGGCATGTACGGTGTCGTCACGCGGAACGAGCCCGAACTCGACTGGCCGTCCTTCGACCGTGCGTTCTACGAGGTGAAGGACGTCACCGGGCGGGCGGTGGAGCCGGAGCCCGATGGCGTGAACATGATCTCGTGCTTCGGTGATACGGCCGCGGGGGAGGCGAAGCCGGACCTGGTGCCGGTGAGCGAGGACGGCGATCGGGCGACGCGCGACCAGTCGTACTTCGACTGGGGGTACGTCTGTCCGACGCGGGAGACGTACCGCGAGGGCCTGCTGGAGATGATCGAGGATGCGGCGGCGGCGAACTCGGACGTGCGCCTGGACGATGTCGGATTTCCGCGCGCGGAGTACTGTCACTGCGAGCACTGCGAGGCGGCGTTCGCGGCGAGCGAGCACGACGACTGGTGGGCGTGGCGCGAAGCGGTCGTAACCGAGTTCGTCGCGGCGGCGACCGACCGGATTCCGGGTAGGGTGTACTTCACGCTCTATCCCGACCCGTATCCGGGCCATCTAGAGGAGCGGGCGGGATTGGATGTGGACGCGCTCGCGCCGTACGTCGACGAGTTCGTCGTGCCGCTGTACGACACGGCGTACGGAACGACGTACTGGCTGGAGACCATCGCGAAGGGCTTTCGCTCCCGGCTTCCCGACGACGTCGACCTCGGCATCGAACTGTACGCGGTCGACGTCGACGTCGATAACCTCATTCACGCGACGGAGGTCGCGGCAGAGTACGCCGACGGCGTCTACTTCGGGTACGACGCGAGCCAGGCTCAGGCCGCCCTGCGGCGGATGAAGGCGGACGACCGGGACGGTGAGAGTCACGGCGCGCCCGAGTGAGATCGAACGGAAGCGAGACGGTGTGCGTCTCGCGGTCGCGTGCTCGCTGGGTGCTCGCTCCCGAACCTTGAATAGCGAGTCTTGCATTATTAATTGTGCAATGTCTGGTCCCGAAGACCACCCTGACACTCCCGGTGGCCAGCCCGGAACCGCGCCCGTGGACCGGCACGACGTCGGAGACGGCGGTCACGACGCCAACGCGGCCCAGCACGAAGAACTCCCGGAGGCGCTTTCTGACCCGGTCGAACGAGCGTTCACGTGCACGAACTGCGGGTACGAGACGGTTCACGAGGTCGCGCCACTTCGTGCGAGCGTCGGCGAGACGTGCATGAACTGTAGCGACTGGACGATCCAGACCGGCGGGGAGGCGGAACTCGTCGACGCGGCCGAGGACGCCGCGGCGGTCCTCGACGGGAACGTCATAACGGAACGCCAGGCGCTCGCGTACCTCCTCCGGGACGTCGTCGGTCTGTCCCGGCAGACCGCCGCGCACGCTCTCGAGAGTTCGCCGTCGAACGTCGACAACCTCCAGCGGAAGGGCCGCGAGAAACTCGCGGACGCCCGCCGGACGATCGCTGGCGTCGACGCACTCACCAGCGGTATCGCCGCCGCCGCACCGCTGGACGCCATGGACGGCTGACCCCATCATCGCCGACGGTCGACGGTCCACCTTCACTTGTAGCGGTGGTGGGTGATGACGTCTCCGGCGTGTCGTAGCGGACGACGGACGACGGACGGCAAAATCCGGGGACGGTTCAGGCTGTGAGGGTGCGGTCGCGCCACTGCCTGAGGTCGTCGCGGTCGCGAGTGTCTTCGGGGAGGACGTCGAACCACTGTGCGGCCGCGATCTCGTCGTCGGGGTCCGCGACCGGGGGTGCGTCGGTGCGTGCTTCGGCGGCGAACACGGGGAGGGCACCGGTGAGCGAGTAGTCACCGCACCGGATGCGGATGCGGCCGAGGAGCGCGAGCCCCTCGTAGGTCGCGCCGACGCCAGCTTCCTCGGCGAGTTCGCGCTCGGCGGCCTCCTGGAGCGATTCGCCGGCGTCGACGCCGCCGCCGGGGACGACCCACTGGTCGACGCCCTCGTGATAGACGAGGAGGAGGTCCTCGCAGTCGCGGTAGACGACGGTGTGCGCGCCGAAGGGCGCACCGGTCGCTTCGACGATTTCGGCGACGCGTTCGAACCGCTCCTTGCAGACCGTTCGCGTCCGGTCGCAGGTGACGTAGTCGTCGTACTCGTCGTCGAGTCGATGGTACGCGCGCTCGCCCACCTGGCTGGCGCGTTCCGCGAGGTACCAGAGGTCGTTCAGTGGCATCGCTGGACGACAGCGGGCGCACTCGCATCGACGACGCAGGCGGTTGGAGGGAGGGACGGTCGGGGACTGAACATACCTGTACATTTGCGAACGACCACCAAAGCCGCTTCGCTCTCGACACGATTCGCACGCGCCGGCGTGCGAAGCGTTGACGACACTCGTTTTGGAAGGGGCACGACCGGCCGCTTCACCGCCCGTCTTTACTCCAGGCTCCCTACTGAATAGAGATGACACGAGCTTTGTTCTTCGTCAGCGAGGACGGGTACTGGGGCGAGGAGTGCGTCGAACCACTCACCACGCTCAAGGACGCCGGCGTCGACGTCGACGTCGCCACACCCGCAGGTAATCCGCCGGTCGTCGACGACCGGTCGGTCGACCCCGAAGAGGTCGGTGCGGACACCGCCGAACGCGTCATGGACGTGCACGAGAACGACCCGGACCTCAACGACCCGGAGCCGTTCGCCGCGGTGGACGCGAGCGAGTACGACGCCGTCGTCTTCCCTGGCGGCCACGGCACCGTCTGGGACGTCAACCAGGACCAGCACGCGCGTCGCGCGCTCCGCACCGCGGTCAGCGGCGACGACGGCGTCGCACTCGTCGTCTGTCACGCCGTCGCGATACTCGCATTCGCCCGTAACGAGGACGGGAGTGCCATCGCCGACGGCCGCGACGTCACCGGGTTCCCGAACGCGTGGGAGGACGGCCTCCTCGACGACGCCGACCGCATCGACGGCCGCAAGCTCCCCTACCTCGTCGAGGACGAAGTGATCGCCGCCGGCGGGAACTGGGACGGCGAACTCGACGCAGATACGAGCGTCACGGTCGACGGCGACCTCGTCACCGCACGCGGCCCGCCGTCCTCGGCGCGCGCCGCGGACGTCCTCCTCGACCAGCTCGAGCAGTAGAGCTCGTCGTCCGGCGTTCGAGCCGGAGCTTCGAGTCCTCTGACGAGTCGGCACGGCGACCGTATCGAGTCCTTTTTAGTCGCGCCGGGGGTACGTCGCGGATATGAGCTTCGAGGAAGACGACAGCGTCATTCTGCACGACGAGCACAGCGAGTACGACGGGGAAGAGGGCACCATCACGCAGGTGATGGAGTCGATGTTCGGGGACGCGAACTACACGGTGAGCTTCGAGGACGGCCAGGAGGCCGGCATCCCCGAGGATTCCCTGGAACCCGTCGAGAGCGACGACGACGAAGACGCGGACGAGGAATAAGCGGTCCACGAGGAGCGTCATGGCGAGTGTTCCGTTCCACTACGTAGACGTGCGGTCGTTCGCGTACGCGACCGAGGACGAGAAACGCGTCGAGCAGGCGCTCCGTCACTTCCTGCCGGCAGACGTCGAGGTCGAACGTACGGAGAGCGAAGGCCATCACGGCGACCGCATCGCGGTACTGTCTGCTCGCATCGAGAACGCGGACGACGTGCGGTACGCGCTCAGCCGGCTCGCGAACCTCGACGACCACGACGCGCTCCTCGAGGAGCTGGAGGATCGCGTGACCGAGCACTGCGAGTTCTTCCTGCACCTCGACAAGCAGGCGGCGTTCGGCGGTGAAACCGCTCGCGGCGAGGGCATCACGTTCCGTGCGAAGGTCGAAGCGTATCCGGCCAAGCGCGAGAAGGCGATCGAGAACGCCAGGCAGACCCTCGAGGACCTCGAAGCGCACGAGGTCCGCGTCCCCGAAACCGACGCTGAAGGGGACGATACCGCGGACGACGGGGCCTAGGTAGATGTGTGGCTTCTACGAGGCGGTGTACGCGCATCCGGACGGCGAGTCGACGGTTCGCCGGCACGCGCGCCACGCGGCCGACCTCGGGTACGATGGCGTCGTCGTCCGGAACCACGGCGACGCGCGCTTCGACGATGACGTCGAGGCCATCAGCGATGAGGCCGGTATCGACGTGGTCGACGGACTGGAGGTACGTGCGGATTCGCCCGAGCAGGCGAGTGGTTACCTCGGGAACTATCGACCGAAGTACACCGTTCTGCTCGTGCACGGTGGGACGAATGCGATGAACCGGTTCGCGGTCGAGCAGGACCGCGTGGACGTCCTCTCGCACCCGATGCGTGGCGAGGGTGACTTCAATCACGTGCTCGCGAAGGCGGCGGCGACCCACGGCGTGCACGTCGAGTTCGACTTCTCGCGCGTGCTCCGGTCGACGGGCGGTCGTCGCGTGCAAGCCATCTCGGGATTGCGGAAGCTCCGCGAGCTCGTCGAGCAGTACGACGCGCCGTTCGTGGTGAGTGCGGGCGCGACAAGTCACCGACACCTCCGCGGGCATCGTGCGCTCGCCGCGGTCGGGGACGTGATCGGGTTCACTCGCGAGCAAGTGGCGGCGGGCCTCCGCGAGTGGGGGTCGATCGTCGAACGCAACCGCGAGGTAACGTCGGAGGAGTTCGTCGAACCGGGCGTCCGTCGCGGCCGGTACCGCGAGCGCGACCACGAACGCGAGGACGGGGACGACGACGCGTCGACGACGGCCGAATCCGGCGAGTGAGCCTGGTGACTGCTGCGAGTGCGTTCGACGAGTGCGTTCTGGGAGTGAGTCCGGGGCGTTCTTCAGGTCGGCGGCCGTCAATCTGGGTATGAAGCAGGACATCGCCGAGCACGCGGCTCGGTTCGACGAGATGGCGGCGACGTACGACGACGAGACGAACGACACCGAGGAGTATCGAGCGTGCGTCTCCCTCGTCGTCGACACCGCCCGCGAGGCCGTCGACGCGGACTCGACGGTCCTCGACCTCGGCTGCGGGACCGGCGCCATCGGGCTCTCACTCGCGGAGTCTGCGGGACGCGTCATCGGTCGCGACATCAGCGACGGTATGCTCGACCAGGCACGCGAGAAGGCAACGGACGCCGGCCTGGGGAACGTCGAGTTCGGGAACGGTCGGTTCCGCGACCCGAACGTCCCCGACGATGCAGACGTCGACGTCGTCGTGTCGAACTTCGCGATGCATCACCTCTCCGACGCCGAGAAGCGCGACGCGCTCGCGACGATCGCCGCACTCGACCCGGACCGGGTCGTGCTCGGGGACGTGATGTTCTTCGGGCTCCCGGACCCCGACGAGCCGTTCTACTCGCCGGACGTGGACGACCCGGCGACCGTCGGCGTGCTCGCGGAAGCGTTCACGGACGTCGGATTCGCACTGACCGACGCGACCGCCGTCCACGACCAGGTGGGCGTCCTCGTCGGCGACGACCTGGAGCAGTCATGAAGCACCTTCCCAAGCACCTTCGTCCGAAGTGGCGGTACGTCGCCGTCGGCGTCGAGACCAACCCGGACGTCTCCATGGCCCGTGGCGACTTCCAGCGCGAACTCTGGTACGCCGCCCAGAACCTCCTCGGTGACGCCGGGAGTGCTGACGCGGACGGGACCGTCGTCCGGTTCGCGTTCCGCGACGGCGACGGCGAAGCGATCGTTCGTGCACGCCGCGGCGAGGTGGAACCGCTCCGTGCGGCGCTGGCGTGCATCGCGAGCGTCGACGGCGACGACGTCGCCATCTCCATCCGGGGCGTCTCGGGGACGATTCGTGCATGCGAAGAAAAGTATTTGACCGGTCCGACGGAACGTTCCGAGAACCACGAGGTCGCGTTCGAGTCGACCGACCGTCCAGCAATCGTCCGCGGCGACCGCGTCGCGGTGGACCGAAACGGCGGACGAACGTACGCGACCACCGGGGACATCGAGTGATACGATGCAAGACGTGAACCAGCAGGCCTACGACCGCGGCACCTCCATCTTCTCGCCGGACGGCCGGCTCTACCAGGTCGAGTACGCGCGCGAAGCCGTCAAACGCGGCACGTCGGCGATCGGCGTCCGGACCCCGGAGGGAGTGGTCCTCGTCGTCGACAAACGCGTGCATTCGTCGTTGATGGAGCGGGATAGCGTGGAGAAACTACACGCGATCGACGACCACCTCGGCGTCGCGACCGCCGGTCACGTCGCCGACGGTCGACGGCTCGTCGACTATCTGCGCCGGGACGCGCAAGGGAACCAGCTACGGTACGGCGAACGCATGGACGTGGAGACGGCGACGAAGCACATCACGGACCTGATCCAGCAGTACACGCAGTTCGGTGGGGCGCGCCCGTTCGGGGTGGCGCTCCTCGTCGCTGGCGTGGACGCCGACGGGACGCCTCGATTGTTCGAGACGGATCCGTCGGGGACGCCCTACCAGTGGCAGGCGGTTGCGGTCGGTGCGGACCGGAAGGCGATCCAGTCGTTCCTGGAGGCGAACTACGACCCGGACGCGAGCCTGGACGCCGGTGTCGACCTGGCGCTCCGTGCGCTCGCGTCGACGAGGGAGGAAGGCATGGAGTCGACGTCGGTGGCGGTCGCGACGGTCGCCGTAGACAGCGGCCAGTATCGGCGGCTGGGCGACGACGAGGTCGCGGAACGCGTCTCCGCGCTCGACCCCGAGTCCGGCGCCGACGAAGCCGACGAAGCCGACGAAGCCGACGAAGCCGACGAAGTTGAAGGTGCTAACCCCGACGGTGACGACCTCGAGACGGACGCGGACGACGACGACGCGGACGGCAACGAGGATGCCGGCGACGACGCGGACGCGGACGACGCCGGGGCTGGCGAGGACTGACGGCCAGCGGGGACACAGCTTTTTAAGCCCGGTCGCGTAAGTTCCGGGTATGATTTCTCTGGACGAAGCGGTGACGGCGCGGTTGGAGTCCCACGGTACGCGGTTCGAGGTCCTCGTGGACCCGGACGCGGCCCTGGAGATCAAGCGCGACAACTTCGACGGTGAGCTCGAGGACGTCATCGCGGCGGAGGACGTGTACGAGAACGCGAGTCGCGGGGACCGCCCCGCCGAAACGGACCTCCAGGAGGTGTTCGGGACGACGGACCCGATGGCGATCATCCCGGAGGTCATCAAGCGCGGGGAGATCCAGATCACGGCCGAACAGCGACGCGAGATGCAGGAGCAGAAGCACAAGGCGCTCGTGAACCAGATCGCGCGGAACGCGGTGAACCCGCAGATGGACGACGCGCCCCATCCGCCCGACCGCATCGAGAGCGCGCTCGAAGAGGCGGGGTTCCAGGTCGATCCGATGGAGCCCGTGGAGAGCCAGGTCGACGAAGCGCTCGAACAGCTCCGCCCGATAATCCCGATCCGGTTCGACGAGGTGACGGTCGCGGTGAAGGTGCCCGCGGACTACGCGGGGAGTGCGCAGGCGAAGATCCGCCAGTACGGCGACCTGACGGAGGAGGAGTGGACGAACGACGGTGGCTGGGTCGGCGTGCTGACGTTCCCCGCGGGGATGCAGAACGACTTCTACGACATGGTGAACGACATCACGAGCGGGCAGGCCGAGACCCAGATCATGAAGGACGAGGACGACCTGAAGACGCGCTGAGCGATGGCGGAACGCGTCGACGTGCTGGCGTACGACGAGCCGGTCGAGTCGCCAGCGGGCGAACGCGGGGACGACAGCGTGGTCTGGGTGTCGACGTGGGTGTTCGCGGCGCTCGCGATCGGGTACGCTCTCCTGCAGGGGCAGTTACTCGTCGGGATCCTCGCCGGTGTCGGCGTGCTCGCGGTGGTCGGATTCCTGTTCGGGTCCGACGAACGACCGGTTCGGACGCGATATCGTGCCGTCGATGCCGGACAGGGCGAGGACGTCGTGGCCGCGCACGAGGTCGAGGCGCGAAAGCGCCGGACGAGGCGGACGGCGCTCGTGGTCATCGTCGCGTCGGTCGTCCTCGGGTACGGTCTCCTTCGAGAGTCGCTCCTCGTGGGTGCGTTCGCTGCCGGGGTCGTCGTGGTGGTCGCGCGAATCAAACGCCCGAACTTCGACCTGCCGCGACTCGTCGAGGAGGACCTCGAGCGCGAGCGAGCCGAGGAACTGTTCGATCTGGCGTACGCTCCGGAATCCGGTCAGTGAAGACGACGTGGCGGCCGAGTGACGCATGCGTGCCAGCCGACCGAGGACGGCGACGCTGGTGACGGTGATGCACTCGAAGAAGTCGTCCGCGGTCGAACTCGGGGAATCGTGTCGGTCGGAGAACGGTCCGCTTTCAGGTTCTGCGCGCTCGATTATCCCTTCTTGAAGCCGAGCAAGAACCCGCCCGTGAAGCCCGCGCCGATGGAGAGCGTCGACAGGATCGTCTGGATCCACGACGGCGGGGCGCCCTGTGCGGCGTCCTGTCCGGCTTTCACGAAGCCAGCACTCAGTTTCTCCCAGTCGACGGTGAGGATACCTCGCGATTCGAGGAACTTGAACAGCGCCAGTTCGATGCCGATGAGCACGGCGATGATCTTCGCGATCTTCTTCGCCGCGAACCCGATGATCCCACCGATGACACCACCGGTCCCGAACTCGATCCCGAGCTGTTTCGGGTCCAGTTGCAGTTGTAGGGCGAATGGGTCCATACCCCACATTCCTCGCCGCCGATATAAGGCGTTTGTGGGTCAGATGACGGCCAACATACATCCAGCCGTGCGCGGGTCGCATGCCGGAATCGCTTGCGGGGTCGTAGTCGACGGGGAGGCGCTTGAGTTACGGGGAGACATTCAAGAGTGCGGGCGCTCTATTGGTCCGTATGATTCGGACAATCGAGGTGGCGGGCCGCCCTGCTTGAGATGCGAGGGGTGCGTACGACGTCGACGGCGAAGGAGTACCGACTGCGTCCGGTGGAGGTGGGTCGACGATGAGTGCTGACTCGACGACGGCTGCTGTCGTCGCGAAGCGCGCGGACGAAGGCCACGCCGACACCGCTGAGATACGTGACCTGGCCGAAGCCGCTGGCTACGACGTCGTGTCGGAGGTCACGCAGACCCGGAAGGAGGATCCGGCTCTGCACTTCGGTGAAGGGAAGGCCGACGAGCTGGCGGCAACGGTCAGGCGGACCGGTGCCGGCGTCGTCATCTTCGACAACAGCCTGGGGCCGTACCAGACGTACAATCTCGGCGGGAAGCTCCCCGAGGGCGTGGAGCTCCTGGACCGGTTCACGCTCATCCTGGAGATCTTCGGGCAGCGAGCGCAGACGCGGAAGGCCCAGCTCCAGGTCGAACTCGCGGAGCTCCGGTACGAGCTTCCGCGCGCCGAGGCGAAGACGAGTCTCGCGAAGCGAGACGAGCATCCGGGGTTCATGGGGCTCGGAGAGTACGACGAGTCGCGCGAGCAGGACATCAAGAACCAGATCTCGCGCATCCGGGACGAACTGGCGGCGATCGAGCAGACCGAGCAGTCCCGGCGGGAGCGCCGTCGACAGTCCGGGTTCGACCTCGTCGCGCTCGCGGGGTACACGAACGCGGGGAAGTCGACGTTGCTCCGGCAGCTCGCGACGGACCTCGACGTGGACGAGAACGAGGACCTGCATCCGGACCTCGACCGGACCGCCGAGAGCGAGAACCGGCTGTTCACGACGCTGGGAACGACGACGCGTCGTGCTGACGTCGAGGACCGCGACGTCCTCCTGACGGACACGGTCGGGTTCATCTCGGACCTTCCCCACTGGCTCGTCGAGTCGTTCAAGTCGACGCTGGATTCGGTGTATCGCGCCGACCTCGTCCTCCTCGTCGTGGACGTGAGCGAGGACGTGGAGGACATCCGCGAGAAGCTCGTGACGTGCCACGACACGCTCTACGAGCGCAACGAGGCACCGATCGTGACGGTACTGAACAAGATCGATCAGGTCGAGGACGACGAGTTGCGGGACAAGCGCGAGGCGGTGTCGGCGCTCGCGCCGAACCCGGTGGCGGTGTCGGGATTGGAGGCGTTGAACCTGGATGCGCTCCGGGAACGCATCGTCTCGGAGCTCCCGGACTGGGAGCACGAGCGACTCGTCCTCCCGATGGTCGAGGACACGATGAGCGTCGTGTCGTGGATTCACGACAACGCGAACGTCGAGACCGTCACGTACGGCGACGACGACGTCCTCGTCGCCTTCGAGGCACGGCCGGCGGTCGTCGAGCAAGCGCGCTCGCGCGCCGCGGACCTGCGAGCCGTCGAGAGTACGGCTTGAGACCGCCGCGTCGGGCGCCTGTCGCTCGAACGATTCTCGTTCTTTTTGTGTGCGGCCGCGCTATCGGGTCGTATGAAGACGATCAAGGACAGCGTTCACGACCACATCGAGGTCGGGGGCGTGGCGCGGGACCTCCTGGATACGCCGGCGGTCCAGCGACTCCGGAACGTCGTCCAGCTCGGGACGTCCTCGCTGGTGTACCCGAGCGCGAACCACACGCGATTCGAGCACTCGCTGGGCGTCTACCACCTCGCTGGCGAGGCTCTCGACCATCTCGGTGTCGAGGGACGGAACGCGAAGCGCGTGAAGGCGGCGGCGATACTGCACGACGTCGGGCACGGGCCGTTCAGCCACAACTTGGAGCCGCTCACGCATCGCCGGACGGGGAAGTACCACGACGACGTCCACGAGCTGTTCGAGCGTGGCGAGGTCGGGTCGGTGCTCCGGGAGCACGACCTGTCGCCGTCGGGCGTGGCGGACCTCGTTGCCGGTGACGGGAAGTACGGCCAGATCGTGTCGGGCGAGCTGGACGTCGACCGGATGGATTACCTCGTCAGGGACGCGCACCACACTGGCGTGCCCTATGGGACGATCGATCACGGCCGGCTGGTCCGGGAGTTGACGTTCGACAGGGACGACGACCTCGTGCTCGACGAGGGGAACGTCCAGACGGCGGAGAGCTTGCTCGTGGCGCGAGCGCTGATGATTCCGACGGTGTACAACCATCACGTGACGCGCATCTCGAAGGCGATGCTTCGCCGGGGCGCGGAGCGGTTGCTGGAGGTGACGGAGCTGGACGCGGAGGAGCTACGTCGAATGGACGACCCGGCGTTCCTGGTGGCGCTCCGGCAGACGGCGGAGACGCGGTCGTTCGCGCGTCGGTTCGACGAACGCAACCTCCACAAGCGCGCGCTGTGGGCGGAGCTGGAGGACACGCCCGCGAGTCTGCTGGCACTCGAGCACGCGGACGTTCGCGGGTACGAACTCGAGATCGCGGAGCGTGCGGGCGTCGACGAACGGGACGTCATCCTGGACGTGCCGGGGGAGCCGTCGATGACGGAGTCGTCGACGCACGTGCTCGTGAACGGGGAGGCGCGCGTGCTCCACGAGCAGTCGCCTCTCGTGGACGCGCTCCGGGCGGCGAATCGTGCGCAGTGGCGGCTGGGCGTGTATGCGCCCGCCGAGGAGACGGATGCGGTCGGGTCGGCGGCGGCGGACGTCCTCGGTCTGGACCTGGATGGGGCGCTCGTGAGCGAGGTTCGGACGGGGTTACAGGAGACGCTCGGGTCGTTCCAGGGTGAGGAGTCGTGACGGAACGCGTGACCGATGCGGAGAGCGGGACGCTCGAGGGGACGATCCTGCGTGGGTCGACGTTCGAGCCGGTGGAGGGACGCGTCGTCTGGGAGGACGGCGAAGTCACGGCGGTTGAGGAAGCGGACGTGGTAGGTGACCGCATCGTCATGCCGGCGTTCGTGAACGCGCACACCCACATCGGCGATTCGATCGCGAAGGAGGCCGGCGAGGGCCTGACATTGGAGGAGCTGGTCGCTCCGCCGGACGGACTGAAGCATCGGTTGCTCCGGGGGGCGAGCCAGGACGAACTCGTCGCTGGGATGGAACGCACGTTCTCGTACATGGCGCGGGCGGGGACGGCGGCGCACGTCGAGTTCCGCGAGGGCGGCGTCGAGGGGGTCGAAGCCATCGAGCGCGCGAGTGCGGAGTCGCCGGTGGAGTCGGTGGTGCTCGGTCGGGAGACCGTGGAGGCGATGGAGCACTCGGACGGGTTCGGCGCGAGTGGCGCGAACGACGCCGACTTCGCCCGGGAGCGGAACGCGACGCGGCGTGCCGGGAAGCTCTTCGGCATCCACGCCGGCGAGGTCGACGAGACGGACATCAATCCGGCGCTGGACCTGGACCCGGACTTCCTCGTGCACATGGTGCACGCCGAGGGCATCCACCTGGAACGGCTCGCTGACAGCCGGACGCCGGTGGTCGCGTGCCCGCGCTCGAACGCGGCGACTGGCGTCGGCCTGCCGCCACTCCGGGCTCTCGCGGAGCGAACGACGGTTGCGCTCGGCACCGACAACGTGATGTTGAACGGGCCGACGATGTTCCGCGAGATGGAGTGGGCCGCGAAGCTCGCGGACCTGCCGGCGACGGACGTGCTCGCGATGGCGACGAAGAACGGTGCGTCCATCGCGGACCTGAACTGTGGCGTCATCGAACCCGGTCGGGACGCGAAGCTCATCGCGCTCGACGGGAACGCCGCGAACCTGGCTGGCGTTCGGGATATCGTTCGCGGCGTCGTCCGGCGTGCGACCGTCGACGACGTCGAACGCGTCGTCCTCTGAACGCGGACCGTACTGAATCGTCGGGGACGGTGTCGAGGGGGCCGCGTTGCCGTCGACTACGGGAGGATTCATGTCGTTTGGTATCATACCTGTACTCAAGGGGCGATGTACGACCACATTCTGGTGCCGACGGACGGGTCGACGGGCGTCGAGCGCGCCGTCAAGCACGCGGTCGAGCTGGCCGAAACCCACGACGCGACGTTGCACGCGCTCTACGTCGTCAACACGGCGAGTTACTCCAGCATGCCGATGGAGACGTCGTGGGAGCACATCCGGGACATGCTCGGCGAGGAGGGCGAAGCCGCACTCGAGCGCGTGCAGGAACTCGCGGCGGAGGCCGACGTGCCCGTGGAATCGCACGTAGTCGACGGGTCGCCCAGCAAGGAGATCGTCCAGTACGCAGAACGCGAGGATTGCGACCTCGTCGTCATGGGCACGCACGGTCGCGGCGGCATCGACCGATTGCTCCTCGGGAGCGTCGCCGAACGCGTCGTCCGCTCCAGTCGCGTCCCCGTCCTCACGGTCCGAGTCGGTGGGGACGCGTGATGGACCTCCGCGAGAAGGCACTTGCCGTCTTCACCGTAATCGGCATCGTCGTCGCATTCGCGTACTTCAGCGTCCCGCTCGCGGCGTTGGCGGGGGTCGCAACGTTCCCGTTCGTCCTCATGGTCCTCGTGCAATAACCGTCGGAAGGTCGCTACGCTGACCGCAGGTGCTCGCAGTCGCCGGCCGTCACTCGGACTTCGCCGTCGTCGGTGTCGACGAGGAGCGCGCCCGGGAACTCGACGTCGCGTGCGACGCCTTCGACCTCGCCACTGGGCGTGTCCACGCGCACTCGCTCGCCGAGCGTGAGCGCGCGCTCGCGCCACGCCGGGAGGACCTCGCTCAGGTCGCCGCTGACGAGGTCGTGGAATCCTTCCAGGACGCGCTGGGCGAACGCGCGCCGATCCGCGGTGCCACCCTCGATGCTGACGCTCGTCCCCTCCGGCGGGAGGGCGTCGGCGTCGACGTCGACGTTGACGCCGATGCCGACCACGAGCCAGGAGACGCGGTCGGCCTCCCCCTCCATCTCGGTGAGGATACCCGCGAGTTTGCGAGCGCCGCCGTCGGCGTCGTCGCTCGCCACGAGCACGTCGTTCGGCCACTTGATGCCGGCGTCCACGCCCGCCTCGCGGGCGGCGGTCGCGACGGCGACCGCCGCGGCGAGCGTGAACACCGGGACCTGCGCCGGTGGGACGTCCGGCCGCAGGAGGATGCTGGCGTACACGCCACCGCGGGGCGCGGTCCACTCGCGGTCCAGGCGACCGCGTCCACCCGTCTGTTCCGCGGCGACCACCGCGACGTCGGCCGCACCCTCGGCCGCGAGCTCTCGCGCCCGGTCGTTCGTCGAAGGAATGCTGTCGTGGAACTCGACGCTGTAGGGTGCATCAAGCCCGTGCTCGATGGCCAGCCCACCGTACTCGGGGACGTCGTCGAGGACGTAGCCGTCGTCCGTGCTCGATATCTCGAACCCTTCCTCGCGGAGCGCTTCGACGTGCTTCCAGACCGCTGCACGGGAGACGTCGAGCGCGCCAGCGAGTTCCGGACCGGTAACGGGGCCGTCGGCGAGCGCGTCCAGTACGCGCCGTCGCGTATCAGTCATGCAGATTCGTAGGCGGCCCGGAGTCAAAAAGTAGGTCGGTCGATGCGCCGAGCGCGAGGCGTGTGCCCGCGCCCGTCTCGCTGTCAGTCCCGTAGTTCCTGGAGGCGTTCGCGACCCGTTGCGATGAGGTCGTCGAGGTACGACGCGAGCGTCCCCTTCGCGTCCGCCGGGTGGAGTTCGCCGGATTCGAGGTCCTCGGCGAGCGCGTCGTAGCTCTCGTAGGTGAGGTCGCCGCCGTACTGGTCGGGGCGTTCGACGACGATCTCCTCGAACCGCGGGAACACGTGGTACTGGAACAACTCCAGCACGGGATTCCGCCGTTCCTCGCCGTCGTCGGTCGGCTCCGGGTCGCGGGTGGGTGGACAGTACGCGCTGTTGACCTTCTCCTCGAGGTCGTCGGCGGTGTCCTCCATGCTGATGGCGACGCCCGTACTCGAGGACATCTTCCCGACGCCCGTGGTGAGGTCAGCGAGGATGGGCGTGTGGATCGCGGGCCGGCTCTCGTACCCGAGGTTCGGGAGTTCTTCGCGGGCGAGCATGTGGACCTTCCGCTGGTCGAGGCCGCCGACGGCGAGGTCGAGGTCGAGGTACTCGATGTCGAGCGCCTGCATGAGCGGGTAGACGACGTGACTGACCTTCGCCGTCTCGCCGCTCTGGATCTCCGCCATCGCGCGCTGGGCTCGGTTCAGGGTCGTCGACGTCGCCATCTCGTGGAGGTCCAGCAGGTAGTCCTCGTCGAGCTGGTAGCTGGAGCCGTACACGAACTCGGTCTGTTCGACGTCGAGCCCGTACGCGAGGAACTGCTCGCGCATCACTTCCGCGGTCGCCTCGATCTCCTCGAACGTCCCCTTGTCGTTCAGGTACGCGTGCACGTCCGCGAGGAGGATGACGACGTCCATGCCGGCGTCCTGGAGGTCGATGAGTTTGTTCGCGGTGAGGAGGTGCCCGAGGTGGAGGACGCCCGACGGCTCGTAGCCGACGTAGACGCGCTTGCCGTCGGGGTCGGCGGCGAGCGCTTCGAGTTCGTCCTCGGTCACGACCTCCGTCGCGTTCCGCGTTATCAGGTCGTAGGTGTCCATACGGGTTGAGACTCGCGCGGGCGTTTTGAACCTTCCCAACCTGTGCGAACGGTTCAGGCCGCGGTGGCGCCGGGCCGGCCCCGGCGAGGACTGAACGAGTCCGCAGTTGTTATCCCTGACAGCGTTCGACGTCGGTGACTGCTCACTCCTGACAGCGTTCGACGTCGGTGACTGCTCACTCCTGACAGCGTTCGACGTCGGTGACTGCTCACTCCTGACAGCGTTCGACGTACTGGTCGGCCCAGTTCTCGAGTTCGTCGAAGACGGGGCAGAGTGCACCTCCTTTCTCGGTGAGGCTGTAGTAGGTCGCGATGGGGGCGTCGCTCTCGACGCGGCGTTCGACGAGGTCGTGGTCGGCGAGGTCGTCGAGGACGCGGCTGAGGGTACGCGAACTGGCGTCCGTGGAGCGCTTGAGTTCGTTGAAGCGTTTCTCGCCGTCCTGGAGGTCGTGGAGGACGACCAGTCGCCACTCGGAGCCGATCTCCTGGACGGATTCGACGACCGGGCAGACGCCCGCGTCGGTTTCGGCGGTGGCGTCGGTGCCAGCGTCGACGTCTTTGTCCGCGTCGTCGGGGTCCGTGGTCGTCGCCGCCTGTGGGTCTGAGGACATCGATGTTACCTGATTACTGTATCGTCCGCGTCCCGTAAAATGGTTCGCTCTCGAATTAGGTAACGTGATGCAACCACGATCGCGTTCTTCGACCCCGTTCTCACTCCAGTAGCGGCCCGATCTCTGCGAGTGCACGCCGACACACCGGCACGTAACCCGCGGCCCAAAGCGGGACCTCGAACACGACCCTACACCCACCGGGTCGGGCCTCGACGCGATGCCCGGTCGCGGGAATCCGCGCGACCGACCACGTCCAGCGACGAACCGGCGGCGGCCCAGTCTGCGAGTCCGCCTCAGCGGTAGCGCGACCGTCGTCGAACGTCGTGATCTCGAAGCCCACCCACGGACCACCAGCGACCTGGACCTCGCCGGTCGACCCCGTCCGGATGCGCCGGTCCGCGCACCTGACGTCGGTTACGGACGGCCCCCAGTCCGGCCAGCGCTCAGTGTCGACCAGGACGTCCCACGCCGCATCAGGCGTCGCGGCGACGTCCCCGGCGACCGCGAACCGACGCCCAGACTCCCCACGCTCCACGCGCACCGAACGTTCCATGGACGCACTTCGGCCTCCAGGGGCAAGAACGTCGGCGACGCGGCACCCGAATCGAACGCCGAAACGCCCGGAAGGTTAACCTGCGTACGTTCCTTCCGACTCGACAACGGATGATACGGGTGGACGACCTCCGGAAGGAGTACGACGGATTCGTCGCCGTCGAGGACAGCTCGTTCGAGGTCGACGCCGGCGAGGTGTTCGGGGTGGTGGGCCCGAACGGTGCAGGGAAGACGACGACGCTGAAGATGCTCGCCGGGCTCGTCGAACCGACGAGTGGCGACGCCGAGATCGCCGGTACACCCGCCGGTTCCCTCGACATGCGCCGGAACCTCGGGTTCCTCCCGGAGGAATCGCCGCTCTACGAGGAGATGACCGCGCACTCCTACCTCGAGTTCTTCGCGGACCTCTACGACGTCCCCGGCGACGTCGCACGCGACCGCATCAGTGACTCGCTCGACCGACTCGACCTCGACCACCGCGAGCGCCGCATCGGCGACATGAGCAAGGGCATGAAGCGCAAGGTCGCGATCGCGCGGTCGCTCGTCAACGACCCGGACGTCCTCATCTACGACGAACCGGCGTCGGGCCTCGACCCCTTGACGACGAACTACATCATCGACTTCACGCGCGAACTCGCCGACGCCGGGAAGACCATCGTCTTCAGCGCGCACAACCTCTACCACGTCGAGTCGATCTGCGACCGCATCATCGTGATGAACCAGGGCGACATCATCGCTCGTGGCTCGCTGGACGAGATTCGAGACAAACACGGGCGGACGGCGTACCACGTGTACACGGACGTCCCGGTGCGTGACGCCGCTCCCGAGGACGACGACCGGTATCACGTCGTCGTCGACGACATGACCGCCGTGGAGCGCGTGCGCGAGGAAGCGAACGCGGACGGCGGACGCGTGGTGGACATCCAGACGGAGGACCCGAGTCTCGAGGACATCTTCCTGGACATCGCCGAGGAGAGCGTCGAGGCGGCCCGCGAGGACGAGGCCGAGCGCCCTGCTCGCGAGGTCGAGACGTGAAGCTACGGAAGACGCTCCGCATCGCGCGCTGGGAGGTCACGAAGAGCGCCGGGACGCTCGACAAGACGACGGTGGTGTTCGCGGCTCTCGTCCTCCTCGTCGGTGGCGTCGCCGGGGGTGCGGTCGTCTCTGAGGTGGCGCTCGACGAGGGCATCTATCGCGTGGGCGTGGACGAGTCCAGTCCGTACCACGACGTCGTCCAGGAGAACGAGCAACTCGTCGCCGGGTCGCCCGACGGTGAACTCGGCGAGGACATCTCGATGCGGGTGCGGAACGGCCAGTTCGAGGCGGCGGAGACCCGGAAAGGGTCTGCGGCGTACGCGGAGTTCCGGACGGCGGTCCGCGTCTACAACGACCGTCGGTACGACGACCTGTTCGCGTCCGGCACGGTGAATCGGACGGCGGCGTTCCCGGTCGTGGTCGTCCTCGAGTACGCCGACCGGAACACGCAGGACTTCTCGGGCGCTGGCGGTGGACGGACCGACGACGGGACCGTCGACGGCGATGGCGGGAGCACGGACGACGGCGGCGGTGACGGTTCCGGTGGCGTCGATGATGGAACCGGTGGCGTCGGTGGCGGGGACGACGTCCGCGCTCCGGCGGTCGGCGGTGGTGGCGGTGGCGGCACCCAGATGAGTGGTGCACCCGGACAGCTCTCCCCGCCCTTCCCCTTCCAGTCGCTCGTCCTCGCCTTCCTGTTCATCGTTCCGATGAATTTCGTCGTGCAGGCCTACGGCAGTACGATCATCAACGAGCGCGTGAACCGTCGCGGCGAGTTGATGCTCGTCGCACCCGTGACGCGGGGCGACATCATCGCCGGGAAGACGCTTCCCTACTTCGCGGGCCTGATGGCGGTGTGTTCGGCGATCGCGTACGTCGTCGGCGGGAGCGCGCTCGCGCTCGCGGCGGTCCTCCCCATCGCCCTGCTCTTCCTCGCGGCGACGTTCGTCGGCGGGATGTTCGCCCGGTCGTTCAAGGAACTGACGTTCGTCACGATCGCGGTATCCGTGTTCCTCACCGCGTACGTGTTCGTCCCTGCGATCTTCTCGGACATCACGCCTATCGCGCTCATCTCGCCACTCACGCTCGTCGTCCGGGACCTCCGCGACGTCCCGGTCAGCGTCCTCGAGTACGCGTACTCGACGGGACCCTTCTACCTGTCCTCGCTCGTGCTGTTCGCGACGGGGGCGAGCGTCTACCGCGAGGAGGACATGTTCACGCAGAAGCGACTGCCCGCGAAGGCACTCGACTCGATCTCGACGTTCGTCTGGAACAAGCGGACCGTCGCGGGCGTCTCGGTGGCGATGCTCCCGTTCGTGTTCGTCGCGGAACTGCTCGTGCTCGCGCTCGTGTTCCCGCTCCCCGAACGATTCGCGCTCCCGGTGCTTCTGACGTCGATCGTCGTCGTCGAGGAGATCGCGAAGTCCGTCGGGATCTACGCTGGGTTCACGCACGACCGGTTCCGGGACACGCTCGGTGCGGCCGTCGGCGTCGGCGTCGCGAGCGGTGTCGGGTTCTTCGTCGCAGAGAAGGGGATGCTCGTCGTCCAGGTCGTCGGGATGGGCCAGTACGAGTACGGGCAGGCGGCGTTCTCGACGCTCCCGAGCGGGCTGTCGCCGCTCGTCGCCGTCGGACTCCTCTTCATGCCACTCGGTCTCCACGTGGTGACGGCGACCATCTCGGCACTCGGTGCGCGCCGGAGTCGGACGGCGTACGCGATGGCGTTCACGGTGGCGGTGCTCGTCCACCTCGCGTACAACGTCAGCGTGCTCGCCGTCCGTTCGGGGGTGCTCGACGGTGTCTAGGGATTCCGGGTCCAGCGGGGCGCGACTCGCCATCGCGAAGCGCGAACTGGCTGCGCTCCGCTCGGAGAAGACGATCGTGCTGGCGCTCCTCATCCAGTTGTTCGTCGCGTCGTTCTCGTCGTTCCTCGTCGTCGGCCTCGTCTCGCTGTACGACCCGAGTGGCGTCGACGGCTACCAGCTCGGCGTCGGCGTGTCCGGTGACGCGAGCGACGAGGTAGGGGCGGTGCTCGCGGAGACCGACGGCGTCCAGGTCCAGCGCTACGAGGACGCGGTCGCCGCCCAGCGGGACTTCCAGAACGGGATGATCGACGCCGTGCTCGTCACGAACCAGACGACGACCGGCACGATCGAGGTGCGGGCGGTGGTGCCCGAGGAGAACATCCGGACGACGATAGCGGTGGTGCAGTTACGCGAAGCGATGGAGGAGCTGGAGCATCGACAGCGGCTCACGTACGAGAACGACGAGGCTGTGCCACTCCACGTACCCGCGAAGGGCACGTCGAGTCCGTACTTCGGGTTCACGTACACCGTGTTGATCCCGCTCCTGCTGTTCCTGCCCGTGTTCATCAGTGGCTCCATCGCCGTCGACTCCCTGACCGAGGAGTCCCAGCGCGGAACGCTGGAACTCCTCCGGGTCGCGCCGGTGTCGCTCGCGGACATCGTGGACGCGAAACTGTTCGCGACGGCGTCGCTCGCGCCACTGCAAGCGCTCGCGTGGCTCGTGCTCCTGGGCGTGAACGGCACCGTCATCTCGAACGTCTCGAGGCTCCTGCTCGTCGTCACCGGCCTGGCGGTCACCGTAGTGGCGTTCGGCGTCGCCATCGCGCTCTGGGCGTCGGACCGACGGCAAGCGCAGTTCCTGTACTCGACGGGCATCATCGCCGCCGCGACGTTCAGCGGACTGCTCCCGGAACACCCCGCGAACACCGTCGCGCGCCTCGCCATCGGGACGACGAGTTCGACGACGTTCGCACTTGCGGCCGGCTACGCGGTCCTGGGACTGGCGGCGTACCTGTTCGTCAGGCAGATCGTCGGCCGCATCGACCCCGAATCGGTGTAACGGGCCACGGGGCGGCGACCGCGACCCGTCCCGTTCAGAGCGCGTCCGTGATCACTTGCATCCCCTTCGGGAGGAGGACGAGGACGAACCCGAACACGAGCAGGAAGAAGATCCCGATCCAGAGGCCGAACGTGGCGAGGTTCCTGGCGGTGCCCCGGTTGTCGTCCGAATCACCGAACTCGACGACCTGGACCTTGAGGGTCTTCGTGACGGTCGCTCCGTCCTCGTCGGTGACGGTCACCTCGATGGTCGCGTTCCCGTCCTCGGTGAACGCGTGCGTCACCCGTTTCCCTTCCTTGGTCTCGTTCTCGAACGTCCACGTCGCTGTGACGTTCCCCGACGCACCGACGGTGCTCACGGAGTAGTTCAGCGTCGCGTTCGCGACGACCGTGCCCGGCGTCTCGACGTCGACGGTGAAGTTGTCTGACGGGGTCGTCGCCGCGTCCATCGACTGCTGGGACGATACGGCCGAATCGACCACACTATGGGGTCCGGTCCCAGAGGCGGTGGCGGCCGCTGGCGTCGCGAGCACGACACTGACGATGATCGTGACCGTCAGGACGGCGAGGAGGACGACCGCCACGGGGCGGCCGAAGGGGAGAGCGCGCATATCTCAGATATCCCACGAACTCGGCCTTCAATCCATCGACACGAACGACCCTCGGTACTAGAGGGCGTCCGTGAAGACCAGCATCCCCTTCGGGAATACGTACAGGAACAACACCGCCTTCATGCCGATGAACGCCACGATGACCGCGACCATCGTGCCGAGGTTGTCGAGGGGATTGCCGGCGTCGTCCTCGTCGCCGAACTCGACGACGCGAACCTGGAGCGTCCGCGTGACCGTCGCGCCGCTCTCGTCGGTGACGGTCACCTCGATGGTCGCGTTCCCGGCCTCCGAGAACGCGTGCTGGACCGTCTCACCGGTCTTCGTCTCGCCCTCGAACGACCACGTCGTGGAGACGTTGCCCTCGGCTCCGTCCACGCGCACGGTGTAGTTCTGCGTCCCGTTCGACACGATCGTCCCCGGCGTCTCGACCGCGACCGTGAGCTCGTCGGACGTTGTTGTCGTCGCGCCGACGGAGTGGTCGTCGGACTCGGCAGTCGTCGCGCCGACGGTACTCGCAGCGATACCGGCCGTCGTCGTGACGAGGAGGACGAGGAGGGCGGAGAGCACGAGGCGATTTCGTCGCACGACTTCCGTACACCACCGCTCGGACTTCAATCTATCGACAGGACGCCTGCATGGTCCTCGTCCGGGCGTCGACCACGCTGTCGTTCGCCGCTGGCCGTACCGTTTTGGTTCCCGGCGTCGTTGCGCCGACCATGGAGTACACGACACTCGGCCGAACCGGCGTCGAGGTGTCCCGGATCTGCCTGGGGTGCATGAGTTTCGGGACGAGCGACTGGCGCGACTGGGTGCTCGACGAAGAGCAGGGCAAGGCACTCGTCGACCGCGCGCTCGACCTCGGCGTGAACTTCTTCGATACCGCGAACATGTACTCCGGGGGCGAGAGCGAGCGCGTCCTCGGCGAAGCCCTCGAGGGCCAGCGCGAGGAGGCCGTCGTCGCGACGAAGTGCTACTTCCAGATGAACGAGGACGACCCGAACTCCGGCGGGCTCTCCCGGAAAGCCATCGAGCAGGAACTCGAGCACTCACTGGATCGACTCGGCATGGACACGATCGACCTCTACCAGATCCACCGCTGGGACGACGACACCCCCATCGAGGAGACCCTGCGCGCGCTCGACGACGCGGTCAGACGCGGGAAGGTCCGGAACATCGGCGCGTCGTCGATGTGGACCCACCAGTTCGCGGCGGCCCTACACGCGAGCGAGCGACTGGGCCTGGAGCGGTTCGCGACGATGCAGAACCACTACAACCTCGCGTACCGCGAGGAGGAGCGCGAGATGCTTCCGTTCTGTGAGCGCGAAGACGTCGGCGTGATGCCGTGGAGTCCACTCGCGCGCGGGTGGCTCGCGCGCCCGCACGAGGAGTTCGCGTCGACCGCTCGCGGCGAGGTCGACACGCACGCCCGCGAACACCCCTACGACGAAGGCGGTGGCATCGAGGTGAACGAGCGCGTGCAGGAACTCGCCGCCGAGAAGGGTGTGAAGATGGCCCAGATCGCGCTCGCGTGGCTGTTCGAGCAGGACGCCGTCGACGCGCCCATCGTCGGAACGACGAGCGTCGAGCACCTCGAGGACGCCGTCGAAGCGCTCGAATCCGTCGACCTGTCCGCGAGCGACGTCGCGTACCTCGAGGAACCGTACGAGCCCGTTCGGGTCTCCGGACACGAGTGAGCCCATAGCGGACCGTCACTCCGTCCAGGAATCGACGGTACCCGCCGAGTGGCCGCTCACGTCGATCACCCCCTCCGAGCCCTCGGTCGCGTCGGTGCTGACGCCGAACTCCTCGCTCGCGTCGGCACGTCCGTTCGCTGCCTGTTCGTGCGTGTGATGATAGAACCACAGTCGGCCGTCCCGCTTCGGTTGGAAGCAGACGCGCTGGTACCGCTCGTTGTCGAGTAGGTTCACCATCACGCCGGCGTCGTGTGCCGAGAGCGAATCGTACGGTCGGTTGCAGACCGCGCAGGCGTCGGGTGCGTCGGGCGGAACCTCCATCATTTACCCCTCGGTGGCGCGGACGTCGTCGGCGACGCGCGCGATGGTCTCGTACTCGTCGTCGCTGTACGCGACGAACCGCACGTCCTCGAGGGACTCGGGGTCGAACGCGTCGATCGTCTCGGCGATGATGCGCGCACCACGTTCGAGGTCGAACCCGGCGACGCCACAGCCGAGGGCGGGGACGACGATCGACTCGCAACCGCGGTCGTCCGCGGCCGCCAGCGCGTTCCGCGTGGCGTCCCGGATGCTCTCGGCTGTTGCCAGCCCGTCCCCGTAGTGCGGCATCGCGGCCGCGTGCACGACGACGTCCGCGTCGAGGTCGAACGCGTCGGTGACCGCGACCGCACCGAGGTCGATCGGTCCCTGCTCGCGAGCGGACGCGTCGATGTCTTCGCCTGCACCGCGCCGGAGCGCGCCGGCGACGCCGCTCCCCATCGCGAGACTCGTTCCGGCGGCGTTCACGAGCGCGTCCGCGGACTCCTGTGCGATGTCACCCTGAACGACCGTGAAGTCCATACGTGACCGTACGGTCGACATCAAGTTAGCCGTTGTCCCGACGTTCCTCGACTCGAACTCTACCCCGGACTCGAGTAGCGTCGGTCCGTCCATTACGCTCGTAGTCGTTGGAGCGTGCGTCGCGTCCGCCGTCACTGGTGTGGGTGCCACGCGCGGCTCGTTCCGGTGGTCGATTTCGGGGTGCACGCCCGGTTCAGCGCCCGTACCTTCGTTTACTACCGCTGTCACTCGGTTTTTTCACCCATGAGTAAATTTTTGAACTTGCGGGTGTTGTGTATACGCATGGAAACTAGAGCAGCACAGCGCAGTGAACGGATGTACGTCGCAGGTGAATGGCTGGACGGCGACGACCGACTCACTGTCACCGACCTCGCGGACGGCGGGACGTTCGCGGAGGTCACCGCCGCGAAACCCGAACAGGCCCGGGCCGCGCTCGCGGCCGCACAGGACGCCAAGGAAGCGATGCGCGAGACCACCATCGTCGAGCGCGCCAACTGGATGCTAGAGATCGCAGACGGCATCGAAGCACGCAAGGAGGAGCTCGCGGAGGTCATCGTCCGCGAAGCGGGGAAACCCATCTCCAGCGCCCGCGGCGAGGTCGACTCCGCCGCGACGCGATTCCGTCGCGCCGCCGAAGAGGTCCGCCACATGAAAGGCGAGTACCGCGAAGGCACCACCGCCGGCCACGAGGGCTGGGAAGCCATCGTGAAGCACGAACCCATCGGGGCAGTACTGTGCATCACGCCGTACAACTACCCGCTGGCGACGACCGCACTACAGGTGGCACCCGCGCTCGCCGCCGGGAACGCCATCATCCTGAAGCCCGCGAGCAAGACGCCCATCTCCGCCGCCATCCTCGCGGACGTCATCAGCGAACTCGACCTCCCTCACGAGGGCGCGTTCAACTTCGTCCCCGGGTCGGCGAGCGACATCGGTGACGTGCTCTCCGGGGACGACCGCATCAACGCCATCGCGATGACGGGCTCCTCCGGCGCCGGCAAGCACGTCGCGAAGGAGTCCGGGATGGTGAACCTCCACATGGAACTCGGCGGGAACGCGCCCGCCGTCGTCTTCGAGGACGCCGACCTCGACGCCGCGGCCAGCGCCGCGACGAAGGGCTCGCTCAAGTACGCCGGCCAGCGCTGTTCGGCCGTCTCACGCGTGCTCGCACACGAGAGCGTGCACGACGACGTCGTCGACCGCATCGAAGCGCAGATGGACGACTGGGCGATCGGCGACCTCTTCGACGAGGATACCGCACTGGGTCCACTCATCAGCGAAGACCAGGCCGAGTGGGTGCAGGAACTCGTCGACGACGCCGTCGACAAGGGCGCAACGCTCGTCCGCGGCGGGAGCCACGACGGCACGTTCTTCGAGCCGACGCTCCTCGCGGACGTGCCCCACGACGCCCGCATCGTGCACGAGGAACAGTTCGGTCCCGTCGCCGCAGTCACGTCGTTCGCGGACGACGCGGAAGCGCTCGAACTCGCGAACGGCGGCGACCTCGCGCTCGACGCGGCCGTGTTCACCGCGGACCACGACCGCGCAATGGAGATGGCGAACGCCATCGACGCCGGCGGCGTCCGCATCAACGGCGCCCCCAGTCACGGCCTCGGCGACATCCCCTTCGGCGGGAACAAGGACTCCGGCATCGGCCGCGAAGGCATCGACGCCAGCATCCACGCGTTCGTCCGCAAGAAGAGCATCATCCTGTAGTTCGGCGCGGCACGCGGTCGTCTTCGAACGCGCACGACGGGACGGCCGGGACCCATCGAACGTCTGTTCGTGCGTTAGTTCGACGCTTTGCTCCTGCGATAGTTCGAATATCGGCAGAACTGGGTCGTGATGGTCGCCACCAGCGGTCAGGGAACCGTCGCTTCTGCGAGGATCTGCGTGGTGTTGCCTGATGGTGACGTCCAGACGACCGTGACGGTGTCGCCGGATGCGAACGCGCCGTCTGCGGTCGCGTTCGTCAGCGTCCAGCTCTTGCCCGCAGTCCAGTCCCCCTCCGGTTTCTCGGACTCGATACCGGACTGCTGGGCGACGTCGGTCCCGGCGTACAGCACCGTGATCGTCTCGACGTCGACGTTCTCCCCGCCATCGTGCTGGAGCCGGATGGATTCCTCGCCCTCGCCGTCCCAGTCGCCGTCGTCGCCCTGCTCGAACTCGATACGGAACGACACCTGCGGCGCAGTGGACTGGTCCGACGACGACGAGCTATCGCGGCTCAACAGATCGAAGTCCGAGAGCGACACCGACCCGGTGACGATAGCGAAGTCCCCGTCGACGTTGTTTTCGACGTCGTCGTAGTCCGAGAACACCTCGCTCTCGGTTATCGTCGACAGGTCCGCGTCCTCGGCCGCGTCCTCGTCCTCGAAGGACACGACGAGTTCGAAGTCGACGGTTTCGCCCTCGAACGACCAGCCGTACACGATTCCCGTCGAATCCGTGAACCCCGAGTTGCTGGGTGGGATGATGATCAGGATGTCGTCGGCGTCCAGTTCGTCGTCGAGGTCGCTCACCGTCTCGGTGTCGGCGTACGCGTCCTCGTCTCCCTGATTGGTGTCGTAGAGCGCTTCCAGGAGTTCCTCGTTGCGTGCGGCGATGAGGTATTCGTCGCCGAGCCAGTACAGTTTTCTGCGCGTGCTGAACGCGTCGTAGCCGTCGGGTGCGTCGGGCGCGTCGACGTCGCTATCGGGTGCGTCCTCGAGTTCCTCGCTGATCTCCTCTCGGTCCACGGTGTACGTACAGACCGTGGCTTCACCGCCCGCGTTCGCGAACGCTCCGACGTCGTCGACGTCGAGGACGTCCGAGTCGATACCGAAGAAGTTCTCTCCGAGTCGGTCTTCGACGTCGCTCGAGACGTCCGCGTCGAGTGCCGCGGTTACGTCCGCGGCGTAGACGGCGTAGTCCGTCTCACGCTCTGGCATCCAGTCCTCGTAGGAGAGCGACGACCCGCCACCGAGCGCGGAACATCCCGCGAGTGCGGTCAACCCTGTCGACGCCATCAACCCCAGAACCGTCCGTCGATTATGATTCTGCACACCGCATATCCCACAGTCACACCTCTAATGTGTTCTGGTTGACGGCTTTGCGTGTTCGTCACCACCGTCCACTGGAACCGGGAGAGTGAACTGGTTGCCTTCCCGACCGTCGGGTATGAACGCTGTCGCTCGCGCGCTCGACGCGAACTCCGTGCCGTTGTCGTCGGTCGGTGGGCTCGCCGTCGCCGACGTCGCAACCATCCTCTTCCTCGTCGTACTCGGCGAACTCCGGCACGGCGTCGACGTCCTGGGGAACCCGGGACGGGTGCTCGCGACCGCGGGCCCGTTCCTCGTCGGCTGGCTCGTCGTCGCGACCCTCGTCGGCGCGTACGGCGACCGCGCGTTCGAGGGGGGACCGCGCACGGTCCAGTTGGCCGTCGGTACCTGGCTCGGTGGCGCCGGCATCGGCCTCACGCTCCGCGGAACCCGGTACTTCGCCGGCGACTCACCGCTTTCGTTCGCGCTCGTCATGGCCGGTCTCGGTGCGGTCGCACTCGCCACCGTCAGGCTCGTGTTCGTCACGCAACTCGACGCGAAGACGTGACTGCGAGCGCCCCAGGCATCGGTCGTGGGAGCGCGTCAGCTCGCGAAGTCGCTCCCGCGAGAGAGTGCGAGCGCGGCGAGTGCGCCGACGCCGGCGATGACGGCGAGTGCGCCGAACAGCGACGGCGCCCCGGCGAATTCGAGGATGCCGCCGGCGAGGCCCCCGCCGAGTGCACCGACGCCGAACACGCCGAGGTACGTGTAGCCGTAGGAGAGTCCGCGCGTCCCCGCTGGCGTGTGTTCGGCGACCGCGGCCTGGTAGAGCGGCTGGACGAAGAACAGCGCCACGCCGAGTGCGACGCCGAGCGCGAGGAACGGGAGGAGTCCGGCGTTCGCGGCGGGGAGGAAGGCGAGTGCGAGCACCGCGAGTGCGAGGAAGGCTGGGGCGAGCGCTCGCGCTGGCTCGACGTGATCGCTGACGCGACCGCCGGCGTACTGGCCGAGGACGCCGACCGCGAGCAGGCCCGCGTACGCGTACCGGTACGTCGCGACCTCGAGGTCGCCGACGACGACCGCGGCGAACGCGTCGTACGTCGACAGCACCTCCGGGAGGAAGGTGAGGATACCCCGGTAGTACAGTCCGGATGCGACGACGACGGGGAAGATGAGGACGAAGCCGCCGAGGAACAGGCGCCTGGAGCCGGCGGCGAACTCCGCGAACGACTCGACGGACCCGGCGCGGTCGTCACCGCCGTCCGCCTCCGTGTCGACGTCTTCGATGCCGCCTTCCCCCTCGGCGTCCACCCTGTCGGCGCTACCGTCGGCTTCGACGGCGGCGCGTTCGTCGACCGAGATCCGGGTGGCGAGTGCGGCGACGACGAGAACTGGCACCGCGAGTGCGAGCGCGACCGTCCGCCAGTCCGCGACGACGAGTGCAACCGCGACGACGAACGGCCCGAGTGCGATACCGAGGTTCCCCGCGATGCCGTGGTAAGCGAACGCCCGACCGCGTTCGCTCGCGGCCCGCGATAGCATCGCGAGTCCCGCTGGATGGTAGACGCTCGCCGCGGCCCCCCAGAGTGCGAGCGCGGCACCGACCGCGAGTGCGGTAGGTGCGCTCGCGAGGACGACGAACGCGGCGCTCATCCCGAACAGGCACGCGACGATGAGGCGCTTCGAACCGACGCGGTCCGCGAGCACGCCCCCGGGGAGTGCGCCGATACCGAACAGCGCGTACCCGACCGTGACGAGCGCGCCGGCGGTCGCCGCGTCGAACCCGACGGTCGCGACGCCCAGCGAGAGCGTCTCGAACTCCGCGAGCCAGAGCGGGATGAAGAGCGGAATCGCGAGTTCGAACGTGTGCACGCTCGCGTGCCCGACCGTGGCGAGCGCGACGGCGGCACGATCGTTCTGGTCCACGGTTAGATGGCGATGACGTTCTCCATCAAGAGCCCACCGGTCCCGCCAAGCGACCGGGGGCGTCGGCCCCGCTACTCTCCGCGTCGGCCACCTGTACGATCGGGGGCGTCGGCCCCGCTACTCTCCGCGTCGGCCACCTGTGCGATCAGGGGCGTCGACTTCGCCACTCTCCGCGTCGGCCGCCTGTGCGACCGGGTCTTTTTGCGATTCGCGCTCGGAGTCTCAGACATGACGCTGTTCCTGTCCAGCGACGACGTCTCCGGGCTCACCGAACCAGCCGACTTCGTCGACGCCGTCCGCGAAGGGTACCGCCAGCGCGGGAACGGAGCGCCCGCGAAACCACGGACGACGCTCCAGAACGACGACCCGCCGGGGATGCTGTTCTCGTACTCGGCCGTCCTCCCGGAGACGGGTGCGATGGGCGGCTACATGTACTCCGCCGGGTTCGCCGAGCGCGACGCGTGGTTCGCGACGCCACTGTTCGACGCCGACACGGGCGAACCGCTCGCCATGATCGACGGTGCGAGCATGAATCCGTTCAAGACGGGTGCGGCGGGCGCGGTCGGCGTGGACGCACTGGCACGCCGGGACGCCTCCAGTCTCGCCATCATCGGGACGGGCCCGCAGGCGCGCGGCCAGTTGCGTGCGACGGTCGAAGTCCGGAACTTCGAGACGGTGGACGTGTACTCGCCGACGAACGCGCACCGCGAGGACTTCGCGGCGGAGATGAACGAACGCCTGGACCCGGCGGTCGCGGCGGTCGCTTCGCCGTCGGCCGCAGTCGAGGGCGCGGACGTGGTCGTAACGGCGACGACGGCGAGCGAGCCGGTGTTCGACGGCGCGGACCTCGCCGACGGCGCACACGTCACGGCGATGGGCCAGTACCATCCGGCGAAGCGAGAGCTCGACGAGACCACGATCGAGCGCGCGACGTACGTCCCGGACCTCCGCGAACGCGTCACGCAGGACGCAGGGTCGTTCATCGCCGCGATGGATGCTGGCGTCGTCGACGAGGACGACGTCTACGCGGAACTGGGCGACGTCGTCGCGGGGAACGTCAACGGCCGGAGTAGTCCCGAGGAGGTGACGGTGTTCGACTCCGGCGGCACTGGCATCGAGACCGTCGCCGCCGCGTACCTCCTCTACGAGCGCGCACTGGCGCACGACGACGACCTCGGAACCGAGATCGACTGGCTTCCGGCGAGCGACGCACTCACCGGCGAATGAACAGACTGCAAGACTCGAGAACCGTGAAGCGGCCCTGAAGACAGACTTCAGAGTCCAAGTGCGGCGGTGAGGGAGAGCCCGGACGCGACTGCACAGACGAGGTAGCCGGCGATAGCGCCGCCGTTCAGGAGCGGCAGTCCGGCGTGCGCGCGACCCTTGAGGACCATCCAGAGCAGGACGACGAGCCCGAGCTGGGTGCCGACGATGGCACCGAGTGCGGGGAGGTTCATCGTCACGAGCGGGAGTCCGAGGTCCGGGACCGTCCCGCCGGGGACCGCGGTGTGGAAGTGCGCGGCGCTCGCGACGAGGATCGTCGGCATTACCGCGTCACCGAGCCCCACGAAGAACGCGTCCCGCTGGACGACGCCGTCCGCCTCGGCGTCCGAGTCGTCGCCCTCGGCATAGTCGAGTTCGACGTCTGCGCCACCGTCGCCGTCGGCGAGCGCCTCACCGTCGCCGTCGGCGACCGTCTCGCCGTCCGCGGCCACGGCCGCGTCCTCGTCTTCGACGGTTGCGTCATCGTCGTCGCTCGCGGTCTCGGCCGGTGCCATGTCGAGGAACGAGAAGGAGAGCGTGGTCGGGATGACGAGGATGACGGGGACCTTCATGTCCATGACACCGTCGGCGAGGTCGAGCATGTGCTCGGTCCCGTACACGGAGATGGCGTCGTACACCGCGAGGACGACGAGGAGGAGTATCGTCGGCAACAGCCCGAAGCTGATGCCGAACAATCCGGCGGCGGCGCCACCCATGAGGACGCCCGCGATGTCGATGACGTACCACTCGGGGTACGCGACCAACCCGATGCCGACGAGTGCCGCGAGCGCGAGCGAGAACGGGGCGGGCACGAGGACGTCGAATACCTGCCAGGCGAGGCTCGCGCTCGCCACGATGACGAACCCGCGCACCACCCAGTCGAAGTCGTACTTGAACGCCAGCAGCATCAATCCGGTCGCGACGAGGATCGCGACCACGTACACGACCGAGTTCGTCGGGTCCTCGGGGTTCTGCGTGAACGCCTTGTCCGCCGCCTCCAGCGGCTGGACGAGCGCGAGACCGCCGAGTTGGACGCCGAGGAACAGCGCCATCGCGAACGCGACCGCGGCGTAGATGCGAGTGCGGGCTTCCATCGCTTCCGAGTTACAACCCGCGCCGGGAGTACGTTTCGCTCCACGACCGCACGAGAACAGGCGACGAAGCCGACCGTCCACTTGCTGTCAGCGCGCGTGCAGGCGACGAAGCCGACCGTCGGCTCCCAGTCAGCGCGCGTACAGCTTCTCGCCGAGCAACAGCGCCGGATCTCGGCTGTCGGGCGACACCGCGACGTACGGGCGCGAGGCGGGGCCGAAGACGTCGACGACGCGACCGATCTCGTCGAGGTTCTCGTCGACGACGGTCGCCCCCATCCGCGGCGGGTCGTCGTCGCTCACGCGCGCGATCGCGAGCCCCTGGGCGACGCGGACGACTTCGCCGACGCGCTTCATCGCGACTCGACCCCGAGAGCGGCCGTCATACCCGGAGCGCGTTCACGTAGGCCGCGACTGCCTGGACGATGTCGTTCTTCGAGTCGTCGTCCGGATTCGAGACGAGGACGCGACCGCGTTCGCGGTGACTCTCCCGAGAGTAGTGCTTGTCGCGCTCGATGACGGTGTCGTACCCGACCTGCTGGACGGCCTTCGCGACCTCCTCGACCTCCGGGTCTTCGACGGCGAGGTCCGCGGGGACGCGTCGACCCTCCGCGCGAGATAACGTCGCGTCGAAGTAGGCGGGATAGAGAACGTTCTCGACCATACCCGCCGGTCCGTTCGGCTGACTTACAACCTTTCCGGAATCGCGGGTCGCCGCCCGCGTGCAGTGCTATCGAGAGAACGGAAAACGGGTCTGGTGGGTTAGTCGCGGCGTGCGAGTGCGGTGACGACGAGGAGTGCACCGGCGACGAGTGCGGTGACCGTCCCGAAGCCGGGCGAACCCCCTTCGGCGTCGGTCGTCGTTCCGGCCTCGGTCATCTCCGTGGACGCGTCCGTTTCGGACTCGGTTCCGTCGCCGTCAGCGGTCGTCTCGTCGCTCGTCATCTCGGTCGTCGTCATCTCGGTCGTCGTCTCCGCGTCGGCGTCCGCGTAGAGGTTCACTTCCACCTCGACGTTCCCGCGGAGTTCGTCGTCCGCGGCCGCGTACGCGTCAGGGTACCACGTCTGGGCGGCCTGGCGGACGGCGAGCGCGACCCGTGGTGCGGGCTGACTGATGTGGTTCTCGTCGACCGCGAGGAGGTTCCCTTCCTGCATCGCGATCGTCTCCTCGTACGCGGCGTTGTCCGGGATCGCCGCTTCGGAGTTCGGGAAGACGAGCCATTCCACGTCCAGGCCGGCGACGGTCTCCGGGTTGATGGGGGCGTACCCGCTGGGCGGGAACTCGACGACGCCGACGGCGAGGTTGTTGCCGCCCGCACGAGTGAGTGCCTCGTGGATGAACGTCTTCTCGCCGGCCGTGTAGCCGTAGAACGCGTACAGGAAGTCCGTCTCCTCCTCGCCATCGGTCGCTTCCGCGACGATGGCGAGCTCCTCTTTCATCTCGCGGACGGTGTCGACCGCGGCGTCGCATTCGCCGACGAGCTGTCCGGTCATCCCGACCTTCTCGTAGACGTCCTGGATGGACTCGGAGGCGTTGAAGTAGTAGACGGTGACGCCGGCGTCCCGGAGCTGCGAGACGGTGTCCGGGTTCGTGATGTTCTCCGCGAGCACGAGGTCGGGTTCCTGCGCGACGACCGTCTCGACGGAGACGTACGTCCGGCCGGCGCCGGAGACGTTCGCCTTCTCGCCGGCGCCGTCGAGGTACGCGGCGAACTGCGTCGTGCCGACGACCTTGGACTGCGCGTCGAGCTCCCACATCGTCTGAGCGGATGCGGGCCCAAGGGTGACGACGCGGTCGGCGGGTTCGTCGAGCGTGACCTGTTCGCCGGTCGCGTCGGTCACGGTGAGCGGGTAGTTACAGCCGTCGAGTGGCGTAGTCGATCCGGGGGTGGTTGCGTCCGAGACGCCGTGCACGTTCGTCGCACCCGTTGCGTCGGTAGTCGCGGACACCGGTGCGACCGCGGCGGCGGCCGGTGTCGCGATCATCGCGACGACGAATACCAAAGCGAGCAGCGTTCGATTCGAAGTCATCGAAAATACATCGCCGCTTATGCAACAAGTATTTGGCTAAAGCAAGTGGACTTGTTAGCGATGCGTCCGGGAGTGAGAGCCACGACGTACTCGGCGGTGCTCGCCATCGGCCTCCTCGCCACCGTAGCAGGGGCCGCGACCGTCGGCCCGGAGTCGATTTCCTACCTCGTCGTCGCGAAAGCCCTCCTGAATGCAACGCCCGTTCCAGTCGGCGTCTCCATCGAGGGTGGACTGGGCCTCGTACTCGCACATCCCTTCGCGTTCGAAGTCCCGCAGACGTCCGAACTCATCGTCGTCCGCCTACGTGCACCCCGGATCGTGCTCGCGGCGGTCGTCGGGTTCGCGCTCGCCGCCGCCGGCACCGTCATGCAAGGGTTCTTCCGGAATCCGATGGCGGACCCGAGCATCGTCGGCGTGTCCTCCGGGGCCGCCCTCGGCGCGGTCGCCGCCATCACCGCCCCGAGCGCTATCGCCGTCGTCACCGGACTTCTCGGCGTCCCGGCGGTCGTCGGCGTCCAGACGGCCGCGTTCGTCGGTGCGATCGTCGCCGCGTTCCTCGTGTACGCCATCGCCACCGAAGGCGGTCGGACGCCCGTCGCCACGCTCCTGCTCGCCGGCGTCGCCGTCCAGACGTTCCTCGGCGCGATCGTCTCTTTCCTCATCATCCACAGCGGCGACAGCATCCGACGAGCGATGTACTGGCTGATGGGCGACCTCAACAATGCCTCGTGGGGCGACGTTTCCGTCGCCGCCCCGGTCGTCCTCGTGTTGTTCGCCGTCCTCCTCCCGTTCGCCCGGGACCTGAACGTCCTCCTGCTCGGCGAGGAGGACGCACAGACTCTCGGCATCGAGGTCGAACGCACGAAGCGCCTCCTGCTCGCGATCGGCAGCGTCGTCACCGCCGCTGCCGTCGCGGTCGCCGGCATCATCGGGTTCGTCGGCCTCGTCGTCCCGCACGTCGTCCGCCTCGTCGTCGGTCCCGACCACCGCGTGCTCCTGCCGACGAGCGCGCTCGCGGGCGGCATCTTCCTCGTCGCGTCCGACACGCTCGCCCGGTGGACCGCCGCGACGCTTCCCGTCGGCGTCGTCACCGCCGCCGTCGGCGCACCGTTCTTCCTGTTCCTGCTCCGCAGACGCGAGGTTCACGAACTATGACCCCGACCCGTTCCCCGACGAACTCGAGAAGAGAGATGTCCGAACGATGATCCGCGTCGACGACCTCTCCGTCTCCCTCGGTGACACGCCCGTCCTCGACGACGTCTCGATGGCGGTCGACGACGGGGAACTCGTGGGGTTAGTCGGCGCGAACGGTGCCGGGAAGACGACACTCCTCCGAGTCCTGTCCGGCGTGCTCGCGCCAGACAGTGGCGTCGTCACGGTCGGGGGCGACGCGGTCGGCTCGCTCGGGGCGCGCGAACGCAGTCGCCGCATCGCGGTCGTCCCACAGGACACCACGTTGAACTTCGACTTTTCCGTACGCGACGTCGTCGCGATGGGACGCACCCCACACCGCGGTCGATTCGAGCGCGCGTCCAGCGAGGACGCCGACGCCGTCGAGTCCGCGATGGAACGCACCACCGTCACCGAGTTCGCGGACACCTCGATCCGCGCGGTCAGCGGCGGTGAACGCCAGCGGGTCGTGCTCGCTCGCGCACTTGCCCAGGAAGCCCCAGTGCTGTTGCTCGACGAACCGACCGCGAGCCTCGACGTCAACCACCAGATTCGGACGCTCGACCTCGTCGCGGACCTCGTCGCCGAGGGCCGGACTGCGGTCGCGGCCATCCACGACCTCTCCCTGGCCGCCCGGTACTGCGACCGCCTCGTCGTACTCGCCGACGGGGATGTCGTCGCCAGCGGCCCGCCCGAGCGCGTCCTGGACCGGTCGACGGTCGGCGATGCGTTCGACGCTGACGCCGCCGTCGTCGCCGACCCCATCACGGGGACGCCCGCCGTCACACCGCTATCGTCGCCGAATCGACCGCTGGACGCCACCGTCCACGTCGTCGGAACCGGGAGCGACGCCGGGAGCGCCATCGCGACGCTCGCCGCCGCAGGTGCGACGGTCACCGCCGGCCCGGTTCCGGCCGGGGACGCGGCCGCCACAGCCGCAACCGGCGTCGACGCGGCCGTCGTCACCGTCCCACCGTTCGAAGACGTTCCCGTGCATGCACGCGGACACGTCCGCGAGCACGTCGCCAGCGCCGACGTGACCGTGCTCGCCGGCACCGTCCACGACCGAGCATTGACCGTGCTCCCCGACGAGACAGCCGTCGTCGCGACCGACACCGCGGTCTTCCACGGCGACGGCGAGCGCGCCGAATCCATCGAGACCATCGAATCCGTGGCGCTCGCCGACGCCGACGACCACGCAACCGCTCCCGACGCCAGCGACGGAGAGCCCCGGAACGCCAGCTCGTGGTTCGACGAACGCGCAGTCCAACTCTCGACGCTCGCTCAACGCACGGACGGACTCATGGAGGACGTAACGGACGCTGTCTCGGATGGCGTCACGGACGACGACTGACCACGCGACAGTCTCGATGACGTCACCCTGTTCTCGTGCGGCTCTCGCCCTGACTTCGATGGGATCGCCCGGAGTTCGATACACCGAAACGTCATTTATCTACGCCATCGAAGTGTACCCGTGCAACGGTCCACGCCCGCCCTCGCGGTCGTCCTCCTCCTGGTCCTCGCGGGATGCAGTTCGTTCGGGGGCGTCGACGGGACGACGCGACAGCCGTTCGACGTCGAACCGACCACGACCGTCGACACTGCGACGTCGCCGCCGTCGAACGCGACCATCGCCGACACGCCACCCGTCATCGTCTTCAACCCCGTCAACGACACCATACCGGCCCCGTTCGACCTCGTCGAAGCACACGAGAGACGGTTGAGCGGACGACCGTACGTTCTCCAGTACGACCAGACGCGGACGTACGCGAACGGCACGACCCTCCTCAGCGAGGAGGCGACGACGGTCTACGGGCCGAATCACTCGAACTACGTGCAGGACCTGCGTTCGCGCTTCGGGAACGACTCGATGCATCGCCAGCTGTACGCGAACGGGACGCACGTCTGGTCGCTCACTGAACACGACGAGAGCACGAACGCGTCCCCTGAGTTGCTCCAGCGCGTGAACGGAAACCCGGTCCCACCATCGAACGTCCTCGTCAGTCGTTCCTCTGAGACCGTCCTCACCGGGCTACTCACGATGTCCGTGACCGACGTCCAGGCGCTCGACGTCGTCCCGAGCGACGTCGACGTCCCTGTGTATCGCGTGGTGCTGAACGACACGCGAACGCCGAACCCCTACGGCGATGAGACCCTCGACGCGACGCTCACGCTCATCGTCACCGAGGACGGCCGAATCGTCGAGTACAGCCACGAGTACACGTACGTCCGTGACGGTACCACGGTCCACGTCCAGACGAGAGTGCAATACCTCTCCGTGGACACGGCGACCGTGAACCGACCCGATTGGGTGCCGACGAACAACTCCACCGCAACCGAACGGGCACTGAGCGTCGGGACGGACCTCAAAGCGTCACCCCGCATCGGACCGGATGGCCCGACGAGCATGCCCCTCCGCGCTCGTGCTCGCGCCATCGCCTGACGTCTCGGTCGTTCAGCAACTCTTTTACTTATCCCAACCGACATCTTGTGGTGGTAGGAACTCGACCGCATGAGGGAATCGACCCGTGAGCGGGCGCTGGCCGTCGCACTGGTGTTCGTGTCCCTACTCGCACTCGCCGGCTGTAGCGCGATATCCGACGGCCAGACGCGGTCCGCGTTCGACGTGGACGAATCCGAGTACACCGCTCGGGCGGCGCTCGCGAATGGATCCATAATCGCGTTCGACAGCGACCGTGACCTCGCACCGAAACCGGACTTGCTCGTCGAGACGACGATGTCGCGACTGGCGAACCAGTCCCACACGGTCCTGGGTACTTTCACCGCCGAAACCGACGACGGCGAACCCATCGAGAGAGCGGAGATGAAACTCGAGCACGCCCAAAACGCGTCGGTCTACACGCAACAGTTGACCGTCGTGACACAGACCGAGCGTTGGAACGAGTCGCAGTACTCGAACGGCGAGACAGTCTGGGGTCGCACCAGCAAGAACGGGTCCACGTCCGTTTCGCTCATCCGGAACGGAATCGGGGAACCCGTTCTGCCAGCCTTCGAACGAATCGAGCCCGTCGAACGACGGATATTAACCGGCATGTATGGCACGAACCGCACTTCCGTCACGGAAGTTCCGGCGTCCGACTGGGACGTCGGCGGGTCGGTCTACCGTCTCAAGCGAGCTGGGCCGACGCACGACCAGACCAGGTTCGAGAACGAATCCGTGAGGATGGTCGTCACTGGGGACGGCTACATCCTCGCCTACGAGTACGATGCGAGTTACCGGAATCGGTCCGGCACGCTCGTCCACCTCCACACGACGATCGAGATCGTGGACGTGGGCCGGACGGACGTCGAACCACCGGACTGGCTTCCGGCGAACGCGACCGAGGACCGACGAGGAGCGAGTCCCACCCCTGGCATCTCGCTCCATGCTGAGGAGCGGACCGCAACGATGTCGCACGACTCGACGACGAAGACCACGCGTTCACCCCACTCAGCACCGGCCCAGAGGTAGATCCGTACCGGGCGAACGCAATCGAAGAAGCACGCCGATTTCGTATAGCGGTATAGGGTTCACGTGAGCGGGGTCGGTCAGTCAGATCTGTCGAAGAGCGAGTAAATATTCGACTCGTACACCTCCCGAACCCGGCCACCCCAGTCGTGGGTGTAGGTGTCGATGACGTCGCTCGCGACGTCCCCGCGGAGGTACTTCACGACCCCACGATCGCCGGTGCGGTCGCGGAGGTGCGTGGTGAAGAAGTGTCGGAAGTAGTGGGGGGTGACGTTCTCGCTCGCCCCGCCACCGGTCCGATACCAGCCGACGTCCCGGGCGTGACGCGTCACGAACGACCGCACGCCCGCCGCCCGCAACCGAACGCCCCATTCCTCGCTCGTATCGACGAACAGCGGCTCTGCGGCCGATCGAGCGTCCGGACGAACCGCGAGCCACGCCGAGAGGACGCTCGCGAGCTCGTCGTCGACCGGCACCACGGTATCTCGCTTGCGTTTGTTGGATTCGTATCGCTCCTCGCCGTTCACCGTCGAGCCACGCGAGGGCTCCGTGGCGACGAACAACGACGCCCCACGTCCCTCCAGGTGAACGCGTGGATCTACGTCGAACGCAGCTCTCGCCGGCGAATCCGGCAGGTGGAGGTCTCGAAGGTCGAGATTGCAGAGTTCACCGACGCGCATCCCCGTCTTGAGCAACGTGACGACGGCCGCTCGCTCCAGTGGATGCCGGATGTCCGCGACGAACTCTCGGATGTCCGAAAGGGAGAGGTCGCGCCGCGTCGGGTCCGGGTCGATGCCTTCGTCCATCTCCTCGACGACGAGCGCCATCGGGTTGTCCGAGAGCTCGCCGACCTGGGTCATGTACGAGTAGAACCGGTGGACGTAGGACGCGTACGACGCCACCGTACTCGGCGCGCACGAATCGCGCATCTCGTGGACCCACGCCATGCACTCGCGACGATCCGCGCTCTCGGGTGTCTCCGAGCCACCCCCTGGCCCGCGGCCGGGGTCGGCGAGGAACGTCTCGAACTCCCGGAGGACGCGCTCGTAGGAATCCCGCGTTCGCTCGGCCTTCCCGTGGAAGCGCTGGTCCTCGAGGTACCGGCCGATGACGTCGGCGTCGCTCATTCCTCGACCGCCTCGTAACCGCCCGCTCGACCGCTGTAGACGACGCGATTCTGTGCCTGCAGGGCCTGTAACGCGTCCTCGAGTCGTTCCTCGACGTCGTCGGTCAGCGCTTCGAGGAGGTCGTCCCACGTCCGGGTTTCGGTCGCGAGCAGTCCGTACACGCGGTCCTCGAACTCGCTTTCGTCGCCGTCGGTCCCGCTATCGACGGTTTCGGCGCCGCCGTCGCCGACCTCCCCGGCATCGGGATACGGGTCGACCTCGAAGTCTCGGCGTCCGGCCTGGACCATCGTCCGAACGTACTCGCTCTGGCTCATGTCGAGTTCCTCGGCGTGGTCGATCCACTCCGATTTCTGGTAGGCGGGGACGTACGTCTTCACGACTGTGCGGTCGGTGTCGGTCACCGCGACCACCCCCCGAAATCGAACCCGGTTTCGACGGTGCAACCCCAGGGGTTCGGGCGGTGAAGACGGGGTTCCGCGAGCGGCAACATTGGCCGCTTCCGACCGGGCCGAATCAGTCGCGACGGACGCCTGGAGCGACCACCCCATCGGGCGTGTCGTTCACCGTCGATCGCGGGTAAACTCGACGGTCGCGAGCCCCCACCCTTGATATACTCTCGAACTGGTACGTTCCACCGTTCCATCGTAACGTCGACCCCATCGAACACGATTGAACCCCTCACACCCCATCCACAAGAAAGTAATCCCACAATACTGGATAAGGGTCTTTATCTCCTGTTGTAGTCCTGCATGACTGGCAGTGATGCATACAAATCCTCTTTAGTGGCACCCTATAATTGGCTTTACAGGCCTATAGTAGCAGATATGAATCAGGGCCTCTTCTCGAGTGAGCTCGAATCTCTCGACTGGAACTACGTCGAGCCGGACCGGACCGGGTGCCGAATGAAGTACCAGTCACGTGAGGGTTCGACGAGATGGACTGTCGCTAGTTGGGTGAACGAAGACGAGTTCCCGGCGTGAGCTGGTTGGTCGACCGTGAGTGAACTCGGTTGCTGTATGCGAGCATCCAAACGGTGTCTGGGTCGACGGTTCGAGATGTGGGGGTCGCCGAATCGGAGCGTGCGCTCACTGGAGTGATAGTGATTATTGGGAGTCTGTACCGCTGAGTAACGAGAGAATCCGTCCGGTAGGGCTGAAGCAGTCTAGTTTTCGATTCCTCTACCGAAAATCACCGCAATACGCACTATGGGTCGTCAGCCGACTTGCCACTCGGTGGCTCGATCGAGGCGGTTCCCTGTCCGAGCATCGGGGGCGGGTCGACGACAGAAGCCGTTCGTGCGGTCGGTCGCCCACCTTCACGCCGCGTAACGCTCGTTCTGGGGCCGTCCGTCGGCTCTCGTACTCGAGTGGCGTGAGCGGTCGCTCAGCGTCGTTCGAGTGTTTCGGCGTGCTCGTTCGTGGATTCGGACGGTGACTGTAACCGTCGCACGCGCTACTAGTAAATTGCATACCGCTATATGCAATGCGGTGTCGGTCTCGCCGCATCGAGCATCGCTGCTCCCGAACGTGAACACGCGAACGATTCCACGCCACCTCGGGCGCGTACGCCGATCTACTGGACGACGAGTTCGGAATCGAACTCGACGCCGTCGAACAGGGCGATCGCGCGGCGTCCGCCGTCTTGCATCTCGGCGGTGTTCTCCATGAGCACCGTCTCGCTCGGGAACAACCGCTCGCCGAGCTCGAGACCGTGCTCGCGCGCAGTCGAGCCACTCATCGTCAGGTAGATGCCGACGCCCGTCTCCGCGATCGCCGCCTCCTCCTCCTGCGACTCGCCGGGGTACGTGAACGCGACGTCCTCGACCGCGTCCGTCCCGAGCACCGCCTCCACGAGGCGTTCATAGCGCGGCGAGATGCAGAGTTCGCCCGCGTAGTCGTCGAAGAACGACCGGTCGAGCGTCGACGAACCCGTTGCATCCATCGTTCGAGGCGTCGCCATCAGCGTATGGTACACCGTATCACCGAGTCCGGTGACGATTCGGACGTCCGTGTCGTGCGGATCGATACGTTCGTTCACGCCCGCCAGGTCCTCGAGCGGGTCCGGCGCCAGGCCGACGACCTCTTCCAGCACGAGGTCCGCGCTGTCGAACCCGAGCGCGAACGAATGCGTCCGAAGCGCCCGGAACGGCTCCTCGCGACCAACCAGTCGCACGTCGAGGTCGTCCGTGCTGAACGTGACGCTATCGAAGACGACGCGACGCGGGAACCCCGGACGGTCGTCGCGCAGGAGCGTGTACTCGGGGGCGTTCGCGTCATCGATGTCGCTGTACGCACGCAAGCGCTGGTACACGTCGCGATGCTCGCGCTTGTCGCCCTTCGTGATCGCCTTCTCGTACCGGAGCGTCGAGATCACGTCGTCGGCGAGTGTCGTGTCGCCGGTTCGGGCGGCGAGCCGCTCCAGGACGGCCTCGAGGGGGCGCCCCTTCCGCGGAACCGCGACGGCAACGGTCGCTGTCATCACTATCGTCGAGTTGGTTCGCGTGTAAACAGATTGCGTTTCCCGCTCGAAACGACGACCCAATAGGTCGGTCTACGAGAACATCTCGCCGAGCTGGTCGCGCCACTCCTTGATCTCGGCGACCTCCTCCTCGAGCCCCTCGACGTCGCTCTGGAGTTCCTCGACGTCGCTGTCGAGTTCCGTGACGTCCTCCTCGACGCCGGTCATGCGGTCGTCGAACACGTCCACCTGGTCGTCGACCGTGGTTTGGAGCTCCGCGACGTCGGACTCCACGGCCGAGACGTCGGATTCCACGTCCGAGACGTCCGCTTCGAGGTCCTCGCGCGTGTTCTCGACTTCGTCCTGGACGTCGTCGACCGTCCCGGATAGGTCGTTGATGCGGTCGTGGGCTTCGGCGGCCTCGTCGCTGAGTTCGTCGACGTCGTCGGTGACGCCCTCGATGGCCTCGTCGTGCTCGCCGACGGCGCTCCGGAGCGAGTTGACGTCGTCCTCGAGGGCGTTCACTTCCTCGTTGTACTCCTCGAGGAGCTGCTGGGCGGTGCCTTCGTCGTCGAGGAAGTCCTCGAGCGCACCGGTGTACGCGGCCAGTTCCTCGACGCGCGACTGGAGGTGTTCGACCTTCGCCACGTCCGGGCCGTCGGTGTCGACGTCGAGTGCGTCCCGCAGCTGGTCCTCGGTCTCCGCGTCGACGGACCCCGATTCGAGTTCGTCCGCAAGTTCGCTCGCGACGGAGCCGGTGGTGACTGCACCCAGCGACTCCACATCGATGGCGTCCGCGTCGTCGGCCGCTTCGTCGCTCTCGGGTGCGACGGCGTCGCGGATGGCCGCCATGTCGTCCTCGTCGACCTCGTCCTCGCGGATGCGGTCCGCGAGCGCCGCGACGGGGTCCACGTCCTCGGCGACCGCCGCGTCGGCCGTCTCGGGATCGTCGGCCGACTCGGCGTCGGCGCTCGCCGCGTCCTCGGCGTCGGCGTCCACGTCCGGCGACGCTTCGACGTCCAGTTCGATTTCCTCCTCGGGCGCTTCATCGTCCTCGGCGTCGGCTTCGTCTTCGGCGTCGGCTTCGTCTTCGGCGTCGGCTTCGGCGTCGGCGTCGTCTACGGCTTCGTCTTCGGCGTCGGCGTCGTCTTCGGCTTCGTCTTCGGCGTCAGCTTCGTCTTCGGCGTCGGCTTCGTCCTCTGCCTCGGCGTCCTCGGCCGTCGGTTCCTCGCCCTCGGGTTCGTCGATGTCCAGTTCGATGGAGGGCTCGGATTCCGCCGACTCCTCAACGTCGTCAGCGTCGTCCGCGTCGGCTTCGTCGGCATCGAGGTCGGATTCATCGCTACCGAGGTCGAGGTCGACCGAGCCGGGGTCCGCCGCCTCGTCCTCGTCTTCGTCCTCCAGCCCCGGGACGCCCTCGCTCTCCCCGGAGATCATGTCCTTGACGACCTGGGTAGAGTCCTCGTCGACGATGTCGTCGATGGTGTTTTCGTCCGTCGATTCGCCCTCGCTCCCCTCGTCGGACGCCTGCTCCTCGCTGTCCCCGTCGGAATCGACCTCTGTGACGCGGGGCTCCGAGAGGAACTGCGGGACGTCGCTCTGGGACTCGATACGGATCCCGTAGACGGTGACGACTTCCTCGCCGGGGTCGAGCGTCCGCTCGTACTCGACGTGGTGGTCCTGGAACGCGGTCCAGTTGTCGCTGTCGTAGTCCGGGTGGAAGCCGACGCCGTCCATCGGGAACTCCTCGGGGATCTCCTCGTGCAATCGAACGGTCACGGAGTCGTCGCGGTTCGAAGTGATGAGAAAACGGATCGCGGGCACCGGGAACTCGTCCGCCGCGAACGACTTCTCGACGGAGATGCCGTCCGCAGACACCGCCACCGTGTCGTCCGGGTCGACTTGACTACTCATACCCCTCCGTACCCACAGCACGACCATAAAGGAAACGGGGGCGACACCGCTATCCCGTTCCTGTTTTGCATCCGACTGATTGCCGTCTCTGGTGCAGTTCTCGACGCAGCCCCATGGCTGGGCTACATGCGTTCGTCGCCTGACCGACCTCCCAACCCGACGAACGTCGAGTAGGCCATTATTGCAAACGCTACTATAGATCCCTCACAGCGAGGACGTCGTCACTCGCCGCACTCGCCGCTATGCCCTCTGCAGGCTGTCGCTATCCCTCCCTGCGACGCGGACGACATCCAAACGCTCTTGCCCGGTCCAACCACACGAGTGGAACATGACAGCAAGCGACTGGAGCGACTGGCTGCCGCGAGCGATCGTGGACGCCGACCCGGACGGCGTCGCAGTCTGGTACCTCGGCTGCAACGGCTTCGTCCTGAAGGGCGCGAATGGAACGACGCTGTTCGTCGACCCCTACGTCGGCATCGGCGATCCACCACGGACGGTCCGGATGATTCCCGTACCGTTCGATCCCGAGGACGTCGAGGCCGCCGACGCCGTGCTCGCGACGCACGAACACACGGATCACGTTCACGGGCCGTCGCAGGCACCCATCCTCGCGAACACTGGAGCGAATTTGTACGCTCCCGCCGACAGCGTCGCCGTCGCTCGCGACGATGAGGCGTGGACGGACGAGTACGCCGTCGACGACGACCAGCTCGTGGCGGTCGAGGAAGGCAGCTCGTTCGACGTCGGCGAGTTCACCGTGCACGTCGAGTGCGCGCACGACCCGGACGCCACCCAGCCCGTGAGTTACGTCGTCGAGCACGACGCGGGCACGTTCTTCCACGGCGGCGACACCAAACCCACGGACGCGTTCGTCGACGTCGGGGAGTCCTACGACATCGACCTGGGCGTGCTCGCGTTCGGTACCGTCGGGAACGTCCCCGACAAGGAGACGGGTGAACCGAAACGCACGCGCTGGTACAACGACGAGAACCAGATCGTCGAAGCCGCCGAAGCCCTCCAGTTCGACCGGTTGCTCCCGAGTCACTGGGACATGTGGAAGGGGCTGACGAGCGACCCGAAGGTCCTCCACCATCATGCGAACTCCTTCGAGCACCCGAAGCGACTGGAGATCGTCGAGATCGGTGACCGCGTGGACCTCTAGATCGTACTCGGAGCCCCCGCGAGGCGCCGGGGCGAAACCGCGCGAAGGAGAGGTGACCGCGCCACGTGATTTTTATTCTTGCCCGTCCTCGGGTGGCGTATGGTTTCGGCCTCGCTCGTACTGACGCTCGCGGTCGTCCTCGTCCCACTCCTGTCGCTGGTGGTGGTCGCACGCATCGACCGCCCGGGCGGGGCGTGGGGGGCCACACTTCGCGAACGACTTATCATGGGCGTCCCCTGGGGGACGTTCGTCACCATCGGTCTGGTGCTCGGGTCCTACCTCCTCTTCCAGGACGGCATCGCACAGTGGCACGACCCCGTCGTCATCCCGTTCCGGTCCTGGTCGTGGTTCTACCCGACGGGCGTCGGGTTCGCGTCGTTCACGCACGTTGGTCCCGGACACCTCACGGGGAACCTCATCGGGACGCTCCTGTTCGGCTCGATCGCCGAGTACGCGTACGGGCACTTCCCGACCGACCGCGGGTCGACGTCGTTCGGGTCGCTCCGTACGAATCCGTTCGTGCGAGCGTTTCTGGTCGTTCCGACGGCAGTCATCGTCGGCGGGTTCGTCGTCGCCGCGTTCGGACTCGGCCCCGTCATCGGGTTCTCGGGCGTGGTGTTCGCATTCGCCGGGTTCGCACTCGTCAGGTACCCGATGACGACGATCGTCGCCGCACTGGGAGGGCAGGGCGTGACGAGCCTCATCTATAGCGCTCTCCGGAGCCCTATCGCGACCGGGTCGGTGTCGCCGTCGCCGCCGTCGCCGCCGTGGTGGGCGGGTATCGCCATCCAGGGGCACGCTCTCGGGCTCCTGCTCGGGATCGTCGCCGCCGCCGTCGTGTTCTCCTACCGGGACGAGGGCGTGAGTGCACTGCGGCTGTTCACGGGCGTCCTGTTCTTCGCCGTCTCGAAGTCGCTGTGGGCGATCTACTTCATCGAGAGCAACGACTCGTTCGTGCTGTTCCGCGCACCCGGCGTCGTCGCGGTGTTCGTGCTGGCGACGCTCGTCGCCGCCGCCATCGCGAGCCGAGGCGACGGCACCGCCAACCCGCTCAAGGTCCTCGACGGGACGGGCTCGGCCTGGCGGACGAGCGCACTCCTCGCGCTCGTCGTCGTGTTCGCCGTCGTCGCCGGGATGGCTGTCCCGACGAAACTCAACACCGCGCAAGCGTCGACGATACCCGGCGACGACCCGATTGAGGTCAGGGACTACTCGGTGACGTACGCCGAGGGGACGGATTACCAGCTCGTCTCAGCCGTCGAAGTCCCTGGCGTGGAACTCCCGACGGAGAACATCTCCGCCTCGGGCGTGATCGTCGTGAGCGAATCCAGGGGCATCTGGTATCCCGCGGTCTCGAAGGGGCAACTGGCGTACAGCGGTTCACGGCAGGTGGACGTCGGTGGCGTGACGTGGCGGGATTCGGTGTGGGCGATCAGGCGCGGGTGGACCGCACAGGGCGGGCCGACGACGTACAAGGTGTTCCTCCAGCAGGAGAACGAATCCGCACGACTCGCGTTCACGTCGGAGCGAGCGACCGCCGAACCCATCATCGCGGGGAAGAACGCGAGCGTCGTCCCCGCACGGAACGGGTTCGACGTCGTCGTCAGTCAGAACAACAGTACGCTCGCTCGAACGAGCATGCCCGGAAAAGACGAGTCCGTAACCATCGCCGAGATCACGTTCGAACGCGAGGGACGACACGTCTACGCCGTCGTCGACGACACCCGCGTGAAGGTCTTCACGAAGGAGAAGTACAAGTAGCGACTCGTCACGGGCTCGCACGGACGATCAGTCGGGGTGCCACTCGATCCGGTACGCTTCGGCGTCGACGGTGGCGGTCGCTTCGTCGTGGAACTCGAACTGGTTGTCGACGTCGAGTTCGACCGCGAACGCGTCCGTCACTTGGCCGCCGGCGTCGTCGACGTACGATTCGACGAACGACTGACTCCCCGCGTTGTGGACGGTGTAGGAGACGCGGGCGACGGCCGAGATCTGGTCGAGGAACGCCCGGTCGGCGTGCTCGTTCCCGGTCTGTGCACCGAACGGCGGGTTCGAGAAGACGACCGGGCGTTCCTCGAAGGATAGTGGAAGGTCGGTGGCGTCACCGACGACCCACTCGACGTCGGTCGCCGCGTTGATGCGGCGGGCGTTCTCGCGAGCGGTCCGGAGCGGCGTAGGGTCGACGTCGACGCCGATGACGCGGCGTGGACCGCGGAGCGCGGCGGCGAGTGCGAGCATGCCGGTGCCGGCGCCGAGGTCGAGGATGGTCGCGTCATCGAGGTCGCCGTGCTGGTCTGCGACGTGCACGAGCGAGGCGGCGACCTCCGGGGACGTTGCGTACTGTTCGAGGCTCGCGGTCGGGTCCTGGAAGCCCTGGACGACGCCGAGACGTCGGGCGAGCGCGCGTCGTGTACCCATTACTCTTCAGTCGTCGTCGAGCGTGATGGGTGCGTCGAGTTCGAACGCGAGTCCTTCGCGGTGTGCGCGTTCGGCGCACGCGGCGAGAGCGGGCCGGACCTTCTCGGGGTCGGGGACGCTGTCGCAGGTGACGGTGACGCCGGTCGCGCCGAGGAAGGAGGCGGCGCGGACGTGACTGCGGATGCGGTCGGCCTCCTCCTGGGTGGCGAGCGAGCAGTCGGAGTCGAAGCGGGCGCGGACGACGAGCGTCGACGGCGAGTAGTCCTCGGCGGCGAGTTCGCGCTTGAGGTCCCGGAGGTAGCCGGGGGCGGTCGATTCGAGCGTCCCGGCGTCGATGCTAATCGGGGTGACGTCTTCGGTGCGACAGCGTTCGATGGTTCGTTCGACGTTCGGCGAGGGAGCGGCACTCATACGATTGCATACATGGTAGGAATACAAAAGCCTTTGCTTATGTTTAGTAGTAATATATCGGTCGGGTCAATTACGCATTCCCTCCCCCTGAGAGAATGGAACACACTTATTATTGCGGCATAGATACAGCGTGTATGAAAGAATGTCCACGCTGTGGCTCCACGCTGAGCCACTACGCCCTGGCTGAGGGGGAAGCGTACGGCTGCGACTCATGTGGGTGGGTCGGCGTCGACGTGGAACACAGGAGCAAACCCGTCAAACTGGAGACGTGGCACGACGCCATCTCCCGCTTCGAATCGAAGTTCGTCGACGACGGCAACGAAGAAGCCGTCCGCAAACTCAAACGCGTCCGCGACACCATCGACGTCCCAGACGACGATGACGTCGGAGACGACCCGGAACCGACGATCGAGCGCGTCCCCGACGACGTCTCCGTCCCCACCGAGGACGAGACCGACGACGTAGCGGACGCCGAAGGTGACGAACTCGAAGACGCCGAAGCTGAGGCCGTCGACGAACCCGAGACCGAAGACGTCGACGAACCCGAGACCGAAGACGACGGAGCCGAGACCGAAGACGACGGAGCCGAGACCGAAGACGACGACGAACCCGAGACCGAAGACGACGACGGAGCCGAGACCGAAGACGACGAAGCTATAGAGGCTGACGCCGAGGACACCGACGAATCGACTGACACAGAGGCGGACGTTGACGCCGAGGCGGACGGGGAAGCGGAACCGGCTGACGCCGGGGCAGATGCAGATGCCGAGGACGCAAACGCCGACGACGCGGACGACGACGCGGACGACGACGCAGACGTCGAGGAGTCGATCGAAGAAGACGCCAAGCCAGAAGCGGCCTGACTCCCCACGCACCGCATTCACCTCCGGTGCTTCGTAGCGACCGACGACCACGACGACCAGTGGAGCGTAGCACGACTCCCCGGGCGCACGTTGCGCTATCGAGCGAACGAACGAGAGAAGTGGTGTCGTCGCGTCGTCAACACCCCATCACCCGACAGCCCCGTCGTACACGACGAACGATCGAGTCGGACCGGCGAGTTCGTTACTCGTCGGCGGCTGCCGCTTCCGCTTCCTGCGCGTCTTCCTCGTCGACGTCCTCGTCGGAGCGAGCGGCGACGAGCCCACCGCGTGCGACCGAATACAGCGGCTCGCTCGCGTGATGCACGCCACTGATCGAGAACGGGATGTTCGCGTCCTCGAGGTGGTCCCGGAACAGGGCCTCGAACCCGTTCGGACTCGAGGTCCCACCCGTGACGACGACCGGCACGTCCAGGCCTTCCTCGATGTCCTCCTCGTCGACCTCGCCCACGACCTTCTGGATGACGTAATCCAGGAGGTTCTCGTAGTAGATACTGAGTGCGCCCTCGACGCCACCGACGTCCGTGGTGAAGTCGAGTTCGAAGTCGCTCTCCTTGACGCTCGTGACCTTGTCGACGGGCGTCCCCGTCGCCTGCGCCGCCTGCTCGTCGACCCAGTCGCCACCGCGAGCGACGGAGAACTTCATGACCGGCACCGCGTAGTACGCCAGACAGACGTTCGTCATGCCCGCACCGAAGCTGATGCCCAGCCCCGTGAAGTTGTTGTCAGCGAGCTCGCTGTAGATGACTGCCATCCCCTCGTTGATGGGTTCGGCGTCGTACCCCATGTTGTCGAGGAAGCTCTCGATCGTCTTCTGGTGGTAGAGCGTCGAGAGGTCCGAGTCGATCGGGTCCGCGGGGACCGAGAAGTACAGCTTCTCGTCGGGATAACTCGGCTCGCCGACGACCTGCTCGATGATGAGCTTCATCATCGGGATCGCGGACTTCTCCGAGCTGGAGAGGATCCCGTGCTTCATCGGGCGCCGCGTGTTCTTGTTGAAGATATTTGCGAAGTTCAGGGCGTCGTCCCCGACGACGTATACCTTGTCGTCCTTTCGGATGTGAAGAACCTCCGAGCGACTGAGCATCTGCTCGGCCATGTCCGAGTACTCGATCTCCACGAAGGAGTTCCGTTGCTGAACGAATACCGTGTCGTTACCATCCTGTTGTGCGGACAGGATGTTCATCGTGCCGACGTCTAGGCCTTTAGCCATATTTGCCCATGTACCCCATCGGATAATAAAACTATGTGAAATTCTTTCATCAAGAACGCGGTTGTATTAAGAGGGTGCTACCGGAACGACCACACGGCGTTAGGTTAGTCCTAACGCGCGCTTCAGACGACTGAGTAGCCCGCCACTCGACCCGCCGACGCCAGCCGTCGCCCCGCCGGCCGCGGCGTCCTTCTCGGCTTGCTCGCGCTTCCGTCGCTCGCGGAGCTCTCGGAGCTTCGTGGTCTGGTCCTCGACCGTCGACTCCGAACGAGCCGTCTTCTTCTCCCCTCCCTTCATCGCCTTCAACGAATTCAGCTGGGAGTCGACGCCCTTCGACCGCGTCGTCTTCGCCGTCCCACCGGAGAGCTTCGTCGTCTCCAGGTCCGGGTTCTCGCTGAAGTTCAGGTTCCGGTTCTGGGACTTCGCGACCCCGCCCCAGGACAGCTCGACGTCCGCCATCGCGGACTCGATGTCGGCCGCGACGTCCTCGTCACTGATCTCCTCCTCGTCCTCGCTATCGTCCTCGACGCGGTCGATGTCGGCCGGCCCCGGCTTCTGGTAGCGTTCGAGCTGGTCCGCGACGAGCGCCGCACCCGTCGACCCGACGACGAGCAGGAGCCCGACCGCGTACAGTCCGACGACGCCGAGGGTCGTCCCGATCCCGAAGTTGTTCCACGAACTCGGGTACGCCGTCGAGAACCAGGCGACAGCGAGCACGTTCACGCCGAGTCCAGTGACGGCGGCGTACACCGCACGCTCCTCGACCGGTAACAGCACCACCACGCCCGTGATGAGGGAGGGGAGTGCGAGCAGTCCGACGGCGTACGCGACCTCCGACCAGAGCCAGTACGGGTTGGTGCCGTACCCCAGTATCCCGAAGCTGACTCCGAACAGGAGTAACGACAGGATACCCATCCCGACGCCCGTGAAGAACAGGCCGAAGCCGAGGTAGACGTCGGAGTCCTCGTCGGGTTCGCCGATGTACGTCTCGTAGATGTCGTAGAGGACGTTGTCGGGGTGTTCTCCCGCGGATTCGTCCTCGCGGCGTTCCTCGCTAGGCATTGCCTATGCGTACTCCCCCCACTCCCATGATTGTTTGGTAATCAGTTTAGAACTTGAAAAAAGACTGCGTCAGACGTCTCGCCGTCTACGAGTATTCAATCCTTACGTTTGACGACGTCGCCGAGCGTGGTGGTCGTCGAGGAGTCGCTGCTCCACTCCTTGTCCTCCGCAGAAGACCCGCCGGCGTCGAGGTCGATGTCGAGGTTCCGTTCAAGCTTCGTCTGCACGTCGTCGCTGGGGAGCGTGTCCGCGCGCTCGATCTTCCGGATGAGGCTCGCCTTCTCGTTGAGTTCGCTCGCGAGCTCCGCCTGACTCAACCCCTTCTTCTCGCGCGCCTGCCGGACGATCTCGTCGTAGTCCTGGGCGAGTTCGCCCATGTCGTCGAACATGTCCTGACGACGGCGACTGCCACCGGACGACGACGAGCCACTGGACCGACCGCTACCGGACGACGAGGAGTTCCCCGAGGTCGCCGACGACCCCGTGGAGTATTTCGTGGACGTGCTCGAGGTGTCCTGCGTCTTCACTTCAGTCCCGAAGTCGGCGCACTCCGAACACACGTCGAGTTCGGCACCTTCGACCTTCACCGTCTTCGGATCCGACGTTTCGGCACCGCACATCTCGCACTGAACCATATGATAGCCTTTCTCGCCGCCGCGTATAAAACATGTGCCGTTGACGTCTAGTCGAGGCGCGTCCACGCGCCCCAGAATCGCTGGAGTGCGGTGACGTGTCCGACGACGGCGAAGACGACGAGGAGCCAGCCGACGAGCGTGAGATCCACGACCGGAACCGGGAGTGGATCGGGGTAGACCGCCATGAGGAGCCCGACAGCGCCGGCGAGCGCCAGTCGGTCCGCGCGTCCGAGGACGCCGGCGTATACGCGGTCGAGACCGACGGCCTGGGCTTGCGTCCCGAGGTACGACGTGAGGAGGACGCCGGTGACGGCGGCGAGCCCGAGGTCGTACCGGCCGATGCCGGCGGCGAGCCCGACGATGATCGCGACGTCCGCGTACCGGTCGAGGACGTGATCGAGCAGGTCGCCGCCCTCGCTCGCGACGTCTTGAGCGCGTGCGAGTTCGCCGTCGACGATGTCGAGCCAGCCGTTGAACGCGACGCAGACCGCGCCGACCGCGTACAGGACCGGCGTCGCCGCGACGGCGGGGCCGGCGTACCAGTACAGGCCGCCGGCGGCGAGTGCGAGTGCGAACGCGACGACGCTCACGGCGTCGGGACTCATCCCGAGCGCTTGCGCGGTTCGCACCCACGGCTGGAGGAGTCGCGAGATCTTGGGTCTGAGCTGGTCGAGGGTCATGCGTGCGAGACCGTCGTGATCGTGGTCATATTCATGGGTGCTCGATCGTGGTCGTGTTCAGAGGTACTCGATGTAGTCGACGGTGCCGGCGCTGGGTTCGCGCTCGCCGACCACGACGGCGGCGATGGCGTCGGCGACCGCGTCCGGTGGGTCGTTCGTGGTCTCGATCTCGTACACGGTCTCGGTACCGTGTGCGTCGACGCTCTCGCCGAGGACGACGTCGAGCGCTTCGCTCTCTGCGTTCTCGGTCGCTTTCGCGTCGTTCTCGCCGCGGTCGCGGAGCCGCCCCTCCAGTTCCTCGGGGTGACATCGTAGGACGACGACGCGGTCGACCGTGAGGTGATGTGCGAGGTGCGAGTCGAGTACGACGATGTCGGCGTCGGTCGCGTCGACGCGGTCGTCCACCCAGGCGGCGAGGGCGTCGAGGTCGACGACCACGCTGTCGCGCTCCTCGTCGACGTCGTCGTACAGTTCCTCGCGCTCCACGACGTCGTTGAGGTGGACGACCTCGACGGTTCCCGCGGCGAGACCGTCGGCCTCGAACTCGCCAGCGTCGACGCGGTCTGCGAGCCGTTCGGTGGCGGTCGACTTCCCCGTGCCCGGGGTGCCCGTGACAGCTACCTGAAGCGGCTCCGGTCCGTCTTGGGCGTCGTCGCGGTCGGTGTCGGTCACGACCCGACGACCTCGTTGATGGCGTCGACTGCACGTTCCGTCTCCGATTCCGTCCCGCAGGTCACGCGGATGCATCCGGGGAGTCCGAAGCTCGTGCAGTCCCGGACGATGATGCCGCGCTCCTGGAGTTCGCTCGCCACGTCGCTGGCGGCGTCGGGACCGCGTGCTGGCGCGACGTCGACGAGCACGAAGTTCCCCTCGCTCTCCCAGACGGGGACGTCGAGTGCTTCGCGCATGTACTCGCGCGCCCATCGGGCGGTTTCGACGCTCTTCTCGACGTGCTCGGTGGCGTCGAGTGCGGCGAGTCCCGCTCTGCACGCGAGTTCGCTCGCCGCGAAGGGAGTGTTGACGCGAGCGTACGCGTCCGCCCAGTCCCGTGGGACGACGGCGTATCCGATTCGGACGCCAGCGAGGCCGAACGCCTTCGAGAACGTGCGGAGGACGGCGACGTCGTCGCGTTCGACGAACGTTTGGTCCTCGGCGCCATCGCCGTCCAGGAGCGAGACGCTACTGTCGATGCTGGCGTACTCGGCGTACGCTTCGTCGACGACGACGAGCGTCTCCTCGTCAGTCCGGTCGGCGATCTCGACGACGTCGGCGAGCGTGAACACGCCACCTGTCGGGTTGTGCGGGCTCGTGAGGTAGACGACGCGTTCGCCGTCGTACTGGTCGCAGACGACGTCCGCGGTCTGGGCGAAGTCGGGGCGAGCGAGTTCGTACGTCTCGACGTCGCCGTGGTGGTATCGGGCGCTCATGCCGTAGTAGGCGAATCCGGGGTCGGGGACGAGGACGTCGTCGGTCGGTTCGATGGCGGCGCGCGCGAGGTAGTCGAGGGCGCCGTCGCCGCCGTTCGCGAGCCAGATCTGGGCCGAGTCGACGCCGTGGCGGGCGGCGAGGGCGTCGGTGAGGTCGGTGTGTGCGGCTTTCGGGTACGACGACGCGTCCCGGGCTGCGGTCTGGATGGCGTCGACCGCATCGTCCGGTGGTCCGAATGGGTTCTCGTTGGACGCGAGCTTGAGTAGGTCGCCGGGGTCCTTGCCGAGGTCCCGTGCGACCTCTTCGATGCCGCGTCCGGCCTCGTAGGGGACGTGAGTGGAGAGGTCCCGTGGTTGCATGGTCCAATTCCTGTTCCGGCGGCCCTTGAGCGTTGCCAAACGCTGGGTCCGCTCCGCTTCGCTTCGGCGGGCATTCGTGCGGATAGCGGTTCGATGGGTGTCACGAGTTGCGTTCGACCCCGAACAGATAAATGCTATATTGCTATAGGAAATCGGGCGGGCGTGGCCCGGTCGGCGGCGGTCGCGTCCGGTCCTCGCCGGGTCCAGATACCACTCCGGAGATTGTAACTCGTCTTCTAGTAGTTTATTCCTCCTAAAGGACCTTGATGCCAAGACGTAAAGAGATAATTACGGAACGAGAATCTATACAGAAAATGGCGTCTGGTACGCTTCGAGCGCGAACACGCGCGACTGGCGGACAGCGGAGAATGGAAGGGCCACAGCGAAGGCGAAGACGGTCACAGCGAAGACGGTCACAGCGAAGACGGTCACAGCGAAGGCGAAGACGGTCACAGCGAAGAAGGGCCCGGGTACAGCGAAGCCGGAGACCGTCTCGAAGCGAATCGAGAGACCCATTCGATGGAGGAGCGACGTGACGGATCCGGAGCTATCGCGCCGGCACGTCCTCAGCGCACTCGGGGGTGGCGCCATTGCACCAGTGGCGACGGCCGGGATCTCCAGCGCCAACCGCGCCGACGGAGCCGACCACGGTGACGGTGGCGGCCGCGCGAACCGGTCTGCGCGAACCGATCGCGCTGACCGTACTCACCGCGCGCCGCGCGCCGATCCAGGGGAGCCGGTGGCGTTCCAGTACTTCCACGAGGACTGGCGGACGATCACCGACGACCTCTCCAGGGTCGCCGAGCGTGGCTACGACGCGATCTGGATCCAGCAACCTGCGCGTGCCAGTCTCGACTGGAGCGACCAGGACGGTCGAAATGACCCGCCGCTTGGATACCAGCCCGTCGACCTCCGGACGTTCGACGGCGCCCTCGGCACGGAATCCGAACTCCGGGAACTCATCGACACCGCCCACGAGCACGGACTCGCGGTGTACGTCGACACCGTGATGAACCACATGGCCGCCGGCCGAGACCCGAAGTACGAGTTCCCACAGTTCGGGTACGAGGACTTCCATCACCCCGACGACCCGGACGAGGAGACGAAGGAACTCCTCGGGCTTCCGGACCTCGAGCAGGAGTCGGCGTACGTCCGCGGGGAACTCCGTGCGTACGTGGAGAAGATCGCGGCGTTGGGTGCGGACGGCTACCGGTTCGACGCGGTCAAGCACATACCGGCGTCGTTCTTCGCCGAGTACGCGAACCAGTGGGCGGACGACCTCGGGATGTTTCGGGTCGGCGAGATCCTGAACGGCTCGACGAGCTACGTCCAGGAGTACGTCGACCAGGGTCCGGGGATGCACGCGTTCGACTATCCGCTCCACTTCGTCGTCGACGAGGTCTTCGACGGCGGGGACATGACGCGGCTCGAGGACGCTGGGTTGTTCTCGCAGGATCCTGGGCACGCGATGCCGTTCGTCGAGAATCACGACGTCGACGGCCCCAGCCAGTACAAGCTCGCGCACGCGCTCGTTCTCACGATCGAGGGGTATCCGGTCGTCTACAACCGCTATCCGGATTGGGTGCTGGAGGAAGACGACGTGACGGAGATGGTGTGGGTGAAGTCGAACCTCGCGGGCGGGCCGATGCGGTGGCGGCACGCGGACGCGGACGTGGTCGTGTACGAGCGCGAGACGAACCTCCTCGTCGCGTTGAACAACGCGACGGCGTCCCGGACGGTCGAGGTCGCGACGTCGTGGCAGAACCAGACGCTCGCGGATTACGCGGGGAACGTGAGCGACGTGACGACGGATGGCGACGGTCGGGTCACGCTCACCGTTCCCGCTGAGGGGTGGACGTTCTACGCCCCGCCGGGCCAGGACGGTTCGGACGCGTCGCCGCCTTCGGCGTCGTTCTCGCACGCTCCGTCGTCGCCGACCGCCGGCGAGACGGTGTCGTTCGACGCCTCGGCGTCGTCGGACCCGGACGGCGATATCGCGTCGTACGCGTGGGACATGAACGGCGACGGGACGACCGACGCGGCTGGCGTGCAGGCGTCGTTCACGTTCGAGAGCGCTGGCTCGTACGCGGTGACGTTGACGGTGTCGGACGCGGATGATTCCACGGCGGCGGACGTAGCGACGCGCACGGTCGACGTCGCGCCGGAACCGGGGGTGGTCGAGCGGTACGACGCGGACGGCGACGGCTGTATCGACGTCGCGGAACTGAACGCGGGCCTCGACGATTACGACGACGACGAGCTGGCGCGCGACGAACTGGACGAGCTACTGGACGCGTACTTCGAGTGCCTATGACGGGGGACGGCTTGGGGTCCCCGACAGGGGGTCGCTTGCGGTCGCTGACACCGTCGCTGTTCTGGACGGGCGTCCTGGTGGGGTGCGTGCTCGCGCTCGCTGTGGTGGCGACGTCGGCGTTCGCGCTGTCGCCGGGGGTGTCGGCGGCGGACGAGTCGACGGCGCCGGGCGAGTCGGTGACGGTCAAGCTCTCGGTGCAGGACGCGCAGACGCTCGAACTCTCGGGACTCCCCACGAGTTGGACGGTCGAGTCGCGCCAGGACGCTGGTGCGTTCGCGAGCGGCGGCGACTCGTACGCGGGCTGGGTGTGGAACGAGGACCGGGCGTCGGAGACGGTGTCGGTGACGTTCCGCGTGCCCGCGGACGCTGACGATGGCGCGTACGATCTGGCCGTGACCGCCGAGAAGAGCGACGGGTCGACGGCCGAGACGTCGACGACGGTGACGGTCGACGGAACGGCACCGACGGCAGATGCCGGGAGCGACCGCACGACGGGCGTGGACGACGCGCTGTCCTTCGACGGCACCGCGTCCGGCGACGACGTCGGCGTGGCGAGCTACGAGTGGCAGTTCGGCGACGGGACGACCGCCACGGGCCCGACGCCCCAGCACGCCTTCGCCGACCAGGGCACGTACACGGTGACGCTCACGGTCGTGGACGCGGCCGGGAACCAGGATACGGATACGGTGACGGTCACCGTCGACTCCGAGCAGACGACGACCACGACGGCGACGACGGCGACGACGACCACGACGGCGACGACGACCACGACTGAGCGATCGTCGGGTGGAGACGATGGGGATGACGACGGTGGCGGTGGTGGGGACGGCGGTGGTGTCGACGACGGCGATGACGGCAGTGGCGGTTCGTCGACGACGGCGACGACGACGACGTCCGCGATGACGCCGACGTCCGCGACGGAGACGGTTGAGACGACGCCGTCGACCACGGCGACGACCACGCGGTCGTCGACGGTGACGGCTACCTCGACGGCGTCTGCAACGACGCGAACACCGGCTGGAACGCCCTCGAGTTCTCGGTCGTCGACGGCTGGAGGGTCGACGGCTGGGTCGTCGTCCACTGCTAGGGCGGACACGGCGTCGACGGGGACGACGTCCTCGGCTCCCGCATCGGGGACGTCAGCGACCAGCGATGGCGGCAAGCAGGACAGTGCCGGATCGAACGGGTTCACCGCGCTGGCGGGACTGGTCGCGGTGACCGCGGCCGCGTTGCTCGTCCGACGCAGGAACACGTAGGGTTGTCCGCGGAGAACGCCCCGCAGAACGCGCGACTCATCGGCCTCATCGCCGCCCTGGGCGCGTACGAGCTCGCGGAGGTCGCCGCCGAAACCGGCGTCGCGGGCGTGAACGACCCGGACAACGAACCGGCGTTCGAGGACATCGACATCGAAGCGATATCGAGTTGGATGTCGGTGTCGTGGTCGATGGACACCGTCGTCGAGCGACCGAGCATCGTCCAGTGGATGACGGGACTGGACCGCGAGGGCGACGTGCAGGAGGTGGAGGTGTCGTCGTCGATCGCCGAGGACGACCACCTGACGTTCATCAACCGACGGGACGCGGTCCGGGACGCCCTCCAGTATGCGAGACCGGCTCGCGTGCTACTGGCCGGTTTCGGCGTCTGTTCGAGCGCGTACCCGGTCGAGGATCGACTGCCGAGCGGTGACGGTGACGGTGACGTCGTCGCCGTACTCGACGGTGTCGACGCTCGCGTGGTCGTAGAGCCACGAGAGCGTGCGCTGGCCCTCGCCGTCGTTCGGGAGGACGAGCGTCTCCGTGGTCGTCGGGAGTGCCTCGCGAACGACGGCCTGGAGGTGGTCGATTCCGAGTCCGTCGAGTGCGCTCACGGCGACTGTTTCGTCGACGACGACGTCACTTTCCGCTCCGCGCGCGGCTTCGAGGAGCGCGTCTCGTCGGACGTCGACGTCCGCGACCGCGTCGCGCTTGTTCAGGACGGCGACGATGGTGCCGTCGGGGTCCTCGAGTGCGTCGAGCGACGTCGCGACCTTCTCGCGGAGGCGCTCGGGGTCGTCAGTCGCGTCGACGACGAGGAGCGTGACGTCCGCGGCCACGGCTTCGTCGAGCGTCGCACTGAACGATTCGACGAGGTCGTGGGGGAGCGCGTCGATGAGTCCGACCGTGTCGGTGTAGGCGACGTCGAGCCCGTCGAGGTGGCCGCGGCGCGTGATCGTCTCGAGCGTGACGAACAGGCGGTCCTCGACGGGCGCGGAGTCGGTGAGGTCCGCGTGCGCGTTCTCGCCGTCGCCGACCGCCATGTCCTCGGCGAGACGGTGCAGGAGCGTCGTCTTCCCCGCGTTCGTGTACCCCGCGATCGCGACGACGCCGAGACCGTCTTTGCGTCGGGATTCGCGGCGTTCGTCCGCGCGCGCCTCGAGGTCGTCGAGTTTCGCCTGGATGCGGTCGATGCGGTCCTCGACGTCGAGGATGGGATTCCCTTTCTCCACGGCGACGGAGAGCGCGGAGACCTTCGTGATCCGTCTGAGTCGCGGTAGCAGGTAGGAGAGCTTCGCGGCCTCTACCTGGAGGGCCGCGCGTTCGTCGCCGGTGCCGTCCGCGAACACGTCGAGGACGAGCCGGTACCGGTCGAGTGGTTCGACGCCCGCGGGAAGGAGGTCGACGAGGTCGGCGTACTGGCCGGGGTCGAGGCCGCCGTCGAAGACGACCGCGTCCGAATCGGTCGCTTCCGCGCGTGCGGCGATCTCCTCAGCTTTGCCGCGTCCGACCCACGTCCCGGGGTCCTCGCGGCGTCGCTGGGTGATTGATTCGATCACCGTGAAGCCGGCGGCTTCGGCGAGGCGTTCGATCTCGCTGGTATCTGGGCGTTCGTCTGGGGCACGAGCGACGACTATCGCGGCGCCACCGTCGAGTCGTGAGTGAGCTATATTCATGCGTCGTACGTGACCGGCCGGTCGGCCCGGGCGGGGCGGGCCGACTGGCGTCGGTCGAAGTACAGTCCTCCGGCGATACCGGCTTCGTGCCGCCGGGGGCCGGTCCGCGAGCGGTCCCCCGTCAGCGGGAGCGAGAAAGGAGCGTCATTCGGTCGTAGAGAGGGGAGAGACCCACTTAGTCGTTCGCCGAGTCTGTGAGGAACTCACAGGGACGCCCCGGCCGGACATGTCGGCTCGGGCGAGAGTAGCTTGCCCGCCGGTTGCGTTCAAGTGGACGATGGTGGAAAGCGAATGGAGTTGACGGTGGCGGACTTCGCTTCCTCGGCGTCTCGCTCGTCCTCGTCTCCGCCTGGGAGGAACTCCTCTTCAGGGGCGTCTTCGTCGGCGTCGCCACCGCCACCTTCGGCGTCTCCCCGTGGCTCACCGGCGCACTCGCCGTGCTCGTGTTCGGCGCCATCCACCAGTACGCGCCCGGGAACGTCATCGTCGCCACCCTCATGGGCGTCGTCCTCACGGTCGCGTTCGTCCTCGATGCGAATCTCCTGCTCCTCGTCGTCGCACACACCGTCGCAAACGCCATCGAGTTCACCATCTACAGGGGGAACAATGCGAGTGCCTCGGGGCTTGACCCCGAGGCGGTTCACGAGAGCCCACTCGCGGATTCGCTCCCAACCGACCGACCCGGATTCGCGGGATGAGCCGTCAAGGCATGGACCTTAGAGCCGTTCCCCGACGTGCTCGGCACATTTCAGCGCGAGCGCCGCTATCGTCAACGTCGGGTTCAGTGCACCGCCGGTGACGAACGTCGAGGACGACGCGATGAAACAGTTGTCGAGGTCGTGCGTCCGTAGCTGGGGGTTCACGACGCCGTTGCTGGGGTCGTCACTCATGCGCGTGGTGCCCATGTGGTGGAAGGCAGGGCCGGTGTTGTCGGGGCCGACGGTCCAGTCGACGTCGACGCCGAGTTCCTCTAGGATCTCTCCTTGCTTCTCGTTGGCGGCCTCGATCGTGTTCTGGACGCGTTCGCCCAACGACCAGTGAATCTCGGGGATGGGGTTGCCGTGGTCGTCAGTCGTCGAGGAGTCGAGCGTGACCATGTTCGCTTTGCGCGGTGGCTGTGCGGCGAGTCCGCCCATCGCGATGCTGTTCCCGTAGCCATCGCGGAGTTCGGTGAGGAGGTCGTCGCCGAAGTTCTCCGAGTTGAGCGCGAGTTCGACCGGGCTGGGGCCAGCGTAGTTCAGGAACTCGAGTTTGAAGGGGCCGCGGTCGTCGGTGACGTCGTCGTAGAACTGGTGGCTCTCGCTGGTGAGGAACCCGACGTGGTTCTGCCGGGTTGGTTCGTCGAGCGTCCCGCCCATGCCGGCGAAGAGGTGATCGTGGAAGTACTTCCCGACGAGGCCCGAGGAGTTCGCGAGACCGTTCGGGTACCGTTCGCTCGCGGAGAGCAGGAGGAGTCGCGGGATCTCGACGCCGCCGGCGGCCAGCACGAACTGGCGCGCCTCCTGACGGTGCTCCTCGCCGTCGGGCGTCGCGTACACCGCGGCCTCGACGGTGTCGCCGTCCCGGTCGTGTTCGAGGCGCTGGACGGGTGCCTGGTCGACGACGCGCGCACCTTCGCTCTCGGCGCGCTCGACGTGAACGGTGGCGTCGTACTTCGCGCCGCTCGGACAGACGGGTTTGCACGTCCCGAACCCCAGGCACGCCGCGCGACCGTCGTGAGGTTCGGAGTTGCGCGCGTTCGGCACGGTGTGCATCGCGACGTCGAGCGCGTCGCAGGCCTCGGCGAAGAGCGAGTCCGAGTACGATGGCGGGAACCCCGGCATCGGGTAGGGTTCCGCCCGCGGGGGCGCGAAGGGATTGTCGCCGGCGGTGCCGGCGACGCCGAGTTCGTCCTCGGCGGCGGCGTAGTACGGCCGGAGGTCGTCGTACGCGATCGGCCAGTCGACGTCGACGCCGTACCGCGTCTGCATCTCGAAGTCGCCCTCGTGCAGGCGGAACACCATCCCCTGCCAGTGGAGGGTCGTCCCGCCGACGCCCTTGACGCGCGCGGCGTTCAGCGGGTAGAACTGGTCGTCGGCGCTCGCGAACGCGTCCCGTTCGCCGCCCATGTCCCACACCTCGTTGGGGTGATAGCTCGGGCGGATGGCGCGTTCCATGCGGTCGTCGCGGTCGCTCGCGTCGAAGCGCGGACCGGCTTCGAGGACGACGACGTCGTACCCCGCGCTCGCGAGGTGGTCCGCGACGAGGCCACCGGCGGGGCCGGCGCCGACGATGCAGACGTCGGCGCGCTCGCTAGCGGACCGGTCCCGGCCGTCGCCGACGCCGCCGTCACTGGCGTCGGACCCGTCGCTTCTCGCCGTCGTCATGAGTCGGACACCTCGTTGGACGGCCCGTCGAGCCCGTTCGTCGAACCGGGACCGCGCTGGTAGCTGTCGGTGCCACCGGGGAACCCCTGGGGGTTCTCGATTCCGACGAGTGCCCCACCGGTGTCCGTCGTGTACAGTGCGTAGAGGAGTTCGTTCACGAGGTAGAAGCGGACGCGTTCGGCGTCGGTCCCGGTCGGGTCGGGGTCGGCGACGTCGACGCCCATCGAGTGCAGTCGTTCCTCGCACTCGGCGGGGTCGAGATCGCGGAAGTCGGCGTCCACCCAGTAGTTCGCGTGCTCGTCGAGGGCGGCGACGGCGCCGGCCATCCCCTCGCGGTATTCGTCGTCGGCTTCGCTCCGCGTGAGCGCGTACGTGCGGACGAACGACTCGACGTTCTCCAGGTCGCTCGGGTAGATGGCGCTGGCGACGGCGAGGGTGGTCTCGAGCGCGTGCTCGTCCCACTCGTAGCTGCGGTCATCCATCCAGCGGTCCGCGACGACGCCGCCACCGACGGCGACGCCGGCGGCCGCGAGCGCCTTCGCTGCGTCGCGCCGCGTCAGTTCCATACGAACGATATTAGGCCGACCTAAAACTTGAGTCTTGTTACTCGCGGCGAGGAAGCGAATACCTCTCGGGAACGCTCAGGCGTCCGGGATGGAGACGGTGTGCTCGAGCGCGCCGACGCCCTCGACCTCCACATGCACCTCGTCGCCGTCGCTCAATCGCCCGACGCCCGCAGGCGTGCCCGTGGCGACCACGTCACCGGGTTCGAGCGTCATGTACGTCGTGATCTCCGCGAGCAGTTCCGCGACGGAGAACACCATCTGGTCCATCGAGCCGTCCTGCTTGCGCTCCCCGTTCAGGTACGACCGGACGTACGCGCCATCCGGGACGTCCCGATGATCCGCGATCACCGGACCGATCGGTGCGGCGCCGTCGAACGCCTTCCCACGCACCCAGTTCTTTTCCTCGCGCTGGTCGTCGCGATTCGAGATGTCGTTCACGCACGTCACGCCCGCGACCGCGTCCATCGCCGTCGATTCCTCGAGATGCTTGGCCTGCTCGCCGATGACGACGCCGAGTTCGGCCTCGAAGTCCAGGCGGTCCTTCCCCGCGGGGAGCGTGACGTCGCTCCCGTGGCTCGCGACCGCGTTCGGCGGTTTGAGGAAGAGGAGTGGTCGGTCGGGGACGTCGCTGTCCATCTCGTCGGCGTGCTCGACGTAGTTCCGGCCGACGCACACGACCTTCGACGGCTCGCAGGGCGCGAGCACGTCCACGGCGTCGCGGTCGTACGTGCGGTCGGCGAACGAGACGGTGCCGTCGTCGTGCCAGGCGCCCTGGCGGACGGCGCCGGCGGGGTCGCGGAAGCGAACGCGCTTCATACCGGCTCGTCGCCCCTCGTCGAGTAAGTCGTTCCGGAACCGGAGGTCCGGACGACGACCTGAACGAAAGCCGCCCAGCGACCCGTCGGATGCGAACGGTTCTCGGGGACGACGCCGGGGTCCTGGCGCCGACAGAACGAAACCCTTTAATTTCAACCACCGGAATAGACAGGTACGCGCTCCGTTGGTGTAGTCCGGCCAATCATTTCGGCCTTTCGAGCCGATGACCTGGGTTCAAATCCCAGACGGAGCACTTCTCCCGACGCAAACCCCGAGCGACAGCGAGAGGTTTGCGCGGGACGGAGTCCGCACGAACGGATTCGAACCCTACCAGTCGCGTGCAGCGAACGACCGTGAGCGAGCACGTCTGCTTTCGGTTCAAATCCCAGACGGAGCATTCTACCGCGTTCACAGTCGACGAGCGGAGCGACGACGCGGACGAGTGCGGGTGGAGAATCGTCGGTGAGCGACGGCAGTCCCGGGTTCGGGCTCGTGACCATCGTCGTCGTGGCGGTGCGTGTCGCCGTCGCGCCCGAGTGGCGTCGCGACTGACCCGCACCGAGAGCGTTCGGGCTCCATCTCGCTTCTGTCGACGAGGGTGATTCCGTCGCGGCCGCTGATCTCTCGGCCGATGGGACTCGCCGGGTTCGTGCCGTACTACTTCTTCGCGTACCTCTCCCCGCTCGTGCTGTTCGCGGGGACGCTGCTCGACTGGGGGTACGTCACGGACGACACCGAGAGCGCGGCGACGCCGACGGTCGCGCACGCCGACGACTGAATCGCGCGCACTCGCCGCCAGCATCGAACCGAGTCAGGCCTGCCGCGGGTCGAGTGCGTCCCGGAGGCCGTCGCCGAGGGCACTGAACGCCATCACGGTGAGTGCCAGGAAGAGCGTGGGGACGACGGGCGTCCACCAGACCTGCGGGAACGCCGCCTGCAGGCCGTTGAAGCCGTTCGCGATGGTCTCGCCCCAGGATTCGTTCAGTATCCTGTTCATCCCCATGTACGCGACCGCGGTGTGGAGGAGAACGAGGAGGGGAATCATCCGCGTCATCGCGGTGATGACGGTGCTGGAGACGTTCGGGAGGATGTGCTCGCGGAGCACGTACCAGTCGCTCGCGCCGGCGTTCTTCGCGGCAAGCACGAACTGGTCCTCGCGGCGCTGGAGCGTCTCGCTCCGCACGAGGCGTGCAATACCGCCCCACGAGAACAACCCGAAGACGAGGACGAACACGAACAGCGACCGACCCCAGAAGATGAGGACGAGGTAGACGACGAACGCGGGCACGGTCTGCTGGGCGTCGACGTACGCCATGAGGACGGTGTCGACGCGACCGCGGTAGTACCCGGCGATGGATCCGACGACGGTGGCGAGCGGGACGACGAACAGCGAGATGACGAACGCGAGTTCGGTGACGACGCGCATCCCGGAGACGACGAGCGCGGTGAGGGGCTTCCCGAGCGCGTTCGTCCCGAGCGGGTACTCGAGGGTGCCGTGACAGCGGCCGTTCGCGACCCGGCCGACGCAGTCGGAGACGTAGTAGTTCTGCTCGACGCTGGTGAGGACGGGCGGCTGGCTCTGGACGGCCGTGTCGATGCTCGGTGGGTAGAGCACGGGGCCGACGATACCGGTCGCGAACAGGCCGAGCAGGAAGAACAGCGACGCCGTCGCCAGGCGGTCCTGCTTCAATCGCGTCCAGTAGATGCGCGTGAGTCGCGGCGTGACCGCGAGTGGGACGAGGACGAAGCAGACGGCGGCGAGCACCGACGCGACGAACAGCCACTCGATGCCGGTGACGTCCCAGTACAGCGGGAGGAGGGTCTGCCCGAACGACGAGAACGAGGGCCCGAGGCCCTCGAACGTCGGCTCGCTGGCTGGCACCTCGAAGTAATCGTAGAGGACCCCTGCGGCGAGGATGGCGATACCGACCACGAACGCGGCCGTTCGTTTCCGGACGCCGCGACGCGAGGGGTCGACCTCGCTCCAGTCCACCGTCTCGAACGCCGCCACGTCGTCGGGCGTGGACCCCGTCGACGCGTCCGACGTCGCCGCAGACCCGGATCCCTCGTTCGGGTTGCTCGCGGGCATGTGAGGCTTCACCAACCTTGTCACGGCAGACGACCATAAGTCCCGCTTTGTGTCAAACGGCCGTTTTCGTAATCGAACGGGTTATGTTGTCATCGCACACAAGACCGTCGTATGCTGGCGTCAGGCGGTGAACGGTCGGATTCACGGCGGGACGTCTCTGCGAAGGCACCACTCCAGGGGGTGAAAGGGACGTGAGAGGACTGGGCGCGTGGCGTCCCGTGCCGTGTCCGAGCGTCGCGTCGACTGACGTCGCGTCGACCGACCGGGTGATCTCGTCGTGAACCGTCGGTACCTCTTGCAACGTGCCACGTTCGCGGTCGTCTCCTTCTATAGCGTCATCTCACTGATGTTCTTCGCGCTGGCGCTCGCACCGGACCCGAACGCGGCACTGCTCAGCTATCAGGGCGGGAGTCAAGAAGCCGTGCAGACCTTGCTCGCCGCGAAAGGGTACGACGAACCGTTGCACTCGCGGTACCTCGGCTACCTCTGGGACGTGACGACGCTGGACTGGGGCCGCTCAGTCGGCCGCTTCGGCGAACAAGGACCGCTCATCACGGACATGCTCGTCCAGCACCTCCCCTACACGCTCGTCTACACGATTCCAGCGGTCGTCGTGGGGTTCGCCGGCGGTATCGGCCTCGGCGTGTATGCCGCCGTCAAGAAAGGCGGCTACGTCGACCGCGTCGTCCAGTCCGTCGGCTACTTCGGGTTCGGTATCCCGAACTTCTTCTTCGCGGAACTCGCGCTGTTCGCGCTCGAGGTCGAGTACGGCATCCTCGACTTCACCATCGGCCGGCAGAACCCACGCGTGTACGTAACCGGGGAAACCGTCGACATCTGGACGACGGAGCACCTGATGCAGTTCGGCGTGATCGCCGCCATCCTGTCCGTGACGCTCGTCGCCGCCCAGCTCCGGTACGCGCGCTCGGAGTGCCTCGAGTACGTCTCGGCTGACTTCGTGAAGCTCGCGCGAGCGAAGGGCGCGAGCGAGTACCGCGTGATGACGCACGTCGTCCGGAACGCGGCGCTCCCCCTGCTGTCGATGTTCCTCGCGGACCTCGTCACCGTCCTCGCGGTGCACGTGTTCGTCCTCGAGTTCGTGTTCAACGTCCCCGGGATTGGCCAGATGGGGATCCTCGCGGTGAAGCAACGGAACCTTCCCTTCGTGATGGGGCTCACGATCGTCGTCGCCGGGTTCGGCGTGTTCGCGAACTTCCTCCAGGACGTCGGCCTCGGGTCGGTCGACCCGCGCACGGACGCCTGAGCGGTCGCGCACGCTGGCGACGGCCGGTTCGAGGGTTCGTTCGGGGTGCGGATAGAACGAAATCGTTTTCCTCTCGCTGTGAGTTCGTGCATGCATGAGTGACAAGCCGGCGTCGATGTACCGGGAGATCTCGAAGCCACCGTACACGCGGCGGGAGTACATCACGGGGATCCCTGGGTCGAAGATCGCACAGCACCAGATGGGTGACGCACAGGCCGACGGCGAGGACTACCCCGTCCAGATCAGTCTGCGCGTCGACGAGGAACTCCAGATCCGTCACGGGAGTCTCGAGGCGGCGCGCCTGAGCGCGAACCGCCACCTGATCAAGGAACTCGGCGAGGGCAACTACAAGATGCTCCTCCGGAAGTTCCCCCATCACGTCATCCGAGAGAACAAGCAGGCGACGGGCGCGGGCGCGGACCGCGTCTCCGACGGGATGCGCCAGGCGTTCGGGAAGATCGTCGGCACCGCCGCCCGCATCGAGGACGGCGAACGCCTGTTCACGCTGTACTGCGACGTCGACCAGGCCGACGCCGGCAAGGAAGCGTTCCGCCGCGCGTACAACAAGATCAGTCCGCCCTGCCGCATCGACGTCGAACGCGGCGAAGAACTCCTCATCTCCTGAAGGACCGGTCCCAGCCCGGTCGTCTCCCAATCTCGTGGAGCGAGCAACGCACCTATCGCCAGGACGAGACGAACCTGGCGACCATCGACTCCTCGTCTGCATCGCCGCCCCCGTCGCCGCCGTCAGTGATCGCGACGGTTCGGTCGGGTCGACGAACGCGAAGAGCGTACGTGAGCGATAACGCACCGAGTCCGAGGGACGCGGCGATGGCTTCGTGCTCAAGTCGGTTCTGGAGCGATCGAGCGTCCGGCGGAGACAACCTCGAAGCGGGCGCCGCCACCGTCGGCGTCGACGGCGTCTATCGTCCACTCGTGGGCGTCCACGATGTCTGCGACGATCGAGAGGCCGAGCCCGGTTCCGCTCCCGCCGGAGACCCCCTCATCGAAGAGCGAATCTTGGACGGATTCCGGGACGCCGGGGCCGTCGTCCGCGACGTAGAACCCGTCCGCGAGCGGCCCAACGGAGACCGTGACGTCGGTCCCGGCGTGCTCGATCGCGTTCCGGAAGAGGTTCTCGAAAGCACGGACGAGTCGCGTCCGGTCGCCAGCGACGACGCCGTCGGTCGTCTCTAGGGTCGCATCGGCGGTGTCGACGTTCTCCCACGCCTCGTTCGCGAGCGCAACCAGCGACAACTCGCTTCGTGCGGCGACGTCGCCCGTGTTCTTCGCGAGCGCGAGTACGTCGTCGATTATCGTCCGCATCCGCGCGTGTGATTCCCGTATCTCTTCGATCTCAGGACCCTCGACGCGCTCGTCGAGTAGTTCCGCGTACCCTTCGGCGACGTTCAGCGGATTCCGGAGGTCGTGACTGACGACGCTCGCGAACCGCTCCAGGCGCTCGTTCGTCCGTTCGAGGTCCTCGTTCGCCGTCTCCAGTTCGCGTTGGCGTTCCTTCCGTTCGGTCACGTCCCGCGAGGTTACGACCACGCCCTCGACGTTCGGGTCGTCGAGCAGGTCGCGCGCAACCGCTTCGTGTACGCGCCACTCCCCGGACTCGTTGGGGACGCGGTACTCGAGGCGTTCGTCGAACCCGCTCCCTTCGATGCCCGCCTCGAACGCCGCCCGCATCCCCTCGCTGTCCTCGGGATGGACGGTCTCGAACACGCTTCCGCCGACGACGGCGTCCGGTGGAATCCCGAGGATGCGTTCGATGGACGGACTGACGTACTGGACGTCGCCGTCGGCGTCCAGGACGGTGATGATGTCGGACGACCCCTCGATGAGCGTCTGGAAGCGACGTTCGGTACGTCGGCGGTCCGTGATGTCGCGGAGCACGACGAGCGTTCCACCGACTGCGGGGAGTGGCGAGACGGTGGCCTCGACGAACTGGCGATCGTCGGCACTGCCACGCACGAGGTCGTCGTGGTAGTCCTCACCACGTCGTGCCGCCGCTAACCCGTCCTCGATGGCTGGGACGACGGACGCGAGTCCTTCCCCGACGAGACCCGTGGGAGTGTCGAGGAGTTCGCTAGCGGCCGGATTGCTGTCGATGACGATCCCGTCGTCGCAGACGACGTAGCCGTCCCGCATCCGTTCGACGACCGTCTCGCGGGCGGCCGGCGCGAGTTCGAAGAACCGATACCGCGAGATGGCGATCGCGAACATGAGACCGGACACGCCGAGCACGACCGACGTCAGGTTCACGTGGTCACCGAATCCGCCCAGGACGAACGCGGCATTCGAGACGACTGGCAGCAACGCCCCGCCGACGATGAGGGCCACCTGCCCGCGGTACGTGTCCTCGTCGAGTCGAACGAACTGGAGGAACGTGATGGCGCCGGCGAGCACGAGCACGTACGAGTACGCTGCGTGCACGACGAACAGCGGCCCGAGTTCTCGAGCGAGGACGTAGAAACCCGCGTCGAACGTTCGTTCGACGCTGATGTAGTAGAGGTCGTGATGTTGGGTGGTCGTCACGGCCGCGACGATGACCAGCGGCTCGACGGCGAGCGCCGCCCACACCCGGCGCGTGAGGTACTCGTCGTGGTCGGCGTAGGAGAGTGCGAACGCGAGCCACGCGGTCGGTGCGACGACAGTGGCGACGTTCGTGACGGCGAGCCAGAACACCTTCGGGCCGTACTCGACCTCCGAGAGGCCGATGGCGTACGTCGCAGACCAGACCGCCGCGGAGAGCATGAGGACCGCGAAGTACAGGAGCGACCGTCTGTTCCGCGAAGCCGTCCGGTATCGCTGAAGGGCGTACACGACCAGGGTGCCGGATACGACCGCCGAGACCCACAGCAGTTCCGTATACGGCGTGTTCTGGAACGTCATCCCCCCACCTCCCTCCAGCTAGGTCGTGCGAAAGGAGGCACCCATCCGGTGAACGACACGATGAGAGCAAGCAGGATACGAACTGGCTTAACTACGAGGGCTACCGAGGCAGCGACGGCTCGCGTGCGAGTCGCCGGAACCGCTCGCCGTGGCTCGCCCGTTTCGATACTACTAACTCGCGGCTATCGGTACTTCGGAGTGAGTTCAACTATGAAGCTTCAGGAATATCAAGGGAAGCAGGTCTTCGCTGACGCCGGCATCCCGACACCACCGTCGAAACTCGCGTCGACGGTGGACGAGGCGGTAGACGCGGCCGACGAGATCGGGTACCCGGTCGCAATCAAGGCCCAGGTCCAGGTCGGTGGGCGTGGGAAGGCAGGAGGTATCAAGCTCGTCGACAACGCCGAGGAGGCTCGCGAAGCCGCCGAATCCATCATCGGGATGGACCTCAAGGGCATCCCCGTCGAGCGCGTGCTCGTCGAGGGCGCCGTCGACTTCGTGAACGAACTGTACGTCGGCGTGACGATGGACCGCGGCGAAGGCCAGCCCGTCGTGATGGTGTCGACGAAGGGCGGCGTCGACATCGAACAGGTCGCCGAGGAGGAACCCGACGCGATCGTTCGCGAGCACGTCGACCCCGTGTTCGGGATGCATCCGTACCAGGCACGGAAGGCCGTCTACGACGCTGGCGTCGAGGCCGACGTCGCGCTCGACGTCGCGAAGATCGTCCAGACCGTCTACGAACTCTGGGACGATAGCGACGCGAGCGAAGTCGAGATCAACCCCGTGATGGTCACGAGCGACCGCGAGGTCGTTGCGGCGGACGCGGTGATGAAGATCGACGAGGACGCGATGTTCCGCCAGCCGAGGTTCGCCGAGATGGAGGACGAGGCGAACGCTGGCGGTGACGAACTCGAGAACAAGGCCGACGAGTACGGGTTCGACTACGTGCGCCTGGAGGGTAACGTCGGCATCATCGGGAACGGTGCGGGCCTGGTGATGACGACGCTCGACCTCGTCGACCACTACGGTGGGAAGCCCGCGAACTTCCTCGACATCGGTGGCGGCGCGAAGGCCGAGCGCGTCACGAACGCGCTGGACATGGTGTTCAGCGACGAGAACGTCGACTCCGTCGTGTTCAACATCTTCGGCGGTATCACGCGCGGCGACGAGGTCGCTCGCGGTATCAACGAAGCCCTCGAGCAGTTCGAGACGATCCCGAAGCCGGTCGTCGTCCGGCTCGCTGGGACGAACTGGGAGGAAGGGATGGAGATCCTGAACGAGGACCTCGTCCAGGTCGAGAAGACCCTGGAGGACGCAGTGCAGCGTGCTGTGAAGAACGCAGAGGAGGTGACCGAACAATGAGCGTATTCGTCGACGACGACACGCGAGTTATCGTGCAGGGTATCACGGGCGGCGAGGGGAAGTTCCACGCCGGTCAAATGATCGAGTACGGGACGAACGTCGTCGCTGGTGCTGTCCCCGGCAAGGGCGGACAGGAGGTTCACGGCGTCCCGGTCTACGACACGGTCGAGAAGGCGGCGAAGGCGGAGAACGCGGACGCGAGCGTCATCTTCGTGCCGCCGGCGTTCGCCGCTGACGCGATCTTCGAGGCGCTCGACGCACCGATCGACCTGGCGGTCGCCATCACGGAAGGCGTCCCCGTCCAGGACATGGCGCGCGTGAAGAAGCGCCTGAAGGAGGTCGATACGCGCCTCATCGGGCCGAACTGTCCGGGCATCATCACGCCGGGCGAGGCGAAGCTCGGCATCCTGCCGGGGAACATCTTCGAGTCCGGGAACGTCGGCCTCGTCTCCCGGTCGGGGACGCTCACGTACCAGGTCGTCTCGAACCTGACCGAGCGCGGTATCGGGCAGACGACCGCGATCGGTATCGGTGGGGACCCCATCATCGGGACGAACTTCGTGGACGCGCTCGAGGCGTTCGAGGCGGATCCGGACACGGACGCGGTCGTGATGTGCGGTGAGATCGGTGGCGAGGACGAGGAGGAGGCCGCGCGGTACATCGCGGAACACATGGACACGCCGGTCGCTGGCTTCATCGCTGGCCGGACGGCGCCGCCGGGCAAGCGCATGGGGCACGCGGGCGCCATCGTCTCCGGGAGCGGCACCGGGACGGCGGAGTCGAAGATCGACGCCCTCAACGACGCAGGCGTCCCGGTCGGCGACACGCCCGAGCAGGTCGCTGACCACATCAAGGACTTCCTGTAGTCGACTGACGCGGGACGGCACACTCGCCGTCGTGTCGTTCGCCCAGTGTCGGACTCGATCTCGTTTTCGTCGGATTCGTGTCGTCGTTCGGTCGCGCGACCACTCGAACACACACCACAATTGCAAGTGAAGATTGACGCATCAGACGTCAGCGAGAACTATCAGTGGAGCGAAACAGTCTGAATCACCACCGGGACCGTACGGTACCCTTCTTCAGCCGAACAGCCAGGCCTTCAGGCGAGCGAACAGACCCGGAGACGCGTCGTCGTCGCTCCCGTCGCCGTCGGCGGTTGCGGCGTCGGTGTCTGCCGCATCCGCGTCCCCGCCAGCACCATCGGACTCCTCCGCGCCGAGGTCGCTCCCGGCGAGCGGCCCCGCAGTCGATTCCTCGGCGTCGTCCTCGGGCTCTGAGGCACTGATCTCGACGTCGTCCGGCTCGAGGTCGACCTCGGTGATGTCCGAGGACTCCTCGAGGTCCTCCGCCCCCTCCGTCTTCGGCCGACCGAACCCGCCGTCCTCCGACTCCGCGTCCGCGAGCGCCTGCGCGACCTCGTCAGCCGACAGCGGCTCCTCGTCCCCCTCGACGGCGTCGTCATCGTCGTCTGAGACACCACTACCACCGTCGTCGACTTTCGCTTCCGCTTCGTCCCCGTCGTCGACTTCCGCCTCGGCCTCGCCGTCCGCATCGTCGGCGTCCTCGTCGTCGGTCTCCTCGATGGGGTCGACGTCGCTCGGGCTCGTCGTACGCGTCGCACCGGCCGTACCGGCGTCTTCGTCGTCACCGTCGTCGTCGAAGATGTCGTCGAGCATGTCGTCGACGCTCTCCTCGCTCACGTGCGTCCGCGGCCCACCACCCGGGTCCGCGTCGCCGAGCGATGCGGCCGCCTCGGCGTCGTCGTCGATCGAGCGCTCGGAGACGTGCGTCTCCGGACCGCTCTCGGCGGTGTCGCGGAACGCGTCCCCGGCGGCGCGTGCGAGCTCCTCGGCGCGTTCGTCGTCGACGTCCTCGTCTCCCGGCGCGTCGGGCGAACCATCCCCTGTTCTCTCGTCGGCGTCGTCACTCATACCATACCGTCCCGGAGGCCACACCAAGAAAGTTCCTGGCGAGTCCCGTCGACTCGCCGACCGATCAGCTCAGAACAGTCCCTTCAACCACGCGACGAACCGACTGACCGGGCCCTTCGAACTCCCGCTCGAACTCGACGCCGACTCTGCCGCCGACTCCGTGCCCGCGTCCGGACTCGCCGTCGTCGACCCCGCCGTCGCACCCTCCGTCCCAGAGGACGCACCCGGATATATCGAATCCGACGACTCGCCCGATGCCGCCGCCGGCTCAGACCCGGCCGGCTCTGCAGGTTCCGCCGGTTCGGATGGTTCGGGCGGTTCCGCGTCCACTGGCTCCGCGGGCTCTGCTGGCTCCGCTGTCTCGGCCGGTTCCGCCGGCTCCGCGTCCGCCGTCCCGGCTGGTTCGGCCGGTTCCGCGGGCCCTGCAGATTCCGCGTCCACTGGCTCTGCGGGCTCCGTGTCCGCCGGTTCGACTGGTTCCGCCGCAACCGGTTCCGAATCCACGGCCTCGGCTGGTTCCGCAGGCTCTGCAGATTCGGCCGATTCCGCGTCCACCGGTTCGGCCGGTTCCGCAGGCTCTGCAGGCTCGGCCGATTCCGCGTCCACCGGTTCGGCCGGTTCCGCAGGCTCTGCAGGCTCGGCCGATTCCGCGTCCACCGGTTCGGCCGGTTCCGAATCCACGGCCTCAGCCGGTTCCGCGTCCACCGGTTCGGCCGGTTCCGCAGGCTCTGCAGGCTCGGCCGGTTCCGCATCCGCCGGTTCGGCCGGTTCCGAATCCACGGCCTCGGCCGGTTCCGCATCCGCCGGTTCTGTCGGTTCCGCATCCGCCGGTTCTGCTGGCTCGGCGTCCGCCGGTTCTGCTGGTTCGGCTGGTTCCGTATCCACCGGCTCCGCAGGCTCTGCTGGCTCGGCGTCCGCCGGTTCTGCTGGTTCCACGTCCGCTACCGGCGACGCTTCAGCAGGTTCGGCCGGTTCCGCGTCCGCCGGTTCCGCCGGCTCGGGGTCTGCGGGTTCGAACGGCGAGTCGCTGGTTTCGAGTGGTTCGCCGCCTTCCTCGATCTCGCTCTCCATCGAGGAGAACACGTCGTCGAGGCTATCGTCGACGGGACTGCTCGCCGCCGCGGCGTCTTCGTCGTCCTCGCTGGTGTCGTCCGTGGCGAGGATGTCGTCGATCGTCTCGTCGGTCGTCAGGAGGTTCCCGATGGCTTCCTCCTCCTCTTCCTTCGGGATCTCGTCCGGCATGTCCGCGTCCGGTGCACTCTCGCCGTCGTCGCCCGTGAACGCCGACAGTTGCTCGGTCGAGAGCAAGGGGCCGCCCGCGAACTCGATTCCGTCCCCGAGTTTACCGGCGAGCGAGTCCAGGTTCGACTCCTGGACGAGCACGAACCGCCAGCGGTCGTCGTCGGCGAGCCGCACGAACTCGAGCGGCGCACCGTCGAGCACTGACTCCTCGATAGCGTTCACGATCGCGGGATAGTTCGAATCGCCGAGTTCGTGGGCGGGATACGAGAACGAGACTTCGCGGACGTTCCCGGACGGGTCAGCCACCTCGATCGTCCACGGTTCCGGGTTCGGACCACCAGCTGTCAGCGGGTCGCCGTTCGCGTCCGAGATACCGACCGATCCGCCGATGGTCGAGAGCACTGCGTCGAGTTGCGTCTCGAGTTCGCTCGCGTCGTACTCGTTCGGTGCGTCGATACCACGCGAGGAGTTCGAGAGGACTTTGAGGAGCGCGCCGTGGACGTCGGACGCGGACGGGCTATCAGGGAGTGCCTTCGCTACGACCTTCCGTGGGTCGACGCCATCTGGTACCTTGCCGCCTGCGTGAATCGCTCGAATCTCGTCGTTCGACAGTCCAAAACCGCGACAGATTTCGACGTACGCAGAGAGCGCTGAGTCACCCGTCATTTACGATGTCGGAGTCCTAGCCCGGGAAGGAATTAAACCTGACCCCCGACGTTCTGACGCTACCCGGAGAGGATCGAGCGGATGCGTGACGCCAGTCCGCCGCTGTCGTCGTCGCTGTCGTCGGATTTCGACGTCTCGGTCGTCTTTTCCGTGCTGGTTCCGTCCGTCGGGTCCGTGGAATCGGTATCGTCGGTCGACGCGCCGCGGTTACCCTCGACTGTCCTCCCGCTGTCAGCCTCGGTGGTGGTCTCGAAGTTGCTCGCGTCGACGTGGAACGCCTCGGTGGAATCGTCGAACGATGCCGCGCGCTCCTCGAAGGACGAGTCCACGGCGGTGTCGAGCGCGAAGTCGTCGTCGGCCGCGTCGTCGACCGGATCCTGGGTGGCGTCGTCGGCTTCGGTGCCGGTAGCGTCGGCGATAGCGTCGTCGGTCGACTCGAACAGCGACGCGACGTCGGTCGCGTCGTCCCCGTCGTCCTCCGTCTCCACCCAGAGGAAGCCGTCCGCTTGGCGACGCTCGGTCAGGAGGAGGTCGTCGAGCGCGCCCTCGTCCGCACGGATGGCGTCGTCGATCTGGTCGACGTGCTGGGTTTCCTCGTCGGCGCGCGCCATGATGTCCTCGAGGGATTCGTCGGCGACGTCACCGGCGGCGTCGGGTTCGTCGTCGACGTCCTCGCGGAGCTGGGCGAACACCTCGCCCGCGGTCGCGTCCTCGGCCGCAGCCGTGGTCGTCTCCGTCTCGGGTTCGGTGGTCGTCGTCTCCGCGTCGTCGATGGAGAGGTCGGTGTCTTCGTGGGCGAAGAGGTCCTCGACGTTCAACGTCTCGCTCGCGCCGCCATCTGTGGTGGTTCGACTGGATTCGGACATCGGGGGGTTAGTTACCACGCCTGTACCGCTCGTAGTTAAAATTTCCCCTCTGCGTGCCGTATAATTCGTCAGACGGTCGTACTCGACCCTGACGGTTAACTATGCAGGTCGAGTCGACTCACGTATGCGATTTGGCGTCGTCTCCACGGCGAACATCGGTGTAGCGCATGTCATTCCAGCGATACAGCGGAGCGAGCACGAGGTGCTCGCGCTCGCGTCCCGGAGCGAGGCACGTGCGAGCGAGGTCGTGAGCGACCTCGGTATCGAGCGGGCGTACGGCTCGTATTCCGAACTCCTCGCGGACGACGACCTCGATGCGGTGTACGTGCCGCTCCCGAACGCCGCGCACGCGGAGTGGACGAAGCGGGCGGCGGACGCCGGCCTGGACGTGCTCTGCGAGAAACCGCTCGCGGTCGACGCCGCCGAGGCGCGCGACCTCGCGACGTACTGCGAGGACGCTGGCGTGACGCTCATGGAGGCGTTCATGTACCGGTACCATCCGCGGACGCGGCGCGCTCGCGAGGTCGTCGAGACGGAGCTCGACGAGATCAGAGGCGCGTTCGCGACGTTCCAGTTCCCGCTCCGCGGACGACCGGACGACATCCGCCTCGACCCGGACCTCGCTGGTGGGAGCCTCATGGACGTCGGCTGTTACGCGGTGAACGTCACGCGTACGTTACTGGGCGAACCGGACGCGGTGACCGCGCGGACCGTCGACTCCCGGGACTGCGGGGTGGATACGCACGTCGCCGCGCAACTCGAGTACGACGGTGCGACGGCACAGGTGTCGGCGAGTTTCGACACGCAGGACGTCCAGCGCTATCGCGTCGAGGCGGAGAACGGGTGGGTGGAGGCGCCCGCGGACGCGTTCGCACCGCGAGGCGACGATGTCGAGTTACGCTGGGGCGTCGACGGCCGGGAGGTCGTGGAGACGTTCGACGCGGGCGACCAGTACCGCGCGCAGGTCGAGCACTTCGCGCGATGCGTCGAATCGGGTGCGCGGCCGGAGACGGACGGCGGCGAGGCGGTCGCGAACATGGCCGTCATCGACGCGATCTACGACGCCGCAGAGAGCGGTGAGCGGGTCGAACTGTAGGCGGCGACCGGTCGTTCCCGTGAATCCGGGCGCTTACTCCGTGGCCGACCGTAGGTGAGTCGTATGAGCCAGTTCGAGGGCGTCGTGTTCGACGTCGATGGAACGCTACTGCGCGGGAAGACCGCGATTCCGGGTGCGCCCGCGGTCGTCGAGGCCGTCCGCGAGTCCGGCGCGAGCGTCGCGTTCGTGACGAACAATCCGACGCGGACCCCAGCGTCGTACGTCGACAAGCTGGCGGACGCGGGCATCGCGGCGTCGACCTCGGAGGTGGTGACGTCGGGGTCGTCGACGGCGGCGTACCTGGCGCGTGAGTACCCCGGGGACGCCGCGTTCGTCGTCGGCGAGAACGGACTCGCCGCGCAGGTGGCGGACGCCGGCCTTGACGTCGTCGCGGACCCGACGGCCGCGACGGGCGTGGTGGCGTCGATCGACCGCGAGTTCACGTACGACCGACTTGGCGAGGCGCTACGGGCGTTCGACGCGGGCGTGGACTGGTTCGTCGGCACGGACCCGGACCGGACGATACCGACGGACACCGGCCTCGTCCCGGGGTCGGGGGCGATCGTGGAGTCCGTCGCCGCGGTCGCCGAGGAACGCCCGGAGGCGGTGCTCGGGAAACCGCATCCGTTCACGCGAGAGCTGGTGTTCGACCGACTCGGGTGCGACCCGGCGGACGCGCTCGTCGTCGGCGACCGCCTCGACACGGACGTCGCGTTCGGCGTCGGCGCGGGTGCGACGACGGTCCTGGTCGAGACGGGCGTCGCGACCCGCGAGGACGCCGAAACCAGCGACCTTCGACCGGATCACGTGTTCGCTGACGTCGACGCCGTCCGCGAATTCCTGTAGGCCGCGGGCGACCCTTTTTGTGTACGCCCTGCGAACCGGGCAATTATGACGACCGGAATCGAGTACGACGACTTCCTCGACCTGGCGTACGAACCGCGCGACGACGACCTCGTCTGCGAGTTCACCATCGACCCCGCGGAGGGGATGTCGATGGAGGCGGCGGCGAGCCGCGTCGCGAGCGAATCGAGTAACGGGACGTGGGCGGCGCTCCACGTCGACGAGGACGAGTTGACGGACCTCGGCGCGGTGGCGTACATGATCGGGAACGACGACCGGGTGAGCGTCGCGTACCCCGCGGATCTCTTCGAGGACGGGTCGATGGCGCAGATCCTCTCCTGCATCGCGGGGAACATTTTGGGGATGAAGGCGGTCGATTCGATCCGACTGGAGGACTGTTACTGGCCGGAGGGGATCGTCGAAGGGTTCCCGGGACCGCAGTTCGGGACGAGCGTCGCGAGCGAGAAACTGGACGCTGGCGAGCGTCCGGTGCTGGCGACTGTGCCCAAGCCGAAGGTCGGGTTGTCGACGGACGCCCACGTGGAGATCGCCCGACAGGCGTGGCGTGGCGGCGTCGACCTCCTGAAGGACGACGAGAACCTCACCGACCAGGCGTTCAATCCCTTCGAGGACCGCGTCGAGCGTTCGCTGTCGGTCGCTCGCGAGCTCACCGGGGAGACGGGCGAGAAGAAGGATTACCTCGTGAACATCACGGCGGAGACGGAGGAGATGATCCGTCGGGCCGAGTTCGTGCACGACCAGGGCGGCGGGTTCGTGATGGTGGACGTGGTGACGGCGGGCTGGTCGTCGGTGCAGACGGTGCGCGAGCACTGCGAGGACATGGACCTCGCCATTCACGCGCACCGTGCGATGCACGCGGCGTTCGACCGGATGGACCACCACGGCGTCTCGATGCGCGTGCTCGCACAGATCGCCCGGCTCTGCGGGGTCGACCACATCCACACGGGAACTGCTGGATTGGGGAAGCTCGAGAACGAGGACACGCCCGGCATCAACGCGTGGCTGAAGAGCGACGTCCACGGGATGAATCCGGTACTCCCGGTCGCGTCCGGTGGTCTACATCCGGGGATGACGGATGCGCTCATCGACGCACTCGGCACGGACATCGCCATCCAGGTCGGAGGCGGCATCCACGGACATCCCGACGGTACCGAGGCCGGTGCGCGCGCGTTCCGGCAGTCCGTCGACGCGACGACGAACGACGTCCCGCTCGAGGAGTACGCCGAGGACCACCCGGAACTGGCCGCCGCACTCGACGAGTGGGGCGCGGAGACACCACGGTAACGTCTGTCGAAGTCGGGTCTCTCAGTCTTCGAGACGCGCGAACAGGAGTAGTTTGTCGGCGTCTGGATGGTCGGGGTCGACGAGGCGGCTGTCTTGCTTCTCGCCGAGTGCGTCGACGACGCCGACGTAGTCGTAGACGTCGAACCCGGCCGCGTGGAGGCGCGCTTCGCTCTCGGTGCGGCCGAGGATGTCCCATTCCATGGCGGTCCCGGTGTCGAGCCAGTCGTCGTTCCGCCCGGCCCAGTTCTCGGTGCCGGTGGTGACGAGTGCGACGCCACCGGGTTCGAGGACGCGCTGGAACTCCGCGTAGACGTCCGCGTGTTGGTCGGCGGGGACGTGGATGACGGAGTAGAGTGCGGCGATGGCGGCGACGGCGTCGTCGGCGACGGGTAACGCCGTCATGTCGCCCTGCAGGACGCGTCCGGGAGCGACGTCGGCGGCGCGTCGAACCTGTTCGACGGAGACGTCGAGCCCGAGGACGAGTCGGTCGTCGTGGAGCGGTGCGAGACCGGTACGGCCGTCGCCGCACCCGGCGTCGAGGACTGGACCCGGCGGTGCGTCTTCGAGTAACTGATCGAGGTGGTCGCTGGGCCCAGCGTCGTCGCGTTCGTCGGCGTAGGCGTCGGCGAGTTCGTCGTACCCGCGCATGACGGTGGTTCGCTGCGCGAGGTCGCTATCGTCGTCTTCCCCGTCGTTGTCGGTCGTCACGATCTGAACTCCTGGAGCCGTCGATAAGTGCATTTCCCCACGACGGTACGCGCTCTCATGTGCGAACAGCTCGCACAGTCGGAGTGGGTTCTTGGAGCCCGGTTGCGACTCTCGAACCATGCGCATCGAATCCGACCCGATGGAGTGCGAGAACTGTGGCCCGCTCGACCACGCGGACCTCGAGACGGTCGAGGACGTGCCGCGACTGGACCCCGAGACGTACGCCGTCAAGGGCGAACCGACCGACGTCTACGTCTGCTCGGGCTGTCACGCCATCGTCGGCGTCGAATAGTGCTCTCGCAGAGGTCCACTCAGTCGTCGGCGGCGGCGGGGGCGACGAGGTCGTCGGGGTCGAGTGGTTCGTGCTGGACGACGGCGTCGAAGTGGTCGATGGGGAACCGGTCGCCGTCCGTGATCGAGCGGTGTTCGTCGTCACCGAGGTGAGTGTCGACGAACCGTTGCGCGACGAGCGCGGTGCGTGCGTTCCCGTCCTCGAGGTCGCGCTGGGCCATCTCGCAGAGGAGGCTCGCAGTGTAGACGTCGAAGACGTAGTCCGCGAGGTCCTTGGCCTTGAGCTGGGCGAGTTCGCCGTCGGCGCCCGCGAGGTGCGCGAGCGCGGTGCCGAGTCCGGCGTACGCGTCGCGGACGACGTCGACGGTGTCCGCGAGCGCGTCGTGCGTGCTCGCGTCGAGGTACGCCTGGATGCGTTCGAGCAGGGGCTCGTGGGCGTTCTCGCGGTCGAGCGCGCGCAGGAGGTCGAGCGAGAGGATGTTCGACGTCCCCTCCCAGATCGGGAGGACCTGTGCGTCCCGGAGCAACCGGTTCGTGACGAAGTCGTTCACGTACCCGTTGCCGCCGAGCACCTCCATCGCGTAACTCGCGGTGTCGACCGCCATCCGGCCGGTGCGGTACTTCGCGATCGGGACGAGCGCCCGCATCAGGCGGTAGGCGTCGTCCTGGACGCCCTCGTCGGCGGCGTTCTCGCGGGTGTCGAAGGTGTCGGCGGCGTCGAACACGAACGCGGTCGCGGCCTCGTGGTCGACGGCCATGTCCACGAGGTCCTGGCGCATCAGCGGGTACTCCTGGATGGGGTTGCCGAACGCTTCGCGGTTCGCCGCCTGCACCTTCGCCTCCAGGAGTGCACGACTGATGATGCCACAGGACGCCGACGCGTTCGCGAGCCGTTCGAGGTTCAGCATGTCCGTCATGTACTTGAACCCGCGCGCTTCCTCGCCGACGAGGTAGCCCGTCGCACCCGTCAGCTCCACCTCGCCGGTCGGCACCGAGATCGTCCCGAGCTTGTCCTTCAGGCGTCGGTACAACTGATCGTTCAGGGCGCCGTCGTGGTGCTCGTGCGGGACGACGAACAGGGACAGTCCCTTCGTACCCTCGGACGCATCCGGGGTGCGTGCGAGTGCGAGCGTCGCCTGTGCGTCTATGTTCGAACAGAACCACTTCTCGCCGGTGAGCTCGTACGTCCCGTCGTCCTGTGGGACGGCGACGGTCTCGGTCGCGCCGACGTCGCTCCCACCTTGCTCCTCGGTGAGGAACATCGCACCCTCGGTGAGCGCGTCGTAGTCCCGGCTCGTCGTCCCCTCGTAGAACCCCTCCAGCTCGTCGCCGTCGCCGTCGGCGTACTTGTCGAGGACGAGTGCGACGCCAGCCGTCATCGACACCGGACAGTAGAGCCCGGGGTCGGCCATCGAGAGCAGGTACCCCATCGCGAAGTGATGCGTGAAGGGAAGCGGGTCCTCGCGGTCGTCCGGAGCGTCGAAGACGTCCGCGACCATCCCGGACTCGTACGCGAGCCGCGCTTCCTCGTGGAGTTCCGCCGGGTACCGGACGTCGTTCACGACGTCGCCGTGGTCGCCGTACGTCCGGAGTTCCGGGCCGTGGTCGTCGACGTAGTCCGCGTGGTCCGCGATCGTGTGGCCGACGTGCTCGCCGAACGCCGACAATCGAGCCGTGGCGTCCGCGTGGTCGTCGCCGTCGAGGACGCGGTCGACCATTCGCACCAGCGTGGGGTCGTAATCGTAGTAGTTGACGTGCCGCCCGCGCTCCAGGTCGGCGTAGTCGAACCCGTTCATGGTCGATTCGACGACGGCCAGTAGGAAGTGATTTTCCAACGTGGAGGTCGTTCACACGAGTTCTCTCGAGTGTGTTCCTGGAGGATCACACGACTCTGAGTGCGGTGTATGCGGCGACGGCGGTCGCGAACACGCCGAGCGCGAAGAACGTTGCGTTCCAGAACGTGCTGTCCGCGCGCGTCAGCGATATCGTGTACTTGCGACTGGAGAACGGCCAGAGGAGCGGGACGCCCATCGGCGTGAGCACGTCTCCCGCGAGGTGTGCGAGGATCCCGAACGTCCCGACGGCGAACGCGAACGCGACCGACGTCGCCGCGTCCTCCTGCGGGAGCGGACTCGACCCGGCCTGGGAGAACGCGAGGACGGCACCGGCGAGGACGGCACCGATGGCGAGCGCGAACGCGAGCGTGTGCGTGACGCCGCGATGCGTCATTCCGGGAACGCGGAGGTCGACGTCCGGCAGGGCGGCGAGTGCGAGCACGCCCGCACCGCCGACGAGCGCGAACCCGGGACTGCCCAGCAGCGCGAGCAGGAGCCCGACCGGCGCGTAGAGGAGCATCGAGACGCCGTAATGGCCGGTTCGATACACACCGGAGTTTCCGCACACTCCCTGAAGAACGTTCGGTCAGAGAGCCCTGGCACGGTACAACAACCCACCAGCAAGTGTGAAGTAACCGACCACCGTATGGGTCGCATGCAGGTCCTCACCGAGTTCCTCGGAACGCTTCCCGTCCTGGAACGCACCGTCCTCGTCCTCGCCGTCTCCATAGGCATCGCACTCCTCCTCGAGTTCGTCGTCCTCCGGATCGCGCGCGAACTCGTCTCCGCGACCGGGAGCGAGTTCGACGACATCGTCCTCCAGGAACTCCGGTGGCCGATCGTCCTCACCGCCGCACTCGGCGGCGTGTTCGTCCTCACGCAGACGCCGGACGTCGGCACCGACGTCCTCGGGAAGGAGCAACTGACGGTGTTCTTCGGTCGGCCCGCGGCCTCCGTCATCGTCCTCCTGTGGGCGTTCGCGCTCAACCGGATGGTGAATCGCGCGGTGGACGCCGTCGACAAGACCGGGAAGTACGGGTTCGCGCCCGTCTTCTCGAACGTCTTCACGCTCGTCGTCGTCCTCGGCGCCACGTTCTTCGTCCTCACCATCTGGGGGATCGCGATCACGCCCCTCCTGGGTGCCGCAGGGGTCGCCGGCATCGCGGTCGGGTTCGCCGCGAAGGACACCGTCGCGAACTTCTTCGGCGGCCTCGCGCTCTACTTCGACGACACGTACAAGATCGGGGATTACGTCGTGCTCGACACCGGGGACGCGGGCACCGTCGCCCGCGTCGGCATCCGCTCGACGACCTTGATGACCAGGGACGAGGTGATGGTGACCGTCCCGAACGCCGCACTGAACTCGGCGAGCATCACGAACGAGTCCGCACCCCAGCGCCGTCGCCGCATCCGCGTCCCCATCGGCGTCGCGTACGGCACCGACCTCGACGAGTTCGAGGCGTGCGTCGTCGACGTCGCACTCGCGGAGTCCGTCGTCCTGGATTCGCCGAAGCCACGCATGCGATTCCGGTCGTTCGGCGATTCCGCGCTCGAGTACGAGCTCCTGTGCTGGGTGAGCACGCCGATCAAGCGGTCGAAGGCCATCCACCACCTGAACCGCGGTATCTACAAGTCGCTCCGCGACGCGAAAATCGAGATCCCGTTCCCGCAACGCGACGTCAGAATCGCTGGTCAGGACGCAGTCGGCGACGCACCGGACGCGACGCCCGAAGCGGCCGGCGACGCGGGCGAACCCGTCACCGACGGTGGCTCGGGATCATAAGGCGCTGACGGTCCCCTCCTGAGCCGGAGCGCCTCGATGACGCCTCGTGAACCGAGAGACTTCCGGAAACGCGACCCGACGTCGAACGATAGAAGGAGCCCGCGGCCGCAGCGCCGGGTATGCTCGATGCCGTCTACAGCGTGTTCGGCCCGTTCGTCATCCCCGTCGTCCTGTTCGCGCTCGGCGGCATCGCGTACGTCGCACTCTGGTACCTGAACCGCGTCGACCTCTGACGTCCCTCACGAACCAGCTCTCTATCGCCTACTCCACGACGATCGTACCACGCATCCCGACGCTCTGGTGCGGCGCGCAGAAGTACTCGTACGTCCCAGCGACGTCGAACGTGAACGTGTGCGTGTGCCCCTGGTCGTAGGTCGTCGACGACCCACCGTCCGTGCCCGTCCACTCGCCGCCCTCCGGCTGACTGTCGACGACGACGTTGTGACCGCTCGAGTCCCACTCCCACGCCACGGTCTCGCCCGTCGACACCGTGACCGATTCCGGTTCGAACACGAGACTCCCACCCGGCCCGACCGTCACCACTTCCTGGGAGCCCGCGCTCGTGGTTCGAGTCGTCGTCGTGGGTTCCGTGGTCGTCGACTCCGTCGTCGTGGGTTCCGTGGTCGTCGACTCCGTCGTCGTGGTTGCTTCCGCTGTCGTCATCGGTTCCGCTGTCGTCGTCGGTTCCGCTGTCGTGGTCGACGCAACGGTCGTTCCGGTCCCCGCAGTCGTCGTCCCGTCCTCGCCGGTCGCACATCCTGCGAGAAGCGTTCCCAGTGCGACGCCGGCGGCGGCGAGCATACCTCTGCGAGACCTATCAACCATATGTGAGTCGTCGATAACGTGTTGTATAGTTGTTTACCCAATTCACACCAGAAAGCGCCGTTCGCTCGGACGGTCGGTCGACGCCGAGTGCGCGATTACTCGGCGCCGAGTGCGCGTCACCCGGTCGTTCGGTCGTCCGCTCAGTTCTCTTCGACGACGACCTCGCCCTCCATCCCGAGCCCTCGATGCGGACTACAGTAGTACTCGTACGTCCCCGCCGTGTCGAACGTATGCGTGTACTCGTACCCCTCGTCGTACGTTTCCGTCGCACCACCGTCGGTTCCGCTCCAGTCGGCGCCGTCTGGCTGGCTCTCCACGACGACGTTGTGCGTATTCGAGTCCCACGTCCACGTGACGGTCTCACCCACCGCGACCGTGAGCGAATCCGAATCGAACACGTTCGTCCCATCCGGGCCGACCACGACGGTGTTCTCCCCTCGCTCGGGCGTCTCGTCGTCCTCCCCGGCGAAACACCCGGCGAGACCGACCGCGGTCGTTCCGGCGAGCGCACCCAGCAGTTCGCGTCGACTCGGCACCGAATCTCGCTCCATGCACGGACCTTCGACTGCGGGAACGTAAATCCCGCGCGAGACGTCTGCCACCCAGCGCGACCGCGAATCGCCCGAGGCGTCGCTACGAGTGACCACCGTTGCCGTCGCTACGAGCGTTCGATAGCGCCGTCGCTACGAGCGATCAGGAGTGCCGTCGCTACGAGCGATCAGGAGTGCCGTCGCTACGAGCGAGCAGGAGTGCCGTCGCTACGAGCGAGCAGGAGTGCCGTCGCTACGAGCGTTCGTCATGGTCGAAGGGCAAGACGAATCGGGCGGTCCGGTACTCTAAGCCGCTTCTGCGTCGTAACCCGCCAGCTCGACCTTCTCGACGAGCGTGTCCGCGTCGACGTCGCTATCGACGGTCGCCTCCTCCGTCTCCCGGTCGGCGGTCGCCTCGTCGACGCCGTCAGCCATCTCGAGAGCGGTTTCGACGATGTTCTCGCAACCGTCGCAGGTCATGCCAGTTACTCGCAGGGTCGTGCCCATAGGTGACCGTGCGCAAGCCGTGTTTAGAACAGTTTTGGTTCCACGTCCGCCGATGGCAGGCCGAGAACTGCGAGGAGAAGCCACACCGAACGTGACATCCTCCCCGCGGTAAACGGCGGGATTCTCTCCTTGCAGGAAGATAGGGAGTGAGAAGGCGGGTAGAATTCACTACGGAGTGCGAGCGCGCGAGGCGCGTCGGGTCGGTTTCAGGCCTGATTCGTCAGGTCAGCGTACCGTCCTTCGAACGCCGTGTGGCACTCGTCGCCACAGAAGTGGAAGAGGTCGCCGTCGAACTGGGTCGTGACGCCGTCGTGGGAGACGGCGTCGCCGCATTCCGCACAGGAGAGTCGGAGTTCCGCGTCCGCCACCTGCGGCTCCCACGCCTGGTCTTCGAGCAGACTGACGTCGACGTCGTCGACGAGTTCCATGTCGATCGTGTCGCGGAGGGTCTCGCGCACCTGGCCCTCGGGGACCGTCGCGTGCACGACGACGTTGCTGTCGGCGGTCAGGTAGACGTGCTCGACGACGTCGGCGTCGGCGAGACGCTTCGCGACGCGGTCGTCCGCGTCCGGCTGGAGGTCGAGTTCGACGAGCACGGGGACGCCTCGCGAGATCATCGACCGTTCGATGTCGATGGTGAATCGCTTGATGACCCCGAGCTCGGCGAGCCGTTCGACGCGGTCCGAGACGGTGGGCGGGGAGACGTTCACGCGGTCAGCGATCTCGCTGTACGGGCGGCGGGCGTCCTCGACGAGGAGTCGAAGTATGTCGAGGTCTGTATCGTCCAAGTCGCGCATGTAGGATGATAGTACGGTTTTCAGCTATACAAGTTTCGACATAGTTTGAAAACTATCCCAGTCGCAAATAAGTGTGTGGGGTGTTCGCAGACGCCGCGGGAGTGGTGATTCGAGCGGAATCCCAGTGTGTGCGGGTGATACCTGGCCGTCGGGTATCCATGCGCCAGCCCAGCCATTCGTATCCGAGGCGTTACATTATCGTCCCATCGTGTGGAACTCGGTATTGGGGCGCATGTCCGCGAGGTGCGCCATCCGGTTGGAGAGGTTGAAGAACGCGGCGACGCTCCCGACGTCCCACACCGCACGGCGCGAGAACCCGTGGTCCTCCAGGCGTTCGATGTCGGCTTCCTCGACCGCGGCCGGGGACTCCGTGAGCTTCACCGCGAAGTCGAGCATCGCGCGATGCGCGTCGTCGACGTTCGCGGTTCGATGGTTCGAGACCAGCTGGTCCGCGAGCAACGGATCCTCGGCGTAGATGCGGACGAGTGCCCCGTGCGCGACGTTGCAGTAGTAGCAGTCGTTCGCGCCGGAGACCGCGACGACGATCATCTCGATCTCCTCGCGTTCGAGCTCGGTCTGCTCGCAGAGCGCGTCGTAGTACTGGAAGAACGCACGGAAGTGCGACGGCCGGTACGCGTACGCCTCGAAGACGTTCGCGAGGAAGCCGGCGCGACCTTCCTCTTCGGCCATCCGCTCGCGGAGGTCCGCCGGGAGGTCGTCTCGGTCCGGTACGGGGAAGCGCGTCATCGCTGGCACGTCCTCAGCCATACCCGGAGCGATGCGTGGCGGCCACAAGAAACCCGTCGATGGTGTTGCGACCGCGAGCGTTTTGACCGCCGGACGTCTACCGGATGGCGTGCGAAACGTAACGGATCGCGTGTCGAACCCGTTCGGGCTGGTGGTGCCCGACCGCTTCGCGGGCGACGACGACCCGCGTGCAGTCTACGGGTACGGCGACGCGAACGCGGACTTCCACGTCATCGGCGACCGACCGAGCGTGCACGGGGGCGACGAGAATGGCGTGCCGTTCACTGGCTCGGTCGCCGGCGAACGCCTCCAGCGCGTCCTCCACGAGACGGGGTTCCTCGCCGAGCCGTACGCGGACGCTCCGACTCCGGAGAACCTCTACTTGAGTTATCTGTTCATGGGTCGTCGTCCGCGTTCGCCGGACGAGCGAGCGTACGGCGACCTGGAGCGGTACTTCGACACGGAACTGCGCGCGATCAACGCGCACATCCTCCTGCCCGTGGGTGAACGCGCGATCGACCACGTGCTCGAGGGCTACACCACTCAGCGTCGGAAGTTCGGTCGCGTCCTCGACGAGGTCGCGCTCCACGCGACGGAGGTCCGTGGACGCGGGTTCCTCGTCGTGCCGGTTCGCGAACCAGCCGAGTGGACGGACGCGGACGAACGGGCGCTCGTCGCGAGACTCGACGCTATCCGGAACCGGGACTATAGACAGACGAAGGGCGTCGCCACGCGAGTCGGCTGAAGCGACTGCGCCGTCTTCGCGGTGCGGTCACCCGAACAGTTTCGGGCGGACGAACGCGTTGAACAGGAGGACGAGCGCCGAGAGCACGGGGAGGACGACCGCGACGAGGTCGACCGCGAGCGGCGGCGTCTGGACGGCGTATTCCGCGCCGATGACGGCCAGTGGGACGCTCACGCCGAGGACGTACGCGTACGTCGGCTTGTACGTGTACGCCATCCGCGTGTGCCGGATGATGACGAGGAAGACGAACGGCATGAGGACGGCGCCCGCGAGGAGCGGGCCGCCGTAGAGCGTCGTCGCCGCCGCCGCGGCGATTCCCACGCCGACCGTCTCGTTCATACTCACCCACTTGTAGGGACGCCGGGACCAGACGGCGCGATAGACCCCGAACGCGAGTACGGTGACGCCGACGACGCCGGCGAGGGCGCCGTACCACTGGAGCAACGGGAGCGGCGGTGCGAGGAGTTCCGTGCCGGCGACGAACGCGTACAGCGACGGGATGCCGTGACGCGACACGACTGCGGTCTGGAGCGCGACGGTGTCCGTTCCGGCGGCACGCACTGCGGCCGCGAACGTCCGGAACGACCCGAGGTTGGCGTACACCCAGTACCCGACGCCGACGACGAACGCGAGCGTCGACGCCAGCATCAGCGGCGCACCGAGTTGCAGGCTCCGCCACCAGTTGAACAGTGCGTTGTCCGTCCACGAGGCGGACGACGCCCCACCGGAGCCGACCGTCGACCCCGTGGAGCCGCCGGTCGTCGTGGACGCCGTCCCGGACGGCGAGGCACTCGAACCCCTAGACGTCGAGTTGCTCGTCCGCGACCGGTTCGACGTCGACGTGCTCGCGTTCGCCCGACGGTTCGACGACCGCGACGACGAACTGGACGAACCGGACGTCCCCGAGCGCGACGACGAACTGGACGAACCGGACGTCCCCGAGCGCGACGACGAACTGCTGGATCGACTCGACCGCGACGAGGAACTCCCCGAACGCGACGAGCGCGAGGACGAACTTCCCGACCGCGACGACGAGCCACTGGACTGCGACGACGAGCTACTGGACCGCGACGACGAGCCACTGGACTGCGACGACGAGCTACTGGACCGCGACGTCGAACTGCCCGAGCCTCTCGACCGGCCCGATCGCGAGGAGGAGCTACCCGTCGACGTCCCGCCGTTCGCCGCCGCCGACGACGCGCTCGACCCCGACGGGCGCGTGCTCGAATCGTCGGTTCGCCACGCGCTCGGGTCAGGGATGCCCGAGGTGCGCTTGGCGACGTAGTTCTTGTGCCCGAGTCGGTCGTACGCCTGCCTCTCGGAGGGGTCCTTGAGGATCTCGTAGGCTTTCTTGACCGCAGTGAACTGCGCGGGCGCGTCCGGGTCGTCGTTCAGGTCGGGGTGGTACTTCTGTACCTTCTCCCGGAACGCGGTCTTGACCTCCGACTGCGGAGCATCTTCGTCGATATCGAGGAGGTCGTAGAAGTCAAAGTCGTCTGTCATATGGGTCGGCGGTTGTCGTTATCGGGAATGGGTGCGGGGTTTAAATTTGCAATGCTTGGTGTCGCGCTAGAAGTCTGACAATGAAGTCTGACCTTCTTGAACTGTATCTGTCTTGTGGCCGTCGCCATCCGATCTGCTATCTGTGGCGTCGTCGCCGGTCGCCACGGAATCGCTATCGGTTCCCAGTCTGTCGTCGTCGACGCCGGGCATCTCGGTGGGTTCGTCGTCGCCCGCACCCGCGGTATCGAAGGAGTCCAGGGACGGCTGGTCGCGGTCGGTGAACGCCAAGTTCGCGACGCGGACGCCCACCTTCCGTACGGAGACGTCCTCGAACTCCGCGAACAGGTCGAGCGCCGCCGATTCGACGAGTTCGGGGTCGTCTACCGGTCCGGGGAACGATCGTTCGCGCGTGTTCACGTCGAACGGTGGTTCGACGGCTTTCACGCCGATAGTCCGGTAGAGCGCGCCCTCGCGGCGTGCACGGTCCGCGACGGCTTCGGCGAGCGTCCGCACCTGCTCGCGCTTCGGTTCGGCGTCCGTGACGGGGTCGCCGAACGCGGACTCCCGCGAGAAGCTCTTCGGGTCGCCTCGCGGCGTCACCTCGCGGTGGTCGTGGCCGCGAGCGCGGTCGTGGAGTTCGCCGCCGCGTTCGCCGAACGCGTCGACGAGCGCGTCCCGGTCGGCCGCGGCGAGGTCGCCGGCGGTGTCGATGCCGCGCTCCCGGAGCGCTCGCGCCGTCACCGGCCCGACCCCGTGGACGTCCTCGACGTCCAGTGGCGCGAGGAACCCCTCCAGGTCCTCGGGTGGGACGACGACGAGGCCGTCGGGTTTGTCGTGGTCGCTCGCCACCTTCGCCGCACTCATCGTCGGAGCCACGCCGACGCTCGCCATCACCCCGACCTCTCGGGCGATGCGTTGCTTGACGTGTCGCGCGAACCCCTCGACGACGTCCCAGTTCGTTCGCTCGGTGACGTCGAGGTACGCCTCGTCGATACTGACCTCCCGGACGACGTCCGCGCACTCGTGCAGGATCTCCTTGACCTGGGCGCCGACGTCCTGGTAGTAGTCGAGGTCGACGGGCCGGTACAGCCCGGTGGCCTCGGGGTTCGGGGCGTCGGGGTCTTCGGCGTCGGCGTCCTGTCGGCGAGGCAGGCGTTCGAGCGCGGTCGTGATCGCCATCGCGCTGTCGACGCCGAACTCGCGAGCCTCGTAGCTCGCCGTCGCGACCGCGCCCGTGTCGTCCCCGGGCTCGTACCCCATCCCGACGACGACCGGTTCCCCCTCGAGTTCGGGCTCTCGCAGCCGCTCGCAGGCCGCGTAGAAGCAGTCCATGTCGACGTGCAGGACGAGCTGGTCGGGCGGGCCGTCGTCGACAGAGCTCGTTCCCGGCAACCGCGTCACGTCGTCGGACACGAACCCGTCTACGAACTCGACCGCCTCGAATCCTCCGGGTCCGGAGCGGAAGTGAAGCGCCGGCGGGCTCTCAGCCGAGCATCCCGCGGAAGATGGTTTCGGCGGTCTTGAGCGCGCTGGGGCGTGCGATACGTTCGATCTCGTCGGCGTCGAGTTTGAAGTCGAAGACGTCGATGTTCTCTTCGAGGTGGTCCCTCGAGCGCGAGCGCGGGATGGCGGTGACGCCGTGGTGCTGGGTGGCCCAGCGGAGTGCGACCTGTGCGGGGGTCTTGTCGTAGCGGTTGCCGATGGCCCAGAGGAGGTCGTCGTCGAGGACGGTCCCCTGTGCGAGCGGGCTGTACGCGGTCAGCATCACGTCGTGGTCCTGGCAGAACTTGAGGAGGTCGCGCTGGGGCTTGTAGGGGTGGAACTGGACCTGGTTGGTTGCGATGGGTACGGGGCTGCGCGCCATCGCTTTCTCGAGGCGGCGCTTGGTGAAGTTCGAGACGCCGACGTGTCGGACGACGTCTTCGTCGACGAGGTCGGCCATGGTGCGGAGGGTGTCGTCGAGGTCAGCGAGCGGGTTCGGCCAGTGGAGGAGGAGGAGGTCGACGTAGTCGGTGTCGAGCCGTCGGAGGCTGTCGCGGACGGAGGCGGTGAGGTCGCCGGGCTCGTAGCGGTCCGGGCGGACTTTCGTGGTGAGGAAGACGTCCTCGCGGTCGACGTCGCTGTCCGCGATGGCGTTCCCGACGTGGCGTTCGTTGTCGTACGCCTGGGCGGTGTCGACGTGCCGGTAGCCGAGACTGAGCGCGGTCTTGACGCTCGCGTAACAGGTCTGTCCGTCGAGCTTCCAGGTGCCGAGGCCGATTGTGGGGACGTCGTCGTCGCCGACGGTGACGTATTCCATGTGCGTTCGTTCGTCCCGATGGGTAATGTGTCCTGTCGTCGAGGTCGGTGCGTGCCGGCTTCGCACGCGAACGAGTGTCGCTGTGACGGAAACGTGAAGTGCTGGCGTGTGAACGCTGAGTCGTGTACGACGCTGTCGTCTTCGACAACGACGGGGTACTGACGGAGCGCACGGATCGTGGCGTTCTGCGGGAGGCGGCGCGGGCGGCGTTCGAAGCGTTCGGGGTCGATCCGGACGCGGCGACGGTGAACGCGATGGTCGACGGTGTCGACCCGGAGTGGCTGGAGGGCGTCTGTGCCGAGCACGGACTGGACCTGGACGCGTTCTGGCGGGAGCGCGACGAGCAGTTCTCTCACCACCAGCGTCGGGCGACGGACGCGGGCGAGAAGCCCGTGTACGACGACGTGGAGGTACTCGATGTGCTTTCGGTGCCGATGGGTGTGGTGTCGAACAACCAGAACGCGACGATCGACCACCTGTTCGAGGTCCACGACCTGCATCGGCACTTCGAGACGTGGTACGGTCGCGAGCCGACGGTCGAGAGCGTGCGGCGGAAGAAACCGGAGCCGTTCTACGTCGAGCGGGCGCTCGTCGACCTCGGGGCGTCGACGGCGTTGTACGTCGGTGACAAGCCGTCGGACGTCGCGGCGGCGGATGCGGCGGGCATCGATTCGGCGCTCGTCCGTCGCGAGCACAACGCCGACGTCGCGCCGGCGACGCCGCCGACGTACGACATCTCGACGCTGACGGAACTCACCGCCATCGTCGGAGAATAATAGGTATATTAGGCCATACCATTGGTACTGATTGTTATAATTATACTCCCGACAGCCTTTTGTACTGGAAATGTGCTACTGAGTTGCACGATGACCGACCGAAACCGAGATTCGATGAAAGACGTCTCCCACACCCCACCGAACGGCGATTCCGTCACGAACGTCTGGGAACGCGGGGCCGGTGCCGCCGAGGACGAACCAGCAGAGCCTGCAGACGACTGACCGATTGTTCTGACGCTCTGATCGAGAGGTCGTAGCGACGCGTCCACCTCGAGGGGCTGACTGCGGAAACCGTCAAACCAGTCCAACGTTTCCTGCGTTTGGTGCACACCCAGAGAGTATGTGTTGCGTGCCAACACGAGTCAAGGTCGCGGTTTGACGCCTGCCGAGGATAGGATTTGGTTTCCCGAATCCCGTCGACGATTCGCGAGCAAGCACCGGATTCGTATCGGAACGTAGTCCTCGTAAGCACTGTTTACCGCTCGGATATGCTATTCCTGCTACCGACGCGAACGTTCTCAACTGTAGAAACGTTTTAGCTGTGGTGCTCCCTCTGGATGGACGTGACTGACCGAACGCACTCAGACGGTGGGAGCAGGACGGCAGAGCTGTGGCTGCGCGCCGACGTCCCCCACGGCGCAGACGACCGGCAGGCGCGACTCCACGAGCGCGCGGTCGCAACGGACGCCTTCGCGGACGTCCGGACGCGACTCGTCCCGAACCGGCTCGGACTCGAAGGCGTCGCGGTGGAGACGCCAGCGGGCCGGGACCTCCGGGACGCCGTCGAGGACGTTCGCCGCTGGGCGACGGACGCCGGCGTGGACGTCGACGCCTACTTTCCGGTGAGCGAGGAGTCCTCGATGATCGAGGACTGCGACCGTCGCGTCGTCACGTTCCCGTCAGTGGCGTTCCTCGAGTACGACGCGGACGGACTCGCTCGCGTGACGCCCCACGTCGCGGGGGGCCGCGTCGTCTCCGTCGAGGCGCGGTTGGACGCCCTCGTGAACGACGTCGAGGGTGAACTGGTGGTGATCGAGTCGTGACCGTCTACGTCGGATCGGACGGCAAGGCGTACACGCCGTCGGAGGTCGTGGAGAACCTCGAGGAGGGACCGTGGGAGTCGTGCATCTGGCGGACCGACACCGACCAGGAACTCGTCGACACCGGCGACGGCGAACTCCTGATGCTCGTCCCGGAACGCCGCCTCAGCGAGGACGTCCGACCGGACCGCATCGAGCAGGAGTAGCACGCGAATCCGAATCCGGGTCACTCACGTCTCTCGCGGGTTCCCCCGACCGCTAGGCGACGTTGCGTTCCTCGGTCGTGTCGCCGTCCTCGAACCGCTCAGCGGCGAGTGCGTCGGCGCCCTCGAGGTCGGGCTCTCCGTCGACGACGAGGGCCGCGACGAGTTCGCCGGTTGCGGGGGCGTGCTGGAAGCCGTGTCCGGAGAACCCGATCGCGGTGACGTAACCGGGTGCGACCTCGTCGACGATGGGATGATGGTCGGGCGTGACGGCGTACAGGCCCGCCCAGCCGCGCTCGATGCGCGTCTCCGGGCCGAAGTACGTCGCGTAGTCCGCGGCGCGTTCAACGGCGTCGATCGTCCAGTCGGTGTCCGCGGTCGTGGAGTACCGGTCCGGGTCGGCCGCGGGGTCGTCGTCGCCGAAGTGTCCGCCGACGAGTGCGGCGCCCTCGCGCTCCGGCCGGAAGTACGAGCCAGTGTCGAGGTCGATGGTGAGTGGTACGTCGGCGGGGACGGGCGTCTCCGGGTCGACGACCGCGACCTGGCGGCGTCGCGGTTCGACGGGGAGGTCGACGCCGACGAGGTCGTTCACCCTGCTCGCCCACGGACCAGCGGCGTTCACGACGTAGTCCGCGTCGATGCGCTCCGAGGGCGTCTCGACGCCGACCACGCCGCCGGCCGCTGGCGCGTTCGACCCAGCGGCGTCGTCGGTGTCGCGAAGTATGTTCTCGACTGGGGTGTGCGTCCGGACGTCGACGCCGACGTCCCGGACCGCCTGGGCGTACCCCTGGAGGGCGAGGTGTGGGTCGGCGAAGCCGTCCGTCGGACAGTACGTCGCCGCGACGAACCGCTCGGGGTCGAGGCCCGGACAGTGCTCGGTCGCATCCTCGGGGGAGAGCAGTTCGCTGTCGGCGCCGAGGTCGCGTTGCATCGCGACGTTCGCCTCGAAGTCCGCGGCGGTGTCGTCGGTCCGGGCGAGGAAGAGGTAGCCCGCGCGCCGGTACTGGATGTCGACGCCTAACTCGGCCTCGAAGCGCTCCCAGACGCGGACGCTCTCCAGGGACAGTCGCACGTTCACGGGCGTCGAGAACTGCGTGCGGATGCCGCCAGCGGACCGTTCGGTGCTCCCGGACCCGAGCGTCCGTCGTTCGCAGACGACGACGTCCGCGCCGCGGTCGGCGAGAGCGTGCGCGCTCGCAAGCCCGACGATGCCGCCACCGACGACGACGACCTCCATACCGGAACGGTCGCGCTCTCCAGAGTTAAGGGTTATCGGGCGCCCAGTGGACGGGTCCCGTCAATCGGGTCCCGTCAGTCGCGCCGCGGCGATCGGGTTCGTGGGGGAATCGTTAACGCGGATGCCGTCGAGGGGTTGCACATGGTGCGCGTACTCGCAGACGAGGACGTCGATGCGGTGCTCGACCTCGGGGCGCTCCTGGGGGTGGTGGCCGACGCGTTCGAGGCCCAGCGCGCGGGCGCCGTAGAGCGCCCGGACCGACCGCACTTCCCCGTCGGCGTCGGCCTGGACGACGCCGATCCGTCGCGCGAACTCGGGACGGGGTTGACGATGCCCGCGTACGTCCACGGTGCCCGGACGTTCGCGACGAAGCTTGTGACCGTCCACGAGGACAACCCCGAGCGCGGGTTGCCGACGGTGAACGCCCAGATCGCGCTCACTGACGCCGAAACGGGCGACTCACTCGCGTACGTGGCGGGGACGCGCGTGACGAACGCTCGAACCGGATGCATCGGCGGCCTCGCGGTCTCGCACCTCGCCAGTTCGCCGGTCTCCCTCGCGGTGTTCGGCGCGGGCACGCAAGCGCGCTGGCAGACCCGCGCGATAGCGGCCGCGATCGACGTCGAGCGGGTCGCGGTGTACTCGCCGAGCGACTCGAAGTACGACTGCGCCGACGCGCTCGACGCGGAACTCGACGCCACGGTCCGCGCCGCCGCGTCGCCCACGGCGGCGCTGGCGGGCGCGAACGCGGTCGTCACGGCGACGACGAGCACCGAACCCGTGTTCGACGACGACGCCCTCGCCGACGGCACGGTCCTCGTCGCAGTGGGTGCGTACACGCCGGAGATGTGCGAGCTCCCGGCGGCGACCGTCGCTCGCGCCGGACGAACGTACGCCGACGTTCCCGAGGAAGCGATGGCGACGGGCGACCTCCACGGACGCCTGGAGTCGGACGCCCTCCGTCCGTTCGCGGACCTCTTCGAGGACGACCCGGTCGCGACAGAGGAGGTCGTCGTCGTCGAGAGCGTCGGGTCGGCGGTCCTCGACGCCGCGACCGCCGAATGGGTGTTCGAACGAGCGCGCGAGCGCGACGTCGGGACCGACGTCGACCTTTGAGAACCGACGTCGACGGAAGCGGACCGACGACGACATTTGAGAACCGACGTCGACGGAAGCGGACCGACGTCGACGGAAGCGGACCGACGTCGACATTTGAGAACCGACGTCGACCTACGAGGACTCCACCAGCGGGCTCGTGCCGTCCGGACCGTACCCGAGTCGGGATTCGAGCCAGAGGACCGTCGAACCCAGTAGCGTCCCGGCGACGTTCGCGACGACGTCACCGACGGACGCGTACCGCTGGGGGAGCGTCCACTGTCCGAGTTCCACGGCGACGCCGACCGAGACGACGAACGCGAACACGCCGAGGACTCGCTTCCAGCCGCGGTCGCGGTACTCCGCCGTTGCACCGACGGCGACCACCGCGAGCGCACCGTACGCGGCGAAGTGCAGTTGCTTGTCCCACCACGGCCCCGGCGTCCCGGGCGGCGATGGGGTGTCGAGGAACGAGAAGTAGACGATGACTGTCAGTACGAACACGACGCTACCGACGCGGACCCAGCGTGGCAGGACTGGAAGACCTCTCATTCGTGATACCCAGGATTCGCGTTATTCGACGGGGTTGAAGGGATACGGGCGCGGGTCGCTGTAGATGGCACCCGGCGCGCTCGCGTCGGTGCTGTCGCGACAGGAGAGCGTCGCGACGGGCGTGGCGACGCCGGTGTCGAGGTGCCCGGCGCGAGCGAGTGCGCGCTTGCACGCCTCGTTCGGGGTTTCGACGAAGTACGCGTCCGCGTCGACCTCGTCGTAGAACGCGTTCACGACGGTCTCGGCGAGTCCGCCCTCGCCCCGGTACTCGGGGAGCACGTAGATGCTCTTCAGGTGGACGTCCTCGCCGACCTGATCCCACATCGCGTGCCCGACGATCTGGTCGCCGACGAGGAAGACGAGTGCCTGCCGAGCGCCGCGTGCGTACGCCTGCAACGACGGGTTCTCGTTGTTCGCGAGCCGGGAGAGCACGTAGAGCGCCTCCTCCTTCCCGCTGACGTCGCCCTCGGGGACGACGCGGAACCCGCGGATGCCGTCGTCGCCGAAGGACTCGCCGAGGTGCATCGAGTTGAGGACCTCCATCGACCGGTTCCCATCGCCGTCGCCCGTGACGAACAGCGGCGTCTCGCAGTCCTCGCAGTAGGACACGCTGATGCCGAGGTTCGGTGCCGGAACCTGGTCGCCACTCGGTGCGTGCTCGCAGTCCTCGAACCCGGTCGGTTCGTGCCCGAGCGGGTCGCGCCGGTACGCCTCGAAGGACTCGCTGGGGTCCGAGCCGGCGAACAGCCAGTGCGTCTCGTAGCCCGCGCGCTCACGGAGGTCGACGACCGTCGCCACGTCCTCGCCCGCGAAGGAGAGCGTCTGGTCCCAGAGCGACCCGACCCACGCGATCGGTTCGCCGACGTCGCGGGTCTCGATCTGCTCGAAGTCGACCGCGTCACCGTCGCGTCGCCGGGCGTACAGCGCCATCGTCTCGCCCTTCACGACGAAGAAGGCGGTGACGAATCGACCGACTTCGGCCTCGCCGATGAAGTACGGTACCACTGTCTGGACGTCTGGCTTCGCGGCGAGGTCTTCCACGAGTTCGGTGTCGTCGGGGAGCGACTCCAGGTCGCTGCCCTGGATTGGCGGCGAGATGGCCATGTTGCACCCTCCTTCGAGAAGCCCCCTGAAAAGCCTTGTCAGACGGACATGCTTGCGGTTCGAGGACGGGCTCGCCGCCAGTTGGGGGACCGCGCGAATCCAGGATGAGGCGGTGGTCGACGCCGGCAACCTAGCCCTTAACCGCGTGGTACGATAACGTGACACTATGGGTGTCGCTCGTCATGGCAGTGGTCCCCTCGCCGACGTTCGTGCGTACGCCTCGCAGGTCCATCCCGTGTTCATGCTCCCACCGATCGCGGCGGCGTGGTTCGGCGCGGTCATCGAGGGAGAGTTCGAGGTGTTCCCGGTGCTCGTGGTGTCGCTCGCGACGTTCTTCGCGGTGTACACGGCGCACGTCAAGGACGGCTACGTTGACTTCCATCAGCGCGGCGAGGACGACGACCATCCCCTGACGCGACTGGGGTGTCGGGTGGCGCTCGCGACAGCGTTCGTCGGATTCCTCGCGTGCCTCGCGGTGGTCTTCGTCGCGGTCGACCCGGTGTCGGCGCTCCTGCTCGCGCCGACGTGGGTCATCGGGTACCTGCACGCGCCGGTCCTCGACACGAACCCGGTGGGGGCGACGATGGGGTATCCGGTCGGCATCGCGCTCGTCATCGTCGCGAGCGCGCACGCCCAGACGGGTCGGGTGAGCGGCGCGGTACTCGGGTTCGCGGCCGTGTTCCTGCTCGTGCTCACGGGCGTGAAGGTGATCGACGACCTCACGGACGTCGAGTACGACGCGTCGATCGACAAGGACACCGTCGGTGTCGTGCTCGGTCCGGAGCGAGCGCGAACGTTCGCGTACGCGCTCGTGACCGTCGGCCTGTTCGTGGTGCTCGCGTTCGCACTCGACGGATTGTTCCCGGCGAGTGCACCGTTCGCGATTCCCGCGTTCGCGGTCGTCGCGCTGTACGCACGCCGCGCCCCACCGGACCTCGCGACGATGCTCCTGGTCAGGGGTGCGTACCTCTTCCTCGCCGGCCTCGTCGTCGCGGTGTACTTCCGGCCGCTCGCTGGCGTCGCACTTCCGGACGTCACCGTGCTCGGTCGCTTCACGTACCTCGCGACGGAGGTCGCTTTTGGGTCGGTCGCCACCGTCCTGCTGTATCGAGCGGGGCGGGCGGCCACGGTGCGTGCGGCGACGACGATCGCCGTGCTCTACCCGATCGCGTTCGTCTGGGACTGGTACACGCTCGAGGTCGGCGTGTTCTCGATCCCGATGCGGACGGGCGTCGAACTCCTCGGCATCCCGCTCGAAGAGCACATCTTCATGGTCGTCGTGCCGGCGCTCGTGCTCGGCATCCACGAGACGCTTCACGACCGCACCTGAAACTGCTCCGGAACTCCGGGGATTCCAGTGACGAACGAACGCCGCCGAGTCGAGCGTGGGAACCCGGAGGAATTCTAGAGGGAGTCCGAACGGAGTTGACCGGGACGTGAGTCCGACTTTGAAAAGTTATCATATGTGTGGTAGGCCTCGGTGACGTTACGATGTCAACAGACAAGAGCAGACGGCGTTTCGTGTCGGCAATCGGCGCACTCGGCGCGACCGGTCTCGCGGGCTGCCTGTCCGGTGGCGACGATTCGACAGCGACGAGCGAGGACGAGATGACCGACGGCGAGATGACCGACGGTGAGATGACCGATGGAGAGATGACTGATGGCGAGGACGAGATGGGGATGGAGCCGATGGACCCCACTGAAGCCGACGCGGCGACGGTCGACCGGTTCAGCGAGGACGCGGGCACGCTCATGGTTCGGTCCGACGAGAACGGCCTGCCGGGGGCGGACGAGCCGATCGACTTCGACGCGAAGCCGTTCTTCCACCAAGGCCTCGGGCCGGACGGCGAGATCGTCCAGTACTACAACTTCGACGTGCACGCGCTGTCGCCGGCCCCGATCTTCAAACTGGTCCGCGAAGACAGTGGCGACCCGGTCGAAGGCCAGTTGAACATCGTCGGCGTGAAGCCCGGCGACGACGGCTACAACGACTTCTGGCAGGTTCACAAGGTCGAGGTCTCCAGCGAGTACGAGGCGAACTCGCTCACGGACGTCTCGAGCATCATGGACGGCGATTATTCCGTCGAGAAGACTCGAAAGATCGTGAACTGTCCGGTGGTCCCCGAGGGGTCGACCGCGAGCAAGCGCGCGGGGGACGCCGGCACGGGCCTCACCCAGGGCTGGTACGACGGGAAGACGGTGTCGTACTTCACGTTCGCCGAGTCGCCACTGACGGCGGAGAACGAGTCGGTGCCGCTGTCGCCGATCTACGTGACGTTCAACGAGAATCCCGGCGAAGACGGCGGCGGTCCGCCGTCTGGGTTCGTGACCGAGGACGGGAGCGCGCAGAACCACAACGTCGTCGGGTCGCTCCCGGGCGACGACGACTACTCGCCGCTGTGGCTCGTGAACATCTACGACAACGCGGACTTCGGGAGCGTCTCCGACCTCGACTCCGCGAAGGACGCGGAGATCCTGGCGCGTGGCGCTGCGAACGTGAACTGTCCGCTCGTCTCCGTGGAGGCGTGACCACGGTCGGCGCTACTCCCACAGAGACGCCATGTCACCCACCTCGTTCGTCCCGGAGGCCACACGGCCGGCCGTTGCAGCGGCCGGCGCGAGGGGCGAACGCGTCCGTCATCCACTGTGGCCGACCCCGCTGACGTTCGATCGGCCGCGCCCGGCCGCCGCCGACCGCGCCCGGCCGCCGCCGACCGCGCCCGCCCGTCGCGACCGCGCCCGGCCGCCGCCGACCGCGCCCGCCCGTCGCGACCACGCCCGGCCGCCACCGACCGCCGCTTGGCCTTCCTTCTCCAGCCCCGCTCCGTCCAGCGTCGACGGCGCTCCCGTGCTTCCGCGAATCATCGGCGAACGGCCCGAAAACTGCGGTGAGTGACGGCGCTCAGATGGACTGCGAGTCCGACCCGGACGCGCCGTCGGTGTCGGTTGCGGTGACGACGATGTCCGTACCGTTCTGCTTCGAGCGAACCTCGTCGACGCCGCTGGCGGACGAACCGCTGACGTCGTTGGTCACGGAGTCGAGCGTGTTGCCCGAGGAGTCGACCATCTCGACGACGACGGTGTCGAGGTTGCCGTCCTCGTCGCCCGCACTCCAGTCGACCTCGTAGCGGTCCCACTGCGGGTTGGACTTGTCGTTCAGACCGTCGATGCTCGCGGACGGCGCAGTGTTCGTATCCTCCGTCTCGCTCACGGTCGTCGACCCGGAGCCGGTGTTGCCGTTCGAGTCCGTGACGGTGGCATCCACAGTGTAGCTGTTCCCCGAGCCGTCGTCGCCGGCGGCGACGAGGCGCGTAGTCCCGCTCGCGGTGTCGCCGCTGACCGAAACGGTCGCGGTGTCCTCGGTCTCGCCGTCGGTATCGTCCGTAAGCGTCAGGTCGACGCTGTCGAGGTCGCCGTCGCCGTCGCTGACGTCCCAGGAGACGTCGAACTCCGCGTCGCCGTCGTCGGTCTCGACCTCGCTCGCGGCGAGCGAGTCGACGGTCGGCGCGCTCTCGGTGTTGTCCGTCGTGACCGAGATGCTCGACGTGCTCGTGTTCCCCGCGGAGTCCGTCGCGCTCGCCTCCAGCGTGTGGTCGCCGTCGCTGACGCCGGTCGTGTCCCAGGAGTCCTCGTAGTAGCCGGACGTGGAGTTGTACGACGTCGCGCGCTCGGAGCCGCCGTCGACGCTGTACGTGACGTCGAGGCTGTCGTCGCTGTCCTCGCTGTCGCTCGCGTCGATCTGGACCGTGATAGTGCCGCTGACGGTGTCGCCGTCGCTCGGGTTGACCCACGAGACCGACGGTGCGCCGTCGCTGCTGCCGCCGGAGACGGCGGCTTCGGCGTCGAGAAGCCCGTATCCTTGCTCGTTGTCGCCAAGGCCGAGGTCCTCGGCGGTGTCCTGGAGTTGCCTGCGGGCTTCCGTGTTACTGTAGCCGTTCGCCATCAGCTGGCCGCCGGCGCCGGAGACGTGCGGGCACGCCATCGACGTCCCCGAGAACGTGTCGGTGCCGTCCGAGGAGGACTCCGGTGGGACCGTGGAGAGGACGTCCTCGCCCGGTGCGGCGAGTTCGACCTCGGGGCCGGTCGAGGAGAAGTCCGCGAGGGAGTCGTCCTCGCTCGTCGCGCTCACCGCGACGACAGTGTCGTACGCCGCGGGGTAGCCGACGCAGTCCGTGCACGGGCCGTCGTTGCCGGCGGCCGCGACGAGGAGGACGCCCTTGTCGTAGGCGTACTGGCAGGCGTCTTTCACGGCGGAGGACGAGTCGCCGCCGAGGGACATCGAGGCGACGTCGTACCCCTGGTCGGCGGCCCACTCGATGCCGGCGGCGATGTTCGAGTACGCGCCCGAGCCACACCCGTTCAGGACCTTGCCCGCATGGAGGTTCGCCTCCGTGGAGACGCCGACGACGTCCTCGGCGTCGTCGATGGCGTCGGCGGTGCCGGCGCAGTGCGTGCCGTGGTCGTTGTCGTCGTCCCACGCGTTGTTGCAGTCGTTCGTGTTGTCGTCGCACCCGAAGATACCGCCGGTGGCCTCGCCGCAGCATTCGTCGGCGAAGCACTTCCCGCCCTGGATGTTCCCGCCGAGGTCGGGGTGGTCAGAGTCGATCCCGGTGTCGAGGATGGCGATGTCTGCGCCGTTCCCGGTCTCGCCGTCGTCGTGGAGGACGTCCGCGTCGACGCGGTCGATACCCCACGGGAGCGTCTGTGCGAGCGCGTGCATCTGGTCGTCACGTTCGACGTAGCGTACGTTCGGGTTCTTCCGGAGGTTCTCGAGGGCGGCCTCGGGGAACTTGCCGGCGACGGCCTGCCCGATGTCGCCGAAGTCGAAGCGACGGTGGACGGCGTCCGCGGCCGACTCCGCGCGTCGCTTGGCGGCGGGCGTCGCGGTGCCGACGACGTGGCGGTCGGGTGTGGAATCGTCGGACTTCCCGGTCGCGGTTCCGATGGTCCCGATGGCTCCCGCACCGATACCTACCAACACTGTGCGCCGTTTGATATCTCTATCGGCCATGGTTGTTAATCACAAGCGTATTTTATAGATATTGGGTTTTTACCGATCTCGCCGACACGATGCTCGAACTCCTCGTGAACGATTGATGCAGGAGTCTCTCGCAGTCGTCGTCGGCGCTCGTGCCGGTGGTTAGCGAGGTCCTAATCCACGCTTTGTCGGAACGAACTGACCAATAGCGTGAGACGTACGGCCCACCGTTTCACCGTCGGTCCCGACGCGCCGCGAGCGACCCGTCCAACGTACTGAAACACTTATAAAGCTGACGTTAGTACGTGTACTATGACCTACGATACCGTCGTCTTTGACAACGACGGTGTCCTCGTCGGTCGAACGAGCTTCGACGTCCTTCGCGATGCGACGCTAGAGACGTTCTCGCTGTTCGATGTGACCGACCCGGACCCCGACCACGTCGACGACATGACCATTGGTGCGACCCCCAGCCAAGTCGATCTCGTCTGTGACATCTACGACATGGACCCCGACATCTTCTGGCGGACGCGCGACCGCCGGCTCTCGCTCGCCCAGCAAGAAGAGGCGCGAGCGGGCCGGAAGACGCCGTACGGCGACATCGACGAACTCCACGACCTCGACGTCAGCATGGGCGTCGTGAGTTCGAACCAACAGGAGACCGTGGACTTCCTGCTCGACCACTTCGACGTCCGCGACCACTTCGGGACGGCGTACGGCCGCGAGGCGACGATCGAGAGCCTCGACCGCCGGAAGCCGAACTCGCACTACATCGACCGTGCGCTCGACGACCTCGACGCGGAGTCGGCGCTGTTCGTCGGCGACAACGAATCCGATATCCGTGCCGCCGAGAACGCCGGCATCGATTCGGCGTTCATCCGGCGTCCCCACCGGCGGAACTGGGACCTGAACGTCTGGCCCACGTGGGACATCCAGTCCCTGGAAGACCTCCACCGCGTCTGCCGCTAAGGCCGACACGGACAGGGTCGCGGCGTTGAACCCGCCGAGGGTTCGCCAGCCCCATCTTCGCGCTATGCGAGGCCGAGTATCTCGCGAGCTTGCGCTGGGGTGGCGACGGGACGACCGAGTTCGTCGGTGACGCGGACGACGCGTTCGACGAGCTGGGCGTTGCTCTCCGCGAGTTCGCCGCGTTCGTAGTAGACGTTGTCCTCGAGGCCGACGCGGACGTGGCCGCCGAAGAGGACGCCCATCGTCGCGAACGCGAGCTGGTGCGGGCCGAACCCGAGCGTGTTGAACTCGGCCGCGGCTGGGAGATCATCGATCGCGTTGAGGAGGTTCCGCGGCCGCGGACGGGTCAGCGTTCCGTTACCGAAGATGAGCGTCGCGTACGTGGGTTCGTCGACGTCCGCGCGCTCCAGGAGTCCGTGCACTTCGTTGCTGTGACCGTCGTTGAACACCTCCAGTTCGGGTTTGATACCGCGGTCCCGCATCTCGTCGTGGAGCGAGTCAACAAGGGCACGCGTGTTCTCGCTCGTCAGGTGCTGGTAGCGGTTGAGCGGCCCCATGTCGAGGCTCGCCATCTCCGGCGGCGGGTCGGTGCGGAGCGGTCGGTGACGGGCCGCGTCGGGCGCGCCCGTGCCGCCCGTGGAGTGCTGGATGATGACGTCGTCGGCGTGGTCGCGGACGGCGTCGTCGATCGCCTGGAAGCGCTCGGTCGCGAACGACCGCTCGCCGTTGGGTTCGCGAGCGTGCACGTGCACGACCGCCGCGCCGGCGGCCTCGGCCGCGGCGGCCGCACGACCGATCTCCTCGGGCGTCTCCGGGAGGTTCGGGTTCGCCTCCTTCCCGTGCACGCCACCCGTCAACGCCGCCGTCACGACGACGGGTTTGCCGTCGAGGTACGACTCGTAGCTCACCGCGACCCCTCCGCGTCGCCCCTGCCCCCGGTCTCGGCGTGTTCGAGGAATATCTCGCAGTGCGCGTCGTGCCGGAGGTCGTACCGGTCGTTACAGACGTCCGCACGCATCGGCTGGACGAACTCGTCGACGACCGTGCAGTACGCACGCGCCGTCTCGAACGATCTCTCGTCGCTTTCCGCTCGATAGTCGAGATGCGGACAAGTCACGGGAGAGTCTTCGACCGGCAACACGGAAGCGTTTGCGGGCAGGAGACGTCGCGTCCAGAGCGTGCGAACGCGTCAAGACCGTGCGAACGCGTTCAGGGCGTGCGACATCGTCCAGCCCCCGTCGAGTCCCCGATTCCTGCATGTCCGGGACGATGTCGTCCACAGCACCCATACCCACACGACTCGTACCGGCGAGCACGATGACACCGACGTCGTTCGGACCGAGGGGAGGCACCGCAATCGCGGCCACCGCTATCGAATCCCGACACCTGTCTGTCGACGGTTCGGGGGCGTGACCATGGACGCGATCGACGCCAGCCGGGAGTCGTTCCGGTTCGAGTACGACCCGGGCGTCCTCACGTACGGCGACGGTTGCGTTGCCGCGCTCGACGAGGAACTGGCCGCGAACGAGCGGTCTCGTGCCCTCGTCGTGTGCGGCGAGACCGTCGGCAGTACCCCTGCCGTCATCGATCCGGTCACGGACGGACTCGGAGACCGACTCGCGGGCGTGTTCGCGGAGACCACTCCGGAGAAGCGTCTCGGGACCGCGTTCGACGTCGTCGACGCGATGGTCGAGCACGACGCGGACGTCCTCGTCGCGCTCGGCGGCGGCAGTAGCCTCGACGTCGCGAAGGTCGCACGCGTCCTCGCGGCGTCCGAACTCGACCACGACGATGTCGGCGACGCGTTCGAGGAGACCGGCACGATACCCGTCCCCGACGGCGACCTTCCGCCGGTCGTCGCGGTCCCGACGACGCTCGCCGGTGCCGACCTCTCCACGGTCGCCGGTATCACCGCGACGCCCGACTCGGGGCTCGTCGACGACCCCACGAGCGGCGGCGTCGGCGACCCGCGACTCATGCCGACCGCCATCGCGTACGACCCCGAGCTGTTCGCGACGACGCCGAAACCGATCCTCGCGGCGTCCGCGATGAACGGCTTCAACAAGGGCATCGAGACGCTGTACGCACGAACCGCCACGCCCGTCACGGACGCCACCGCCGCCCGCGGCCTCGCACTCCTCAAAGACGGCCTCGTGGAACTCGGTGCCGGCCCCGTCGACGCCGACGCACTCGCACCAGTCGTCGAAGGCGTCCTCCTCGTCCAGTACGGGATCTCCCGACCGACCGAGAACACGCTCTCCATCGTCCACGCGGTCGGACACGGCCTCACGCACGCCTACGACGTCCAGCAGGGCGCCGCCCACGCCGTCGTCACCCCGCACGTCCTCCAGTACGTCTTCGACCACGTCGACGGCCGCAGGGGCCTCCTCGCGAACGTTCTCGGCGTCGACGACGACACCGACCCGGCGACGGGCGTTGTGGAGGCGGTCCGAGACGTCCGGGACGCACTCGACCTCCCGTCGCGACTCCGCGACGTCACCGACGCCGACCCCACGGACTTCCCCAGCGTCGCGGAATACACGCTTGAGGACGCCTTCATGACGAACGTGCCCGACGACCTCGACCCCACCCGCGAGGAACTCGAAGCCGTCCTCGAGGACGCGTTCTAAGATGGGAAACACATACCACCCTGGCGTGAGTTAGCATCGGCCATGATCGGACCCGTGGGGGCACATCCGCTTGGAATCGGCGCTCCCCCGTTCGTCGAGATCTTCGCCATCGGTCTCCTCTACCTCTCCGCCGCAGCACTCGTCTACCGGCTCGTGCGCCGGAACGCTGGCGACGACGGAACCCAGTTCTGAGAGCGAGCGAGCGTCCCGCAAGGACGTCCTGCCGTTGGACGGCGACCGGACCGTGACAGAGGCAAGCAGTGGCACGCTTGCCGGATAACCTCTCTTTCCAGCGGGAGACACGCGACCACGCTCTAGGGTGACACGCGGCAACGCTCTAGGGTGACACGCGGCAACGCTCTAGGGGGCCACGCGGCAACGCTCTAGGGTGACACGCGGCAACGCTCTAGGGGGACACGCGGCAACGCTCTGCCGCCTCACGCGCACACGCGTGACCCAGTATAAACAGCTGTAGTCCCTACCTGCGAGTATGGGACGAATCGACAGCCGGGACGGTGAGCGCGAGAGCGACGTCGAGTACGAGCGCGTCGACGTTTCCGTGCTCGTGGTCGGCGCTGGCGCCGCTGGCGCCCGAACCGCGATCGAGCTCGCGGAGGCGGGCGTCGACGACGTGCTCGTCCTCGGGAAGCGCGGGCACGGCGACGCACACACGACGTGGGCGCGCGGCGGCATCAACGGCGCCCTCGGCACGCACGACCCCGAGGACGACTGGACGATCCACACCGCAGACACCCTGAACGAAGGGCACTTCCTGAACGACCCGGCGAAGGTCGAGGCCGTGACGCGCCAGATGCCCGAGCGCCTCCGCGAACTCGACGACTGGGGGATGGCGTACTCGCGGACCGACGACGGCGAGATCGACCAGCGGTTCTTCGGCGCGCAGTCGTTCCGCCGCACCGCGTTCGCCGGCGACCACACCGGCGAGTCGATGCTTTCCGCGCTCGTCGACCGCGCGCAAGCGCTCGAGGTTCCCTACCGCGAGAACGTGATGGTGACGAAACTCCTCTCCGCGGACGACCGCGTGCACGGCGCCGTCGGGTTCGACATGGACGCGGGCGAGTACGTCGTGTTCAACGCCGGCGTGGTCGTCCTCGCCGCCGGCGGGTACGCCGCGATCTACGACCGGCACACGAGTCGGGACGACGAGAACAACGCCGACGGGCCCGCGCTCGCGTACGACGCCGGTGCGGAGTTGATGGACATGGAGTTCGTGCAGTTCCACCCGACCGGGATGGCGGTCGACGAGGACGACCCGGAGTGGGCGCCCTGGAGTGGCCGCCTCGTCACCGAAGCCGTCCGCGGGGAAGGCGGTCGGCTGTTCAACGCGGATGGCGAGCGGTTCATGGAGCGGTACTCGCCGAAGCAGATGGAACTCGACGCGCGGGACGTCGTCGCGCGCGCCATCGCGAAGGAGGTCGCCGAACGGCGCGGAACGGAACGCGGCGGCGTCTACCTCGACATCTCGCATCGAAGCCAGGCGTTCATCCAGGAGCGACTGCCGCGGATGTACGAGCGCTTCACGGACCTCGGCGTGGACATGGCCGAAGCGCCTGTGGAGGTCGCACCCACCGCACACTACGGCATGGGTGGCGTCGCCACCGACGAGTACGGCGAGACAAGCGTCGACGGCCTGTACGCGATCGGCGAGACGATGGCGGGCGTACACGGCGCGAACCGGCTCGGCGGGAACTCCCTCGCAGAAACCGTCGCGTTCGGCAAGCTCGCCGGCGAACGAATCGCGCACACGGTCGCCGGCCCCGGCACCCTCCCCGAGAGCGTTCGCGAGGACGTCGCGATACCGCACATCCACGAACTCGCCGCGATGGCCGACCGGAGCGGCGAGTACGACGTCCAGCGCGTCTTCGAGGACATTCAATCCCTGATGTGGGAGCACGCCGGCCTCCTCCGCGACCAGGCGACGCTCGAAACCGGCCTCGACGAACTCGGGAAGCTCCGCACCCGCGCCGCCGACATGACCGTCGGCCCCACCGAGAGCGAATCGTTCGAACTCGCGATCGACGTCGGATTCATGCTCACCGCCGCCGAAGCCGTCCTCCGCAGCGCCCTCCTCCGCACCGAATCCCGCGGCGCCCACCACCGCACTGACCACCCCAACACCGACCCCGACTGGCAGAAGAACGTCCACTACCACAAGGTCGACGTCGGCACCATGGCCCACACCACCCACAGCGTCGGGGAGCCAAGTCCGAAAGTCCAACGCGCACTCGACGACGACCACGAACTCGACTACCACCAGCTCGAATAAGTGAACGAATTGCCTCTGCCGACCGCAAACGTATCGGGTTCAGGTGGCCCCACTTCCACCCTTTCCACTCACTGTTTCATCGTTGCACGCTTCTTATCAGTTCCAAGCAAACAGAAGCTACAGAAGTTCAACCCCGACACGCTGGTATGCAGATATTCAATCTATCAGACTCAAACTCCACGAGGGATTGCGTACTTGTATAGAAACACGAAACACAGTGCTCTCGCAGTGTGTTGTGAACGACGTGTTCAGTGAACGTGCGAATTGACCGCTGCGAATCCTACCAGTTTCAGATGATGTGTAGAGCATTGTGCAAGATGCAGGGTGCATATTTTGCACTCCAGTCGCTGGCAGCCCTCAGACACGTTCTCAGTTCCAGAGGGGGTTGTTGCCGCTACAAGAATATCCCTTTAGTATCTGCGTCCGTATCCACGAGTATGAGCCCCAGAGAGAGAGTCACTATCGAAGAAGTGATGTCCACTCCATTAGAGACGATCTCGGCGGAAGCAACGGTCGAGGAAGCCGCACAGTTGATGAGAGAGCAGGATATCAATGCCATCGTTGTCGGAACCACGTCACCAAGCATCATCACCAGTACTGACGTGCTTACCGCCGTTGCTGACGGACGAAACGTCTCAGAGTTACAGGTGGCCGATGTCATGACAACCGAGGTCGAAACCGCTTCCCCGGACAATTACCTGGATGAGGCCGCCGCGATGATGACCGCACACGGCATCAAACACATCCCGATCGTTGACGACGGTTATATCGGGATGCTCTCCTCAACTGACATCGCTGCCCATGCTCTGTTGAACGTAGATACCATCTATGGATTAGACGGCTGATTTCAGGCGATTTGGACGCACTCTTGCAAGATGGGTCGCCGCAGCCTCTATCTCTCACACGCTGGCTCTGACAGTGTCTAGAAATATCGAACCGCGCGTACAAGATGTGAGGCGCCTATCTTGTGAAATGTATCGGTGAGATAGTGATGCCCGTAACGCGAGATCTAAATCACCCCCACACCGCGTCGGAGTAGAGTCCCTTCGGGACTCAAATCCGTACTGAAATCCCGATTCGCCCATATAAAGACGAATACATAAGGCTCCGCACTCTTGTGGTTTCAGCGCGACGAAGGAGCGATATAGAGCCGGAGGATTTGAACCACGGTCGCTCCGCTCGCGTGCGCTCGCTTCGCTCCCTGCTTCAAATCCCTCCACGTCTCATTTCTGCGGCTCACGGGCTCCTCGCTACGCTCTTCGCCGTTGTGAGCCGCAGAAAGTGGGGCCGGAGGGATTTGAACCCCCGATCGACTGATATCTCCGGTGTGGGCGCCTCGGAACTCCAGAGGGTCGTCGTCGCGACGCGATGATCAGTCGGTCGCTCGGTATATCAGCTGGAGTTTCGTCCCGGGCGCGTGGCCTCTGGAGTCAGTCGCCATGCCTGGCTTGGCCACAGCCCCGCTGCGCTCTTGCGTTGGCCGGAGTGCTGTAAAGGGGTTTCGGTTCGGGCTACGACCGGTCGGCGTCGCGCCAGTCGCACTCCTGGCACTTGTAGCCGGTGACGAGTTCGGTGACGCTCGGCATGTACGTGACTTCGACGACGTTCTCGCCGCAGTCGGGGCAGTCGCGGTCGGCATCCTGGAGGTTCTCGGCTTCCATGACGGTGTCGTCTTCGATGAGTTCGGCGAGGCTCTTCGCGGTGACCATGCGGCCCTGGACGACGCGGTTGTCTGCCATGTTCGCTTCTGGGGGTGCGTGGGCAGGTAAGGGTTCCCGTATTGGTATCGGGAGCGCACAAGGACGGGGCGGATTAGGCGAGTGGGTGGGTTAGAGCCAGGGTTCGCGGTCGACGTCGAGGGGGTCGTCCTCGTCGTCGCTGGCGTCGGTGGTGGCGTCGTCGGGGTCGTCGTCGAGTTCGGCGTCGTCGCCGGGGGCACCTTCGGACGTGGTATCGGTGTGGTCGCCGCCGTCGGTGGCGGCGCGTGCGGCCGCGTTCGCGGGCGTCGACGACTCGGGCTGGGCGTCGTTGTCGTCGACGAGTTCGTCTTCGTCGCCGGGTTCGAACGCGAACAGGGCGGTGACGCCGACGACGAGGAGCGGCGCGGAACCGACGGGTACGCCGAGGATGGAGAGCGCGAGCAATCCGAGGGCGACGGCGCTCCCGAACCGGAAGCGGTCGATCGCCATGCGTGCGCGGAGGTGCGGTGCGAGGAGTGCGGTGGCGAGCGCGAACGCGGTGCCGACGATGGCGCTCCCGGCGGCGAGCACGATGAGGCCGGGTTCGGTGACGGGTTCGAGCGTGGCGCCGGAGAGGTTGACGCTCGCGATGAGGCCGGCGCCGACGATGACGGCGGGCCGGGGGAGGTACTCGCCGATGCGAGCGCTCGCGGTCTTCGCGGCGATGGCGACGAGGACGATCGCGGCGAACCGCTTGAACGTCTCGAGCGTGAGGACGGTCGCGAGCGTCGGCGCGATAGCGGCTTCGATGGCGGCGCCGATAGTGATGACGGTGCCGACGATGAGGATGGCGCGGACGCGCTCCATGCGCGCGCCGTCCATCTCGGCGAGGACGACGGCGACGGTGGCGCTCCCGCCGAAGACGAGCAGGCCGACCTGGAAGATACCGACTGGTATCTCGCCGACGAGCGGGAACGGGCCGGCGGTGTCCTCGAGTGCGCCTGCGAGAACGAGCGCGGGGAAGATGCCGTCGAGCAGGGGCAAGGCCATGACGGTGGCCAGCAGCTTCGCGTCGCCGCCGACGAGGCCTTCCAGACGGAGAGCGATCGGGTGACGGGACGTGCTCATCGATGCTCGTAGGGGGCGTCACCCGCGCCCGAGTGGGGAGGTCGAGAGCGCACACCAGTGGCGTCGGCGTCGGCGTCGGCGTCTGCATCGGTAGCGCCGGCGTGGACGCGGTTGCCGAGTGCGACGAGCGCTCGTTCGAACCCTTTCGGGGCGGAATTGGCTACGAATCCGAACGGGAGTGTAAACCAGGCGGTCTCGTCGGTCGACAGTTGCCCGGCGATGCCCGTTGCGGTGGACGTCGTAGCCAGCATACACGCTAAGGAAATAGAGTGGTAGCATTAAGCGTTGTGTGAGTCATGTCCGCAAACTCCAACAGCCCGTTTGTCTCCTATTTAAAGACTGGCTACGGTTCGTCGCCGAACGTGGTTTATTTACGTCGGTCCGTCGGCTGAACTGCCGGGTGGCGGGCCGCGGCGAGCCCTCGAGCGTCGCTCTCCGTACGACACGTTCGAGAGCCCAGGGGCGATCGGTCGAACCTCCACGTTGTGGGGTGAGAACGTCATACAATGCGGTCCCGCACTCGCAAACCTTTAGTTCGGGCCGACCGGACGGTTTACATGGCGAACGACGCTCCCGACGACGGCACATTCTCGGAGAAGTTACGAGTACCAGAGGCGTTGACCTTCGACGACGTGCTCCTGCGGCCGAAGGAGAGTCGCGTGGAGCCCGACGAAGCGGACCTCACCTCGCGGGTTTCGAAGAACGTCGAACTTCCGGTGCCCGTGCTCTCCGCGGCGATGGACACGGTCTCCGAGGCGGAACTGGCGATCGCGATGGCGCGCCACGGCGGCCTCGGCGTCATCCACCGGAACCTCGACGTCGACGAGATGGCGGATCACGTCGAGCGCGTGAAGCGCGCGGACGAACTCCTCATCCGCGACGTCGTCACCGCTCGCCCAGAGCAGACGGTGCAGGCGGTCGACGAGATGATGGCGCGTGAGGGCGTGAACGGCGCGCCCGTCGTGGACGAGGACGACCGCGTGCTCGGCATCATCTCCGGGACGGACATCCGACCGTACCTCGAGGTCGGCGAGCAGGACGAGGTGTCGGAGGCGATGACCGAAGAGGTCATCACCGCACCCGAGGACGTCGAGGCACGCGAAGCGCTCGAGTTGATGTACGAGCACAAGATCGAGCGCGTCCCCATCGTCGACGACGAGAACCACCTCGTCGGCCTGCTGACGATGCAGGGCATACTCCAGCGGCGCGAGTACGACAACGCGGCGCGCGACGAGGACGGGCGACTTCGCGTCGGCGCGGCCGTCGGTCCGTTCGAGACGGAGCGTGCGGACGTCGCCGACGACGCGGGTGTCGACGTCTTATTCATCGATTGCGCGCACGCGCACAACCTGAACGTCGTCGAGGGCGCTCGCGAGATCAAGGCGTCCGTCGAGGCTGACGTGGTCGTCGGGAACATCGGAACGCGCGAGGCGGCGGCGGACCTCGTGGACTTCGCAGACGGCCTCAAGGTCGGTATCGGTCCGGGCTCCATCTGTACGACGCGCATCGTGTCCGGTTCCGGGATGCCCCAGATCACGGCGGTCGCGCAGGTCGCTGACGTCGCGAGCGAGCACGGCGTCCCCGTCATCGCGGACGGTGGTATCCGGTACTCCGGCGACGCGATCAAGGCGATCGCGGCGGGTGCGGACGCGGTGATGCTGGGCTCGTACTTCGCGGGCACGGACGAGGCACCGGGTCGAGTCGTGACGATGAACGGCAAGAAGTACAAGCAGTACCGCGGGATGGGGAGCGTCGGTGCGATGGCGTCCGGCGAGGACGACGAGAACCGCTACCTCAAGGAGGAACCCGAGAACGAGGAGGACTACGTCCCCGAGGGCGTGGAGGCGGCGACGCCGTACAAGGGCCCGCTCCGGGACGAACTCCACCAGCTCGCTGGCGGGATGCAGTCCGGGATGGGGTACGTGGGCGCGCACACGATCCCTGAGTTCAAGGAGCGCTCGGAGTTCGTTCGCGTTTCCTCCGCTGGCCAGGCGGAGAGTCACGCACACGACGTCGTCATCACGGACGAAGCACCGAACTACAGCCCGAACGGCGACTGACGACGTCGCGGCCGTCTTTCAGCGAGCCAGGTCAGAGACGTCCTCGACGGTGAGGTCGAGGGTGTCGGCGACGGCGAGTGGGAGCTCGTAGGCGTCGGCGTCGGTCGGTCGGAGGTCGTCGAACCAGAGGTCGTCGTCGGTGTTCGGTTCTTCGTCTTCTCCGTGGTAGGCGCTCTCGGGTGCGGCGAGCATCGCGTCCACGAACTCGTCGGTGGTGATCCCCTGGTTGGCGGGATTGGTCAACTTGGATCGTTCGTCGAGCGCGGGACTCGTGAGGATGGGTGCTCGCGGGATGTCCGCCTGGGTGTGGAGCGACTGGAGGGCGTTCCTGAGGCGTTCGCCGTCGTCGGCGAGGGTGATGAACCGTCCGACGCACGCGACGTCGACGTCGCCGTCGAGGACCATCTGGACTGCTTGTGCGTGACTGGAGAACGACGCGTCGAAGCTCGCGTCCGTATTCTCCTGGGGGAGTTCGCCGACGTCGACGCCGGCCTCGCTGAGGGCGTGAAGCGGCACGAACGACCCGCTCGACGAGGACGGGTCCGCGAACGCGACGGTGGACCCGGGGACGTCCTCGAGGGACTGCACGTCGCTGTCCTCTCGCGTCACGATCTCGGCTGCGTACGTCCACCCGCCGTAGGCTCTGCGTTGGAGTGCGATCTCGGCGTCGCCGTTCCGGGCGGCGAGTGCGCCGACGAACGTTCCGGTTTCTGCGAACGCGAACGTTCCGTCGTGGAGTCCGACCGCGATCGCCGTCTGCGAGTCAGGAGTCGCGAGTTCCGTGGGGGCGAGTTCGGCGTCCAGGTACGACTGGATGCCGTCGTACGCTCTGACCTGGTAGCCCTCGAAGAGGTTCGGTGACAGCGCGAACGCGTACGGTTGCTCGGCGACCGCAGGGGATTCGTCGTCCGCTGGTTCGTCGGTGCTCTCCTCTTCGGCCACCGGTTCGTCGCTTTCGTCCTCGCCGTCTTCGCCGTCTTCGTCGCTTCCGAGTTCGATGGCGTTGCAGCCGGCGAGCGCGAGTGCTCCAGTGGTACCGACTGCGGCGAGTGCCCGACGGCGCGATATCTCCTTCATCGCGCCACCGTACGTGTCGGTATGTTAAAAGGTCGGTGGTCCGAGCGGCTGTCCCACCCGAAGCCATCCATCCAGCAACGATGCTCTCGAACCCACGCCCCCACAACCACGGTAACAATTAACAATCGACGGGCCGTAGTACGACGAGGCACATGCGCGTACTCGACTCCATCGAAGAAGGGCTGGGCGGACAACCCCCAGCAGACGACGTCAGCGTCCACTCCCACTGCGAATTCTGCGACAGCGAATTCGACACCGCCTACAGCTCCTGCCCCGACTGCGGCAGCGAACACATCCAAGACACCAACTGACCGCCCCGACAACCCACGCCCGCCACAACACCAAACACACCCGCCACAACACCAAACACGCCCGCCACAACACCACCCACGCGCAGAACCACCACGCACTCCACTCATCAGCACACATCGCAGTAGCAGGACGCCAACGGAATCGAACCAGAATCACTTCACTCCCAACCCCTCGCCCAACTCCCTGATTCAATTCCCTCCCGCATCCGTGCCGCGCCGCTCGCGACGGTTGCTCGCGGCGCAAAAGCGGGCCGGAAGGGAATTGAACCGATGTGAGACGGTCGCCCTCGCTCCGCTCGGGCGCTGCGACTCACAGGGTTCAATTCCATCGTGGCGTTCACCGCGACGCAGACGACTCGCTACGCTCGTCGTGTTGCGTCGCGGTAGGAACGGGCCGGAAGGGAATTGAACCCCTGACCGTCTGATTAAGAGTCAGACGCTCTGCCTAACTGAGCTACCGGCCCTGAGTGCATTCGTTCGTAACGTGGTCGTGTTAAAAAGGGTTTTCATTCTGTGGGGGTGCGGGGGTGGTCCGCACGGCCGCCGCCGGGCGAAATCGGGCGCGTCCCAGGCCGCGAGAGTGTTCGGGAGGGTTAAGTGACGGCGGCGCCAGATTCATTCTACATGAGTAGCGGGGTCACGATCTCCTCGATGTCGAAGTACGCGATATTGGGTTGTGGGAGCGTCGGGCACGCTGTCGCCGAGGAGCTCGTCCAGCAAGGGAAGGACGTCCTCATCATCGACAACGACGAAGGTCGCGTGGAGGCGTTACGCGACCAGGACCTCAACGCGCAGTGTGCGGACATCCGCGACGAGGCAGTCGTCGAGGAGCTCGCCGAGCAGGACGTCGTCCTCATCATGTCCTCGGACGTGGAAGCGAACAAGCACGCGGTCGAACACATCCGGAACCGTGACTCGGACCAGTTCATCGTCGTACGGGCGAGCGACCCCGTGAGCGGCGACGAGTTGACGGAACTCGGCGCGGACGTCGTCATCAATCCATCGTCGGTCATCGCGGACGCCGCGATGCGGAGCCTCGAATCAGGCGAACTCGAGTACAAGGCGTCGAAGCTCGGCGAAGTGCTGGAGGATACGAAGGACCGAGCGGCGATCCTCACGCACGACAGCCCGGACCCGGACGCGATCGCGAGCGCGGCGGCGCTCCAGTCGATCGCGGCGACGCTCGACGTGGAAGCCGACATCTGTTACCTCGGCGACATCGGCCATCAGGAGAATCGGGCGTTCGTGAACCTCCTCGGTATCGAACTCCTGAACTGGACGGACGTAGAGGACCACGAGGAGTACGACACGATCGCGCTCGTCGACCACGCGAAGTCCGGCGAGTTGTTCGACATCGACGTCGACATCCTCATCGATCACTACGAGCCCGAAGAGGAGTACCAGGCTGACTTCGTCGACATCCGGACGAACATGTCCTCTACGTCGACGATCATGACGAAGTACATCCAGGAGTTCGACATGAAGGTCGAGGAAGCGGTTGCGACCGCGCTCCTCTACGGCATCCGAGAGGAGACCCTCGACTTCAAGCGCGACACGACGCCCGCGGACCTGACCGCGGCCGCGTACCTGTATCCGTTCGCGAACCACGACCTCCTGGAGCAAGTGGAGTCGCCGAGCATGAGTCCGGAGACGCTGGACGTGCTCGCAGAAGCGATCCAGTCCCGGGAGGTCCAGGGCAGTCACCTCGTCTCGAACGCCGGGTTCGTCCGAGACCGCGATGCACTCGCGCAAGCCGCCCAGCACCTCCTGAACCTCGAAGGTATCACCACTACAGCGGTGTTCGGCATCGGCGAGGACCGCATCTATCTCGCCGCACGATCGAAGGACATCCGGATGAACATCGGGAAGATGCTCAGTGACGCGTACGGCGACATCGGCGAAGCCGCCGGCCACTCGACGCAAGCGAGCGCGGATATCCCACTCGGGATCTTCACGGGCATCGAGACGAACGACGACAACCGAGACACCCTCCTGCAGTTGACGGAGGAGGCAGTGAAGCGGAAGTTGTTCGAGGCGATGGGTGTCGAGAGCGGCGAATCGACGAACGGGTCCTGACGACCGCCAGAAACCAGACGTTCAGGCGACGGCTTCCTCTTCCTCTTCGACGCCGCGGTAGCGTTCGACGATGTCGTTGATGAGGACGACGTCGCCGACGGCGCGAACCCACCGGTAGGGGATGATGATGCCGCGGGTGCCCTGCATGCTGTTCCCGAAGATGTCCGTGTTGAGGTTCGCGAGCGCGAGTCCGGTCACGGTCTCGGCCTCGATGTCGAGTCTGACGTCCTCGATGTCGCCGACGTAGACGCCGTTGTTCGAGTAGACCTCCCGTCCGACGAGGGACGTGATCTCCTGGGGTGCTCCGTCCATACCACGTCCGTCGTGATGGCGGGTCTTATATGTTGTTCGTACCGGACGAGAACGAATTCCCTCGTGGATCACGGTGGACGACGACCGACTGGCGCGCGGACGACGGTCGACTGCCGCTCGTTCGTGGGCGTGAGCGCGTGCGTGTCTGGGAGTCAGACGTCGTCGAGGACGTTAGCGAGGGCGTCGAGGGCGGCGCCGGCCTGTTCGGTGGGGCGACCGAGGCTGATGCGGACGTATTCGGGTCGGTTGAAGAAGCGGCCGGGGACGACGAGGACGCCGGCGTCGAGCGCGCGCTCGGCGAGTTCGTCGCCGTCGAGGTCGTCGTGCTGGACGAGCGCGTACGTGACGCCGTCGTAGACGACGCCGGCGAGGCGCGGACGGTCTGCGACGAAGTCGGCGAGCAGGTCGTGGTTCCGCTTGATGCGCTCGCGTTGTGGCGCGGCGAGGGCGTCGTGGCTGGCGAGTGCACGTCTGGCGAGTTGGCGGCTGGGCTCGGCGATGCCGGGGAAGTGACGTTGGACGCGTTCGGCGGCGGAGACGAACTCGGCGTCGGCGACGAGCCAGCCGATGCGGAGGCCGCCGAATCCGAGGAACTTCGTGAGCGAGCCGGTGACGACGGTCCCGTCGAGTTCGGCGGCGGTCGGGGCGCCGAACGGTCCGGGTTCCGGCGCGGTCGCGTAGGGAGCGTAGACTTCGTCGACGAGGACGCGAGCGCCGGCGTCGGTGGCCGCGGCGACGCTCTCCCGGAGCGCGTCCCTGTTGGTGCGTCGCCCGGTCGGGTTGTGGCGGTCGCTGACGACGACGAGTGCGGTCGCGTCCTGGATGGCGGCGTCGACGCGCACCGCGTCGAGGATGCCCTCGGGTCGCTGGAACTGGTCGACGATGACGCCGAACCCACGCGGCGTCGCCGTGTGCGGTTCGTACCCGGGTTTCTCGACGAGGACGCGTGACGTCCACTCGTCGTCGTCCGCATCTCCGTCGGGACCGTCGTCTGCGGTCTCCTCGATCGCGGACGTCACTGTCTCGGGCGCTTCGGCGGCGACGGCGAACGCGAGCGCGTTCGCGTTCGTCGCACCCGCGGTCACGAGCACTTCGTCGACCTCGACGTCGTAGGCGTCCGCGAGTAGCGCGTCGAGGGTGACGTCCTCGGGTGGATCGGCGTGCTCGCGGAGGCGGACCGGAACCGGCTCCGTCGGTAGAGTCGCCGGCCGGAGGTCGCTGGACGCGAGGTCGTGAGCGACCGCTTCTGGGCGGCCCTCGATCCACGAGAGGTACGGGATGTTCGGGAACACGACCTCGAATCGGTCGCCATGAGTAATGAAGACACGTCACGTCGAGCCGGCGTCCGGCCCCGGGTTGGTATATGAATGGCCGCCAAGTACAAGTACAACGCCCGGGGTTTGGGACGACGTGCAGACAGTGGAATTAAGGTTCCGGTGTGGAAATAGTAGATTGCCGGGGTGCCTCTGACGAACCGGCAACCGACGGCGGGCTTTGCCCGAGCCTGCCGTCACGCGGGATTTCCCGCTTCTCGACGTGATTGACTCGCGAGCTACTCGCTTATGAATCTCTCGACGGTTTTGTAGGCCAGTAGTCGGACGTTCGCCGATATGGAGGGTCACTGTCGGAACTCCTCGGAGAACCAGTCGAAATCAGAAAGCGTGCGTCGGCCGCATGCCGGTCGTCTCCTCCTCGCAGCCGAATCACCAGCGTCATCGCGGCCGAATCACCAGTGCCGTCGAGATGGCCAGCGTTACTACTGGAGTTCGTCGAGCGCCCCGGTGACGTTCAGGAACCCGCTCCCGTGATAGGTCTTGTCACCGGTGCCGCTGGCCGCCGTGCGCTTCAGGAGACTCTCGACCTGGTTCGCGTTCAGGTCGGACGCGACCGATCTGAGGAGTGCAACTGCACCCGCAACCTGCGGGGCTGCCATCGAGGTCCCCGCCTTCCAGCCGTAGCTGTACGAGGCGCCGAGGTACTCGAGTGGCTCCTTCTCGGAGTCTCCGTCCTCGTAGCGGTACTCGGGCGATGCGACGGTGCTCAACACGAGGTCGTTCGACCAGTCGACGCCCGTGCCGATGGCGTCGAGGTCCGCGTCGCCACCGGGCGCGGAGAGCGTGATCGCGTTCGTCCCGTAGTTCGTGTAGAACGCGGGGCTGTCCGGCGGCGATTCGACGTCTTTGATGTCGCCGTTGCCGTCCGCGTCCCAGTAGTACCCGATCGGGCCGGTCGCCGACACCGAGACCGCCTGCGCGCCCTCGTTCGGGAGGCTGATAAAGTTCTTGTCGTGCTGGAGGTCCGCAGCGTCGTTGCCGGCGGCGATAGTGAGGACGGTACCGTGGCTGTTCGCGTACGTCATCACCTTGTTCAGGACCTTCCCGTAGAACTCGCCGATGGCCTGACGCGGAACCGGGTACGCGCCGAGCGAGAGGTTCGCGGCGTCGGCGCCGATCGCGGCGCTGTAGACGACGCCAGCGAGGATGTCCCCGAACGACGCACCGCCAGCCTCCGAGAATACTCGACAGTCGACCAGTTCGGTCTCGGGCGCGGTACCGATGACACCCTGGCCGTTGTCGCTCGCGCCGACGATACCGCCGACGTGCGTTCCGTGGTCGCCGCCGGCTGGGTTCGCCGCCCCGAAGCCGTCGCCGGTGAAGTTGAACGAGAGACGCTCGTTGACGTCGAGGTCGGGGTGCCCGCTCGCGACGCCGGAGTCGATGATGGCGACCCTCGTCCCTTCGCCTTTCGTCCTCTCGTGGGCCCCCTCGATGTTCTGAACGGACTTGTCCCACTGTAGTCCAGAGTACGTCTCGTCCGCGACGCTTGAGGGGTCGGCCGCGAGTCGCTCGACGTCGCCGTCCAGCGAGATCTGGACGTCCGGCTCGTAGCTGTTCGCGACGCGCTGGAGGTCGCTCTCCGCACCGGAGACCACGAACAGGCCAGCGTCGGAGAGGTCGTAGTCGACGGTGACACCGACGTCTGCCAGTTCGCTCGCGCTCGTCCCATTCGCGCTGACGATGAATCGGTCCGTGTTCTCCGCGGCGGTAACCGTCGAACCCACTGCGATTCCTCCGAGGAGTGCGCCACTGAACTTCATCACGTCCCGTCTGGACTTCTCTACCATGCCCCTGACTACCGAACTTCACACTATAATATTTTCCGGTTTGAGACCGATTATTGCAAGTAGTCTAATAATGCTGTAAGAATTAGTTCGGATTGATTAAGAGGAACGGTCCCCTGTCGAGCCGATGAAGGGAACGGTGCTAACTATCGGTTCCGGTCGGGTAGACGCACACTCGACGACCCCTTTATAAGTGGGTCGCGGTATCCGGTCGGTCGCCTCCCGGTCGCCCCGATGTGGTCGGCCGCGAGGAGAACGTCGTCCTCACTGCATCCCCGGCGGGTAGCAATCCAGGTCGGTTCGGTCGTCCGCGCCAAAACGATCGTCCGGCCCGATTCGGTCGTTCGCGCTGATTCAGTCGTCGGCGTCGCTGTGGTCGTACTCGTCGTCGAAGAGTTCGACGAACGTCTCGTACGTGTCGTCGGCGACGGCATCGGGCACCATCGCGTACGCGCCGACGGCGTTCCGCCGACGCACACCCTTCGCGACGCTGTCGAGGAAGTTCTTCACGCTCGAGCGCTCCGCGTACATCAGGAGGACGTTCACGTTGTCGAACACCACCCAGCCGGTCCCGGGCTTGACGTGGTTCATCCCGCGCTCGAAGCGCTCGTGGATGCCAGAGAGGTCGTTCGGGTGGACGACCGAGGTCGTCCAGCACGGGCCGTCGTAGTCGACGGGCGACCCCGACACCGGGACGATACCGACCTTGTTCGGGTCGCCGCCTCGGTCGCGGACGAGTTGCTCGATCTTGTCCGGCGACCGCGTCGTCGATACCACCAGCAGGTTCTCGAACGCCGCCTCGGGCAGGAGCGACAGCGGCGAGGAGAGCGACGGGATGAGCACGAGCGCCTGGGACCCGCTCGGCAGGTCCAGCTGGCGGACGTCGGACTCCTTCCGCTCGGTGTCGCTAGTCGTCGGCATCGTCGAACCCTCCCGAGCTCTCCGTGCTCGACCGTTCGAAGTCCTCGCTCCGAGTGTCGATGAACTGTCTCGCGAAGTAGTAGATGCCGATGGTGGCGGTCACCGACGCGCCGAAGTTGAGGACCGAACGGACGGCAGCGGACGAGTCGAGCGCCGGTGCGACGACGTCGTAATCGATGAGGAAGCCGAACGTGTTCGATATCGTCAGCAGGAAGAACCCGACGGCGAGCCCGACGAGGCCTTCGGTGTACGCGACGTTCTGGGCGTACGCGACGACGGGATAGATGAGGAGGAGGCTCGCGGCGAGCAACGCCGCAATCTGGATCGCGCCGAGGACCTGGAACGGGTTCGCGGCGACGAACTCGACGACGCCCATCAGAGGTCCCTCCGTTCGGTGAGGAGCATCGTCGCGTTGAACGCGGCGACGACGCCCGCGAGGACGCCGATCGAGAACACCGTCGCGTAGATGGGCTGCGAGTACGGTATCGAGAACAGCACGAGCGACGCCCACGGCATGTTCACGAGAATCATGCACGCGAACACCACCGGGATGGGTTTGAGGACGCGATTGATTGGTGCACCTCTGAACCCTCTGACTGCGACGATGGAGAGGACGAGTGCGACCGCCTGCACGACGATGCTGAGGAGCGTCAGCGACTGGTAGACGATGTAGAACGAGTCCGGTAGCTCGGCCACCCCTCCTCACCTCCGTTCGACTGCTTCGTCACTGACGGATGGTGGACGGCGTATTGGAAAACTCTTTGGGCGTGGAGAATTCCTCGGATGGTCGATACGTCCGGGTGGCTCGGGGTCGCCCCCGAGCTCTCACTCACGGGAGCAGGGCGGAGACGTCGACGTGCGCTTCGAGGAGTCCCTGAACGGTGTCCACCGTGCGTGCGTCGCGAGCGCGACCGGAGCGAACGACGGCGTCCGCGCGGTCGACCGTCGTCAGGGTGTCCGACTGGACGACCATCACCGGGACGCCCTTCTCGGTGGCTTTCCCCAGGAGCGCGCCCGGCGGCCGATGCCCGCCCGTGAGGATGAGGCACTTCACGCCGGGGGCCTCCAGTGCCGCAGTCTGGATCTCCGTTCGATCGCCGCCCGTTATGACGGCGGCGTCCCGCGTCCGCCGGAACTGCTTCAACGCGGCGTCGGCACCCATCGCGCCGACGGAGAACCGCTCGACGTACTCGTCCGTCCCACCGTCCGTCAGCAGTTCAGCGCCGAGTTCCGTCGCGAGGTCGCCGACCGTGACGCCCGCGAGCTCCTGCACGCGCGGCACGACGCCGAGGACGGGAATCCCGCGCCCCTCCAGGAACGGCAAGACGTCCGTCTCGAGGTCGTCGAACGCACCGTCCACGACGCCGTTGAACACGACGCCCGCGAGCCGGTTCCCGAGGGATTCCGCGTACGCGAGCGTCTCGTCCACGTCCCACGGTTCCTCGTAGCCCGCAACCAGGACGACCGAGGCGTCCAGTAGGTCCGCGACGTCCCTGTCCGTGAGGTCGATGACGCTCCCAGTCGCCGGGCCGCCACCGCCCTCGACGAGGACGAGGTCGCGCTCGGCCGCGATGTCCTCGTACGCCTCCCGGACGCGGTCGGCGACGTCGTCGGGGTTCTCGCGACCGCGGATCGCCTGCTGGACGAACGTCGGCGAGTACACGACCGGTTCGAGCTCGTGCATCTCCTCGTCTAGCTCGAGGAGTTCGCGCGCCAGCATCGGGTCCGCGTCCAAGGTCTTCCCGACGTTCGACTCCAGGCGCGTGCCCTTCGGTTTCATGTACCCGACCGACGCGCCGTCCTCGCTCGCGAGCCGAGCGAGCGCGAGCGCGATGCCGGTCTTCCCGATGCTCTCCTCCGTGCCGGTTACGAGTAGTGAATCGGTCATAGCTTGTCGATGTCCGTGGTGAGTCGCAGGTCGACCGCCGTCGCCCCCTCGGGCGTGACGACGAGCGGGTTGACGTCCAGTTCGAGGATGGCGGGGAAGTCCATCGCGAGCTGACTGAGCCGCTGGATGGTGTCGACGACGCCGTCGACGTCCACGGGGTCGCGACCCCGAGCCCCCCGCAAGAGCGGTGCGGACTGTATATCCTCGGTCATCTCGACGGCTTCGCTCTCGCCGACGGGCGCGACGCGGAGGCTCGTGTCCTCCATCACCTCGACGAAGATGCCGCCGAGGCCGAACAGGACGAGCGGTCCGAACTGCGGGTCGCGGTTCACGCCGACGATCGTCTCGACGGCGCTGTCGAGGTCGAGCATCTCCTGGACCTGGACGCCGAGGACGTCCGCGTCCGGCTGGTAGTTCCGCGCTCGCGTGACGAGGTCCTCGTAGGCGTCGTAGACGTCGTTGAACTCGACGCCGACCTTCACGCCACCGATGTCGGACTTGTGGAGGATGTCCGGACTGACGATCTTCATCGCGACCTGGTCGTCGATGTCGCGTGCGACGTCCAGCGCCTCGTGAGGGCTGGTCGCAACGTCGCCAGCGGGCGTGTCGATGCCGTACGCGTCCAGGAGGTCCATCGCTTCCACGCCGAGGCGGTTCTCGCCGCGGTCCGCCGCGTCCGTGAGAATATCACGGGCGCGTTCGCGGTCCACGTCGAACTCGGCGGGGTCGTCGTACTCGCGCTCGCGGATCTCGCGGTACTCGGCGAGCGCGTCCAGTCCCGACACCGCGCGTGCCGGGTCGAAGTAGTTCGGGATGCCGTGCTCGCCCATCGTCGCCGCCGGTGTCTTGGCGCGCTCACCACCCATGAGGCACGCGACGACCGGGAGGTCGTGCCGGTCCTGTACGTCCACGATCTCCTCGGCGAGGGCGTCGAACGACAACACCGCCGTCGGGGCGGACACGACGACCGCCGACCCGACGTTCGGGTCCGCGAGCACCGTATCCAGCGCCTCAGCGAACCGTTCGACGTCCGCGTCCCCGATGACGTCCACGGGATTGTACAGGTTCGCGTTGTTCGGGAGCGAGTTGCCGAGTGCGTCGATCGTCTCGTCCTCGAACGACGCGAGGTCGAGGTCGGCGTCGCCGACGGCGTCGGTCGCCATCACGCCCGGCCCACCCGCGTTCGTCACGACCGCGACCGCGTCCGTGTCAGGGAGCGGCTGATCGGCGAGCACGCGCGACCAGTCGAACAACTCCTCGACGCCGTCCGCCCGGAGCACGCCAGCCTGCTCCAGGCCGGCCTCGTACGCCGCTTCGCTCCCCGCGATAGCGCCAGTGTGACTCGACGCCGCGTGCGCGCCAGCGTCCGTCCGACCGGACTTCACGAGCACGACCGGCGTATCGTTCGTCACCTCGCGTGCAGTGTCGACGAACTCGCGACCGCGCTTGATCGATTCGAGGTAGCCGATGACGACGTCCGTGTCCTCTTCGGCCCCCCAGTGGTCGACGAAGTCCGTCTCGTCGAGCACCGCCTTGTTCCCGAGCGATACCACGTCCTGGAACCCGATGCCTTCGTCGTTCGCCCAGTCCAGGACGGCGGTGATGAACGCCCCCGACTGACTCATGAACGAGATATTACCAGGGACGGCCATCTCCGGACCGAACGTCGCATTCATCGACTGTCCGGTGTTCATAACGCCGAGGCAGTTCGGGCCGACGAGGTCGACGTCGTACTCCGCGGCGACCTCGGCGAGCTCGCGCTCGCGCGTCGCACCCTCTGAACCGGCCTCGCCGAACCCGGCCGTGATGACCACGACGGCGTTCACGCCCGCCTCGCCCGCGTCCCTGACGACCGGGACCGCGACCTGCGGCGGGACGACGACGATGGCGAGGTCGACGTCGGGCGCACTCGTCAACGCGTCGTGGCACTCGTGACCGAGCACTGTCTCGCGGTTCGGGTTCACCGCGACGACCTCCCCGACGAACCCGTCGTCGAGGTTCTCGAGGATGGCACGACCGACCGACCCCTCGCGGTCTGTCGCTCCGACCACCGCGACACCCGCCGGTGTAAACACATCTGAGAGACGTCCCATCAAGCGAACCGAGGAACGGCCACCGCATAAATGTGCGCGTCAATGCAAGCAACTGAGAAGCGACCGCGCCTCGTGTACACCGGGAACGCGTTCCGGGCACGCCGGCGACGCCCACCGGCCTCCTGGGGTGGGAGCGACGCGTCGGTGTCACGGCCTGCAGTCAGGCGCTCCTGCCGCGTCGTTCCGCGCGGACGAACAGGGCGAACGCGAGCGAAACGTAGGCTATCGCGAGGACGCCGATGGTGGCGCCGAGCGCGCGTTCGGGCATCCCCTCGAGCACTCAGAGGACGCCGAGCGTCACCGCGAATAGCGCGGCCAGCAGGTACAGGAGCGGCTGCCAGTACGACGTAGAGCTTCGACGGATCACGACAAAAGAGCTTCACACGGAGTTCGACCGGTTCGCCGCGCCGACGAGGCCACGTCACTCGGCGACGTCGACGACGATCGCGTCCGCGGTAGTCTCGATCGTCTCGGGCGCGATCGGGAACACGGCCTCGGGCGTGCCAGCGGCGGCCCACACCGTCTCGAACTCGGTGAGCGTCTCGTCGAGGTAGGTCGGGACCGCGCCGTCTTCGCCGTGGTGACAGAACGGTGGGACGCCGCCGATGGCGTACCCGGTCGCGTCCCTGACGACGTCGGCGTCGGCCATCTCGACGTCGCCCTCGTCGACGCCGCGTTCCGCGGCGAGTTTCGCCATGGAGACGCGGTTCGCGCCGCTGGTGACGACGACCACTGGGTCGCCGTCGGCGACGACGACGATGCTGCTCGCGATCTGCGCGACGTCGCACCCGATCGCGTCGGCGGCATCCACGGCGGTCTTCGTGCCCTCCGGGAACTCGGTGACCGCCAGGTCGAGACCGAACTCCTCGCGGGCGCGCTCGACGAACGTCGCTGCTCGCTCGTGCATGAACGCCCGTGAGCACGGGAGCGGCGATAAAACTACGGCAAGCCACAGAACCACGCCGAGATGGTCGGTTCAGTCGTGAATGCGGACGTCGAGCATGGCCTCGTGCGACATCGAGTCGATTGCGTCCTCGTGTTCGTCCTCATCATCGTCCTCGTTTCCACCGCGTAGTGCGGCGCCCCGGTGGACGTACCGGACGGGGTCGCGTTCGACGGCGAACGGTGCGACGGTGACGACGACGCGGCCGACGTCCGTGGTCGCGCGCAGGACGACGCCACGCGTCGTGATGGCGACGTACGGCGGCGACGGCACCGGGTCAGCCTGGAGGTCGCCACCGGCGGCGTCCACCGCCGACGCGAGCACGCGAGGGGCCGCGTCGAGCGTCCCGGTCTCCTCGAGGACGCGCTCGAACGGTTCGACGACCGCCGCACGCGACGATGCGTGGTCGGCCGACCACGTCGACTCGGTGACGCGGGCCGCCGCCGCCACCGCATCGAAGAAGTCCGCGTGCGCGGCGAGCACGCGCTCGCGGACCGCGGTCGTGCGTGCGTCCGTCGCGCCGTCGGATAGGTCGTCGCTCACGCGAGAATCTGCTGTGGCGAACGGTTTGTAGCTGACGACCCACCGAACGCTGGGCTTTCCGCGAACAACGCTTTTGCCGGCGCGTGGCGACGCCAGAGGCATGGACCGAACTACGGTCGCTGGAATCGCGCTCACCGCGTTCAGCGCTATCGGGTACGTCGTCGGCGTCGCCGCGGCGTATCCGGGACGAGCGTTCTCCGTGTCCGGCGTGATGGTCGGCATAACACTGCTCGCTATCGGGGGCGATGACGGCCGATGATTCAGAGTCACACGCTCTCGCCCGACGGCGTGGTGACGTTCGACGACGCCGCGACGGCGAAGGACGCCACGGGCACGACGTGGGTGCGCGTCTCCGAAGGGACGCTCGAGGAGATACACTCTGTCTGCGAGACGTTCGGTATCCACGAGCTACAGCGCGAGAACGTCCGCCAGGACGTCCGACCGAAGGTCGAGGAGTTCGACGACCACGTGTTCGTGCTCGTCAAGAGCGCGCGTCTCGCTCGCGGCGACGCCACGTTCGAGGAGGAGATCGTCGACAAGTCCGTCGGCGTGTTCGTCGGCGACGACTGGATCGTCACGCTCTCCGCCGCGTCACTGCCCGCCGTCCAGTCCGTCTGGGAGGCGGTTACACGCGAGGAGAAGCGACTGCTGTCGCGCGGCCCGGACTTCATCGGGTACCGCGTGCTCGACGCCATCGTCGACGAGTACTTCGACGTCCTCGACGAGATCGAGACCGACATCGAGAGCGTCGAGGACGAGGTCGTGGGTGCGACCAGTATCGACACGCTCGACCGCATCAACGAGATCCGACGCGACCTGTTGGCGACGCGGCGACTCCTCTGGCCGACGCGGGACGCACTCGCGACGCTCTCCCGGGGCGACATCGACTTCGTCGCGGACGAACAGGAGAAGTACTATCGAGACGTCGCCGACCACGTCGTCCAGCTCGTGGAGCTGACGGAGACGTACCGCGATCTCGTCGCTGGCACGCGGGACATCTACCTGAACTCGCTGTCGATGTCGACGAACGAGGTGATGAAGCGACTGACCGTCGTCGCGACGATCATCCTTCCGTTGACGTTCGTCGTCGGCGTGTACGGGATGAACTTCGAGGGGTCGGCGTACAACATGCCCGAACTCCAGTGGACGTTCGGCTACCCGGCAGTACTCGCGGGGATGGCGGCGGTGTCGCTCGTGCTCGTCGCGTACTTCCGCCAGGAGAACTGGCTGTAGGCCGTTCCTACGCTGTCCCGAACTGGACCGCTTGCTCGAATGGTCTCCTGTCGGACTTAATCACCAACTACAGAGGGTGAAAACTAATATACGTGTAGTCACATAGTGTCCGTCGATGGCTGTGGTCGACCGACGTGGCTGCGACGGTTGTGGTCGCACCCTCCCCGTGGAGGAGCTCGCAGCGGTGACGCTGGGGGACGAACAGGCGGTGTGTTGCCCGGAGTGCCGCGAGCACGCGGAGTCGGTCGTCGAGGAGACCACGATCGCACTCCAGCGCGGCGAGTGCGCTGGGTGTGGCGGGACGCATCCGGTCGACGACTTCGAACTCGTCGAACTTCCGGACGGGTCGACCGTCCCGTGTTGCGAGGAGTGCCGTGAACACGCGGAGTCGGTGTCTCGACGGACGAGCGTCGATGGGCATCGCGGCGAGTGCTCGGGGTGCGACGAGGGGTTCGACGTGAGCGACATGGAGGTCGTGGAACTCGACGATGGGACGACTGTTGCGTGTTGCGGGACGTGCGCGGAGTACGCGCGCGCCGCGGCGGAGACGACCGCGGACGAACCGGACTACGGGACCGACGGCGGGACGGACGCCGCAGACGGCCCGGACGCTCGCGGTTCGACCGGGGCAACGACCACTCGAAGCGAGCCCGAGTCGAGTCACGCTGATGGCGACGACGACCCGTCGACGTCCGAGGAGACGGCGCTCGCCGACCAGTCGGCGGTCTGCGACCAGTGCGGGGACTGGGTCGACGTGGAGTTGTTCGAGGTGGTGACCGTGGACGACCGCGTCGAGGAGTTCTGCCCGCCGTGCAAGGACCGTGCGCGAAAGAACAGCGTCGTCACGGACGTCCGGATGCGTTGTGAGGAGGCGTACGACGTCCTCGACGTCGACCCCGGGTCGGAGGAATCGGTGATTCGGGACGCCTACCTCTCCCGGATCAAGACCGTGCATCCGGACAGCGACGCCGGCGACGAGGAATCGTTCCGGCGCGTGCAACGAGCGTACGAGCGACTCACGAACTGACTGTTCCAGCATACGGCGTCCGCGAGGACGCCGTTTCTTCGAGACCTGACTGTTCCAGCATACGGCGTCCGCGAGGACGCCGTTTCTTCGAGACCTGACTCTACGAGCATACGTCGTCCGCGAGGACGCCGTTTCTTCGAGACCTGACTCTACGAGCATACGGCGTCCGCGAGGACGCCGTTTCTTCGAGAACTGACTCTACGAGCATACGGCGTCCGCGAGGACGCCGTTTCGCAGGTGCGTAGTGTGGTGTGTCAGTCGTCGAGGGTTCCGTCTTCGCGGTGGAGGAAGCCGAAGGTGCCGGCGTCGAAGAAGTACGTGGCGTGGCAGGTTTCGCAGTCTTGCCGGATGGGTTGGTTGTGTTCGTGCATCCGCCAGAGGTCTTTCTGACTGCGTTCGATCTCGATGGTGACGATGCCGTCGCAGTCCTGGTAGTTGCAGGGGAATCGGAGGAACCAGTTCGGGACGGAGAGTGCGCCGAGTGGGGCGAGTTCGGCGCGGAGGCGGCAGATGAGGTTGAAGACGGTGATGGGGAGGTTGTCTCGGTCGAGGTCGACGCCTTCGCGGTCGGCGACGTAGCCGCCGCGGAGGCTGGGGTCCTCGTAGCAGGGAAGGACGGGGATGCCTTTGGCGACGGCGTACCCGATCTCTTGGTTGAGCCACGCGTCGGTCGCGGATTCTTCGGTGAGGACGGCGACGACGAGGTCCGCGTTCGCGATGCGGCCTTCGAGGTCGCTTCGTGCGCGGCCGGATTCGAGTTCCTCCATCGCGATGTTGACCGTGAACGGGAAGTTCCGTATCGTCGAGAACAGCTCCTGGGTGAGTTCGAGGTCCGCGGAGCCGTGGGTGACGAACACCGTCTCGTCTATCATGAGATGGGTATTGGTGGGGTGACCCTTAGTTCGTTCTCCTCGTGCGGTCAATGACTGGTCGGTTCAGGCGTGGACCTTGCGGTGGCAGGTGGGGCAGAGGCACACGTAGTTGTGCGGGTGGCGGAAGCCGTCGCCGGCGATGGGGACGACGGGGTGGAGGTGGAGGTCGTCGCCGACGACGATGGTCTCGCGGACGCCGCAACCGCGGCAGCGATGGTCGTCGCGGTCGCGGACGACCGACGCGTCGACGGTGAGTGCGGACGACGAGCAGTTCCCGTACCGCGGTGCGCTCCGTGTTTCGGCGTCTTCGGCTGTGTAGGCGTGGTCGTGGCAGTCGTCGCAGAGCGACACCTCGTTCCCGTCAGTGCTGGGTTCGTCGGGGACGAGGCGTCGTGTTGCCACGACCGCGGAGAGGCTGTCCTCGCCGCAGTTATGACAGTAGTCACCGAGTACGACGCGACCGTTCGCGTACGCCAGGCCGTCGTCCGTTCCGGGAGCCTGGATGCGGTCGCTGGTCGCTTGCTTGAGTCGCCGGAGCACGTCCTGCGTCTGCATCAGTTCTATACACGAACGCCGCCGACTTAATTATTTCGTAAGTGAAGTTCGAAATTAAACTACTCTGCACCGGAGACGAGGTCGCGGAGTGCGGCCTCGGGGTCGTCGGCCTTCGCCACGCCACTTGCGAGGAGGACGCCCGTCGTGCCGAGCTCGCCGGCTGCGACCACGTCGTCGCCAGTCGAGATGCCCGCCCCACAGTACACGTCGACGCTATCGTCGACGGCCGCCGCCGCGTTCACCGCGCCGGTGACGACGTCCGGGTCAGCCTGACTGACTGGCGTCCCGGTTCCGATGAGTTCCGGCGGTTCGACCGCGACGGCGTCCGGTTCGAGCGCCGCCGCCGCCCCGATCTGGCGCGGGTTGTTCGCGCAGACGCACGTCTCAAGGTCGACGCGCTCGGCCGCGCGGAGCGACCCGTCGACGTCGGCGAGCTTCAGGCGGTTCTCGGAGTGATTCAGGAGCGTCCCGGTCGCACCGGCGTCCGCCACGGCCTCCGCGAGCGTACTCCCGGTGTGACTCCCGTGTTCGTTCGGCGAGACGTGTTGTGCCCACGTCTCCACGCCCGTATCCGCGACCGCACTCAGGTGCGCCGCCTGGGGCGCGACGCCGACGCGAACGCCGGTATCGTCCGCTACGTCCGCCGCTGCACGCGCTACTTCCATGTGATCGCAGGGGTACGCCTTCAGGTTCACGAGAACGAACATACCATAGCCGGCGGTGGGGAGCGAAAAGTACCTTGCGAGTCCCGCAATCGAAGCCTCGACTCCAGGCGTGTCGTCAGTCCTGACAGCAGCCGCCTGCTTCCTCGCCGAAGTCGACCGCGAGCGGTTCGCTGATGGCCTCGTTGACGGCCTCCAGGCGCGCGTCGAGCTCGTTCTGGGCTTCGAGGTACTCCGCCATCACGGGTATCTCGTGGAGTTCGGCCTGCGCGGACTGGACCTTCTGGAGGTCCTCCTGGGTGGCTTCGCCCGTTTGACGTGCGAGCATGAACTCCTGGCGGATGCTCTCGAACTCGTCGATCTTCTCCTGGGCCGCCTCGCTCTCCGCGACTGCGGCCTTGGCGTCCTCGAACCGCTGGTACTCGGGGAGCGCAGTGATGGCGTCGCCGAGTTCGCGGCCGAGCGCCTCCACGCTCACGTCGTCCTCAGTCGTCTCACCGGGGGTCTCGACGCTCATAGCAGATGCTATCGACCGGACGGATTTCAACCTGCCGGAACCGTCCATCGCGTCGTCGAACCGCCGTGGTCCAGTTCGCCGGGACCGCGACCGCGTTCCGTCCACGAAGGGCACCCGGACGCCCGAAGTGGTTTCTACGGTTCCAGTCCCTAAAACCAGCGCCTGAACGGTTTGAACGATACGTGAACCGAGTGAACAGAAGACCCCATTGAATACGAAGCCGGTGGTCGTCGAAGATAGGATGGGCGAGAACGAGGCGACGGTACTGGTCGCGATGACACCTTCGGACCGACGCGACCGCGTGACGACCTCGCTGCGCGAGCGCGACCACGAGGTCGTGACCGCCGACGACGGTATCGACGCCGTCGACGGCGTCCGCGGCGCGGACGCGGTCCTCGTCGGCGACTACCCGGCTCCGATAACGGAGGTGGTGGTCGACGCGACCACGCCGCCGGACGTCTCCCGCCCGAACGTCCTCCTCGCCGACGACGACCCCGAGGAGGTCCAGCCGGACGAACGCCTTCCGATGGACGCCGAGATCGACGCCGTCGTCGCCGCCGTCGAACGCGCCGTCGAACGTGCGACGTACTCGGAGCGCGTCTCGCGGTTCTCCGCCGTCGCCGTTGAAGCCGCGACTAGCGACCGCGGTTCTCGGGCGCTCGCGGAACGAGTTTCTGGCCTCGCCGAGGACGCTCGCGACGTCCAGTCCGAGTTCTCGTCGTCGGACTGGGCGGCGACGTTCCGCGCCATCGCGACGCCGTCTCCGCACGTCCCGAGCGGCTTCAACTCCGGGAACCGTACGAGTTAACCGTCCGTGCCGGCTACGACGTTTCAATGAGTCAAGAGTCGTATTCCGAGGGCGACCTCCGGAAAACGGGGATGTCGCTCAGGCACGACAGGGAGTGGGACTACGAACTCGACCGGATCGTCGACGCGGTCGAGGAGCGCGACGCGGAGAAGGTCGGCCTGCAGTTCCCCGAGGGATTGAAGCGACGGGGTCCGGCGGTCGCCGACGACCTGCGTGCGCTCGTCCCCGACGACGTCACCATCATGCTGTCGGGCCAGCCGTGTTACGGCGCGTGCGACCTCGACACGTTCCTGATGCGACGCACGGACGTGTTCGTGCACTTCGGGCACTCGCCGATGAAGGAGTCCGAGAAGATCATCTACGTCCCACTGTTCTCGAACGTCGACGTGGAGCCGATCATGGAGGAGTCCCTCGAGGAACTCCCGGAGCCGGAGGACGACCCCGAGGTCGGGCTCGTCACGACCGCTCAGCACATGAACCTCTTCGGCAAGATGACGGAGTGGCTCGAGGAGCGCGGTTACGAGGTCCACACGCGACGCGGCGACGACCGCCTGACACACGAGGGACAGGTTCTCGGGTGTAACTACGCGAGTGCGGACGTGGACGCGGACCAGATCCTCTACGTCGGCGGTGGGAAGTTCCATCCGCTCGGGCTGGCGATGGAGCACCCCGACAAGAAGGTCGTCATCGCGGACCCCGTGAACAACGTCGTCACGGTCGCGGACACGGAGAAGTTCATGAAGCAACGGTACGGGGCCGTGCATCGGGCGATGGACGCCGAGAAGTGGGGCGTCATCTTCTGTACGAAGATCGGGCAGGGTCGCTTCGATCAGGCCGAGAAGATCATCGACGAGAACGACGACGCCTACCTGATCACGATGGACGAGGTGACGCCGGATCGGCTGCGGAACTTCGACATGGACGCGTTCGTGAACACTGGGTGTCCGCGCATCACGACGGACGACGGCCCGCAGTTCCACAAGCCGATGTTGACGCCCGGCGAGTACGAGATCGCGGTCGGGAACAAGCCCCTGGACGAGCTCTCCTTCGACACGTTCCACGGGACCTGGTAAGCCGTCGGATCGGTCCCGGTCGTAGACCAACCACCCGAACCCGGTGTTGCAGGGGTTGCAACACGTCTCGTGGGATACATACTTCCAGTATCCGACGCAAGGAGTTGATGCCGCGGTCGTGATGCCTTGCCCCCGTGTCGCGACCGGGGTCCCCGCCCTGCATTGGCCGCCCTGATGGCGGTCTCAGTCGTGCTCTGACTGTGTGTCCACCTCGGCCCTCTGTGCGGTGACTGGTTCCGCTCGATCTCGTATCGACTCGAAGGTCTCGGTGGCCCACTCGACGAACGACTCGTCCGTTGACACGACGAGGGCCTGCAGTTGGTTGTCCGCCGAGTACCCACCGAGGAACGCGCGGTCGTCGGTGACGGAGAGCCCGAACCCGGGTTCGGTCTGGAGGGCGTACACTTCGAAGCCGTCTCTCTGGAGAGCCGCCGCCATCTCCTCGCCGGCTTCCTCGCGCTCGCGTTCGAGCACGTCCACGGGCATCACCAGTGTCGTGTCGACGCCGGCTTCCAGCAGTTGCTCGTGTCCGTGGTCGAACATCTCGCTCCGGACCGGCGACAGCCCGCTGACTGTCGTCGTCTCCGTCGCGGTCAGTTCCTCGACGTACCGCATCACGGGTGCGTGTGGTTTGTCCGGTTCGGCGGTGACGAGGTCGGCGGTGGCGAGCACGGACAGCGGCGGGACGCCCGACGCCGGGATGATCTCGAGCAGGCGCTCGAACCGGTCGACGGTCTCCACGCCGGTCCGGAAGGCGTCGAATCGCTCGTAGACGAGTTCGCCGGCGGTCGTCGCGTCGTACCCGTCGGATTCCTGACGCACCCAGCCGCGGTCCGTGAGCGCGGAGAGGTTGCGGTGGATGGTCGCCCGGGAGACGTCGAGTGTCGCCGTCAGGTCGCTCGGCCGTGCCGGGCCGTCGCGCCGGAGGGCGTCGATTAGACGAGCCCTGACCGGCGAGTCGGCCAGGAAGGAGAGGGCGTCGGTGGTCATCGCTCCAAAGTTACGCGGCCGGAACAAAAACGTTGGCCCGACGGCACGCCCCTAGAAATATTGGCTCGACGGTACGTCTCCCGGGAGGTCAGGTCGCCAGCACGTCCCAGAGACCGTTGGTCCGACGGTGCGTCCCCGGTCTGGACCCCGCCGCATTCCGAAACCTGTAAACACGAGTCGCGGATACTACCGGTATGGAACTGCGGGTCATCGAGAACACGGACGACGAGCTCTCTATCGAGATCGCTGGCGAGGACCACACGTTCATGAACGTCCTGAAGGGGACGCTACTGGAGGCAGAGAACGTGGGGGCGGCGACGTACGACGTGAATCCCGAACAGTCCGGTGGGCAGACCGAGCCGATCCTGACGGTGAAGACCGAAGGCGACGCGGACCCCCTGGACGAAGTGAAGGAGGCCGCGAGCGACATCCAGGAGAAGACGGACGCGATCACGCAGGCGTTCGAGGCCGCCGTCTGAACTCGGGACGTTCTCCCACCGCCGTCGGCTGACGGCAAGGTCGTTCTTCTCGGCGTCGTATACTGACTGCATTCGGGTTCTTTCCACCGTCTTCGACGCTACATCTCACCAGCGTTCATCTAGACCATTTACTGGCGGACCGGCATGCCGTGTTCGGCGAGGTACTCCTTGCACTCGGTGACGTTGTACTCGTCGAAGTGGAAGATCGACGCCGCGAGCGCGGCGTCCGCCCCCGCGTCCGCGAACACCTCGTACATGTCCTCGGGGCCGCCACAGCCCGAGGACGCGATGACGGGCGTCGACACGTCGTCGCAGACCGCTTTCGTGAGCGGGATGTCGTAGCCGTCCTTCGTCCCGTCGCTATCGATGGAGTTCACGAACAGTTCGCCGGCACCACGCGATTCGGCCTCGTTCACCCACTCGACGACGTCCAGGCCCGTACCTTCGCGACCGCCCTTGACGGTGCATTCGAACCAGCAGGATTCGCCGTCGACGGAGACGTAGTGCTCGCCGTCCTCGTCGAACCGGCGGCGTGCGTCGACGCTGATGACGATACACTGGCTTCCGAACGCTCGCGCACCGTCGTTCACGAGGTCGGGGTTCGCGATCGCGCCGGAGTTGATGGAGACCTTGTCGGCGCCCGCGCGGAGCGTCTCCTTGATATCCTCCTTCGTGCGGATGCCGCCGCCGACGGTTAGCGGGATGAACACCTCGTCGGCGACGGCGGAGACGGTGTCGAGCATCGTCTCGCGACCGTCGGCGCTCGCGGTGATGTCGAGGAACACGAACTCGTCCGCGCCCGCCTCGTTGTAGCGTTTGGCCATCTCGACGGGGTCGCCCGTGTACTTGAGGTCCTCGAAGTTCACACCCGTGTACACTGCGGGATTGCCGTCGTCGTCGAGGTCCACGTCGATGCAGGGGATGACGCGTTTCGTGAGAGTCATCGGTTACTACGTCCACCTCCGAGGCCGGCGGACAAAAGCGGTCCGTTCGAGACAGTCGCCCTGTGACGGTCGACACTCGGCCGTGTCCATACGGTGGACGCCCGACCGCGACCATCTCGGTCGAAGACTGACCGCGACCATCTCGGTCGACGTCTCACCGCGACCATCTCGGTCGACGTCTCACCGCGACCATCGGCAGGGACGCGACGTGCACCCGTCGCAACGACGGAACCTAGGCCCCTAGAGCCCCTCTAGGATGCCAGCCCGGTGGTTTAGGTGTCTCGCGCCGAGACCCTCGGATGATGACCGCAAGTCTGCCAGCGAACCCGACGCCCAAGTCGACCCTGTTCTGTCCGTGCTGCGGTCACGAAAGTCCGGTCGACGGCGACTGGGTGGTCTTCGACGCGATGGAGCGAACGCGGTACGTCTGTCCACGTTGCGAAGGGACCATCACGTCGCGCCCCGAGTTCGACGCTGGCGACGGCGGCGAGCGGTCGCCGACCGCTGCCTGGATGCGGTGCTGGCGAGCCTGGGGGCGAACGGTCTCGACGTGGCATCGCGCCTCCCGGGCGCTGGTCCCCGGCGCGTGAGCACGACCGGCGGGCGCTCGCGGTGCAGTCAGTGAACTGGCGCTGACGGTACCGATGGACCGGCGCTGGCGGTGACGATGGACGGGCACTGTCGGGTGACGACGACCAGGGGTACAAGTACTCCGCGCCGCGAGATGGGAGTAGTCAGATGAAACGCTACCCTGCGATTCCGAGCGTCGACGACGTCGACCCGGCGTTCTTCGAGGACGGCCACCTCTGGGTGCAGGAGCTCGTCGCGGGTGAACTGTTCCGGGTACAGGTACAGTCCGCTGGCGCACTGCGCGTGGGGGCGCGCCAGCGAACGTTTGCACCCGGAGAGGCGCCGTTGCGATACCAGCACGCCGTTCACGCCATCCGAGCATCTCTCGACGAGGCCGCGCTCCGCGACGCCGTCGACGCCGTCGACTCGGTCGTGTTCTTCGCCGTTGCGACGCAGTACGACGGCGTCGCGTACGACTGGGAGCGCCTGCCGTCGGTGCTCGGCGTGGACGTGTGGGACGGGACTCGTGACGAGTTCCTGTCCGTGGACGCGACCGAGCACGTCTTCGAGCGCGTCGGCCTGGAGCCCGTGAACGCGCTCCGCAAGGAGGTGCACGTTCGGGACTACGACGTCGGCTCGGAGCCGGTTCCGGCGTCGGCGTGGTACGACGGCCCCGCCGCCGGCGTCGTCCTCCGGAAGAAGACCGGCGAGCGCGTCGCCGTCCCGAACGCGACGATAATGGAAGCGGGCGACCGCGACCCGCTGGCCGAGGACGCCGCGACGGCGGCGGCGGAGACGGCGACGCGAGCGCGGTTCGACCGCGTCGCAGGAACCGTCACGGACCGCGGCCTCCCACTGTCCTTCGATAGCGTCTACGACAGACTGCTCGCCTCGATCTACCGCGAACACCACGACTGGCTACTCGACGACGACGGCGCGGGCGTGCACTTCGAACTGGGTGCGTTCAGGAACGCCGTCGCCGAACGCACGAGTCGCTTCCTCGACGACGCGTGAACGCGAGCGCGAAGCGAGGACGGACTCGACCGGACCGAGAACACGCGTGTTCGAGACCGACAACCTTCTTGCCGGGTAGGGTCGAGTCCCGAGACGTCAATGTCGCTGTTGAGTCCGTTCGTGAACTCGCTCCCGGTCGCGGCCGCGTTCATCCTCGTCGCCGTCGCGGTCATCTGGAAGGCCAGCGAGTGGCTCGAATCCTCCGCGCAGAACCTCTCGCTGTACTACGGGTTGCCACCGATCGTGCACGGCGCGATCGTCGTCGCCATCGGGTCGTCGTTCCCAGAGCTCTCCTCGGCGGTCGTCGCGACGTGGCTCCACGGCGAATTCAGTCTCGGCGTCGGCGCTATCGTCGGCTCCGCGATCTTCAACATCCTCGTCATCCCGGCGCTGTCGAGTCTCGCCGCGCCGGAGAAGATGGAGGCGAGTCGCGACATCGTCTTCAAGGAAGCGCAGTTCTACATGCTGTCGGTCGCAGTCCTCCTCCTCACGTTCTCGCTCGCGGTCATCTACAACAGCGAACCGGGCGGCGAGTTCCTCGGTCGGGTGACGCCCGGGCTCGCGCTCATCCCCATCCTGCTGTACTGTCTCTACATCTTCATCCAGTACCAGGACACGAACGAGCACGACGCCGAGGCCCCGCCGCCGGACCTGAACGTCCTCACGCAGTGGGGCCTGCTCGCGGTCAGTCTGGCGTGCATCGTGCTCGCGGTCGAGGGGATGGTGTCGGGCATCACGCACGCCGCGAACCAGTTCTCGCCGGACCTCCTGTGGGTGTGGGGGATGACGGTCATCGCCGCCGGGACGAGCCTCCCGGACGCGCTCGTCTCCATCCGCGCCGCGAAAGCCGGAGAATCCACGACGAGTCTGGCGAACGTCCTCGGGAGCAACGTCTTCGACCTCCTCGTCGCGGTTCCAGCGGGCATCGTCGTCGCCGCCATCGTCGGCGACCAGGTCGTCGTCGACTTCGCTATCGCGGTCCCGATGATGACGGCGCTCACGGTCGCGACCATCCTCCTGTTCACGCTCCTCCGCACTGACCTCTACCTGACTGAACTGGAGTCGTACGCGCTCCTGGGGTCGTACACGGTCTTCGTCGCCTGGCTCGTCCTCGGCATCTTCGGGCTCGCCCCGGTTCCGGTGCCACCGGGTTCGTAACCGGCCAGTGGGCGCTCGTGCGGTCGTGACCTGCCAGTCGGTTCCTTCGAAGTCGGACTCGGCGAGCCGCCGTCGCTGGTGTGGATGGCAATCGTCAAGTGCGGGCGTTCGGTACGTCGAGGCATGAGCGACGACTCTCACCACGAGGACGACAACGACCACGGCGAGGGCCGCGTCACGTCACCGATGCAGGACTACACGACCGCGCACGTCGGTTTCGGCGCGGTCGTGCTCGTCGTCGGACTGGCGCTCACGTTCGGACTCGGCCTCCTGCTCTAACTCCGTTCAGCGATTCCTTCGACGCATTCGACGAGCGTTCGCGTAGCGCACGCTCCCGAATCACGCCCGAGTCCAGTTGCGCCGGATGTCAGGCCGCGAGGGTGGCGAGCCAGAAACCGAGTGCGGTGGCGGCGAGTGCGAACGCGAGCGTGCCGACGGCGTTGCGTGTCGCGGTCGTGGCGCTTCGTTCGTAGCGGTCGACGGTCTCGAACGCGAACGTCGAGAACGTGGTGAACGCGCCGCAGGCGCCAGTGCCGACGAACAGGAGTGCGTCACCGCCGAGGGTGCCGGTGGCGCCGAGACCGGTGGCGGCGCCGAGGACGAGGCTTCCGAGGACGTTCACGGTGAGCGTCGCTCGCGGAACGCCCACGTCGTCGTCGATGCGCACGTAGACTGCGTGCCGGAGGACGGCGCCGAGTGCACCGCCGAGTCCGACGAGGTACGCGGGGTTCACGCGTCGGTCCTCCGTGCGAGAGCGAGCGCGAGGTGTCTGCCGAGGAGGACGCCGGCGATGCCGAGCGCGTAGTTCGCGCCGACGTTCCCGGCGGCGACGAGCGGCGCGGCCTGGTACGTCTGCACGGCGAACGTCGAGTACGTGGTGAGCGAGGACAGGAACCCGGTGCCGACGGCGGTCCGCATCGGTCCGGAGAACGCGCCGACGTGCGCTTCCTCGTAGAGGAGGAACCCCAGGAGCGTACACCCGAGGACGTTCACGGCGAGCGTTGCGGCGAGGCTCCCGACGCCGAGGTCGACGACGTAGCGTGCGTTCGCGCCCGCGAACCCGCCGAGTGCGACGAGCGCGTACGTCTCCATCGTCGCGAGCGGGTGTCCGTCCGTCATCAGCGCGGAGTCGACGGCGCGCGAGCAAAAACCCGACGGGTTCGCCGTCGCTCGCCGCGACGCGACCACGGCAACGGCGGCCTGGCGGCCCGCGTACAGTGGGGTGGTCAGTTCACGAGTGCGTTTGCGACGGTGATGGCGTAGTGGACCTGCGCGATGCCGGCGACGACGAGGAGGACGCCGGCGACGCGCGTGACGGTGCCGGTGTTCGCGCCGATGCGTTCGACGACGGCGTCCTTGCCGAGCGCGGCGGCGAGCGTGACCGCGCCGAGTGCGAGCACCAGCCCGAGCGCGTACGTCCCGATGACGGCGGCGGCGACGAGCGGCCCGCGGGCGACGCCAGCGAGCGCGACGCCGACGAACACCGGTGCGGTGCAGCCGGCGGCGGCGACGCCGTACGTCGCGCCGAACGCGAAGAACCCCAGCGGCGAGCGCGATCGTTCGGCGAGTTCGACCGAGAAGAGCCCGTGCCCGCGGCCGCTGGCGAACGCGACGCCGACGGCGGCGACGAGGACGCCAACGACCAGTTCGAGTTCGCCGGCGAACCCCGCAACCTCCGAGCCGATGATGGCGACGAGGACCGCGAGCCCGACGAACACCACGCTCGCGCCGAGCCCGGTGATGGCGGCGATGCCGCCCGCTCGACGGAGGCCCGGGCCGCTCGTCGCGGCCGGGGCGCCGTCCCCGTCGCCCTCGACGCTGACGAAGAACGCGACGTACCCGGGGAGGAGCGGGAACGCGCAGGGCGCGGCGAACGCGAGCGCGCCGGCGGAGAACGCCAGCGCGAGGAGCGCCGACGTCACGGTTCACCGTCGCTCGCACGGTCGATGGCGTCGACCACAGTGTCGGCGCGAGCGACGCCGACGTGCCGCCACACCTCGTTGCCGGGACCGCCACCGGGCGGGAGGACGAGCGTCGTCGGGAGCCGTGGCGCGGAGTACTCGCTCTGTGCACGCGCCTCCGGGTCGAGGACGGCCGGCCAGTCGCCGCCGTGCATGTCCCACCACTGCGAGACAGCGTCGCCGTCCGATTCGGTCGTGATCGAGACGAAGTGCGCGTCCGGGCGGTCCCCGGCGGCGATGCCGATGCTGTCGAGTTGTGGCACGCACGGCGCGCACCACGTCGCGAAGAAGTCCAGGACGACGGGGGCGTCGCTGGCGGTGAGCGCGACCTCGTCCGGGCCGGGGCCCGCGGCACGCGCCAGCGTGATGGCGTCGGACTCGCCGCCGAGGTCGCCGAGGGTATCGAGGCAGCCCGCCGTGGCGAGTCCGACGCCGACCGCGCTCGCCTGGAGGAGCGACCGACGCGAGAATCGGTTCATGGTAGCGGGTTTCGACGGCTACAGGTATCGTCCCACCGGGGGTGTGAGCCGCGCTCGCACGACCGCGGCGCGTTCAAGCGACCACGACCGTTACCTGAACCGCATGAAGCGTCGCCCGATCCTGCGGACCGTCGCCACCGCCGGACTCGCCGGACTCGCCGGGTGCCTGGACCTCGACGGCACCCTCGGAGTCGGCGAGGACGCCCGGACGGACGCGCCCCAGCGGACGACCACGAGCGAGCGACCGGAGCCACCGCTCGCGGAGAGCGGGTTCCCGGAGACCATCTGCGAGGAATCGCGGAAGCCCGGTGCCCTCCTGGAGATAGTCGACCCCGCGTTCGCGTCCGAATGGCCCGGGGACGTCGACGCGACGTACGGGAGCGACGGCGTACTCCAGGACGACGAGATCGTCGTCGGCCGCCGGGGTGGGGACCGACCGCGAGCGTACCCGATCTCGGTGCTGTGGACGCACGAGGTCGTCGAGGACGAGTACGCGGACGAATCCGTCCTCGTCACGTACTGCTCGATCTGTCGGAGCGGAATGGTCGCGTCGCGCGTCGTCGACGACGTCGAACGGTCGTTCCGCGCGACCGGACTCCTCTGGCAACCCGAGCGACTCGACGCGGCCGCGGCCGAAGACAACGGACGGTCGTTCGGCGCAAGCCAGACGGACGCGAGCGTCGGCGTGCGCGCCAGAGGGAACCTCGTGCTCGCGGACGAGCAGAGCGGGAGCTACTGGAGTCAGTTGCTCGCGCGCGCCATCTGCGGGCCGCTCGAGGGCACGGGACTCGAGATCCTGCCGTCGACGGTGACGACGTGGGGGGAGTGGCGACGCTCGCATCCGGAGACGGACGTGCTGTTACCACCGCCGTATTCCGGCGTGGACGATACTGGCAGAGAACGCAGAGACTAGAAGACGTACTCGTCGTCGTGACCCATCATGCCGTCGTCTTCGAAGCCAGAGTCGAGGCGCTCGTCTTCGTCGTCGGAGGGACCACTCGTCTTGTAGGCTTTCAGGCCGGCGGCGAGCAGGTCCTCGATCGCTTCGTCGCGGTTGACGAACTCGCCCTGCTCGACCATCTGCGTGATCTGCATCTCGAGATGCTCGGGGATGTTTATCTCGACCTTGGGCATCAGTAATTGGGCCTATCGGTAAGGGGGTATTTAAGCCTGTTGGGGACGGGAATCGGCGCTGAACGACCGTATCACGCCCGAAACCGTACGAATTACGCTCTCGTGTACTGTGATGGCCGCGTCCGTACATCGTCGCGTGGGACGGTGGCCGCTCGTGGGCGAGTGCGATACCGGGTCGGCGTGGGTCCGTCACGCCTACGTACGTCCCGCCGCAATCGGTGACCGATGACAGTCAGGGACGTGACGGACCTCTACGAGGCGTTCGGCGACGACCGCGTACCGTCGGGACAGCGCGAGACGTCGAAGTTCCCGGTGCTCTCCAAGAGTGGGACGCCCGATTGGGACCGCGACACCTGGACGTTCGACGTCTGGGGCGCGGTCGACGACGAACTCTCCTTCGACTTCGAGGCGTTCACGTCCCTGCCGAGCGAGACGCAACGACAGGACTTCCACTGCGTGACCGGCTGGTCGAAGCTCGACTGCGAGTTCACGGGCGTGCCCTTCCCCGAGATCGCGGAGCGAGCGGGCGTCCACGACGACGCCGTCCACGTCATGTTCCACGCCCTTGACGGCTACACGACGAACCTCCCGCTGGAGCAGTGCATGCGCGACGAGGTGCTGTTCACGTGGGCGTTCGACGGCGAAGACCTCCCGCCGGACCACGGTGGGCCGCTCCGGGTCGTCACGCCCCATCGGTACGCGTACAAGGGCGCGAAGTGGGTGGACGGCGTCGAGTTCCTCACCGAACCCGAGCGCGGGTACTGGGAGAAACGCGGGTACTCGAACACCGCCGACCCCTGGCAGGAGCAACGGTACTCGTAGACCTCTCCATATTCCGAGTCGATTCGCGCACGCGAAGCCTACTTAAATGAGGGATGGCCGTAGCCGTCGTCCAGATGAACACCCTTTATAGCGCCGGTCCCTGAGTTGCGTGCGATGGAACGAGCGGGTAGCGACGTGCCCTCGACCGACGCCCGTGGCCTGGGCCGACTCGTCAGTCGCAGTCGCGAGGTCGGTGACGTCTCTTTCCGTGCATTTCTCGCCGCACAGGACCCGCCACGGCTCCAGTTCGCGAGTCCGGGTGGTCTGGAGCTGGCGGGGGCGGGCGTCGCGGCGCGCGTGACCGCCGACGGCATCGACCGGTTCGGGACGGTGCGCGACACCGCGACGGCGGCGTTCGCTGGCGCGGACTGCACCGACGCGGCCGCGCCGAGACCGCGGTTCGTCGGCGGGTTCGCGTTCCTCGCGGACCACGAACCCACCGGGACGTGGCGCGGGTTCCCGTCGGCGTCGTTCGTACTTCCGGCGGTCCAGCTCACGCGCACGGACGACGGGACGTGGTTGACGGTCAACGAGTACGGGCCGGAGGTGTCCCCGGAGGCGGTCGAACGACGCCTGGACGAGGCCGTCGAATCCGTTGCGGACCTCCCGAAGATGCGGCCGGCGGGCGAACCACCGGGCGTGACGGGGACGCGGCGGACGACGCCGAAAGCGGACTGGCTCTCGCAGGTCACCGACGCCGTCGCCCGCATCGACGCGGGCGACCTGGAGAAGGTCGTACTGGCGTGCGCGCTGGAGGTCGACCTGGCCGCGCCCGTGGACCTGCCGGGCGTCCTGGAGCGACTCCGTCGTCGGTACCCGAACTGTTACCGGTTCCTCGTCCAGCCGACGGAGACGGGAGGCTTTTTGGGTGCACCCCCGGAGCGACTGGTCGCGAAGACCGGACGGGCCGTGGAGACGGAGGCGCTCGCGGGGTCGGTCGGCCGCGGCGGCACCCCGGAAGCGGACGCGGAACTCGCGCAGTCGCTCGTCGAGTCCTCGAAGATACAGCACGAGCAGGGACTGGTCGTGGACGCGATCTGCGAGCAACTCGCGCCACTGGGCGAGGTCCGGGAGGGCGAGCAACGCGTCCGGAAGCTCGACAACATCCAGCACCTCCAGACGCCGATCTCGGCGACACTGGACGCGGACGCACACGTCCTCGACATCGTCGCGGCACTGCATCCGACGCCCGCGGTCGGCGGTCTGCCCCCGGACGTTGCGGCGGACACCATCCGCGAGGTCGAGACGTTCGAGCGCGGCTGGTACGCCGCCCCAGTCGGGTGGTTCGACGCGGCGGGCGACGGCGAGTTCCTCGTCGGCATCCGCTCGGGCGTCGCCGGCGGCCAGCAGGCGACCCTGTTCGCGGGAAACGGCATCGTGCGGGACTCGAACCCCCAGGAGGAGTGGGACGAGATCCAGCTCAAGTACCGGCCGTTGCTCGACGAGTTCAGATGAGCGAGTACGCGCCTGCACCGCGGAGGTGCCTGAGATGAGCGAGTACGCGACTGCACCGCGGAGGTGCCTGGGATGAGCGAGTACGCGAACCGGAACGTGCTCTGGGCGGAGACGCTCGTGGACGAACTCGTCGCCGGTGGCCTCGACGCGGTCTGCATCTCGCCGGGCAGTCGCTCGACGCCGTTGACGATTGCGTTCGCCGAGTGCGACGACGTCGACGTGTTCTCGGTGCTCGACGAGCGTTCGGCGGCGTACTTCGCGCTCGGTCGCGGTCGTCGGACGGGCGAGCCGACGGCGCTCGTCTGTACGTCCGGCACGGCGGCCGCTAACTACCACCCCGCGATCGTGGAGGCGAGCCAGGCGCGCGTGCCGTTGCTCGCGTTGACCGCGGACCGACCGCCCGAGTTGCGGGATTCGGGCGCGAACCAGACGGTCGACCAGGAGAAGCTGTACGGCGGCGCAGTCCGGTGGTATCGTGACCTTCCGGAGCCGGAGGCGACGCCGCGGAAGCTCCGGCGTCTCCGGACGGACGCGGCGCGAGCGCTCGCGGAAGCGCACGGGACGCCCGCCGGTCCGGTGCACGTGAACTGTCCGTTCCGCAAGCCACTGGAACCACTGGCGGTCGAGGGAGACGTCCCTGCGGACTGGCACGAGGGCGACGAGCGCGCGGCCGACGGCCGCGCCGACGGCCCGGCGGTGCGAACGGTCGCGGGTCGACCGACGCTCAGCGACGACCGACTGGACGCGATCGCAGACGCGATCGCGGACGCCGACACCGGCCTCGTCGTCGCCGGTCCTGCGGACCCCCGCGACGTCCCAGGTGCGGAGTACGCCGACGCGGTCGCGTCGCTAGGTGCATCCACCGGCTTCCCGGTGCTCGCGGACGTCCTCTCGACGGTCCGCTTCGGGCCGCACGTCGCCGACGCGCCGGTGCTCGCCGCCTACGACGGGTACGCGGACGCGCTCGTCGACCGCGTCGACCCGGACGTCGTCGTCCGGTTCGGGGCGTCGCCGACGTCGAAACCGCTCCGGAAGGCGCTCGCGGACGTGGACGCTCGCCAGTTCCTCGTCGACCCCGCCGGCGAGTGGCGCGACGCCGAGTTCGTCGCGACGGACCTCGTCGTCGCCGACCCGACGCACGTCGCGGAAGCACTCGCCACACGCATCGAGGGGGCGGCGAGTGCGGTCACCGCTGACGCGACGAGCGACGCGCTCGCGATGGACGAGCGCTACGGCGAGGGCGTCGTGGCCGCCCGTGAGAGCGACGCCGTCGGCGCGTTCGAGGGCGAGGTGCTCGCGGACGTCTTCGCGGACGCCCCGGACCCGTCGACGATCGTGGTGTCGAACTCGATGCCGATCCGGGACGCCGACCGGTTCGCGCGCGAAAGCGACGCGTCGGTGACGGTGCTCGCGAACCGCGGGGCGAGCGGTATCGACGGCGTCACGTCGACCGCACTCGGCGCGGGCAGTGCGACCACCGACGACCTCGTCTACGTCACCGGCGACCTCGCGTACTACCACGACATGAACGGCCTGCTCGCGCTCGAACGGTGCGACGTCGACGCGACCATCGTCGTGGTGAACAACGACGGCGGCGGCATCTTCCAGGAACTCCCGATCGCGGACTTCGACCCGCCGTTCACCGAGCAGTTCCAGACGCCCCACGGTCTCGACTTCGAACCGACCGGCGACCTCTACGACCTCGATTTCGAACGCACCGTCATCGACGACTTCGCCACCGCGTACGCCGACGCGCTCGCGAACGACGGAACGACGGTTCTCGAGGTCGCGTTCGACGCCGCCAACAGCCACGACGCTCGCGGTGCGGCGAGCGAACGCGCCCTCGAGCACGCCCTCGAGAACGACTCAGACGATTCACCATAACTCGGGGGATGCAAGCCGCCTGAATCGCGAGCCTAGTCAGTCGACGACGTGGAGGAAGAGGATGCTGTACGCGAATGGGATCCACGTCGTTCCGAGGACGACGAACCCGACGAGCGACACGAGTTCGAGTCCGGGGACCGCGAGGTAGACGGTCGGGACGAGGACGCTCCACGCGCCGAAGACGAGGAATCCGATGCGTGGCATCGTCAGGAGGTAGCCGGTGAGTGCGAGTGCGCAGAGACCGACGACCGCGTTCACGAACATCGGGAACGCCGGGGTTATCGTCGAGTACGCCATGAATGGATAGAGGACGAACGTGATGGCGACGACGACGAACTCGCTCCCCTGGAGCGAGTACCGGGTTGTTTCCCTCTCCAGTTCGTCGTCGTTCCAGTCGTGGACGGAGTACCCGCCGGGGTCGTCGTCGATGGACCCGCGGCCCTCGCGCTGGGTGGCTTTCGACCACTCGCGCTTGCTGCGGCGTGCCTGCTCCTGCCAGTCGGCGGTCGCGCTCGCTCCGGCACCGGCCGCGGTCGAAGCCTTCGCTCGGCCCGTACCACCGTTCGCGGTGCTAGTGGCACCGTCAGTCGCACTCCCAGCCCCCGCGTTCGCGGTCGCGGTCGCACCGTCGCCGAGGTCGTCGTTGAGTCCGTCGTCGGCGGCGTCGTCGCGATCGTCGCCGCCGCTGACGTCGTAACTGCGTTCCGTCGGATTCCCGTCGCTCTGGCGCTCGCGCGTCCGGTCGTACGCACCCGGGTCGAACCCGAACCCGTCGTCCCCGACCGACCCACCGCTGGTCCGACCGTCTCGTCCGCCGCCATCACGTCCGCCGCCATCACGTCCGCCGCCATCACGTCCGCCGCCATCACGTCCGCCGCCGTCGCGACCCCACCGTCCTTCGCCGCCGCCGTCGCGGGCTTCCTCGGCGCTCCGGTCGCTCCCGAAGTCCCACCCACTACCGTCCTCAGCGGGCGACGCACCGAAGTGACTCGTGTACGACGCGTGCCCGAGGCGGTCGTAGCGCGCTCGCTCGTCCGGGTCGCCGAGCACCTCCTCGGCGGTCTGCACGCGCTGGAACGCGTCGGCGGCGTCGGGCGAATCGTTGAGGTCCGGATGCGTCTCCTTGACGCGCTCGCGGTACGCGGACTCGATGTCCGCCTGACTCGCATCCCGGCCTACGTCGAGGACGTCGTAGAACGACTCACCCATCACTGATTGGTCGCCGGTTCGTCCCCAACCGAGAAAAACGTTCGTTGCAGGCGTCACCGGACCGACGACTTCGCGGTCCGTTCGCGGCGTGAGGAACCTCAGTCGATGCCCCTCACGATGGCGACCCGGCGGAGAGCGTCAGGCAGCAGACGGACCCGCCGGCCTTCTGGAACTCGCTCGTGTCAACCGTCACGACGTCGAAGCCGGCTGATTCGAGCAGTTCGGCGGTTCGCGGTGCGCTGGCACCGAGCACGACCGTTTCGCCGAGCACTTCGACGTTGACCGCGAGGTCATCAGTTGCCTCCGAGCCGGGTGCTTCGAGCACTTCCTCGAACAGCGACGTGATCTTCTCGCGGCCGTCGGCGGTGAACGCGTCGGGCTGTATCAGGACGGTCGACTCCGATAGCGGTGCGAAGCAAACGTCGAGGTGGTAGTAGCGTTCGTCGGTGAGTTCCAGTGGGACGACTGTCGCGTCCAGACGCGTGGCGAGTTCGTCGTACGCGGCACGGTCGGACCGGACGCCGTGGCCGGCCCAGAGCAACCGGCGGCCGGGATGCCAGAGTGCGTCACCCATCCCCTCGAACGTCGCCGAAGGTGCGGACGCGACCCGGTAGCCGGCGTCCTCGGCCCACTCCTTGAAGTACGCCGGTTCGCCTGCTCGTTCCTCGGTCGCCATCCGTGCCAGGACGAATCCCTCGCCGTCGGCCGTCGGGACGCCGTGATTCGCCACGAACACCATGTCCGGGCACGCCGACGGTGGTTTCCCGTCCGTTCCCTCCGGTAGCGCCCGCCAGGTCTCCTCCGGGTCGACGATCTGGACGTCGTCGAGGTACGTTTCGTAGACGGTTCGGAGTCGCTCCCACTGTTCTCGGGCACGCCCCTCGTTGACGTCTCCCGCCATGTACGGGTTGATGACGTAGTCGCGGGCGAAGAACGCCGGGTCGACCATGACGACGGTCGAGTGCTCCGGGCGCGACGGGACGTCCGAAACCGAGATAGACCGAACGTCCGATATATCGTCCAGAACCTCGACGTTTGCTTTCATATATTACCGAATCGCACCCACTCTGTTATTCTTTTCGTCTGAATCCGACTAGATACCCACAACGCAACGTGGTCGCGGGCCTCGACGCGACCTCCCGTCGGTGAACGGCGACGCGAATACACGAATCGAGACGCGAACCTCCAAGTACACCCCGTGGCTGTTCTCGCGTATGGTCAGCGAACTCTTCGACCCCGAGCGGTGGGACGAAGCCGAACCGAACGCCGACTTCCGGGACGTCACGTACCATCGTGCGACGGACGTCGGTGCGGTCCGGATCGCGTTCGACCGGCCGTCGGTCCGGAACGCGTTCCGGCCCGGGACCGTCGACGAACTCTACGACGCGCTCCAGCACGCGAAACGACAGACGGACGTCGGATGCATCCTGTTGACGGGGAACGGGCCGTCGCCGAAGGACGGCGGCTGGGCGTTCTGTTCGGGCGGCGACCAGCGCGTTCGCGGCGCGGACGGCTACGAGTACCGCGGCGACGACCAGTCCCGCGAGAGTGCGAGCGACGCCGGACGCCTTCACATCCTCGAGGTCCAGCGACTCATCCGACACATGCCCAAGCCCGTCGTCTGCGTCGCCCCCGGGTGGGCGGTCGGTGGCGGCCACAGCCTCCACGTCGTCTGCGACATGACCCTCGCGAGCGAGAACGCGAAGTTCAAGCAGACCGACCCGGACGTCGCGAGCTTCGACGGCGGATTCGGGAGCGCGTACCTCGCGAAACAGGTCGGCCAGAAGAAGGCCAGAGAGATCTTCTTCCTCGGGAAGACGTACGACGCCGAGGAGGCGGCGGACATGGGGATGGTGAACGAGGTCGTCGACCACGAGGACTTAGAGGACGTCGCACTCGACTGGGCGGAGGAGATGCTCGACAAGAGCCCGACCGCGATGCGGATGCTGAAGTACGCGTTCAACGCGACCGACGACGGCATGGTCGGCCAGCAGGTGTTCGCGGGCGAAGCGACGCGCCTCGCGTACCAGACCGACGAAGCCCAGGAAGGCCGAGACGCGTTCAACGAAGGCCGCGAGCCCGACTTCGACGACTACGAGTACCACTACTGAGGCCCTGGCTCTCGAGGACGACGCGACGACGACCCCGAGTGCTCGGTCGTCAGCAACGAATGCTCCGTCGCGGGAGTCGAACGCCTCAGCGGCACACAAATCCGTGTTTCACCTTGCCGAAAGCACTTTTCCGTGGTCGTCGACCGTGACTGTATGCGAACGCCCTCCAACTCGATTCGTGTGCTCGGTGCCGTCGCGGTCGTCGCCCTCGTCGTGACCGCAGGGTGCCTCTCGGGGCCGCTCGGTGCGGGGACGACGGATGCAACGACGACCGCCGGGTCCGTGACCGACGCAACGACGACCGCCGGGACCGAACGAACGACCGACGACGGCCCAGGAACCGGGGAACGGTCCTCGACGGACGGCACCGACGACCCCGAGTCCAGCGACGTCGCGGTCGAGCGCGCTGACCCCGCCGACGCGCCGGACCTCGCTTCGGAACTCCCCGACCCCGTCGCGTGCGGCGACGGTGGCTGGGTGAGTTACTGGGGGACCGGCGACCCGGGCCAGCTGTGGCGGACGGCCGGCGAACTCCGCATCGGGTTGACGGTGCCCGCGAACCAGAGCACGCTGTTCGTCGCGTTCGAGAACACCACCGCCGTCGGCGCGAACCACGTCGAGTACGACCATGCGGTCACCGCAGACGGTGACGCCATCGACACCGGGACGACGACCGGCGAACGTCGTTACGCGGTCGTGATGATGCAGGACGTGAACGGGAACGGCGAGTACGACCCCGGCACAGACCGTCCCTGTAAGGACGATAGCGACGACGCCGGGGCCGACGCCATCGTCGTGAGCGACTGGCTGTGGGTCGACTGGGACGGCGAGGACTGACGGGGCGACGACTCGACGCCCCACCTCGGGAGCGTCTGGATCGTACCGTCGAAGCCGAACGTTTTGGTAGGAGCGGGCCGGACCGTGGAGTAATGAGTACGGCAGAGGTCTCTCGACGGAAAGCGTGGGTGATGGCGGCGCGCCCGCAGACGCTCCCCGCCGCCGCCGCGCCGGTGCTGGTGGGGTCGGCGGTCGCCTACCACGCCGGGGCCGCCCGAGCGCTCCCGGCGCTCGTCGCGTTCCTGGGGGCGGCACTCATCCAGGTGGGGACGAACTTCGCGAACGACTACTACGACGCCGTCCAGGGTGCGGACACCGCGGACCGCGAGGGGTTCACGCGCGTGACCGCCGATGGCCTCATCGAGCCCGACGAGGTCAAGCGTGCGATGATACTGACGTTCGCGCTCGCCATCCTGTCGGGCACGTACCTCGTGTACGTCGGTGGCGTCCCGATCCTCGTCGTCGGCCTCCTGAGCGTCCTCTGCGGGGTGGCGTACACGGGCGGGCCGTACCCGCTGGGGTATCACGGCCTCGGTGACGTGTTCGTGTTCGTGTTCTTCGGCGTCGTCGCCGTGACCGGGACGTACTACGTGCAGGCCGCGGCCGCCGCGGCGGACTACGGGCCGCTCGCCGTGGGACTCCCGCCGCTTCCGGCGCTCGAACTCGCGGCCCTCGCGAGTCTCCCCATCGCCGCCATCTCGACGAACATCCTCGTCGTGAACAACGTCCGCGACAAGGAGGAGGACGCGGAGACGGGGAAGACCACGCTCGCGGTCGCGTTCGGGTACGGGTTCGCTCGCGGCGAGTTCGTCGCACTCCTCGCGCTCGCGTACGCCACGCCACTCTACCTCTGGCTCGCGCGGGACTTCGCGCCGAGCGTCCTGACGCCACTGCTCTCGCTCCCGCTGGCGGCCGTCGTCGCTCGAACGGTGCTCACGCGCACCGACGGCGACGCCCTGAACCCGGCACTGGAACGCACCGGGCAGTTGCTCGCACTCTACGCCGTCCTGTTCTCGGCCGGATTCGTCGTCGCCGGCACCGCCGGCGTGGGGGTGGCCTGATATGGACGCCGAGATACGCGAGTTCTCCGTGTCGCTGTCCGCGCCGCTCGCCACCGCCGCCGGCGAGATAACGTCCCGCGAGGGGTTCCTGGTGCGCGTCACCGACGGCGAGCACGTCGGGTACGGCGAAGCGACGCCGCTGTCGCCGTGGACCGAACCCTACAGCGACTGTCGGGCGGCCCTCGAGGACGCGGTGTCGCGACTCCGGGACGACGAAGCGGCGCTCCGGGCGGACCTCGACCGGAACCCGGCGGCGCGCCACGGCGTCGCGCTCGCGCTCGCGGACTTGCGCGGGAAGCAACACGACCGACCGCTCTACCAACTGCTGGGCAGGAAGAGCGAACGACTGTCCGTGCCCGTGAACGCCACCGTCGGCGACGCCGCACCCACGGATACGGCCGCGGCCGCCGAACGCGCGGTCGAGGAGGGGTACGAGACGGTGAAGGTCAAGGTCGGTCTGCGGGACGTCGCGACGGACGTCGACCGACTCCAGGCGGTCCGGACGGCCGTCGGCGAGAGCGTCGCCCTGCGAGCGGACGCGAACGGTGCGTGGGACCGCAAGCAGGCCGAGCGTGCGTTCGAGGGGTTCGCGGACGCCGGCGTCAGGTACGTCGAACAGCCCCTGCCGGCGGACGACCTCGCGGGACTGGCGTCGCTGCGGGGTGGTCGCGTCGGCGTGGCTGTCGACGAAACGCTCGCGACGTACTCCGCCGAGCAGGTGCTCGAAGCGGACGCCGCGGACGTCCTCGTCCTGAAGCCGATGGCGTTCGGTGGCGTCGAGCGCGCACGTCGGACCGCGGTGGAGGCACGCGAGGCGGGCGTGGCGAGCGTCGTGACGACGACGATCGACGCGGTCGTCGCTCGCAGTGGAGCGGTCCACGTCGCCGCGTCGATCGCGGGCGTCCTGCCGTGTGGGCTCGCGACCGGTGACTGGCTGTCGACCGACCTCGGGCCGGACCCGTCGTTCGTCGACGACGGCGAGGTCCGCGTGCCCCAGGACCCCGGACTGGGCGTGCACGGCGTCTGGGACGACGACGATGCCTGAGCGAACATCGCGATCGGCGGGGGAGTGGCCGGGGACGGACCTCGTCGCCGCTCGCGCGGACGCGACGCCCGAGCGCGAGGCGGTGGTCGACGCCGAAACCGGTGACGCGTGGACGTACCGCGAACTCGACGCGTGGGTGGCGACGGTCGCGGCCCGGCTCCGGGACCGCGACGGCGATCCGGGCCGTATCGGCGTGCTCTCCGCGCCCCGGCCCGCGTTCGTCGCGCTCCTCCACGCTGGCTGGCGGACCGGTCGCGAACTCGTCCCGCTGAACGCGCGACTCGCGCCGCGGGAACTCGCTGCTCAACTCGATACCGCATCCGTCGGCGCCGTCCTGTTCGACGACGAGAACCGCGACCTGACGAGGGAGGCGGTCACGCACGCCGACGCGCCAGACGACGCGACGATGCGCGCACTGGACGCCGTCGTCGCCGAACCCGACGAGGCGACGTCACCGACCGGCACGCCACCAGCCGATACTGAGACCGAGTGCGTCGTCTCGCGCGAGGACGTGCCCGTGACGCTGTTCACGTCGGGGTCGACGGGCGACCCGAAGCCGGTGCGGTTGACGGTCGGGAACCTGCTCGCATCGGCGACCGCGTCGGCGTTCCGGCTCGGGGTGGCTCGCGGCGACCGCTGGCTGTCACCGCTCCCGACCTACCACATGGGCGGGCTCGCACCAGCGATCCGGTGTGCGCTCTACGGCGCGACGGTCGTCCTCCAGCGCGGATTCGACCCGGACGCCACCGCGAGCGCGCTCGCGACCTACGACGCGACCGGGACCTCTCTCGTGCCGACCGCACTCGACAGACTACTCGACGCCGGCTGGACGCCGGAGGAATCGCTCCGATACGTCCTCCTGGGCGGGGCCGCCGCCAGCTCAGACCTCCTCTCGCGATGCGAACAGGCTGGCGTTCCCGTCCATCCGTCCTGGGGGATGACCGAGACCGCCTCCCAGATCGCGACCGCGACGCCCGCGCAGGCGTTCGAACGCCCCGAGTCCGTCGGGCAACCGCTCGTGAACACCACTGTCACGGTCGTCGACGACGACGGCGACCCGCTGCCGCGTGGCGAGGTCGGCGAACTCGTCGTCGCTGGCCCGACGGTCACGCCCGGGTATCTCGACGCGACGGACGCCACAGAGGACCGCTCCGCGTTCACCGAGCACGGCTTCCACACCGGCGACCGTGGATACCGCGACTCCGATGGGACGGTGTACGTCACGGGCCGGGTCGACGACATGATCGTCACCGGCGGCGAGAACGTCTACCCGATGCCCGTTCGCGACGCACTCCGCTACCTCGACGTGGTCGCCGACGCCGCTGTCGTCGGCCTCCCCGACCCGGAGTGGGGCGAGCGCGTCGCCGCACTCGTCGTCCCCGCCGACGACGCCGACCCGGACGCAGCCGGCGTCCTCGCCGCGGTCGAGTCGTCGCTCGCGGACTACGAACGCCCGAAGACCGTCGTGGTGGACGACGCCATCCCGCGAACCGCGTCCGGGACCGTCGACCGCGACGCCGTCCGCGAACGACTCCGTGCGACCGAAGAGAGCGCGGACGGCGATGAGGCGTAGAGAACACGAACGGCGGCGATGCGTGAAGCACGTCGATAGCGGCGGCGCTTAAGTCTCCGGCGGGCCTAGCGGGGAGCGTGTGTACGTTGACGTTCGCGTGGCGCGTGTTCGACGACGCCCCGCTCGTGGTCGCCGCGAACCGGGACGAAGCCCTGGACAGACCAGCAGTGTCGCCGTCGGTCGTCGACGCCGACCCGGCGGTGCTCGCACCGCGCGACGAACAGGCAGGTGGGACGTGGATCGGCGTGAACGACGACGGCGTGTTCGTCGGGGTTACGAACCGCTGGACTGACGTCGACCTCGCCGCCGAACGCTCCCGCGGGTTGCTCGTCGACGACGCGCTCGCCCAGTCGAGCGCCGCGGACGCCCGCGCCGTCGTCGAGGACGCCGTCGCCGCCGACGAGTACGACGGCTTCAACCTCCTCGTCGCCGACGCGGACGACTGCACGTACTTCGAGTGGGACGGCGACCTCGTCGTCGAGTCCCTGGAACCGGGCGTACACGTCGTCGTGAACGTCGGGCGCGTCGACGAGTTCGAGATCCCCGACGTCCGGCGCGAGTACGCCGAGTCACAAGCCGACAACGCCCGCACCGTCCACTCCGCCCTCCAGGTCCACGACGGCGAATCCGCGACCGGCTGGCGCGAGCGCGCCGCCGCGGTCCTCCGCGACCACGAGTACGGCGTGTGCGTGCACGGCGACGGCTACGGGACGCGCTCCTCCTCGCTCCTCGAACTCGGTACCGATATCCGCTACTGGTTCGCGGACGGCTCACCCTGCGAGACCGAGTACGAGCGCGTCAGGACAACACTCGAAGGTGAAGTTTAAACCGTCGCCGTCGTTAGAGGACAGTAATCCATGTCCGAGACACAGTCGCCGGGGTGGTCCGCGTGAGCGTCGCCGCAGAGGAAGAACTCACAGAGGACGAGTACGCCGGCCTCGAACTCGTCCGCGAGACGGGCGGCATCCACCAGAGCGACTTCTGGAAGGAACTCGGCGTCTCCTCCCGGAAGGGCTCACGCATCGTCGAGAGCCTCGTCGAGAAAGGCCTCGTCGACCGCGAAGACACCATCTACAACGGACACAACACGTACTACATCTCCCCGACCGCCCGCGACCTCGAATTCTCGCTGCTGATGGCCGGCGACATGCTCTCGCCGTTCATCGGCGAAGAGGAGGTCGACGGGAACTCCGACGCCTTCTCGCAGTGGATCATGAACCTCGCGTACGAGGAGTGACTACGCGGTAACTCGCACCGACGGAGTAATCACGCGGCGATTCGCGCCAGGTTGGTTCGCATCGCTTCCGACCGCAAGCCACCAGCCCCCACTATCGTCGGCGTTGGGGAACGCGATGCGTGGCGTTCGGTGGCGACGACAGCGGAAGTCTCGGTCGCCGTCCCGTTCGTCTTTGAGTCGTTCGTCTCGTTCCCGTAGTTCGCGTCTCGTTCGGCGTCGCTCTCGTCGGTCTCCTGGACGACGTACTTCTGGCCGACCATGGGGTCCATGAGGGTGTCGACGGGTGCGTGGTCGTCGGTCAGGAGCGGGACGTCCTCGGTCTTCGGGGGGGCACGGTAGCGTCGGATCTCGGTGGAGAGGTCGATGCCGATGTCGCGCTGGTCGTTCCGGTCGAGGAGCTGGGTCTCCGTGAGTCGGGTGTCGTCCTTGGTGGCGACGACTTCGACGTTCTGGACGACGTTCCCGGGTGCGGTCGGGAACGTGTACACCTGCTCGAAGACGCGGTCGAGGGTCTTGTACTCGGCGCGGTAGAACTTCGACGCCGGGCCTTCGGGTGCGGAGATGAGGTTCGTGAGGAGGACGCCGTCGTCGGACAGGCGGTCCTTCGCGAGTTCCATGAACTCGACGGTGGTGAGCTGGAAGGGGACCTTGTCCTTCTTGTACGCGTCGAGGACGATGAGGTCGTACGTCTCGTTCGTCTCGCGGAGGTAGCGCCGGCCGTCCATCGTGTGGATGGTGAGGTTCGGGGACTCCTCGACGCCGAAGTAGCGTTTGGCGACGCTGACGACGTCGGGGTCGATCTCGGCGACGTCGACGTCAACGTCGTAGTCCTCGGCGAAGCGCTTCGGGCCGGTGAACCCGCCGCCGCCGACGAACAGGACGTCGTCGACGTCGTCAGCGTTCTCCGTCATCAGTAGCGGGAGGTGGAAGTACCGCGTGTAGTCGAAGACGTGCCGGGTGGGGTCGGTCTTGTCCATCGCGCTGTGTCTCTGGCCGTCGAGGTAGAGCGTGCGCGTGTCGCCGCTGTCGACGACCTCGAGTTCCTGGTAGGGCGTCTGGGTCTCGTAGACGACCTGGCCGTCGATGCCGACGCCGACCGCGCCAGCGCCGGCCGCGCCGACGAGGAGGACGACGACGAACCCGCCGGCGAACGCGTGCTCGCGAGTGATGCCGGGGGCGACGAGTGCGACCGCGGTTCCGATGGACAGGACGCCGAAGACGAGCGCGATCTGGTCGACGCCGAGTGCGGGGATGAGGAGGAACGTGGTGGCGAACGCACCGACGATGCTCCCGATGGTGCCGAGGGCGTACACGTGCCCGGACGCTTCCCCGAGTCCCTCTTTCGTGGAGAGTTCGGCGGCGTACGGACTCACGTATCCGAGGAAGTACGTCGGCGGCCCGAACAGGAGCGTTATCGCGGGGAGGGACGCGAACCGGCTCGGGAGCGGGAAGCCGGCGAGTCCGCGGACGAGGGTGTCGCCGAGGAAGATGAGGACGGCGACGTAGGCGGCGGTGAGGAGGAACATCCGCGCCATCCGACCGTTCGTCGCCCGCTCCGCGGCGCGCTTCCCGGCACGGTAGTACCCCCAGCTCAGTGCGGCGAGGAACACGCCGATGATGCTCCCCCACGTGTAGATGCTACTCCCGAACTGGGGCGCGATCATCCGTCCAGCGAGGATCTCCAACCCCATGCTGGTGACGCCGGAGACGACGACCGCCAGCTCCGGTCGCGTCACGCCGAGCGCGTCGAGAGGGCGGCGCGTGCTCATGCCCGAACCGTGGACCCGCTCGGTGTTAACTGTTCGACACTGGTAACGGGGAGTGCGATGGTTCGCGGCGATGGGGACCGCTCGAATGCCGAACGGTCAGGCGACGGGCGTGGTGCGTTCGATGAGGACGAACGGGTCGCGTTCGCGATTGTAGTAGGAGACGTCGCCGTCGATGGCTTCGATGATGCGGCGGTGGACCTCGCGGGCGGCCCGGCCTTCGTCGGATGAGAGGTTGTGTTCGGTCCGGAGTCGCGACCAGAACTCGCCGTCGACCCAGTAGAGGGTCTCGTCGTTGGACTGGTAGCGTCGTTCGCCGAGGGCTTCGAGGCCGTCGGGACCGATGTCGCGTCCGGAGAGCTGTGCGCGGGCGAGGACGGCGACGAGTTGTCGGCGAGAGACGGGCGCGTGGAGGGCGACGTCGTCGACGAGGTCGGCGTAGTAGTCCTCGACGACGTCGCAGGCGCGGGAGAACTCGCCGAAGTCGACGTCGGTATCGTTTGAGAGTTTCATGTTCGTGTCAGCTCTGGGGGTTGGCGGGGGTCGCTCCTGTTCCAGTATTGGTCGACACCACATATATGTTTTCGGCGTGTTTCGAGAAGTGAGTCGCCGTTTTTCGGGAGTCTGTGGCGTTCTCGGGGTCGGTCGGTCCGATTCGCCGGTTCCGCCATTCGCTCGGTCTTGATGTTAACTGTCACGGCCCACCGGGCGAGTTGGTATCACGCTGAATGGGTCATGAACGTTGACACGGGCTGCGATGGCAGGCCCATGCGGTCGGTCACGGCCAGGACCGCGAACCGTCACGCCACTACGGGCGCGTCGAGGACAGGACCGCGAACCGTCACGCCACTACGGGCGCGTCGAGGACAGGACCGCGAACCGTCACTCGAGCGCGCTCGCCGCGCGGATCGCGGTCGCCTCGTCGAACGCCGGCGCGACGAGTTGCATCCCGACGGGAAGCCCGTCGGTCTCGCCCGCTGGCACCGAGACCGCGGGGAGGTCCGCGAGGTTCACGGGGACCGTGTTCGCGTCCGCGAGGTACATCGTGAGCGGGTCGTCGAGGCTCTCGCCGAACTCCATCGGCGGTATCGGCATCGTCGGGGACGCCAGCACGTCCACATCCTCGAACGCGTCGTCGAAGTCCTGCTTCACCCACGCACGAGCGTTCTGGGCTTGCTTGTAGTACTTGTCGTGGTAGCCAGCCGAGAGCGCGTACGTCCCAAGCAGGATACGGCGTTTGACCTCGGGTCCGAACCCTTCCTCGCGCGCCGTCCCGAACGCCTCGTTCCAGTTGCCGTCGTAGCCGCCGGAGTGCCCGTACCGGACGCCGTCGAACCGGGCGAGGTTCGAGGACGCCTCGCTCATCGCGATGACGTAGTACGCCTGGACCGCGTACTCGACGGATTCGAGGCTCACGTCGACGACCTCCGCGCCCTGTGCTCGCAGTTCGTCGAGTGCGGCCTCGAACGTCTCGACGACGCCGTCGTCCGCGTCGTCGACGAGTTCGCGTGCGACGCCGACGGTCATTCCGTCGACGTCGCCGTCGGCCGCGTCCGCGTACGCCGCGTCGTGGTCGAGTTCGCGCGTCGTCGCGTCCCGCTCGTCGCGCCCCGAGATGACGTCGAGGACTTCCGCGGCCGCCTCGACCGTCGGGGCGAGCGGCCCGATCTGCTCAAGGGAGTTCGCGTACGCGACGAGTCCGTACCGAGAGACGACGCCGTACGTGGGCTTGATGCCCGCGACGCCACAGAACGCGGCCGGACAGCGGATGGAGCCACCGGTGTCCGAGCCGAGTGCGACGTCGGCCTCGTCGGCGGCGACCGCCGCCGCGGACCCACCGGAGGAGCCACCGGGGACGTGCCCGGGTGCGGCCGGGTTCTCGGTCGGCCCCCACGCGCTCGTCTCCGTCGTCGTCCCCATCCCGAACTCGTCCATGTTCGTCTTCCCGACAATGGTCGCGCCCGCGTCCTTGAGTCGGGAGACGACGGTGGCGTCGTAGGGCGGAACGTAGTCGTCGAGCATCTCCGAGCCACAGGTCGTTCGCACGCCCTCCGTTGAGATGTTGTCCTTCACGGCGACCGTGGTGTCCGCGAGCGGACCGTCCTCGGCGCCTTCGACGACCTCCTCGGTGACGAAGATGTTCTCGCTCATGAGACGTTCGGCCCCTTGAAGTAGCCGTCCTCGGTGCCTTCGGCGTTCCTCAGCGCCTCGTCTTGGTCGAGACAGTCGTGGGTCTCGTCGGGTCGCATCACGTTCACGAGGTCGGCGTCTCGTTCGACGTCCGGTACGTCGTCGAGTGCGTCGAAGTACTCGAGGATGTCCGCGAACTGGTCGGCGAAGTCGTCGACTTCGTCGTCGTCGAGGTCGACTCGCGCCAGGTCCGCGACGTGCCTGACGTCTTCGGCGGTTGCGACGTCGTCGCTCATGCACGGAACCACTCCACTGTCGGGAGTAAGGGTTTCGATACCGACCCCGACCGGCGACTCGGAGCCTGAATTATCATGTATCGAAGGGGTTACCGTTCGGGGGATGGCGAAGGTGCTCACTACAAGATATTCGAACGATTACGTAGTATTACTGAAGAATCACCAGAAACGCCCGGACTCTAGTTACAATTCATGACATTCCTGGGCTGTTTAGCCAATGCCTTTAAGTCGCCCTGAACCCAACACGACGTACAGAGCTACCGTTTTCGCACACGGCTCCCCTCCCCGATTAACGATGACAGACACGAGCATCAGACGCCACCAGACCGAAGAGACCCGATCAGAATCGACCGAACGAACGGACACGAAGTCCAAGGAGACCCTCGAGTGTCCCGAATGCGAGGGCCACCTCGTCAGCGAAGAGAGCGAGACCATCTGCCAGGACTGCGGACTCGTCGTCGACACGGACGAGGTCGACCGCGGCCCCGAGTGGCGCGCGTTCGACGCCAAGGAGAAGGACCAGAAGTCCCGCGTCGGCGCACCGACGACGAACATGATGCACGACCAGGGGCTGTCGACGAACATCGGCTGGCAGAACAAGGACGCCTACGGCAACAGCCTCTCCTCGAACCAGCGCCAGAAGATGCAACGCCTCCGGACGTGGAACGAGCGCTTCCGCACCCGCGACAGCAAGGAACGCAACCTCAAGCAGGCGCTCGGCGAGATCGACCGCATGGCGTCGGCCCTGGGCCTCCCGAAGAACGTCCGCGAGACGTCCTCCGTCATCTATCGGCGCGCACTCGGCGAGGACCTCCTCCCCGGCCGCTCCATCGAGGGCGTCGCGACGGCGTCACTGTACGCCGCCGCACGTCAGGCCGGCACGCCCCGTAGCCTCGACGAGGTCGCGAACGTCTCCCGCGTCGAGAAGGACGAGATCGCTCGCACGTACCGGTACGTCGTCCGCGAACTCAACCTCGAGATCCAGCCCGCCGACCCCGTGAGCTACGTGCCACGGTTCGCGAGCGAACTTACGCTGAGCGACGAGGGCGAACGACGCGCTCGCGAACTCCTCGAAGCCGCGAAGGAAGCGGGAATCCACTCCGGGAAGTCCCCGGTCGGCCTCGCCGCCGCCGCCGTCTACGCCGCGAGCCTCCTCGCGAACGAGAAGGTCACCCAGAAGGAGGTTAGCAACGTCGCGAACATCAGCGAAGTCACGATCCGGAACCGCTACCACGAACTGCTCGAAGCCGCACAGCCCGTCTGAAGCGAGCACGCTGACGCCGTCGCGGTCGCTAGAGTACTTTCTCACCGTGGTCGAGGACGACGAGGAGCGACAGTACGACAGCGGCGGCGGTCGCGAGGACGAGGCCGACGACGAGCAGTGCGTCGTCGATACCGCCGCCGCAGTCCTGCACGAGCACGACGTCGGCGTCGTACGTCGTTCCGGCGAAGCGGACGTTCCGCCCCTCGACGTGCTCGCGGTACGCCGACCGGTCGACGAACGCGGTGCGGTTGGATTCGACGGACTTCTCGGTGGCGTTCTGGAGGTCGGTGGGGAACGTCGTCACGTCGACGACGGGTTCGTCGCTCGCGTCGGGGTCCTGGAGTTCGGTCGTTTCGAGTGCGAAGTTGTCCTGGCACCCGGCGGGTGCGGCGATGCCGCCCGCGAACGTGGCGGCGCCGACGACGAGGACGACGACGGCGAGCCCGTGGAGGCGGTTCAGTGGCGGCCCGTTCGTCTGGTAGAGCACGAGCAGGGGGAGGGCGAGTGCGCCGAGCGTCGCGAGCGTCGTGCCGAGGACGAACGCGACGGTCTGGAGGACGCCCCCGCAGGATTCGGTGACGACGAGTTCGGCAGCGTAGACGGTCCCGTCGACGGTGACGGCGCGCCCGTCGAGGTGTTCGATGTACTCGACGCGACTCGTGGTCGCGGGGTCGCCCGTGTCGGCGGCTCGCTGGGTGGCGTTCCGGAGGGCCTCGGGGAGGCGCTCGGCGTCGACGACCGCGTCACTTCCCTGGCCGGCCGTGCCTTCGCTGAGGTCGACCGCGTACGCGCGCTCGCACCCGATCGTGGGCGCGACGCCGGCGCCGACCAGCAGGAGGCCGAAGACCAGGAGCGCTCCGGCGGCGGTGTACAGCCGTCTCACGCTCGAACCGGCGGGCCACAGCCACAAACGCCTTTCGTCAGCGGGTCGCCCGGGGGTACCGTCAGGGCACTATCGGGCATCGTCGACGTCGCGAGGAGCGCCTGTCACTCCGGAGGCGGCCACTCCGCAAGCCGGTTACTCCGCGAGGCGACTGCGGACGTACTTTGCGACGTGGTCGCCGTCGCGCCGCTTGAACCCGGCCTGGCGCGCGAGCCGGTCGAGTTCTCGACCGACGAGACTCCCGTACTGCACCGCCTTCTTGTCGCGGAACGCGACCGAGTCGGGGACCCACTCGCGAGCGGCAAGCCGGAGTGCGTACTTGCGTTCCCCGCGGTCGCTCACGAGGAGGTCACCGGGGAGTGCCAGCGCCGCCTCCACGACGCGTTCGTCGAGTAGCGGTGCGACGGAGTCCACGCTAGCGGCGTCGAGTGCGGCGACGTCGCGCTCGAGTTGCTCGGGGAGCGTCCCAGCCACTTCGCGGCGGGCACCGCGGACGGTGTCGGCGTCGACGCGCGGGTCCGTCGACGCGTTCGCGACCTTCGCGTACCCACCGAACAACTCGTCCGCGCCCTGTCCGACCGCCATGCGCTCGAAGCCGTCCGCCGAGACGGCGTCGGCGACGAGGAACAGTGGAAGTGCGATCTGGACGTCCATCGCGTTCTGGCGTCCGATCGCTCGTGCGACCCGGGCGACGGCGTCGGCGACCACGTCGTGGTCGAGTTCGACGACGGTGAGGTCGAGGTCCATCGCTCGCGCCGCCGACCGCGCCGCGCGAACGTCGTGGCTCCCCGGAAACCCGACGACGTAACACGGCGCGTCGAAGAGCGCCGCGACGAGTGCGCTATCGACGCCCCCCGAGAACGCGACCGCCAGCTCGTCGCGATCGTCGCCAGGGGCCGGAACGTCCGCGACGGCGGCCGCGACGGCGTCCCTGATCGTCGACACCGCCCGGTCGCGGTCTGCGACGACGGGTGGCTCGCGAGCGTCCAGCACGCGCTCGAGGGGGGCGGCGACGTCGGTCACAGGAACTCGGCGAGTCGGTTCTTCACGCGTCGCTTCGCACCGCCGGCGGCCTGCCGGAAGCTGATCCGCCACGGCGTCCGCTTCCCTTCGACGGTCGTGTCCCCACGACGGATCGCGTCCAGGATCGCCGCCACGGTCTCCTCGCCGCCGGTGTCGACCTTCGTCACAGCCTGCCCGACCATCTCGGAGATGTGCGCGTCGCTCCCCGCGGTCCGGGGCAAGTCGTACGCGAGTGCGAACCGTAGCGCCTGCCGGTTCGCCCGCCCCGTGAGGAGCCGCGAGTTGTACACCTCGATGGCGTCCGCGGTCGCGAGCGTCGGCTCGTCGATGTTCGCCAACACGCCCGATCGCGACTCCTGGAACGGATGCGGCACGACCGCGACTCCACCGAGTTCCCGGATGCGCGATAGCGTCTCCTCGAAGGACAATCCCTTCGGGACCGTCTCCTCGACGCCGAGCGCGAGCACGTGCCCGGCGGCGGAGGTCACCTCCATCCCGGGGATGCCGAGCAACCCGTACTCCCCGGCCTTCGCGGCGGCGTCGAGACTCGCGTCGATCTCGTCGTGGTCGGTGACGGCGATGGCGTCGAGCCCCACGGCGGCGGCCTGTTCTAGCAGGAGTTCGACGGAATCCCGCCCGTCGTGACTCAGCGCCGAATGGGAGTGGAGCTCGACCGAAAGCACGCGTGGCCGTTGCTAGCGGCCAGTAAAAAACAACTCGGTTGCCGCACGTCGACAACTCGGCGTATCCGTTTTGGGCATCCGTATCGCGAATCGATGACTATCCGTATCGCGAATCGATGGCCGGTCGTCGCGGCGCGAAGCGCTCGCGTCTCGGAACGGGCTCGTCGTCGAACGAATCCGAGAGACGCCTGCGACGGCCACGTTCGATAGGCACGTTCGTGGACATAGAAACGCCTTTACTGGGGCTCGATGTACAGCGAAGTGAATGAGTCTCGCCGATTCGGACCGCGAACTCGTCGAGGAGGAACTCGGACGGGAACCGTCGCCCGCGGAGGCGGCGCTGTTCGAGAACCTCTGGAGCGAGCACTGTGCGTACCGTTCCTCGCGACCGCTCCTGAGCGCCTTCGATAGCGAGGGCGACCAGGTCGTCGTCGGGCCCGGGGACGACGCCGCCGTCGTGGCGCTCCCCGACCCCGACGGAGAGGGGTTCTCGGACACGTACGTCACACTCGGTATCGAGAGTCACAATCACCCGAGCTACGTCGACCCCTTCGATGGTGCCGCGACGGGCGTCGGCGGTATCGTCCGGGACACGATGTCGATGGGCGCGTACCCGATCGCGCTCGCGGACTCGCTGTACTTCGGGGAGTTCGAGCGCGAGCACTCGAAGTACCTGTTCGAGGGCGTCGTCGAGGGCATCAGTCACTACGGGAACTGCATCGGCGTGCCGACGGTCGCGGGGAGCGTCGACTTCCATCCCGACTACGAGGGGAATCCGCTCGTGAACGTCGCGTGCGTCGGCCTCACCGACGCCGACCGGCTCGTGACGGCGGAAGCGAAGGAGCCGGGGAACAAGCTCCTGCTCGTCGGGAACGCCACCGGTCGGGACGGCCTGGGCGGGGCGTCGTTCGCGAGCGAGGACTTGAGCGAGGACGCCGAGACCGAGGACCGGCCGGCGGTCCAGGTCGGCGACCCATATGCGGAGAAGCTCCTCATCGAGACGAACGAGGTGCTCGTCGAGGAGGACCTCGTCGAGGCCGCGCGCGACCTGGGTGCGGCCGGCCTCGGTGGTGCGTCGAGCGAACTCGTCGCGAAGGGCGGACTGGGTGCGGACCTCCGACTGGAGGACGTCCACCAGCGCGAGCCGAACATGAACGCCTTGGAGATCCTGCTCGCGGAGAGCCAGGAGCGGATGTGTTACGAGGTCGAGCCCGATAACGTCGAGCGCGTGCGGGAGGTCTGTGAGCGCTTCGACGTCGGGTGTTCGGTCATCGGCGAGGTGACGGAGGGGAACTACGTCGCGACGCACGACGGCGAGACGGTCGTTGACGTCGACGCGGAGTTCCTCGGCGAGGGCGCACCGATGAACGACCTGGATTGGACGGAGCCGTCCGAGCCGGAGCGAGACCTGCCGACGGTGGACCTCCCGGAGGCGTTCGAAGCGGTCATCTCGTCCCCGAACACCGCCTCGAAGCGCTGGGTGTACCGCCAGTACGACCACGAGGTGGGCGTGCGGACGAGCGTGCGACCCGGGGACGACGCGGGCGTGGTTGCGGTGCGCGAGGCCGGCGTCGGCGTCGCGATCTCCTCGGGTGCGGCGCCGAACTGGACGGACGTGGCGCCGTACGACGGTGCACGTGCGGTCGCGCTGGAGAACGCGACGAACCTCGCGGTGAAGGGCGCGACGCCGCTCGCCGCCGTCGACTGCCTGAACGGCGGTAACCCCGAGACGCCCGACGTGTACGGCGGGTTCAAGGGTATCGTCGACGGGCTCGCGGACATGTGCAGCGAGTTGAACGTGCCCGTCGTCGGTGGGAACGTCTCGCTGTACAACGATTCGCCGACGGGACCGATCCCGCCGACGCCGACGCTCGCGATGATCGGGACGAAGGCGGGCTACGACGCGCCCGGACTGGACGCCAGTGCCGACGGCGAGGTCTTGCTCGTCGGCGACCGCGTGCTCGCGGACGACGAGGAGAACGCACGCCTCGGCGGGAGCGAGTACCTCGCCAAACAGGGCGGGAGCGACGCGTTCCCGGAACTTCCGGAGGATCCGACGGCGGTGCTAGCGACGCTCGCCGCGGTCGCGAACGCGGACCACGTCCAGGCGACCCACGACGTGAGCGACGGCGGGCTCGCGGTGGCGCTCGCGGAGATGGTGAACGAGGACGCCGGCGTTCGCGCGACCATCCCCGAACAGGGCGGGCTATCGGACGTCCGCGAGCAGGTCGGCTGGCTGTTCCACGAACAGCCCGGGCGAGCGCTCGTGCAGACGACCGACCCGGACGCGGTCCGGGAGGCGTTCGCTGGCGTCGCACCGGTCGTGCGCGTCGGCGAGGGGCAGCGCGACCCGAGCCTCGACCTCGGCGTCTCGTGGACGGACCTCTCCTACGACGTCGACGACATCGTTGCCCTCCGCGCGACGATCGAGCGCGAACTCGCTTGAGGCACCGCGAGGAGGTCCCGCAAACGCGCGTGAGCGACGGTGCGAGCGCGCCGCGAACGCGCGTGACGGCTGACACGGACCGCGAACGTGGTGCGTTCCACTGATCCGTTCGTTTCCCACCATCTACTTATACGTCAAGTCTGAATGATGGAGTAATGTGTCGAGCGAGGTTGGTCCGGGGTGGCTAACGAACCGACGGTCCTCATCGTCGAGGACGAGCCGGACCTGGCGAACCTCTACGCCGCGTGGCTCCGGGACGCGTGCGACGTCGAGACCGCGTACAACGGCAGTCAGGCGCTGGAGGCGATCGACGAGTCCGTCGACATCGTCCTCCTGGACCGTCGGATGCCGGGGCTCTCGGGTGACGAGGTCCTGGAGACGATCCGCGACCGCGACCTCGACACGCGCGTGGCGATGGTGACCGCGGTCGAGCCGGACTTCGACATCATCGAGATGGGGTTCGACGACTACCTCGTCAAACCCGTCTCGAAGGACGACCTCCTCGAGACGATCGACCAGCTCCTCTTGCGGTCGACGTACGACGAACAGCTCCAGGAGTTCTTCGCGCTCGCCTCGAAGAAGGCGTTGCTGGACTCCCAGAAGACCGAGGCGGAGTTGCGGGCGAGCGAGGAGTATCGGCGGCTCGAGGACCGCCTGGCGGTGATGCGTGCGAAGGTCGACGACACCATCAGCGAACTGTCGAATCACGACGCGTACCGGCGCGTCGTCCGCGACATCTCGCGGAAGACGTAGCTCTCCGCTCGCTCTCCTCATAGTGATTATTGCGAGTCTTTACCGCTGAGTAACGAGAGAGTCCGTCCGGTAGGGCTGAAGCAGTCTGGATTTCGATGCCTCTGCCGAGAACCACCGCAATAATCACTATCACTCCCTGTCGACGGTGAACGTCGGCGATCCCGTCACGGAGAAGCGCGTGCCGCCCTGGTCGCCGTTCGTCACCGCGACCGTCCACCCGTGTGCGTGCGCGATCTGTCGTGCGACGGGGAGGCCGAGGCCGACGCCGGCGTCGCTCGACCCCTGTGGTTCGAACACGCGATCGAACTCCGTCTCGGGGATGACCGCTGCGTCGTCGAGGATGTAGAATCCGTCTGGGCGACCGTCCGGGCCGCGAGCGGGGCCGATACGGACGGTCGCGCCGGATTCGCCCGCGCGACTCTGGATGTCGTTGAAGAACGTCTCCAGCATGTGTACGAACCGCTTTCGGTCCGCCCGCAGCGACCCCTCGAACTCGAGGTACACCGTCATGTCGTCCGCGAGCGACCCCTCGAGGGCGTCCGCGAGCGCGCGCTCGAAGTCGACGGATTCGCGCGACCCGAGCGTCGCGCTGTCCTTCGCGAACTCGAGGATGTCGTCGACGAGCGCTTCGGCGCGCGACAGCGTCTCGGCGGGCGCGCCGTCGCCGGCGTCGGAGACCGCCGCGAGGTCGTCCGCGGCCGTCTCCAGGTGCTCCTGGAGGTCCTCAGACAGGATGTCCGCAACCGCACCGAGGCGTTCGCGTTGCTCCTCGAGGCTCTGTCGGCGTTCGTCGAGCAGTTGCTCGCGGTCCATGCGTTCCAGGGCCGCCGCCGTGTTCTCCGCGAGCAGGGAGACGAGGTCGAGGTCGGTCTGGTCGAACGCGTCCGGTTCCAGCGCGCCCGTCATGATGACGCCGTGCGTACCGAGGGGCGCGATGATCCCCGAGTGAAGTGGCGACTCCTCGTTGTACCGGCCCTCGTGGGCGTGCAAGTCCTCGAACAGTCGCGGTTCGCCGTCGCGGTACACCTCCCAGACGAGGCCGTTCCCCTCGGGGAACTGCGGGAGCCCCCCGAGTTCCTCGTGCGCGCCCGCGGTCGCCGCGATCGGGTCGAGGACGCCGCGTTCGTCGTCGATGAGCCACACGCCCGATATCGGGAGTCCTAGTAGTTCCCCGGTGGCGTGCGTCGCCACCGAACAGATCTCGGGTGCGTCTTCGGCCTGGAACAGCCAGCGCGTGACGTCGTGCAGGCGCTCGACGACGCGCTCGTACTCGCGCTGGCCGGTGACGTCCCGGACGACGCCGGCGACGGTTCCGCGGTCCTCGTCCAGTGGCACCACGCGAACCTCGCCGATTCGTGGGTCGTCGGTCTCCTTGCGGAACTCGAGCTCGAACCGGTCGAAGCTCGTGTCGCCACGCCGGATCTCCTCGACGGCCTGCCCGAATCGCGTCGTCGCTCGCGCGTCGATGTGCCCGTGCTCGGGGAACCGATCGACGTGCTCGCCGACGACGTCCGTCCGCGACACCCCGAGTGCGTCCTCGATGGCTTCGTTCACGGAGACGACGTGGTTGTCCTCGTCGACGATGATGACGCCGTCGTTGACCGCTTCGACGACGCGAGCGTGCTGGTCGAGTTCGCGCTCGCGGGCCTTGCGTTCCGTGATGTCGCGCATGAACACGGACAGCCCGTAGTCGCCAGGGTACGCTCGCGCCTCGAACCACGTGTCCAGTGGTTTGTGGAACACCTCGAACGCGACCGGGTCCCCGGTCTCCATCGCTTCGTGGAAGCTCTCGGGGAACTGCGTCTCGACCGTCTCGGGGAACTCGTCCCACATCACGCGCCCGAGGAGGTCGTCGCGGGAGCGCCAGAGGAGCGACTGTGCGCGGTCGTTCAGATACGTGAACCGCCAGTCGGTGTCGAGCGCGAAGAACGCGTCCTCGACGCGGTCGAGGATGGGTTCCTCGCGTTCCGGAACCGGAGAGTCGCTCATCGGGCACGGACACCTCTGAGTGACGGCCGGCGGATGGGGATGGAAAGGAGGGCACGGCGGGCCGATTTGCGGGGCATCTGCTCGCTACAGAATACGTGGGACGCCCTACTTGAGTGTCGTGGCCGCTGCGACGGTCGCGTTCAGATTAGCTGATTCCATGCGAATGCGGATGATTTGAGCCACTCGTCAGCAGTTTCTGCCTCGGCGTGACTGAAACGGTTCGAGAACGCGGTAGTTCTGCGTTTCACCTCTCGAAAGACACGTTCGACGCTGTTGCGATTTCCGTGTTTTTCGTAGCGGGAATCGAGGCCGTGGCGCGTGCAGGCGTCTTTCAGCGGGGTCGCGCCGTCGACGAGAAACACGGCATCGTCGACGTCGTGTTTCTCGCGCAGTTCCGTAAAGAACGCGCCCGCGAGAACGTTCGTTCTGGTTGGTTCGAGTTTCGTATGCAGCAGTTCGTTGGTTTCTGGGTCGACGGAAGCGTACAGCCTGTACTGTTCGTCGTCGAGTCGGATCACGGTCTCGTCGACCGCAACGTGATCCGGCGACTGCCCGTCTTCTGTCTGTAATTCGGCCTTGTGCACCCAGTTGTGACGGTCGACTTGACGCGGTCAACACCGAACAGTTCGAGAATCGAAACAGTATTCGAAAGCGATAATACAGCAAGATACAGCTGAATACTGAGCTTCATCAACAGTCGCGGTGTTGCTTCGCGCTCCACAAAACCTAACTCGATCTCGTCCAATGAGTCGTTGAGGACGGCGTTTTCGGGCATAGATCACTCAGCAAATGCCGCTTCACCTTTCAGTGCTTATCTGAACACCGCCATTCTGAGTGTCCGACGTGCGTCAGCCGCCAGCGTCGGCCGTGGACTATCGAAAACTCACGGATAGGGATGATGCCGCCGATCCAGACGCGCCTCGAACCCGAGTGCTTCCGGGACGGTCCGGGCGCGTTCACCGAAGACGGCCTCGTCCGTGAACAGCGGCTGTGCGTCCGGGACGACGACGCGCACCGCCTCGAACCCGACGTGTGCGACGTCCCGCGTCGTCACCCGGGCGGCGTACGGCGTCAAACCGGCCGCGTCGATGCGGTCGACGAGCGCTCGCAATCGGTCCTCGCCGGTCGGCACCCGGCCCGGGCCGACGCTCCTCGCCGGCACCGGCCCACCGGCGTCGAGGAAGTCCGCGGCGGCGCGCGGGAAGTCCGCGAACGCGCCGATTGCGCCGTCCTCCTCGCTCGCCTCCGACCGCCCCATCGACCGGAGTTCCATCCAGTTCTGGAGCGCTTCCGCCAGCGCGTCCGTCGCCGCCCGCTCCGCGTCGAGCGCCGCGTCGGACCCGACCGCGAACCGCGGCCAGTCGCCGTCCTCGCGGTGCACCGCCACGGCGACCACGGGCACGTCCACGTCCTGCGTCACGAGCAACGCCGTCACCGCCAACCCCTCGCTTCGCGCACGCTTCTCGAGCGTACGGTACCCTTCGGCGTCGACGTCGAGCGCGAGCGGTTCGAACGTCGAGTACCACGCCAGCATCGTCGCGTCGCGCTCGAGGACCTCCGTCAACCCGGAAGCGAGCGCGTCCACACCGCTCGACCCGAGTCCGAGCCCGGTCGTGATGGCGTCGACGTACCGCTCCTCCGGTGGCGGGAACTGCACGAGTTCCGCCGCCAGGTACGTCTCCTCGCCGGCGGCGAGGTCTACGCCGGGCACCCAACGCATCGGGTCCTCGGGGTCGACCGCGGGTGCGTCGTCGTGCCGCACGACGTCCGCGGGGGTCACGCCGTCGACGACGCGCGGCGGCGCCGTCTCGAAGTCCCCGGCGTCGTAGACGCCTGCACAGTACCGCTCGAGCCCCTCGCCAAGCGCTTTCATGAACGCGGCGTTCCAGTCGGCGTCCACGCCCGCGCTCTGGGGTGCCGCGCGGGCGGCCGCGAACGCGGTGGTGTCGCACGTCGTCGCCAGGTAATACGGTGCGGGATAGGACTCGGCCTCGCCGACCTGAGCGACGAGTCCGACGCGTTCGTCGAGCGCGCGCTCTGCGGCCGCGAGCGCGCCGTCGAGGTCGACCTCTCGGTGGTCCGTCCGCACCCGCCTGTCTCGACCGTCGTCCACGCACCCGCACCCGGGCACCGGCAGGAACTCGCGTTCGGCATGCGGGAGTTCGAGGACCCCGCCGAGGACGCGCGAGGACTCGCCGCCGGCGAGCGCCGCCGCTTCACGGCCCGCGAGCGCGCCAGCGAGCCGCTCGGTCCGCGCATCGACCGCCGCCACGTCCTCGTCGCCGGTTTCCCGACGGTTCGACGCGACTCGCGAGCGCAGGCACTCGAAGCAACCCGTCTCCGGCCCGAATCCCGAAACCGCGGCGTCGACGTCGGCGAGCGCGTGTCCACCGACGCCACCGGCCTCGATAGCGAGCCACGGCGTCCCGGCCTTCCGGGCCGCGTCGCTCGCCGACTCGAACGCCGCAGACTCGACGTCCGCGGCGACGACCCCGAGGTCCGACCCCCCGACGTCGCCCGGTTCCGCTCGTTCGACCTCGCACTCGACGTCCGCGAGCGCCGCCGCCACCGCCTCCGGGGCCGGCCCGTCCCCGGCGAGAGCTACGTGCATGCGTCATCGGTCGGGCGAAGCGCGGAAAAAGCCGACGAGTTACGTGACGCTGCGGCGGTAGCGTGGGAGTCGCTACGAGACGTCGCTGGAGTCGGACGTGGCGAGCGGGACGTCGCGGGTGGCGTCGTCGACGGCGTCGAGGAAGATGTCGGTGCCGAGTTCGATCTCGCGTTCGGTGACGTCGAGCGGCGGGAGCAGTCGCAGGCTCTTGTACCCGCAGCCGAGAGTGAGGAGCCCACGGCCGAGTGCGTGCTTGACGACCTCCTCGCGGCGTTCCTTGGTGTCGAACTCGACGGCGAACATGAGGCCGCGACCGCGGATGTCAGTGATGCAGTCGTGGTCGGCGTCCGCGATGAGTTCGTGCATCTGGCGGCCGCGTTCGGTCGCGTTCTCCAGGAGGTCGTACTCGTGGATGGCGTCGAGCGTCGCGACGCCCTGGGCGGCGGAGATGACGTCGCCCGCGCCCCACGTCGAGGAGAGCCGGCCCTTCTCCTCGGGGAAGACGTCGCTGTTCGCGACGGTCGCGCCGACGCGGAGCCCTTTCGCGCTCGTGACGACGTCGGGTTCCAGGTCGACGTGGTCGATCCCCCACATCTCGCCGGTGCGACCGAGTCCCGCCTGGATCTCGTCGCTGATGACGTGGATGTCGTACTCGTCGGTGAGCGCCTGGACGTCCGCGACGAAGTCCTCGTTCGGGACGCGGTAGCCGCCTTCGCCCTGCACGGGTTCGAGGATGAGGTACGCGACCTCGTCGGGGTGAACGTTCCCGCGCTTGGAGTGGAGTTTGTCCGCGAGGACGTTCCCACCGGGGCCGTTCGTCTGCCACCCGCACTCGCATTCGCCCCGGCACGAACAGTACGGGACGCTCATGATTCCGGGTACCTCCGGGTAGCCCTTCCGGTGCACGGTCTTCGATCGGTTCAGGGAGAGCGCGCCGAGCGTGCGTCCGTGGAACGCGCCCTCGAACGTGACGCCACGATGCGCGTCTTGGTCCTGGTACGCGATCTTGATGGCGTTCTCGACCGCCTCCGCACCGGAGTTCGAGAGGAAGACGGTGTCCAGGTCGTAGTGACTCAGGGAGTCCGTGATCCGCTCCATGAGCTGCGTCGGCGACGCGTGCTCGGGGTCCTCGGGCGGCCAGCCCGCGCTCGCGTAGAAGTCCTGGCCCGCGATCTTCGACGGGTCGAATAGCTCCATCCCCTCGAGCTTCTCCATGATCTTCGGGTTGTTGTAGCCAAGCGGCGCGGACGCGACGTGACTCGTGAAGTCCATGAGGACGTTCCCGTCGACGTCGACGCAGAACGGGCCCTCCGATTCTTCGGTGACGTCCCACACGAAGTCGTAGACGTACGTGCTCGGCGCGGAGAACTGTTGATGGTACTCCACCCATCGTTTCGCCTTCGACCCAGGCATCGAATCCACCTTCGGCGTGGCCGTCTCTCGGTCCATAAATTGCCTATGGGGAAGAATCTTTTAAAACATCCGTTACGGTTCGCGCGAGCGTTGCCACCTCCGGTCGTTTCGCTCCATCACCGGTCGTTTCGCTCCATCACCAGTCGTTTCGCTCCATCACCGGTCGTTTCGCTCCATCACCGGTCGTTTCGCTTATAGGAAGGCGAGTCCGGTTGCGGCGGCCGCTGCGACGAGCAGGATCGTCGAGTACGTCGCGACGCGGCGCGCGAACTCGCGGTTCGGGCTCATCCACGTGAGCGCGACCTTTACGGCGATCGACGACGCCGTGGAGAGCAGGACGGCGAGGACGGCGGTGTTCGCGTCGATCGTGCCGGCGCGGAACAGGAGGACGGCCGACGTCGTCGCCCCGGCCGAGGAGACGAGGCCAGTGAGGACGGCGGTGACGACGAACGCGGACGGCCCCACCTGCTCCTGGGCGACGGCGCCGACGACGAGCACGAAGAGGAAGACGGCACCGAACCCGAGCACGTACTGGAGACTGAACGGCGAATCCAGTTCCATGTCGACGGTCTCCGTCCAGTCCGCGGTGACGCCCGCGACGGCGAACGATCCGACGACGACCACGAGGAGGGGTATCACTGCACCGACGAGCAAGCCGGCCGATAGCGTGAACACGACAGCGATCAGGAGGTTCCGCATCGCCATCGCGGCGTTCGCGAGCAGGATGGCGGCGACGGCGTACCGGGAGGCGCTCGGTTCGTCCCGGACGTGGTCGAGCATCGTCCCGACGACGGCCGTCGAGGAGACGAGTCCGCCGAAGAACCCGGTGACTGCGATGCCGCGACCGCCGTACATGAGGACGACCGCGTAGTTCACGATGCCGATGCCGGCGACGGTGACGACCATCAACCACACCACTCGCGGTTCGATGAGGATGGCGTCGATGCCCAGGAGCGGGTAGGAGAGCTCGACTGATCCCGATGGGAGGAGCGGGTAGACGACGAACGCGAGGATCGCGAACTCGGTCGCGGACTGGACCTCCTCGCGGGAGAGGTTCTCCGCGAAGTCGTGGAGTTCGCGCTTCAGGACGAGCAGGAGCGAGGAGATGACGGCGACGGTGACGCCTTCGAGGACGAACCCGCCGGCGACCATCGCGCCGGTTCCGTACGCGACGAGCATGGAGACGGACGTCGTCAGCGACAGGCCGTCGCGGTCGTCGACGAGTCCGCGGACGGCGAGGAGGACGCCCTGTGCGATGACGAGCACGCCACCGACGATGACGAGCGGGGTCCCGTAGGGGACCTCGCCGGCGAGGATGGTGAACAGCGCACCGAGGAGGGCGATGAGGGAGAACGTCCGAACGCCCGCGGACTTCTGGGACCACTCGCGCTCGAGTCCGAGGAACAGACCGAGTGCCGCGGCGAGCACGAGCCTGACGACGGGACTCGCGAGCGGCTCCGAACCGAGCTGTAACACCAGATCGTACACTCCATAGTCTATATAGTCTCGACGTGTTTAATACTTCGTCCTCGACCCCACCGCAAGGAGCCACCGAACCGACCACGACCCCACCGCAAGGAGCCACCGAACCGACCACGACCCCACCGCAAGGAGCGACCGGACCGACCACGACCCCACCGCAAGGAGCCACCGAACCGACCACGACTCCACCGCAAGGAGCCACCGAACCGACCACGACCCCACCGCAAGGAGCGACCGGACCGTCCACCACCCCGCACACCATTCGCTTACGCGATAGGTTTTTTTACAGTCGCCGAGCAGTGTCGAAGGTATGTTGGAGGGGTTCGACGTCAGTCGCTCGCGGATACAGTGGACCGTCGCGGGACTCCTGCTCGCGGCAACCGCAGCGTTCGTCCTCTACTCGTTCATCGGGACGTTCGTCTTCGCACTGTTCATCTACTACGCCACTCGCCCGGTCTACCGACGCATGAAGCGCCGCATCCGTCCACCGAGCCTGGCAGCCGCCATCTCACTGTGCACGCTCGCACTCCCGTTCGTCCTCCTCGTCGCGTACACCGGCGCCATCGGCCTCCAGGAACTCAACAACTTCACCAGCCAGTTCCAGAACGGCGACGGCACCTTCGGCCAGTACGAGGCCATGCTCCAGCCGTACTTCAACGTCTCCACGATCGCCGAGAACCCCCAGTCGCTCGTCGAAGACAGCGCCGCCCGGGACGCCGTCCAGCGCCTCCTCACGGAGAGCCAGCAGTACGTCTTCTTCATCGGCAACGCACTCCTCCACCTGTTCGTGATGGCCGCACTCGCCTTCTACCTCCTCCGGGACGGCCACACGCTCTCCCAGTGGGTGAAGAGCAACTTCGGCGACGACCGCGGCGTGATGGACGCGTACTTCCGCGCGGTCGACCGCGACTTCTCCTCGGTCTTCTTCGGGAACATCCTGAACGCGTTCAGTACCGCCGTCATCGGCGCACTCTCCTACAGCATCCTGAACGTCTACGCGCCGGAGAACCTCCTCATTCCCTACGCGGCTCTCGTCGGACTGCTCGCGGGCGCGGCGAGCCTCATCCCCGTCGTCGGCATGAAGCTCGTGTACGTCCCCGTCGGCGTATACATGTTCGCGAGGGCCGCGACGCTCGACGGCGGCCCCTCCTTCTGGTTCCCCATCCTCTTCTTCGCCATCTCCTTCCTCATCGTGGACGTCATCCCCGACCTCGTCCTCCGACCGTACGTCTCCGGACGGAACCTCCACGTCGGCACGGTGATGTTCGCGTACATCCTCGGACCGCTCCTGTTCGGCTGGTACGGGCTGTTCCTCGGCCCCGTCATTCTCGTCCTCAGCGTGCACTTCGCGCGACTCGTGCTCCCCGAACTCCTGCACGCCGAGCGACTGCAGCCCTACGCCGTCGACCCGACGTACTTCGAACGCCCCGTCGACACGCCGCCGGAACCCCCGGACGAACCGGTGGACGCGAGCGAGAGCAAGCCACTCGACGTCGAGGACGTCGCTGGCGGTGCCTCGGGTGCCTCTGAGGAGTAGGAAAGGGTGCCCTGATTCGGCTACGCGTCGAGGTCGTCGACGTACTGGCGTTCCCAGTCCTCCCGTGCCTCGATCTCGCGCTTGCCCCGGCGCGTCAGCGAGTAGAAGTTCGTTCGCCGGTCGAGTTCCCCCTTCTCGACGAGGCCCTTGTCGACGAGCGTATCGAGGTTCGGATACAGGCGCCCGTGGTGGATCTCCTTCTCGTAGTATTCCTCGAGTTCCTCTTTGATCGCGAGCCCATGTGGCTCGTCTGCCCCCGCTATGACGTATAGCAAGTCCCGCTGAAATCCTGTCAGGTCGTACATCTATTTACCTACTGTAGTCGATTATTGTCTGTATTTAATAAATATAACGGCCTCTTCGCTTCGGTTGCGGACTCAGCCGCTATTACCAGTAGTGAGGGCAGGTGTCGTGGAACGACGACGACACCCATATTCGTAGAATCATCAACACGAATAGCTGTCCGAAGGGTAACAGTTCATTGTTCCCCGTGACCTACAGGTCTCTATGCCAGAAGAAATCCTCTTCGAGATGGAAACCCGACTGTCCCGGGGCGAGATCGCGGCGATCCTCCGCGACACCGCAGACAAACTCGACGGCGACGGCGAACTCACGCTCTCCGCCGGCGGCGACTCCATCACGCTCGACCCCCCGGCCAACCCGACGTTCGAGGTGAAAGCCGAACGCGAAACCAGCACCGGCGCCGAACACGGCGAACTCAGCATCGAGTTCGAACTCGAATGGGACGAACGCGAGAGCGGCGCTGACGCCACCGACAGCACGCTCTCAATCGAGTAACGCCAGGGACTCGGCCACGATCCCAGCGGCGAGAATCGTAGCGACCGACCACCACTTCTCCGAACGAAACTCGCGCGCCAACTCGCGCGCCAACACGCAGTCGTCACTCTTCGAACGAACGTTGTGTGCGAGCCGATCCGTCGCGAGGTCACCGCTCGCGCGCGGAGTCGGCTCTCGTCGAGTAGTACACGAAACAGGAAAGCAGGGCACGCGTCGAAAAGGCGCGTGCCCGCTTGCCGCCCTGATTGGTCCCCGCTGACGCTTCGGCCCTCCAAGCGAAGCGTCACTTAGGCAAAGCCCCCGGATGTTATTAAATGTACCGACCACGGCCGATTCAGCGCGGTCTACTCGGCGACAGAATCCCCTGACGCGTCGAGGCACCCCTGCGACCAGTTACCGTCGTTTCGAGACGTCCACCGCCGGAATACCGCTCGGTCCACCCTCGCCGCGCGAGCGCCTTCGAGACCACCGGAGGCGACGTTGCCACTGGCGGGTGGCATCCGAAAGAAGGTGAGCGAGTTAGTTGAGGATGGACTGTGCTACCGTCGCGAGCTGCTCGTTCTCGGCGTCACGGAGCCGATCGTCGCCGATCTTCAGGCGGAGCCGCGGGCGACCAACGTCGATGGGGACCTTCTCCGTGTCGATGAGGCCCATGTCCTCCAGCTTCGTCTTCGTCCGGGAGAACGTCGCCTTCGACGCGATCCCGACGTCCTCGCCCCACTTGCTGATGTCGTACAGGAGGGCTTCGTTCTTCGCCGCGACGAGCAGGGAGATGGTCACCTCGTCAAGGCCCTCGCCGTCGCCACGAGCCGTCTCGAGCGACGAGAGGATGTTCTCGAAGTCGGCCTCCGCTTCCGGTGAGATGTCGTCTTCGAGCGTCTGCCGGACGCGACTGATCGGGGGCGTGCGGAGCGTGTACGCTTCCGCCTCGTCCCATTCGCTCATGTACGCGTCGTACGCGGTCTTCACGAACTCTTCGTCGTCCGTCGACAGTCCGCCGACGCGGTTGCCGGCGTGAACGAGTGCGACGACCTCGTCCTCGGTGACGAGGAGGGAGTTCTCGGGGCTCTCCTCGATGGTACGCAGTTCCAGGGCGTCCTGGTCGATGAGGTCCGCCGCGTTCGATGCGACGATGAAGTCGTCCATGACGTCCTTGAGCGTCCGCTCGTCCGCGAGCATGTGGACGCTCGGCAGGTCGCCGTCGAACGAGGTCGCCACGCGCACGAACTCCTCGATCGCCTCCGCCGAGGGATTCACCACGAGAAGGTCTCCCGCGGTATCTTCCAGCACGGTGCGGAGGATATCGTCAATTTGTTGGTCTAGTAAATTCGAGGTCATGCTTCTGAAGAACACAAGGCGGTGAGTATACTTAATTTTGTTGGCTAAGCTAACCCCAATACTGACGGTATCAGAAAGGAACGCGGCGGATTTTCCCCGAGAGTGGGGGTATCGGGGACTCCGGGGGAAAGTATAAGTCCGCGCCAGCACGTGCTATTAGTTACCACATGGAGACCACAGGCGTTCGACGACCTGGGATGGCAGGCGCACAGGAGTCGGTCGACGTGGGGCACGACGACGAGCGACGCCGCGTCGCGGACGACGGCTCGTCCAGTCCCTACACGGGACCCTGAGAACCGACGGAGCATCACGGCAAGAAACGACTCGTCCACGTCACCCCTAGGGGTGACGTGGGCGACGGTATGGTCACGTCAACTTCTTCGCCAGATCGTCCGACCAGTAGAACTCGCCGTCGAAGATGACCGACGTGTCCGCGCGCCGCAGGAACTCGAGGAGCGTGCGTCTGTCGAGCGCGAACTCGGACGCGTTCCCGCAGAGGTAGGAATACTCGTTGTCCGCGATGTAGGGGTGATAGTACGCGCCGACCTGGCGGATGGAGAACTGGTCGAACTGGAGGAAGAACTGGTCGTCGCTCAACTGTTCGAGTTCCGCGGTCGTGGGGACGCGGTTCGTCGTCTGACTGAGCGTGTGCGTGCCGTCGCCGACGACCGCGTAGTCCTTCCCCATCATGATGCGGCGTCGCGCGATACGGAGCGCGCGCTCGAAGCTGAAGCCGTGGATGAGGAGTCGCGCAAACGCCGACCCGACCTTCACCGCGTGGTCGTTCAGGACCTGCGTGAACGTCACGCCACCTGCGACCGCACCCTTCTCGACGAGCGCCATCCCCTCGTGGAACGACCCGCACGCGTTCAGGAAGAACGTCTGCGTGTTCACCGCTTCGAGCACGCTCGCGGGCATGTAGCCGTCCGGACACCGGAGGCCGTCCGCCTCGCAGTGCCCGATGTAGTGCACGAAGTCGTTCTCCGCCTCGAACACGCTCGCGAGTTCGTCGACGGTCAACTCCTCGTAGACGTCCACTTCGATGGGGAGGTCGGCGCTCCCCTCGCGGTAGATGCTCGCGACGTCGGCGTGCTCCGTGTCCATCTGCTGGTCGTTCAGCACGACGCTCACGATGGTGTCGTCGTGCTCGCGATCCATGTACGACAGCCGGTTCCGGTACGCCGACGGCGTCGACTTGAACACGTCGATGGGGACGCCGTCGGCGAGCCAGCCGTGCACGCGCCCACCGCGGAGTTCGGGTTTGACGACGTCGACGCTCGCGACCTCGCCGGGTCCCTGCGGGTGCCGGTAGAAGTCGTCGAGCGACCGTTCGACGAGCTCCGACCCCTCCAATTCCGAGGTCTTCGGTGGGAAGATGAGCGACATCGAGTCCAGGAGGAAGGGCAGGGTCTCCATGTACCCGGGCTCGGGGTCGACGTACGTCGACAGGTGCCAGTCGGGAAGTCGGTGTTCGACCGCCTGGAACGGCACGTCGAGGTACGTCTCCAGTCGCTCCACGGGGTCGGCGTGGTATAGCGCATCGACGTCCAGTTCGAGCGCGTCCAGCAGGCTCTCCTCGGCGAGGTTCGTCCCGTATGGGCCGGCGTTCCGGACGAGACAGTCGAGGAAGAACGTCTTCCGGAGGAGCCGTTCGACGTCCGTCTCGAGCGTCGGCATCGGCGAGAGCCGCGTGCGGACGCCCGCGCTCGGCGCGCACAGGAGCGGCTGGTCGACGTCGGCGGTCTCGACGTCCGCCTGCAGGTAGTACGCGAGCGGTGCGGTCGTGTACAGCGTCGAGTAGTCCGGTGGGACGAGCAGCTCGATGCCGACGTCGGGCGTCGACGACTGCACCGACGACGGGACGTCGAGGGAGTCGCCGACGTCGACGAGCGGTGGGTGACCGCGCATCGTCGGGTACGTGCGGTCCGCGCCCGTGGTCTTGTGGGCGGCGGCGGCGTGCGTGACGACCGACGCGAACCCCGACGGCGTCCCCGGCACCGTCATGGTCTCCGTCGGTCGGTCTTGGCGACTCCGGAACCCGAGCGTGAGCTCGCGACGTTCGGGGAACGTGACGACGACGTGCTCGAAGTCCGGCGTCTTCGACACCGACAGCGGGCCGTTCACCTGGAGGTACGTCTTGACGTCGGTATCGATGTCGAGGACGTACTCGCCCGCGGGCAACTCCAGTGGCCCGGTGTCGTTCTCCAGTTCGTACGTCGCGTCGCTTGCCTGGTTGGCGACGTACACGACCGCGATCGGGAAGCGGAGTTCCGAGGCTTCGCAGTCGACCGTGATGTCGACGGGCCGCGGGATGGTGGTGTCACTGGCGCGTACCGAGACGTCCGGCGAGCCGACGCGCAGTTCGGTGTTCGCCTCGTCGGCGACCGTCAGTCCGTCGCTCTCCACCCGCCACTCCATTCTCACCGATATGTCGCCACCGGGGCCAGTTATGTGTATCGGGCGGGCCCTGTTAGCAAGCGACTATCCCGTCGCTGAGGGTGGGGGTTCTATCCTGCAAAGATACACTTATGCAGGCACCGCCGTGCTGTTCTCGTATGGACTACGAGCGCGTGCGCGAGCAGGACTCGGACGTTGCAGCGGCTCTCGACGGGGAGGTAACACGACAGCAGGACACGCTCGCGATGATCGCGAGCGAGAACCACGTCTCCGAGGCGGTCCTGGAGGCCCAGGGGAGCGTGTTGACGAACAACTACGCGGAGGGATATCCCGGGAAGCGCTACTACGGCGGGTGCGAGTTCGCGGACGACGTCGAGCAGATCGCGATCGACCGTGCGAAGGAGCTGTGGGGTGCGGAGTACGTGAACGTCCAGCCGCACTCGGGGAGTCAGGCGAACATGGGCGTCTACCTCGCGGTGCTGGAGCCGGGCGACAAGATCCTGTCCCTGGATCTCACGCACGGCGGGCACCTGAGTCACGGGCATCACATGAACTTCGCGGGCCAGCACTACGAGGTCGAGCAGTACGAGCTCGACGAGGACGCCGGTCGACTGGACTACGACGCGATCCGCGAACACGCGGAAGCGTTCGATCCGGACATCGTCGTCTCGGGGTACTCGGCGTACCCGCGGACGGTCGACTGGGAGGCGATACAGGAGGCGGCGGACGCCGCCGACGCCTACCACATGGCGGACATCGCGCACATCACGGGGCTGGTGGCGGCGGGCGAACACCCGAACCCGGTCGGTGTCGCGGACTTCGTGACGGGGAGTACGCACAAGACGATCCGCGCCGGTCGAGGCGGCATCATCATGGCGGGCGAGGAGCACGCCGAGGACGTCGACCGGGCGATCATCCCGGGGATGCAGGGTGGCCCGCTCATGCACAACATCGCCGGGAAGGCGGTCGGGTTCGGCGAAGCGCTCGAGTCGGAGTTCGACGACTACGCCGCCCAGACCGTAGCGAACGCGAAGGCGCTCGCCGAGGGCTTGCGCGAGCGCGGGTTCGACCTCGTCTCCGGCGGCACCGACAACCACCTCGTGCTCGTCGACCTCCGCCCGAGCCACCCGGATACGACGGGGAAGACGGTGGAGGAGGCCCTTGAGGACGTCGGTATCGTCCTGAACGCGAACACGGTTCCGGGCGAGACGCGCTCGGCGCTCGATCCCTCGGGCTTCCGTGCGGGGACGCCGGCGTTGACGACGCGCGGGTTCGAGGAGGACGAGATGCGGACGGTCGCGGACTGCATCGCGGACGTCGTCGACCACCCCGACGACGAGGACGTGCGCGGCGAGGTCGCCGAGATCGTGAACGGCCTCTGCGAGGTCCACCCGATCTACGAGGACCTCGCGTAGGTCGAGTGGTCCCGCGGGACTAGTTTCCGCGAAGGGCCGTCATCGCGTCCCGGAACGTTTCGAGTGGCTGTGCGCCGCGAATCTTCCGCGAGTCGCCGGTCGTCGGGTTCGAGAGCGCGAACACTGGGGCGGCAGGTTCGATGTCGAGACGGTCGAACGCGACGCTGGCGTCGGCCTGGACGCTCGCTTCGAGTGTGTCGCGTTCGGTCCTGACGAGCCGTTCGACGTCTTCCCCGGGGATGTCGTCGATGGTAGCGGCGTAGGAAAGCAGGTTCGACTCGCTCGACCACTCGCCGTTCTCCGGCCCTTGCTTCGTGAACACGTACCGGTGGAACCGACCCCATGCGTTCGGGTTGTCGTCGCGGACGGTCCGCCAGACGGCTTTCGAGACGACGCCAGCGGTGAGCGATCGGTCCCCGAGGAGTGGGAGTTCGAGGAAGACGACGGCGACCGTGCCGTTGGCGACGTCGGTCGCGACCAGTTCGGGGAGGGTCTCCTCGTCGAAGCGCCGGCAGTACGGACACTGGTAGTCGCTCCACGCGAACAGGCGAAGGTCGGCGTCCAGACTCCCCAGGACCGGGTGGTCGGCGTACTCGATGCCGAGCCCGTCGCTCTTCCCGGTCTGAACCGTGAAATCGGCGGCGTAGTCCTCGACGTCGGCGGACGTCTCCCGCGTGAGGTAGAGCCCTGCGGCGCCGAGACCGAGCAGGCTCGCGGTTCCTGTGAGGGCGCGTCGTCGGGTGAGCAAGCCGTTCGTGTCGTCGGTCATGTCGAGGACTGAGCACTGGCGAGGGTTAAGTGACGATACGAATCTCAAACCCTGCGAACGTGGATTTCAGACCCTGCAAGCGCGGGGGTCGCCGGTGCGTGCGAGCGCGAAGAGTACTGCGGCGAGGCCGAGGGCGCGCACGAGGTTCCCGGCGAACGGAAAGAGCGCGTACGCGCCGGTGACGCCGAGGAGTGGGAGCAAGCCCGCGCCGCAGGTCGCGCAGCCGGCGGCGAGGACGCCGGGTGCGACGCCGAGTAACCCCTCGGAGCCGCCAGCGCCGTTGCGGACGCTCGCCGCGACGACGACGGTTGCGACGCCGGCGAGCGCCGCGTACGCGAGGGTGAGTGCGAGCCCGAGCGCGCCCGCGGCCTGGTACGTCCCGAGGGTGGCCGAGACGAGGAGGTCGGGGAGTACGCCGACGTCGATGGCGGCGGCGGCGGCGAACGCGGTCGGGTCAGCGCTCGCGACGAGGACCACGTACGTCGCAACGGCGAGGCCGACGGCGAGCGCGGTCGTGCGCGCCGACAGGAGCGGGTACGTCAGTGCGCGATACAGTCGCTCGCTCGCGTCCCGCATCGCGGGGGGTATCGACGCGGTCGGCGTCATGCGTCCTGCAGTCGGTCGATGACTTTCTCGAAGGTCTCGTACGGTTGTGCACCGGGGATGTCGAGCCACGCCCCTGCCTCGGGGTTCGACATGGCGAACGCGGGCGTCGCGCGCCGTAGCCCGAGCTGTTCGAGTGCGGTGTCGACGTCCTCCTGGGTTGCCGCGGTCACGGCGTCGCGTCGATCGTCCATGCACAGGCGGACGTCGGCTTCGTCGACGCCGTCCACGTTCGCGGTGTACTCGTAGAGTTTCGATTCGCTCGCCCAGCCGTCGTTCTTGTCGCCCTGCTGGTCGAACACGTGACGGTGCCAGCGCCCCCAGGCATCCGGGTCGTCGTCCCGGACGGCTTTCCAGACGCACTTCGAGGCGTGTGCGGCCGTCGTCGAGTCCGCGCCGAACACGGGGAGTTCGAGGAAGACGATGGCGAGGTCGCCGGTCGCGACGTGATTCTCCGCGAGCTTCGGGAGGGTGTTGACTTCGAACTGCTCGCAGAACGGACACTGGTAGTCCGACCAGTAGAACAGGCGCAGGTCGGCGTCGAGACGCCCGAGGACGGGGCTTCCGGCGTAGTTGACGCCGAGGTGCGCGCTCTCGCCGTCTGCGCGCCTGTAGTCAGCGGCGAACTCGTCGCCACCGCCCGAGAGCGACGATGCGGCGTACACGCCCGCTGTCCCGACCGTGAGCGCCCCACCTAACGCGGCAAGGGCGGTTCGTCGCGATACCGTTATCGGTGGCTCGTCCGGACCGGTGTCGTCGGTCACGTCGACCAAACGGTCTTGCACGGGGTTAACTATACTGGTCAGTGCCGACCGTGACCCGGGTACACCGCGTTCGGGATCGCTGCCGCCGTCTCTCGGTCTGGCGCCGACGCGACACGCTCACAGCAGGCTTTTCATCGCGCTCTCCGAGGGAACCATCATGCAGGAGTCTTCGACTCGACGGCACCTCCTCGCCACCGTCGGCGTCGCTGGCGTCGCTGGCTGCCTCAGCGGCGACGACTCGGACGACGACGGAACGACTGACGGCGACGGCTCGGACGGCGACGGCTCGGACGGCGACGGAACGACTGACGACGAGGGCTCGGACGGCGACGGAACGACTGACGGCGACGGAACGACTGACGACGAGGGCTCGGACGGCGACGGAACGACGGAGACTGGCACCGGGACCGGCGTGGACGACGAACTCGACCTCCGAGAGGCGAACGTCGTCGGCGTCGACCTGGAGTCGGCGAGTGATGGGACGCGGTTCTCGGTGACGCTCATCCACGACGACGACGGCGAGGACGGGTACGCGAACTGGTGGGTCGTGGAGACGCGCGACGGCGAAGAACTCGGTCGGCGGGAGCTCGCGCACGCCCACGGTACACAGGAGTTCACGCGCTCGGAGACGGTCGAGGTCCCCGACGGAACGGGGTGCGTCGTGATCCGCGGCCACGACCAAACGCACGGGTACGGCGGTCGTGTCGCCATCGTCTCCTTCGACCCGTCGGACGTGACGTTCGTCGATCAGGGCGAGGAGCGGCGCTCGTTCGCGGACGCCGAGTGTCCGTGAGGGTCCGCCGGAGCCCTTACTTGAAAAGGACCATGAGTGCCGTCATCGACACTGCCGCGACGAGACCACTGACGACGGCCGTAAACAACTGCGACACGATACCTGGGACGTCGGCCATGAACCACGAGAGGACCATGACGGTCACCGCAGTGGCCGCGATAGCGGAGACGTCGACCGTGCTCAGCGCGATCGAACCTTTAGTCAGTTCCATGAGGGGTGGTTAGGAGTGGGTGGATATTAGTGTGCGGCGTTCTTGCACGTCGGGTAACAGACTCCCATGACGACGCCAGCACAGACCGTCGCACAGCCGGGTGCAATGGGGATGCCAGCGACCGTCGCACTACATTTGGCAGCACACCCAGCTGCGCCGACGGCTGAGAGTGCGCCGCACAGGACGGTACAGTAGTTCGTACAAACCCAGCCCGCTGGTCCGCAGACGACGTGACCCTGGGTCGATGGGCCATCTTCGTCGGTGTCCATGCTCATCGTGAGTTCCTCGGTCGTCACGGAAGTCGGATCGCCGTGTGCACTCATGACAACGCGGCCGACGAGTTCGCCGTCGTCGACGACCGGGACCATGATGTCGAACTTCTCGGTGTCTCGAACCAGCAGGGACTGTTCGCGGTTGAGCGATCCGCTCGCATCTATCTCGTCAACGGCTGAATCCGGGACTTCGGACGCAACGCTCTCGACTAGCGAGGTGCCAACGTCGGTCGCCACCAGTGGGTCAGACGTCACGCCACGGAATCCGTCACCGATGGTCGTACCGCCTTTGACCATCGGGTCGCCATCTTCGGGCTCGTAGTAGGTGATCGTGGTCCCCTCCGTTTCTGGGTCACCGAAGGTTACACCGTACCCGGAACGTTCTTCGGAGTCGTACTCGAACACTTCGTGGACTCGCGGCCTGCCACCGAGCTGGTAGCTGACGTCCCAGAGGTCGTCGGACCAGTAAGCTGCGCGGAGCACGGAGGCTCGCTCGCGGCCGTGAATCGGTGTCTTCTCGACCTGGGGGTCCGGCTGTTCGGCTGCAGCGGCATCATCCGAGAAGAGGCCGGCTCCTGTTGCCAACGTCCCCGTGGCGAGGAACGAGACGTGAGCGAGGAAGCTCCGCCGGCCGTTCTCCTCGGTATCCACGCTGGAATTGGAGTCGTCGCGAATCTCTGACATCGCTTCCCAAGTTTCTGCACACCCGCCGCCGTCCGAGATGTTCTGCTGCAGTCGATTCTGGTGCTGGTTCACTTCGTCATGTTTCTTCGACATTGCGCCCGAAATTTCAGGCCTACTACTTATGTATATTACTAAGTAACATTATTAAGTTATAGTATATAATTTGGGGAAAATTATGTGTAGTGGTTCGAGAGGGCCATTCGATGGAGAGCGTTCCGTATTCTCACTTTCGTCCTCGTGATTCGCGTCTATAGTCGTCGATACCTCCGACGTCGAACGCCGTCGTGTCCGATCACGCACCGGCCACCCGACTGGTTCCACTGAACGCCCCAAATAAAGCAAGTACGTGCATAAATACGAGGTGCAGCGCGTATTTTTGGGCACGAATCCGAGGATTTTAGGCCGAGGTCGGCCTCGATGCAGGCATGACAGACGTGATCGACGGGAACGCGCTCGCGGACGAGGTATTCGACGGCGTCGCCGACGCAGTCGACGAGTTCGAGGCCGAGGGCGTCACGCCGGGACTCGCGACGGTCATCATGGGCGAGGACCCGGCGAGTCAGACGTACGTGAACATGAAGCACAAGGACTGCGAGAAGGTGGGCGTGAACGGCATCCACGTCGAGGTCGACGGCGACGCATCCCAGGCCGAACTCGTCGAGACCGTCGAGGAACTGAACGGGCGCGAGGACGTTCACGCCATCCTCGTGCAGACGCCGCTCCCCGAGCACGTCGACGAGCGCGAGGTCATGGCCGCCATCGACCCGATGAAGGACGCCGACGGCTTCCACCCGGAGAACGTCGGGCGGCTCGTCGCGGGCGAGGCGCGCTTCAAGCCGTGCACGCCCCACGGCGTCCAGCGGATGCTCGCACACGCCGGCGTCGAGACCGAGGGCGCGGACGTCGTCATCGTCGGCCGTTCGAACATCGTCGGCAAGCCCCTCGCGAACCTCCTCATCCAGAAGACCGAGGGCGGGAACGCGACCGTGACGGTCTGTCACTCCCGCACGAAGGACCTCGAATCGAAGACGAGGGCGGCGGACGTCGTCGTCGCCGCCGCCGGCGTCCCCGAGTTCATCACGGGCGACATGCTCACCGACGGCACCGCCGTCATCGACGTCGGCATCAACCGCGTCGACGCTGACAACGAGAAGGGCTACGAGCTCGTCGGCGACGTCGAGTTCGAAAGCGCGAAGGAGAAAGCGAGCGTCATATCGCCAGCTCCTGGCGGCGTCGGCCCGATGACGCGTGCGATGCTCCAGTACAACACGGTGAAGGCGACGCGACTCCAGACCGGTATCGACGCGACCCTGCCCTGAAGTCGGCCGTCCCGATTCGCTCGAAGGCCCGTTCTCTTCTCAGTCCTCGGCGAGTCCACGCAGTCGCTCGGCCGCACGGACGACGGCGTCCTCGTCGGCGTCCCGCAGGTAGTGGGTGAGGTCGCGTGCGGCCTCGTAGAGCGCGTCGGCGTCGCGCGCACTGACGTCGCCCTGGAGCGCTTGCGTCCGCTTCTGGTGGCTCTCCAGACCACTGAGTACGTCGTTCACGGCGGGTGCGAGTTCGTGGTCGGTCGCCTCCAGCCAGTCCCGGGCGTCCCGCCGGTAGCGTTCGACGACGTCGGCGGTTGCGAGGCCGCGCGCCGCACGCATCGACGCCGGGACGTCCTCGGCGTCAGGTCGGTCGCCGGCGTCCGCGCCGCGGAGGAGTTCCAGGAAATAGTACTCCTCGTCGTCTGACAGGGACTGACTGCGGCCGACGATGTCGACGGCGTTCGCCAGCTCGCGCGCCGCGACCCGCCGCCCGTCGAGTTCGACGAGGTCGCCGCCATGCACGAACCCGTTCCCGCGGACGAACTCGCGACACGCCGCCTTCACGACGTCGACCGCCTCGTCGCGAGGGCGCTCCTCCCACGCCCTTCGCGCTTCGGTGAGGTCGAACTCGCCGGCGGTCGTCGTGTGGAGCGCCCGCTCCTCGTCGACGCCGACGCTCTGCATGCTCCCGCAGGCCGGACACGCGACGTCACCGGTCTCGTAGTACGACCATCGCTCGCCGCAGTCGGTGCACTCGCGTTCACCGCGAATCTCCATACCAGCGGCTTCGACCGCACGGGAGAAAGGACCTGCGTCTCGCCGGCGGCCACCGACCCCAGACCGCATCGTGGCCGCCTGCGACGCCCTCGCCTTTCGAGCCTCGACTCGCGGCTCGAGGACGCCTTGGCGACGGACTTGAGCGCCTCCGGTCGACGCGACCGGTGCGGGCGACGCGGGCCTGTCTGGCCTCGCGACCCCGTTCTCAGCGAGCGACTACGACGCGTCGACCGCGCCGATGGCGTCTTCGAGGAACGAGCGTGCGCGCTCCGCGAGCGCGTCGCTTCGCTCGGGCGAGCGCGCTTCCGCGGTCAGGCGCACGAGCGGTTGCGTGCCGCTCGCGCGCACGAGGAACCACCCGTCGTCGGTGTCGACGCGCACGCCGTCGCTGTCGTCGACCACACCCGGCGCGTACTCGGATTCGATGCCGGCGACGACGTGCTCCATCACCGCGTGTTTGTCCGGGACGGAGACGCTGTCCCGCCGCGTCGGGTACGACGGGATCTCGCTTGCGAGCGCCGCGAGCGAATCGCTCTCGGCGACGAGAGCGGCGAGCTTGCAGGCGGCGAGGGGCCCGTCCGGGCACTTCGTCGCGTCCGGCCAGATCCACGCGCCACTCATCTCGCCGCCGAAGACGACGTCCGGGTCCTCGGTGCGTTCGGCGACGAACCCGTCGCCGACGCGCGTGTGCACCAGTTCCGCGCCGAGGCGTTCGAGTGCGTCGTCGACGGCGAGACTCGTGTTGAGTGGCGCGGCGACGCGGTCGCCCTCGCCCGCGACCGCGGTGGCGAAGACGGCGAGGAGGACGTCGCCAGCGAGGAACTCGCCGTCGGCGGTCACCGCCATCGTGCGGTCCGCGTCGCCGTCGTGCGCGACACCGAAGTCCGCGTCCGTCCCCGCGACGATGCTCGCGAGCGCCTCGCAGTTCTCCGCGGTCGGCTCGCTCGGGCGCGCCGGGAACTCGCCGTCGGGCTGGGCGTTCAGCGTCTGCACGTCCGCGCCCAGCGCGTCGAGCGCTTGCGCGGAGACGAGACCCATCCCGCACCCGACGTCGACGACCACCGACAGCCCGTCGAGGTCGACGGTTACCGCCTCGACGAGTGCACGCTCGTGGCGAGCCGTCGCGTCCCCGACGCGAGACGCCTCGCCGACCGCGTCGTACGCGACCAACTCGAAGTCGTCCTCGCGGACGCGACGCGCGACCGCCGACTGCTGGCTCGTATCGAACGCCCGACCGCTCGCCGTCCAGAGCTTCACGCCGTTGTCGGGTGCGGGATTGTGTGACGCCGTCACCGTCACGCCCGCGTCCGCGTCCAGCCACCCGACGGCTCGCGCGACTGTCGGTGTCGCCGCCCGACCGACGCGCACGACGTCCACGCCCGTCTCCCGGAGGCCCGAAACCATCGCGTCCTCGAGCATCCGACCCGTCTCCCGGGCGTCGCGCCCGACGACCACCCGCTCGTATCCCTCCGAGCCGACGGCTCGCCCGACAGCGAGCGCGAGCTCGCACGTCACCTCGTCGCCGACCCGACCACGGATGCCACTCGTCCCGAACATGTAACAGCCAATACGCGACCACCAGGTAGTTATGGGTGTCGTAGTCCCCCGACTCGACCATGGGTGGACCCGCTCGCCCCGAATCGACCGATGGTAGCCGGTCGTTTCCAGCGGGCAGGCACTCACAGGCGGTTCCTGCAACTCTCTCTGTACCCGTTCGTCGTCTCGTTATCGAGTGTATAACGACACCTCTCGGGTTCGATGATGAACCAATGGACTGTCAAGTCCACCACTCGGTCGGCGTTCGATGGGGCCACCACTCGGTCGGCGTTCGACGCACTCGCTCCGCGTCCGCTCAGACGCGGAACTGCGTCGACGGTCGACCACATGGGGGTGATGGGTGATGAGTGCGATGGGTGAGACGGTTCGACGGGCGCGGCGCGCGGACGTGCCGTTCGCCGCGGCGAGCGTCGCGTACTACCTGTTGCTGTCGATCTTCCCGATCCTGGTGCTCGCGTTCGCCGCCGTCCAGATCGCGTACGGGAACGCGCTCGGCGAGTGGGTGGTCGGCCAGCTCGCGCCGGCGCTCACGCCACGCGGCCGGGACCTCATCCGGAACGTCCTCGCGGACTCGACGGGCGCACTCGCCATCTCGCTGGCGGGCCTATTCGCGCTCGTGTGGGCGTGGAACCGCCTGTACTGCGCGCTCGAACGGTGCTTCGAGCGCGTGTACGAGGGCCAGCACACCATCGGTCGGGCGGGCCGCGTGCTCGGCGCGGCCATCGTCGTCCCAGCGATCTGCATCGGGCTGGCACTCACCGCCGGCGGCATCGTCACGAACGGCCCGGGCGTCACCTGGCAAGTGATCCAGGTCGTCGGCATCGCGCTCGCGCTGTTCCCGGTGTTCGTGACGCTCCCACCGAACCGTCCACGATTGGCCGCCGCAGCGTTCGGCGCGGCGGTCACGGCCGGTATCTGGACCGCACTCCGACTCGCGTTCGATATCTACGCCACCGTCGGCACGTACTCCATCGCGTACGGCTTCCTCGGCGCCAGCATCCTCTCGATCGCCTTCCTCTACCTCGGCACCGTCTCCCTCCTGCTCTCCGTCTCCCTCACCGCGACGCTCAACGAGTGAAATATCGACCGTCAGACCCGACCGGAGTCAGTAACGCCTGAACCGGCGACCTGGCGGTCGCCGGATGCTGGTGGAGTCCGTTCCGCTCTGAACCGGCGACCTGGCGGTCGCCGGATGCTGGTGGAGTCGGTTCCGCTCTGAACCGGCGACCTGGCGGTCGCCGGATGCTGGTGGAGTCCGTTCCGCTCTGAACCGGCGACCTGGCGGTCGCCGGATGCTGGTGGAGTCATTGTGGCGAAACCTGCATGACCACCAGTCTTTTTACGGATGGACGACCCAGAGTGGGTTGCAATGACACGGAGTTCCCAGGCTCCTGGTCGAGAAATTCTCCGACGGTGAGCCTACCGTCGCAGCCGACGGACGCGACCTGTTGCTGGCCGTCGGCGAGGAAGCACACGACCTGAGCCGCGAAGAAGCCGTACAGCTACGAGATGCATTGTCCGACGCACTCACGCGCAGACGAGAGTTCGTCCGGACGGCTTGCACGCTCCGCGAGGACGGCAAGTACGTCGTCGAACGACGGAACGCGGACTCGGCGGGACACGAGAAGGTGTTCGAGAGCGCCGAGCACTGCGAGCGCCTCTACGAGCGCCTACCGGAGTCGTTCACCGCCGAGGACGTCGGCACGACCGGCCTGACTGGTGGTCGACGACACATGCTCGTCTGGCACTACGCCGAGAACCCGGACTTCGAGTGCGAGCTCGTCTCCCGGCAGCCCCTGACCGTCCAGAAGCAGGGAGTGGACGACGAAGCGGCGGCGCCCGGCGCGACCACGTCCGACGACGACCGCGAGACGAACAGCCACATGGGGGTGCTGCCCGCCGACGACTGAGGACCCTCGACTCGTCCAGCAATCGGGCGCGTCCACGGGGACGAAACGTACTTTTCGTCCGACATTCTCGACGGTGGTATCATGTCGGGCACGAGCAGGGAATCCACTGGCACGTTCGGCGGTATCATCGCCGGCGAACTCGACGGCTGAATCGAGGGACGAAGCCAGCACCGGGGGTTCCGCGACGCCAGCGCTTTAGTCGCCCTCACGCGTTCCCTCGCGTATGTCAGCGGACTCATCCAGCGACCGCCGGAATCGGAACCGACCGGAACCCTCGACGTTCTCCATCGTGGCTCGCGACCCCGAGCAGGACGCGGTCGGGGTGGCGGTGCAGTCGAAGTTCGTGAGCGTCGGGAGCGTCGTTCCCTTCGCGAGCGCTGACGCGGGTGCGGTGGCGACGCAGTCGTTCGCGAACGTCGCGTACGGCCCGGACGCCCTCGAACTCCTCCGCGACGGCTACAGCGCCGAGGAGGTGGTCGAGGAACTAACCGAGGGCGACGACGAGGCCCCCCAGCGGCAGGTCGGCGTCGTCGGTCAGGACGGGTCGGTCGCGGCGTTCACGGGCGAGGAGTGCTTCGACGTCGCGGGTGACGTCCAGGGCGAGCACTACACGGTTCAGGGGAACATCCTGGAGAACGACGAGACGCTCCCGGCGATGGCGGACGCATTCGAGGAAACCGACGGTGGGCTCCCGGAGAAGATGCTCGCGGCGTTGCACGCGGGGAACGACGCCGGCGGGGACTCACGAGGCGAGCAGTCCGCGGCGATGTACGTCGCGAAACCCGAGGGCGGGTACGACGGGAAGAACGACCGCTGGATCGACGTGCGCGTCGACGACCACGAGCACCCGATCGACGAACTCGAACGCGTGTTCCGCATCTACGACATCACGCTCCTCGCTCGCGAGGAACCCGACGACGTCCGCGAACTCGACGGCGACACCGCTCGCGAGGTCGCCGGGACGCTCGCCGACCTCGGGTTCTACGACGGCGACGTCGACGCCGTCGCCGACGACGGGTTCGGCGAGGCTGAACGCGATGGCCTAGAGGACTTCCGGGGGATGAACAACTTCGAGAACCACGACCTTCCGGTCCTCGAGGACGCGCTCGCTCGCGGCTGGGACGACGCAGAAGGTGCAGGGGAGGGCCGGATGGTCGACGCCATCTGGCACGGCCTCCAGCGACTCGAGCGAGAGTAGGGTCGCGACGACGGAGCGACCGAACGCGGTGATCGGTTGGCGTAGGGTCGCGACGACGGGGCGACCGAACGCGGTGGGCGGCAAGTTCGATTGCGGCATTGACGCACCTTTTTGGGGAGGCGACGTATAGGGACGGTCAATGTCCGACGATGCTGGTGGTGGTAGTGGTTTGAACGACGATCTGGCTGGGCTGTTCGAGGACCACCGCGTGAACGCGGGGCTGGCGTGGTTCGTCGTCGCGTTGTTCGCGTTCGACGCGGTGACGGAGTTATTCCTCGGAGAGGTGTCGTCGGCGGTGTTCGCGGTGTTCGTCGCCGTGATCGCGGTGCTGCCGGCGGTCGCGTTCCGGAATCCACGCATCATGCTCCCCTGGGAGGTGCTCGTACTGGCCGCGCTCCCGTTGCTCGGCCGATTGTTCGCGACCGTTCCGATAACCGAGTCGCTCGCGACGTACCTCGCGGTCGCCGCGGTCGCACTCATCGTCGCCGTGGAACTGCACGTGTTCACGTCGGTGCGGATGACGCTCGGGTTCGCCATCCTGTCCGTGATCGTGTTCACGATGGCGGCCGCGGGGTTCTGGGCGGTCCTCCAGTGGGTCGTCATGGGGCCGTCGTTCGTCGAGTCGAACGAGGCGCTCATGTACGAGTTCGTCTACTCCATCCTGGCGGGCGTGCTCGCGGGCGTCGTCTTCGAGTACTACGTGCGTCGGACTGCGAACGTCGACCGGCTCCCGCCGGGGGTGTCCGTTCGATGAGGGTGCGTGACCGGCTCTCGCTTTCGGAGCGAACGCAGGTTCGACTGACGCGCTGGATGCAGGCCTCGCTCGTCGGGTTGCTGTTCGTCGGCGTCTACGAGCTGAGTCCGGGAATCGTCGTGAACTGCGCGGTCGGGTTGCTCGTCGTTCAGCTCCCCGCGATCGTCGAGCGCGACTACGACGTCCCGCTGGACGCCGGACTCACGCTCTGGATCACGACCGCCGCGTTCCTGCACGCGCTCGGAACGGTCGGCCTTCCCGGGATGGAGGACTCGTTCTATCGGTCGCTCCCGGTCTGGGACGACGTCACGCACGCGCTGTCGGCGTCCGTCATCGCCGCGGCAGCGTACGCGACCGTGCGCGCGATCGACGAGCACTCCAAGAACATCCACCTTCCGCGTCGGGTGACGTTCGCGTACGTGCTCGCGTTCACGATGGCGTTCGGCGTCGCGTGGGAGGTCCTCGAGTACGCCATCACGGTCACGACGGGGCTGGTCGGCGTCGACACCGTTCTCACCCAGTACAGCGTCGAGGACACGCTTGGTGACCTCGTGTGGAACACGTTCGGCGGTCTCCTCGTCGCGATCTGGGGGCACCTCTACCTGACGGACGTCGTCGGAGCGCTCCAGAAGCGGATGGCCACCGACGGGCGTGACGCACGATAACACGCCCCTAGTCTTATCTCTGCTCCGGTCGAGCACTCGAACGCGATGGTATTCAAGAAGATAACCCTCATCGGCACCAGCCCGGAGAGCTTCGACGCTGCGGCGGACGACGCGATCGAACGAGCCACCGCGACCCTCGAGAACGTCCACTGGATCGAGGTGGAGGAACTCGGCGTCGAGGTGGCGAGCGCCCCAGACCGCGAGTACCAGGCCGAGGTCGAGGTCGCGTTCGAACTCGAGGACTGATAGTGATTATCGCGGTGATTTTCGCCAGAGGTGTCGAAAACCAGACTGCTTCAGCCCTAACGGACGGATTCTCTCGTTACTCAGCGGTAAAGACTCGCAATAATCACTATGAGTGACGACAACGCTTTTCGCGGTCGCCGTCGACGCCGTACCCGTGACTCGACAGGTCTCCATCTCGACGATTCTCGTCGGCGTACTCGCACGATTCGTCGGCGGCTTCGGGTTCCTGTTCGCACTCGGGTTCGTCGCGTACGCCTACCGCGGCCCCGGCGACGTCGTCCTCGGCGACTGAACCCCCGCACTGGCTCACTTCGCCCCACCTCACTTCGCCTCACGTCATTCCACTTCACCCGATCGTACCATACCTCAGCTCGTCACACCTCTGGGAACCCGGACCACTACGGCGAGGTCGGTCGAACGCCCGGGCATGGAACCCGTCGACGAAGCGGCCCTCGAATGGGAGTACGCCGAGCACGGCGAGGCCGAGTTCCGCCGGAAGCGACTCGCGGCCGCCGCCGGCGCCGGCGACGACCTCGGCTGTAGCCTGTAGGAACTCCCACCAGGGAAGCGCTCGTGGCCGTACCACTACCACACCGCGGTCGCCGAAGCGATCTACGTCCTCGCCGGCGACGGACTGGTGCGCCTCGGCGACGACGAACACCACATCTCACCGGGCACGTACGTCCCGTGCCCGGCACGACCGGAGGGCGCACACCGCGTCGTGAACGACGGCGACGACCCACTCCGCTACCTGATGGTCTTGACGATGAACGAGCCCGACGTCGTCGAGTACCCCGACAGCGACAAAGTCGGCGTCTTCGCCGGGTCACCACCAGGAAGTCGCGAGGAACGCACCGTCCATGGCTACTTCAGAACCGAAGACACCGTCGACTACTGGAACGGCGAGAAGTGAGGAGAAACCACGTTCGACCGACTCGTCACGTCCGGAACGACTCGCCGCACCCGCACTCGCTCACGACGTTCGGATTCTCGACGTGGAACCCCTCACCCTGAAGCCCGCCCTCGAACGCCAGATGACTCCCCTCGATGTAATCCAGACTCGCAGGATCGATGAGGACCCGCAACCCGTGATGCTCGAAGATCGAATCCTCCGCCTCCGGCTCGTGCTCGAACCGCATCCCATACGACAACCCCGCACACCCACCCTGCTTCACGAACAACCGAAGCCCAGCCTCGTCCACATCCATTCCCTCACTCTCCAACAACGAGAGCGCCTCGTCAGCGGCCTCCTCGCTGACGGTAACCGCACTCTCTGCACCCGCATCGGCGGTACCCGTGCTCATAGAACACACCACGAGCGCAGACGTGTTAAGCGTGGCGTCACACAACCTTTTTTCTGCCTCGGGTGGCCCTGCGGGCCACCACTCGTTGAAAAAACGTTGATGAAAAAAGGGCCGCTCGCGCCCCTGCGGGGCGCTCGCGGTGGGTGCGCCGACTTACCGCACCGCAACCGCACCACCACCCCCACCGCGACGGCGACGGCACCGCGACCGCGACCGCACCGCGACCGCACCACCACCCCCACCGCGACCGCGACCGCACCGCGACCGCGACCGCACCGCCTCCGCACTGCAACCGTACCGCACCGTAACCGCGGCCTCTCCCTCCCCAGCCGACTCCTCACTCGCTTTCCTCGTTCGTCGTCCATAGCGAGAGCAAGCACTCACGTGCTCCCGCTCGTTCCACTCGCGGGAACCTCGCACGGTATCGACTGACCGCGACTCACCGTCGTTCGTCGCGGTCCGTCACCGCGCGCCAGGTGGTGGTGTGGTGAGCGTCTGCGAGCCGGTCACGGGGTCGTCGCTCAGTCGTCGTCTCGGTCGTCGTCGACGCGCTTCCTGACGCTCTCGGCGTGTGCTTCGAGGCCTTCGGCTTCGGCGAGGGTGGTGATGGTGTCGGCGAGGTCGTCGAGGCCGTCTTCGTCGAGGCGCTGGACGGTCGTGGAGCGCACGAACTCGTCGACGCTGAGGCCGCCGTAGCGTCTCGCGCCGCCGTTCGTCGGGAGGACGTGGTTCGTGCCGGAGGCGTAATCGCCGGCGGCGACGGGCGTGTTCGGGCCGAGGAACACGCTCCCGGCGTTGTCGATGCGTGCGAGCAGGTCCTCGTCGTCGTCGGCGAGGACGACGAGGTGTTCGACGGCGTACTCGTTCGCGAACAGCACCGCTTCGCTCATCGACCGCCCGAGCAGGACGGCGGACGCGTCGTTGTCTAGGGCGTCCCGGATGGTGTCCTCGCGCTCGCGGCCGTCGACCTGCTTGGCGACCGCGTCTACGACGTCGTCGGCCATGTCGGCGTCGTCGGTGACGGCGACGACCGCGGCGTTCGGGTCGTGCTCGGCCTGTGCGACCAGTTCGGACGCGACGAGATCCGGGTCGGCGGTGTCGTCACAGAGCACCAGCACCTCGCTGGGGCCCGCGAGGAAGTCGATGTCGACCGTTCCACGGACCTCGGCTTTCGCCGCGGTCACCCACTTGCTCCCGGGGCCGACGACCTTCTGGACGTGCGGGATGGACTCGGTCCCGTACGCGAGCGCCGCGATCGCTTGCGCACCCCCGACCTGGTACACCTCGTCCGCGCCCGCGGCGTGCACCGCCGCGAGCGTCGCCGGATTCATCTCCTCGGCTGGCGGAGTTGCGACCGCGACCTGGTCGACGCCCGCGACCTTCGCCGGGACGACGCCCATTATCGCGCTGGAGGGATACGCCGCGGTACCGCCGGGTGCGTAGACGCCGACGCGATCGAGCGGTCGGAAGCGCCGACCGAGTTCGCGCCCCGGCGAGAACTCCTCGCGCCAGTCCTCGGGCACCTGGCGCTCGTGGAACTCGCGGACGTTCTCGACCGCCTCGTCTATGGCGTCCCGGAGTTCGTCGCCGATCTCCTCCTCGTACGCCGTTTCCGCGGCGGCAACGACGTCGAGGTTCCCGACGCTCACGTCGTCGAACTCCTCCGTGAACTCGCGAACGGCGACGTCGCCCTCTTCGCGGACGCGCTCGACCACTTCGCGGACGTCCTCGCGTGCGCTCTCGACGCCTGCGTCGCGCTCGAACAGTGCACGCCGACGTTTGCTTCCGAGGTCCGCGATCTCGTGTACGTTCATGCTCCGGCGTTGGCGGCGACCGGAGAAAAACCGTTTCCTTCGCCCGGCCGATCTCGCGGGCGCGTTATCCCGTCGGAGTCGCCGTGGCGTCGTCGCTTACCAGGAGTCGACGACCGCGCCCGCGCACCCGGTGTCTTCGAGGAAGTACTGCTCGTGCCCGCCGACGTAGTCGACCTCGTGGTCGCTGTAGTTCCCGGGCGCGTGTCCCTCGATGCCCGACGCACCAAGTGCGCTATCCCATTCGGCGAACTCGTACTGGCCGGTGAGCGTCTCGTCGTCGGTCTTGTAGAAGTTGTCGAACGAACCCACGGCGCGCTCGATCTCGTGGCCGTACTCGTCCTCTAGTGGTCCGGCCCACGTCGAGGGGGCTTCGTCGTCGACGGCGGCACCGAGCATCGTCACGGAGTCGACCGCGTCCCGGATCTTCGCTCGGTCGAGTTCCTCGATGGCGTTCAGGACGATCTCCGCGCCGAGGCTGTGCCCGACCACGCGAACGGTGGTGTCCGGCGAGCGGTCGTGGTGGTCCGCGAGGAACTGACCGAGTTTGAGGCCGTTCCGGGTGGCGATGTCGACGGTATCCCACCATTCGAGGGTGTCGAAGTCCGAGTCCCACGTGTACCCGACGACGGGGCCGTCGTAGCCTGCGGCGCGGAAGCCGCCGCTGGCGGGACCGATGATGTCCTCTCGAGCCTCTTTCGGGGTCTGACTGAACCCGTGGATCATCACGACGAGTTCCTCGGGCGGGTCGCCCTCGTATCCGGGGACGTCGCCGGTGACGTCGTAGTCGGTCGCGTCGTAGCCGTCGACGAGGTATTCGTTACCCCACGCGATGTCGAAGTGGCCGCGGGTGGAGACGTACCCGGCGACGTCCTTCGAGTCGTCGGCGGTCGCGGTGCCGACGGCGGCGAGACCTGCTGCGCCGGCCGCGATGGACTTGCAGAATCGGCGTCGTTCCATGATGCGTATTCCTCCCGCGGTCGCTCGTACATATATTAAACGATATGTGCTGGCGGATAAACGGGTGTTGCGTTGCTTTCCCTGGTCGTGGCGGCGGTGGCACGTACTCGCTGCTAGGACCCTCGGAGAAGCGCGTTCGAACGATAGTCCGCTCGCGTGCAGGTGCGTCGGTAGAGTCCCCGCCGCCTGGCGGGTGGTGCGTTCGTCCCGGACGCCGTGCCTACGCCGTTGCGGGTGATGTCGCAACGTCAGGCTCGTGGTGGGGGCCACGCGCGGTGGCGTCCTTGCTCGCGATGGTGCCGTCCCGATTGGGGGAGAGTTGGGCGGCAGCGTGCTCGCGATGCCATGCCCGTGGTCGATAGACGAACGCGAGACGCACTCTGCATTCCTCGATTACGATTACTTAAACTAATAGCTATCGCTATCGGAAATGGCTATGATGGCGCGTCTCGGGGACTACCTGTCTTCGACTGACCCCGACTCCGCGGTCCCGTCGTCGGACGCCTGTAGTCCACCGGTCAGGACGGTCCAGACCGAGATCGCGAACAGCACCACGACGAGCACGAACGCGAGAAGTCCGAACGGCGCGGCGAGCAGGAGCCCGGTCCGGTACCCCACGAGCAGACGCCCGAACCCGAGCGTCGTGAAGCTCGCGAGCACGCACCCGAACGCGATCAGCGCGAGCACGACGAACCGGTTGCGCTCCATACCGGGACTCCGGGACCAGAATCACAAGACGGTTTCGTCACCGCGCCCCGTCGCCACCGCCCCGAGCGTGGGACGTGATAGCATCGCTTCGACCACCATCGGACTTATTCCTGCATCCGCGCAAGCCGAGTGCGTGCCCGTAGACCCGAGTGGAACCGACGAGGACACGGACGCAGACGCGTCGTCCGGTGCCGACACTCCCGGAGGGCCCCCGCGAACGACCACGTCAGGCAACGAGGCGTCACCCGACGACGCGTCCGGCGAAGCCGGCGGAGCGGCCGCGCCAACCGACACCGACGCGACGGCCGCGCCCAGCGACGCGGTCGTCGAAGCCCGCCTGGAGGACGCGCTCGAACGCGTCGCCCACGGTGCCACCGTCTCCGTCCCCGGCATCCTCGCCGAACGCGGACTCGCCGTCGCGTTCACCGCCGTCCTCACGAACGGCCTCGGTGCCGCCGCCTACGGCGTCTTCGCGCTCGCCCGTCGCAGTCAGGCGTTCGTCCTCCACCTCGCGCTCGGGTTCCGGAGCGGCCTCAGTCGCTTCCTCCCGAACGTCGAGGACGCCCAAGAGCGCGACGCACTCGTCACGTTCGCGAGCCTCCTCCTCCTCGGCGTCGCCACCGCTTTCGGCGTCGGACTCTACCTCGCCGCACCCGCGCTCGTCGACCTCGTCGACGTCGACCGCACCGGCCAGTTCCTGACTCTCCTGCGGCTCTTCGCCGTCGGGATGCCCGCGATGACGTGGCTGTTCACCGTCGGCGAGGTCATGCGCGGCCTCGAAGCCGTCGGCCCGCTCACGCTCACGATGCGCGTCGGCTTCCCCGTCGCACAGCTCGCGGTCGGACTCGTCGGCGTGCTCGTGTTCGACGACGTCGTCCTCGTCGCCGGTGCCGTCGTCGCCACGTACGCCGTCGTCGGCGTCGTCGCGATGACGTGGCTCGCACGCGACCGCGACATCACCCCGCGCCTGCGTGGTCCGGACGTCCGCGCGATCTGGCGGAAGTACGTCGAGTACACGCTCCCGCTGTTCGTCGGCGGGTTCGCAACCGTCACGCAACGACTCGGGTTCTACCCGCTCATCGCGTGGTTCCTCACGGGACTCGCGGGCGGCGTGTTCGCCGTCGGCGTCCTCCTCGGCTCGCTCGTTCGCCTGCCGCTCATGGCGATCAACCAGTTCATCCCGCCGGTCGCCGCGGACCTCAACGAGGCCGGGCACGACCGCGCACTCAGCCGGCTCTACCACGTCACGAGCCGTATCGTCCTCGTTGGCGTCACCGCCGCGTCCGTCCCCGTCGTCGTCTACCGCGCGGAGATCATGGCGCTGTTCGGGGACGCCTTCGTCCCCTACGCTGGCCTGCTCGTCGGGTTCGTGTTCGCGCAGTACGTCGCGTGCGCCGCCGGGAGCGTCGGCATCCTCCTCATGATGACGGACAACCAGCGCGCGCTCCTGGTCATCAACACCATCATCACCGCCATCCTCGTCGTCACCGCCATCCCGCTCACGGCGACGTACGGCCTCGCCGGCCTCGTCGGAAGCTACGTCCTCATGCTCTCCCTGAACAACGCACTCGAGGTCGTCGTCCTCTACTACCTCGAAGGCCTCCAGCCGCTGACGCGCCGGCACGGGTACACCGTCGTCGCCGCCGTCCCACTCGCCACCGGTGCGCTCGCCGTCCACGAACTCCTCCCCGGCCTCGCCGGCGTCACCGTCGGCACCACGGTCGGCCTCCTCGGCTACGCCGCCACCCTCCGCTGGTTCGGGTTCACGCCCGTCGAACGCCGCCTCGTCGGGACGCTCGCCGACCGCTACCGGGAGGCCCTCGCCGACCTCCGCGCGAACTGACCACTCGAGCACGATGCCAGCACCGGATTCGTCGTTCGACCCGACGCACGTCCTCGTCCTCGCGGCCGACGATGCCCGTAGCGACGCCGAGGCGACCGCCGCAGCCGTCGACGCCGTCCTCGACCACGCCGACACTGTCGAACTCCACCTCGATCACCGGGCGCTCGCGGACGATCACCCCCGGGTCGCCGACGCGCTCGCGTCGACACTGGAACCCGTCGACGGCGACGACGGGCACCGCCGCGGTCGGGCCGACGCAGCCCGGGACGCACTCGGCGCGCTCCTGGCGATCTCCTCGTTCCATCGGTTCGTCTCGCTATCGCGCGTCGACGCGTTCAGCGACGACCGTCGCGTCCTCCACTACGTCCCGGACCACGGCCGGCTCGAACTGGACGCGACTGCGGCTGCCGACGATACCGCTCTCGTGAACGATCTCGACGGTGCAGTCACCGGCCACGTTGCCGGACTGCTTCCCAGGCGGACGCTCGCGGACTGGTACGAGGACGGCACGCGCTACGAACTCGAGCCGCCGTCGCTCTGCGTCGACGGCGACGCGTGCTTCGACCTCGGCGCACTCGCTGGCGTCGCGTTCGACGCCTCGAACCGCGAGATACGACTCTCCTGGTACGACGACACCGGCGTCGTCGCGACCCTCCTGGGCGCGCTCGGACCGACGCGACCCGAGCGGTTCCGGTTCGACCCGTCGAACCGTTACGAGGACGTCGCCGGGGCGTTCCGCGACGTCGCCGATGCGCTCGACCTGGACGTCGAGACGAACGTTTCCGAGGACGGAGACGACGGCTGATGGGAAGACATCCGAAAGCCTGGCGGTCCTGCATGCGGGCGTGACGACGCACCGTCGTCGTTCTCCTCGTCTCCGTCGTCGCGCTCGCCGCAGTCGACGCATTCCTCCCGACTGACTGACCAGCGCCGTCACCGTATTCATCCCCGCTGAGTCATCAACGATCGACCCCCCGTCTCAGTCCACTTGCTCCCGTCGTACGTCCGTCACGCTCGCGTCCGCTTCGACTGTCGCGACGACGCGTTCGCCCTCGTACGCGAGCGTCACCGCGAGCGTCGGCGGATCTCGCGACACCACCTCGACGTCGGGCCGCGGAATCCGGTTCCAGACCTGCCAGGACGGCATCTCGGTCGGGTCGATCCCATGCTCGAACAGGAACCCCTCGACGGCAGGATGATAATGCACGGGCGTCGCACCCGCCGTCCGTGCGGTACTCCCGCATCGGTCGCACTGGTACTCGACGTGCGCGGGCCGCGACGCGTCCGGGTCGTCGTCGAGCACGACCTCACCGTGCATCCGGCCCGCGCACGTGTGACAGAACCCCTCGATGATCCCCGAGACGCTATGATGCATCCAGCGGTCGAACGCGAGCGGCAACTCCGCCGGCGTGAACTGGTCGAGGCCACCCGGCGGGAACGAGAACTCGTTGTACCACTCCTCGCAGTCTGTGCACGTCATCCGCACCGTCTCCTCGGCGTACTCGTACTGGAGGCCGCCACCACACATCGGGCACTCGCCCTCGACGGGCGTCGACTCGATCGTCGCGTTCGCCGTGTACGTCCCGGCGTACATCGCGCCGACGATCTGCCGGCCCGCGTACGTCAACTCGTAGCCAGCGTCCGTCTTCCGGACGAACGTCCCCTGGAGCTTCCGCAGGTGGTAGTTGAATCGTCCGGAGTCTTCGGTACCGACGCGCTCGCGGAGCGCCGAGAACGACATCGCGCCGTCGGGGACCTCGCCGAGTGCACGCAGGATACCGATGCGGGTGTCGTCGCCGAGGAGCGCGAAAGCCTCCTCCGGCGACCGACGTTCGACCGTGACTGTCCCGGGTACCCCATCTCCGCTCCGTTCGATCATAGTATACATTCGACGGGAAGCGCTATCTTCGTATCGGTGCACTCGGCCCCGAACGCGGCCGGGAACGCCGAATTCGACCGCGAGAGCCGGGACGACGCCGTCGCTCTTCGAAGGTGATGTTCGATGACGAGTGTTACCCCGTCAGAAACGGATTCCCTGTCGCCGCGATCGCCCGTCGAAACCGCATCAACGACGCTGACGGCGGGTCAGAGACCGATTTAAAGTCGCTTCAGTTCCGCTGCACGCGGACCCTTGTCCGCCTGCTCGATGCTGAACTCGACCTGCTGTCCCTCTTCGAGGTCCGGGCCGCCGACATCTTCCATGTGGAAGAACACGTCGTCGTCCGCGTCGTCCGTCGAGATGAAACCGTAGCCGCCAGTGTCGTTGAAGAAATCAACTTCGCCTTCTGCCATTGCAACTGAAGGGAACGGTCGTGGATGATTAAGGCTTGCGCGAGAGGCGGTAACACGGCCATTGGCCGGGGAAGACGGCCGAAACACGGGAGACGTGACCGAGTTCGCGTGGCTGGACGGACTCGCGAACGAACGCGGGGTGGTCGCTGGCTCCCCGGTCGTCGGGTGCGCTCAGTCGCCGGCGCCGGCGGCCGCAGTGGTCCGGAGCGAGGGATGGTCGTCCACGCGAGCGTAGTCGACGACCTCGGTGCCGAGTTCCGCGACGCGGTCGGCGACGTCGTCGTCCACGATCGCGTCAGCGGAGACCGTCGAGTGCGAGCTCGGGATGGCGACCTCGACGGGGAGCGTCCACGCGTTCAGGGTGCGAGCGACCGCGCGGAGGTGCGCGAGCGCACTTCCCGGGAACTGGCCGCCAGCGACCTCCAGCAAGCCGACGGTCTTCCCCGCGAACTCGTCCCGGCCGAGGTAGTCGAGGGCGTTCTTGAGGACGCCGGAGTACGAGCCGTGATAGTTCGGGGTCCCGAGCACGATCGCGTCCGCGACGTCGACGGTCCGCTTCAGTTCGGGGGCGTCGCCGGCGTCGCCGTGGTCGGCGTCGAACGGTGGCAGGTCGTAGTCGTCGAGGTCGACGAGCGTCGCGGTCGCGCCACGGTCCCGCGCCACGTCGACGACCGACTGGAGGGCGACGCGGGTCTTGCTCGCGTCGCGGCGACTGCCACAGAGCGCGACGACGTGAGGCACACCGTCACTGGTTCGTGTCATTATCTTCGTCATTGTGTTTGCACCGAGATAAGCGGTCCCTGAAACGCGTTATTGTTGTTGAACTAGCAAAAGACGAGTCCACGAGCGAGAGCGGGTGGGAGAGGGAATAGCCCGACAGGAGTGCGCCGGTGTGGGACGACGGTGGCGTGCCGATGTGGGGTGACGGTGGCGCGCCGATGTGGGGTGACGGTGGCGCGCCGATGTGGGGTGACGGTGGCGCGCCGATGTGGGGTGACGGTGGCGCGCCGGGATGCGCTCTCGAGTGCCTTACTCGAAGCTCCCGTGGCGGACGATCTCGTCGAGGTCCTTGCGGTCGCTCGGGAACTCGCCGTCCTGGAGTTCTTCGGGGAGTGTCTCGGCGGGTGCACGCTCGCCGACGGCGAACATCGCCTCGACCGCGAAGTCGTCGGGGACGTCCAGTTCGTCGTGTGCGCGCTCGTAGTCGAAGCCGGCCATGCCGTGCACGGCGAGGTCGCGGCGTGCGCCCTCGAGCGCGAGGTTCTCCCATGCGGCACCGGTGTCGAAGGAGTGGACGGGCGCGGGTTCGTCGTTGTGGTCGAACGTCGTCTTCGAGACGATGACCGCGAGCACGCCTGCGTCGCTCGCCCACGCCCGGTTCGCGTCGTTGAGGAGGTCGAGGAACTGCTCGAACTCGTCGTCCTCGCGCGTCGCGTAGACGAACCGCCAGTGCTGGTTGTTGAACGCCGAGGGTGCCCAGCGCGCGGCCTCGAACAGCGGCATGTACGCCGACTCCTCGAGTGGTTCGCCGGTCATCGCGCGCGGCGACCAGCGGTTGACGAACAGCGGGTCGACGTCCTCGCCGGGTGTCCGGTGGTTGGCGACTTCGGTCGTGAGTTCTCGGTCCGTCCGCGCGGCGGGTTGCTGTGACATCGTGGACGCCCCTAGCCGCCACCGACGTATAACGAGTCTGAGGCGTCGGCGTAACCTGGTGACATCGACGTCGCCGTCGTGTTCCGGCACTGATTGACGCGTGGTGTCACGGGGCGTCCGTCACTTCTGTCCGGTCGTACCGGCCGCCAGTGCAGCGTCGTCGTCGTAGGTCGCGGGTCGCGACGTTGGGCTCTCGAGGACGTCGAGGTGGGTGTCCTGGAACCCGCTCGAGTACTTGAGGCCGTAGCCGAGGGCGCGGTCCGCGCCGATGTGGGCCGCCCAGACGAGCGCGATCGACGTCGCGAGGGCCGGGCCTGCGAGGACGCCGAACGCGCCCAGGAGCGCCGGACCGACGTACGTGTGGAGGGCGTTGTAGACCCTGCTCCCGACGCGCGGTCCGGCGAGGTAGCCGAGCATCGCGAGGTCGGGTGCGAGTGCGAGGACGGCGAGCAGCCAGAGCCGGCCGTCGACGGCGAGGAACGATGCGACGGCGGCGAGGAAGACGACGAGGCCCTCGGCACGAAGGAGGAGTTTCGGTTTCATCGGCCCCTAGACGCTCGCTGAGGCCATAATACCAGTCGGGACAGGTGTCAGCAGGGCTCTCGATTCGGCGTCGTTAGAGGGAGGCGACTGCAATCTCGCGATTACACTTAAAAAGTAGTCGCGGTATCGGCCGTGAGTGTGAACGGATACTCTCCCGAAAGAAGCCGTTTATCTGCTGATACTATCCATTACCATACGTCTACGAATCGGCAGTGGAGGGCGGTTAATCCTCCGAATCGGCCGATGAATGTGCGAGCGTGATCTGACGCTACAGCGCTCCGATCTAGAACCGGATACAGACCGGCACTACCAATAAGCTTATAAGACATGGTGTCGCTGCCCGAACCAACGGCATGGAAGGGAACGACCACGTCGACGATCCGCGGGCGTCGGCGTTGCTCGGCGATTCGCTCTACGAGCGCATCAGGATGCAACGCTACAGCCTGTTCAAGCAGTCCATTCCGCGGAAACTCGCACTCCAGAGTCTCGTCCTCGCGGGCCTCGCGCTCGTCCTCCCGCTCGCGATGTCCCAACCGGAATCCACGCGAGCGCTCTTCGGCGGCGACCCGGTGTCGGCCGCACCGAAAGTACTGTTCCTCGGTGCGTACGCGAGCGCCATCGAGTTCGTTGCGATGCTCGGCCTCTGCTACGTCGCGTACCGACGCATCTCGAGCGACGACGCCCTCGAGGAACGCCAGATCCTCGACCTCCTCGCCATCGAGGACGTCGCCTCGAACGTCAGCCTCGTCACCGGCACCGTCGCGATCCTCGTCGTCGACGCGTTCTTCCTCATCGGTCTCGGCGGCGACCCGCTCGTCGCCCGCACCCTCGAACTCGTCGGCCGGAACCCGTACGCCGACGGCATCATCCCCGTCACCGTCACCGGCGTGGCGACGGCGGCGGCTATCCTCTCCATCACGATGTTCGCACTCAGTCGCTTCTTCGACGGTCGACTCCCGGAATGATCGCGTCGCCGGATCGACTGCGAGACTGCCGCCCGTTCGAGTCCGGTCGGCGACGCCTCGCTCTCACTCGTAATGCGTCTTGAGGTACTCGATGATGTCGTCGCTCTCGTACATCGTCACGCCACGGTCGGTGTCGACGAGGTAGGGGAGCTGGTCGTTCCCGCCGGCGACGAGTTCGCCGTGAGTCACGTCGTTCGTCACGTCACCGCCCTCGTCGCCGGGCAACCGCGGGTTGTGGACGACGTAGGACGCACCGAGTTCGGAGAGCGTTTCGCGGACTTTCGAGCTGTGCGGGCACCCTTCTGACTGGTATAACTCCAGCATACACTGAAGGGCTACGACGCGAGGTCACATAGAACTGGCACTCGCGGAATGGGCCTCGAGCACGCTTCCTCGGCCGTCGCAGGCTTTGCCGTCCATCTCGGGACCGTGGAGTTAGGAGCCCAGGATCCGAATAGATCACGTATGGAAGTCGTTCCAGCATCGTCGGTCGAGAGCGCACAAGCGGTAGATGGCGTCCACCTGAAGCGACTGGCTGGCGGGAGCGAGGCGAACGTCCAGCACTTCGTCGTCGACCCCGGGGCGGTCGTCCCCGAACACAGTCACCCCCACGAGCAGGTCGGGTACATCCTCGAGGGCGCGCTCGCGTTCGAGGTCGACGGCGACGTCACCGTGGTCGAAGCCGGCGACTCCTACGTCGTCCCGGGCGGGGAACCACATAGCGCGCACAACGACGGCGACGTCCCCGCCGTGGGACTGGACGTGTTCGCCCCGCCCCGGGACGACCCCGACTGGCAGGACTGAGTCGGTCGCAGACACTTCCGAATCCCACGGGTTCTTCCGCGCGAACCCGATAGAGCCAGTGATGCCCGAGGACCACGGTGGATTCGAGCACGTCCGGGACAACGTCGACGGGCACCCGATGGTGAACCTGCTGGCGTACGCGCGAACGTACTGGCTTCGGTTGACCGTCGGCGTCCTCGCGTCGTTCACGACGCGACTCGCACGGCTCGTCCCGCCGATCGTCGTCGCCGCGGCGATCGACCGCGCGATCCGGCAGTCCGGCGAGACGGGATTGCTGACGGACGTCGGCCTCCTCCCGGCGGGCCAGCTCACGGGGCAGGCGGCGCGGATCGCGATGCTCGAACGACTCGTCGCCCTCGCCGTGTTCGCGTACCTCCTGCGGTCCGCGGCTCGGTTCGCCTCGCGGTACCTCCTCCAGTCGGTCGCACAGAAAGTCCAGCGCGACCTCCGGAACGACACGTACGACCACATCCAGCGGCTCTCCATGGACTTCTTCGTCGACCATCAGACCGGCGGGATGATGTCCATCTTGAACAGCGATATCAATCGCTTGGAGAAGTTCCTGAACACCGAGTTCCGTCAGCTCATCCGCGTCGTCGCCACCGTCGGCGGGATCGCCGTCATCCTCTGGTGGTACTCGCCGAAGCTCGCGCTCGTCGCGCTCGCACCCGTCCCGATCATCGGCCTGGCGAGCGGACGATTCCTGACGTGGATCGAACCGCGGTACAAGTCGATCCGTGAGACGGTCGCACGCCTGAACACGCGTCTGGAGAACAACCTCGGTGGGGCGGCCGTCATCAAGGCGTTCGACCGGTACGGGTTCGAGCGCGACCGCGTCGCCCAGCAGAGCGAGCGCTACCACGACGAGAAGGTCGACGCGCTCCGCATCCGCCGCGGGTTCTTCGCCGCACTCAGACTGCTCACTGGCGTCGTGTTCGTGCTCGTGCTGTACGTCGGCGGCACCGACATCATCACGGGCGTTCCCGGGCAGAACGGCGCGCTCACGCTCGGTGGCTTCGCGCTCTTCTTCCTCCTCCTGCGTCGACTGTACTCGCCGATGCGGCGCGTCGGGAAGTCCGCGAACAAGTACCAGCTCGCGAAGTCCAGCGCCGAACGCGTCTTCGGTCTCCTCGGGCGCGAACCAACCGTCACGAGTCCGCCGGACGCCTATCGCGCCGAGAGCGTCGCTGGCGACGTCGAGTTCGATTCGGTGACGTTCTCCTACGGCGACCGCGACCCCGTCATCGAGGACGTCTCGCTCGACGTCCCCGCGGGGACGACCGTCGGACTCGCCGGCCCGACCGGTGCAGGCAAGTCGACGCTCCTGAAGCTCGTCGCGCGCTTCCACGACGTTGACGGGAGTCACACTCCCGTCAGCCAACCAGAATCGCTCCACGATTCTGGTGACGTCGATGAAGGGAGCGTTCGCGTCGACGGCGTGGACGTCCGCGAGTACGACCTCCAGGCGCTCCGCGACGAGATCGCGATCGTCGAGCAGAATCCCTACCTGTTCTCGGGGACGGTCGCGGAGAACATCGCGTACGGCGACCGGGGCGTCCTCGACGCCGAATGGTACGACGACGACGGGGTCGGCCCCACCGACGCTGGCGACGCCGACGACGCGGACGGCGTCAGTGGGGCCGTGGCGCGCGAGCGCGTGGTCTCCGCGGCGACCGCGGCGGCGGCCGACGAGTTCATCCGCGACCTCCCGGAGGGCTACGATACCCGTGTCGGGGAGCGCGGCGTGAAGCTCTCCGGCGGCCAGCGGCAGCGCCTCGCCATCGCTCGCGCACTCCTGAACGACCCGGCCATCATCATCTTCGACGAAGCGACCTCGGACGTCGACACCGAGACGGAGGAGCTCATCCAGGAGAGCCTCGAGCGCCTCGTCGAGGAACGCACCGCGTTCGTCATCGCGCACCGACTCTCGACGATCAAGGACGCCGACCAGATCGTCGTCCTCGAGGACGGGGCTATCGTCGAACGCGGCGACCACGACGACCTGGTCGCGACCGGCGGGACGTACGCGGGCCTCTGGCGCGGACAGGTCGAGGCCGAACGACGCTCCGCGGACGACTGAGAGCCGACGGGCGTTCGACCGTTGGCGTCCATCGGACGGGGCCGCCGACCGTTGGCGTCCATCGGACGGGGCCGCCGACCGTTGGCGTCCATCGGACGGGGCCGCCGACCGTTGGCGTCCTGTGGCGGCGACCGTCGGCCGCTGTCACAAGGGCCGGTATCACAAGGACCATGCTCTCCGACGCCGCACGTGAGCGTATCTATGACTGAGAAGCGCGAGTACGCGGACGACTATCCGGACAAGACGCTGTACATCCCCGGGCCGACTGAGGTGCGCGAGGACGTCGTCGAGGAGATGGCGCAACCGATGTTCGGGCACCGCATGGATCGGATGACGGACCTGTACACGACCATCGTCGAGGACACGAAGACGTTCCTCGGGACGAACAACGACGTCGTCGTCCTCACCGCCTCGGGTACCGAGTTCTGGGAGGCGTCGACGCTGAACCTCGTCGACGAGAACATCCTCGTTCCGACGTGCGGGAGCTTCAGCGAACGGCACGCGAACGTCGCCGAACGCCTCGGGAAGGACGTCGACCGACTCGAGTACGACTGGGGGCAAGCGATCAAGCCCGAGGACATCCGCGAGACCCTGGAAGAAAGCGACAAGCACTACGACGTCGTCGCGACCGTGATGAACGAGAGTTCGACGGGCGTCCGCAATCCGATCGAGGAGATCGGTGACGTCGTCGCGGAGTATCCCGAGACGTACTTCGTCGTCGACGCCGTGAGCGCACTCGGCGGCGACCACGTCGACATCGACGCGCACGAGATCGACGTCATCTTCGCGTCCACCCAGAAGGCGTTCGCGATGCCGCCGGGTCTCGCGGTCTGTGTCGTCAGCGACGACGCGTACGACCGCGAGGTTGCGTCCGAGCAGGCATCGTGGTACGGTGGCTTCCAGCGGACTCTCGACTACTACGACCGCAAGGGCCAGACGCACTCCACGCCCGCGATCCCGATCATGCTCGCGTACCGCAAGCAGATGAAGCACATGCTCGACGAAGGCCACGAGGGCCGCAGCGAGCGCCACCGCGAGATGGCGGAGTACACGCGCGACTGGGCGCACGAGCACTTCGACATGTTCCCAGAAGCAGGGTACGAGTCCCAGACCGTGAGTTGCATCGAGAACACCCAGGGCATCGACGTCGCCGCCACCATCGACGCGGTGAGCGAGAAGTACGACTACGTCTTCTCGAACGGCTACGGTTCCCAGCTCGGCGAGCAGACGTTCCGCATCGGACACATGGGCGAACACGACCTCGACTCCATCCGCGCGCTCACGGACGCCATCGAGGACGTCGCCGGGCTCTAGGCGAGCCGAACGACTGTCGTTCAAGGGCTCTCCGCTCGACAGCGAGATCGAGCGTCGACTACGCCTGGGACGCGAACTCGAACCGTGCACCACCATCGTGTGCGTCCGTCACCGACACCGTCCAGTCGTGCGCTCGGGCAATGTCGGCGACGATCGAGAGGCCGAATCCGGTGCCGTCCTCGTTCGTCGTGACGCCGTGCTCGAAGACCTCGTCTCGACGCTCGACCGGGATGCCGACGCCGTCGTCGGCGACGAAGAACCCCGCGTCGTCGGGCAACGACCCGACCGTGATCGAGACGTCCGTGCCGCCGTGCTCGACGGCGTCGTCGGCCTGCGGCCGACTGCTCGTGGAACCATGTTCCACGCTGTTCCGGAACAGGTTCTCGAACAGTTGCGTCAACCGACCGGGATCGCCGTCGACGACCGGGAGCGCGTCGCCGACCGCGAGCGTCGCCGCATCCGTGTCCACGTACCCCCACGCTTCGGTGGCGACGCTCTCCAGTGCGACCTGCTCGGCGTCCTCGATGGTCGCCTTCCCTTTCGCGAGCGTCAACAGGTCGTCGATGAGTCGCTCGATCCGGTCGTGGCCGGACGCGACGTGCTCGAAGTACTCCGAGTCACCGGTCTCTTCGGCGAGGTCAAGGAAACTCATCGAGACGGTCAGTGGATTCCGGAGGTCGTGCGCGACGACGCTCGCGAACTCGTCCAGTCGCTCGTTCTGTCGCTGGAGTTCCGCTTCGCGGTTCGCGCGCTCCCACGCCGCTTCGACGGTCGCCGCGAGGAGCTGGAAGAGGTCGACGTCGGTCTCCGAGAACACCGACTCGGTCGTCGACCCCGTCGTCAGCAGGCCGTTGTCTCCGAGTGACGCCAGGATCTCGCTCCGGACCGCCGTCTGCGGGTTGTACTGGTCGTTCGAGGACCGGACGTCGTCGTACACGTTCAGGTCGTCGGTCTCGAACGTTTGCCAGGCGAGGCCCTCGCCGCGCTGGAATACCGGCGCCCCACCGAACAGGTCTCGCGCGGCAGCCGTCTCGATCATCGGGACGAGCGCGTCCTGCCCGTCGTCGTACCGCCAGACGCCGGTCAGTTCGAACCCGAGGATGTCGACCGCCGCGTCGACCGCGATCTGCCCGATCTCCTCGACAGACTGTGCGCTACTGAGGTCGCGTGCAGTCTCCTGGAGCGCTCGAAGCCGAGACTCCATCCGCTTCTGGTCGGTTATGTCTTCGAGTACCGCGATCACGCTGTCGACGTCTCCGTCCACGTCCCTGATCGGTGCCGCGGAGAGCAAGCAGTCGATTCGGTCGCCAGCCTTTGTCTCCCGTCGAACCTCCTTCCCTCGTATCTGTTCACCGTCTAGCACCGTGCGTCTGTACACGTCGAATTCGTCCTGTTTGTCCGGCGGCACCATCGGGTTGAACTCGCCGACGACCGCCTCGCGCGACCAGCCGAACATCTCCTCCGCTCCTTCGTTCCACCGCAGGACCTCGCCGTCCGGCCCGATCTCCAAGATCGAAAGCGGCGCCGACTCGATGAGTGACTCCAGGCGCCTGTTCGCCCGCTCGAGTTCGCGCTCGCGCTCGACCTGCTCGGTGACGTTGCGCGCGATACCGACGATCCGGACGATCTCGTCGTCGACGAATACCGGTGCGAGACTCGTCTGCCAGAACCGAGCGTCGTCGCCAACCGCAAGCTCCTCGCGGTACGAGATCGGTGCACGTCGATTCGTGCACCGTCGATAGTTCTCGACGAGTTCCCGCCCGCGTTCCTCGCCGAACACCTCCTCTGGGGTCTTCCCTCGTACGTCCGGTGTCGTCAGCCCGGTCTGGGTCTCGTACCCGGGACTGAGGTCCCTGTACGCGAACTCGGCGCCCGCAGTCGACTGCTCGACGTCGAGCAGGAAGATCGCGTCACTGGAGTTGGCGAAAAGCGCCTCGTACTCCTCGGCCACCCGTCGGTTCTCTCGCTCGTGGTCCTTCCGCTCGGTGATGTCCTGGATCACGCCCCGGATCACGTGCCCGTCTCGCTCCCCGTCGGTCACTCGTTCGGCCACGATACTGACGTCCCGAGTCTCGCCGTCAGCACGGACGAGACGGGTGTCGAGAGCGTACGCGTCGCCGTCCTCGGTCGCTCGTTCGAGCACGTTCGGGAGTTCCTCGGCGTCGTCGGCTTCGTAGAACTCGCTCGCCCCGGAGAGCGTCGGTTCGTAGTCGTCGTCAACCCCGTGAATTCGTCGAACGCCGTCGGACCACAGCAACGCCTCCGTCTCCGGGTCGTACTCCCAGAGTCCGATGTCCGCGATCCCCTGCACCTGGTCGAACATGAACTGTTGTCGTTCCAGTTCGGTACGACTGCGGCAACGCGAGAGCTCCGACCCAACGAGTTCCGCCAGTATCTCGACGAACGTCCGTTCGAGGTCCCCGAACGACTTCGAGCGCGGGGACTGACTCGAGAAGTTCACCGTCCCGTATGGTTCGCCGTCGACGACGACGGGTGCGCCGACGTACGCCCCCAGTTCGAGCGCCGGGTGCGATGGACGTGACTGCTTCCCCGCCGCGGCCGCGTCCTCGAACCCGCTGACGCCACCCCGATCGAGCACCGTCTCGCAGTGCGTCGACGCCAGGTCGAACCGGTCGCCGCTGTCGACGTCCATCCCGGGCGCGTGCACGCTCCGAACAGTGTACTCGTCGTCCTGGACGTGCGAGACGATGCCGGCGTCGAGATCGAGTGTTCGGCAACCGACCTCGAGGACGGACTGCAGTCGTTCGTCGACAGAACTGGACGCGTCCGCCAACGCTCCCTGGAGTTCTCGGAGCGCGTCGCGCTCCCGTTCGAGTTTCCGCTGAGCGACGTCCTGGTCCGTGACGTCCCGGGCGACGACGAGCACTCGCTCGGCGCCGTCGTTCCGGAACGGCGTCAGGCGAACGTCGAACGTCCGCGTCGGCGACGCATCCAGCGCCACCTGCAACGAGGCGTCGTCGAACTCGCCGGGCGCTTCGTTCGTCGCGGCGTCGTCGAGGGTTCTCGCGATCGCTCGTCCGAACCGGTCGGCGTCCGACGGCACGATACCGTCGACGACGTCGTCGAACGTCTCGTCCTCGAGGTCGTCCACGTCGGGCGGTCCGAGGACTCGTGCGGCGGCCGCGTTCGCGAACGTCACCGCGTTGGTTTCGTCGAGTACGAACACGACGTCGTGCACGTTCTGGAGGATGGTCTCGTTCCGCTCCAGTTCGAGCTGTCGCTCTCGTTCGCCCGTGATCTCGTTCGAGAACACCGAGAGACCGTCCTCGTCGGGGAACGCACGCACTTCCACCCAGTACTCGAAGGGCTCGTCGAGGTATTCCTCGAACGAGGTCGACTCGCCGGTCTCCATCGCGGTCCGATACCGCGATTCGAGCTCCGTTCCGACGACCGACGGGAACGCCTCCCAGAGCGTCGTCCCGATGAGGTCGTCTTGGTCGCGGCCGACGCGGTCCGCCATCTGGGCGTTCATGTACTCGATACGCCACTCCGAGTCGACCGCGTAGATCGCGTCCGTCGTCCGTTCGAGCGTCCGCTCGAACCGACTCTCGATTCGGTCGGCCACCGCTCGCTCCCGTCGGGCTTCCACGAGCGTCTCGACGCGCCGTGCGAGCAACTCGAAGTTGTCGCGACCGCTCTGGATCGGGACGTAGTCGGTTACGCCACTGCGGGTCGCCGCTCCGGCGATGGATTCGTCGCCCTGCCCGGTGAACAGGACGATCGGTATCTCGTCGTCGTCGTCCCGGATCGACGCCGCCAGTTCGATACCGGTCGCGTCGTCGAGAGAGAACGCCGTCGCGATGCACTCGACGTCGTGTTCGGCGAGCGCCGCCAGTGCCGCGTCGACGGACGTCGCCGTCCGAACGGTCACGTCGAGCGACGACCGGTCGAGTTTCGTCCGAACCAGTTCGGTGAAGTCCGCGTCCGCGTTGACGTAGAGCAACTGTATCGGGCCCGCTGTCTCGTCTGCCGTATCCACGATACTTGCACTCGGGCCCAGACCGCCGTAAGGATTGCTGCCGCCCGACCGGTCGCCCGGGACGACGCGACCGGATGCATCAAGCTATTTACATCGCGTGCGTCGAACATCGAAGGAGAGATGACTGAAACGTCCGACGTCGAGCAGACGGTCCGAGAGTTCGCGATGGCGTTCGTCGAGCGGTCGTTCGACGACGTCGTCGCCGTACTCACCGAGGCTGGTCGCGCGAACGTCGTCGACTCGTTCCCGGACGGATTCCAGGAGGAGTCGACGGACGCCGTGGACGCCCTCGAGTCGTACTGGTTCGGCCTGCACAGTTTGTACGGCGACGTCGAGGGCGTCGACGTGACAGTCGGCGCCGACGACGAAGACGAGGGAACCGTCGAGTTCGTGTTCGAGTCCGGGACCGTGACCGCGACGGTCGTCGTCGCGGACGATGGCGTCGCGGACTTCGGGTTCGACCCCGAGTACGAGCCGCCGGCGTACGCCGACGAGAGCGCGTTCGAAGAGCGCGAGGTGACCGTCGACGCCGGCGACGTCGAACTCGACGGCGTCCTGACGGTGCCAGAGGGCGAGGGGTCGTCCCCGGGCGTCGTCCTCGTCCACGGCGCCGGCATGTACGACGTCGACGGCGGCGACGGCGCGTACAAGCTCTTGCGGGACGTCGCGTGGGGGCTCGCGACCCAGGGCATCGCCGTGCTCCGGTACGAGAACCGGCAGGCCGACCACGACGTTCCCGACGACGAGTACACGCTCGACGACGTGGTCGTCGACGACGCCGTCGCCGCACTGGACGCGCTCGCGGACGCTGACGTGGTCGACGACGACGCCCGGTTCGTCGCCGGCCACAGCCAGGGCGGGATGGCCGCGCCGCGCATCGCCGCCAGGCACGGGGACGTCGCCGGCGTCGTGAACCTCGACGGACTGCCGCGTTCCATCCTCGACCCCGAGGACGCCGACGTCATCAAGTACGAGTTCGATTCGGAGGGGGACCTCGACGAGGATCAGCGGGCCCGACTGGAGGAGGACCGAGAGACGTACCGCCAAATCAACGCCGGCGAGTTCGACGACGACGAGACCCTCATGGGCCGCCCCGGCGTCTGGTTCCGGAGCCTCCTCGACTACGATCCCGCGGGCACCGCCAGCGACCTCGACGCCCCGACGTTCGTCGCGAACACGCACGCCGTCGACCCCGCGGAGAAACCGGAGATGGACGCGTTCCTCCGCAAGAACCACGACGGCTGGCGGACCGCCGACCTCCCCGCCGGAAGCCGGGTCGAGTTGTACGAGGGGGTGTCTCACCCGCTACAGCCAGCGTACGCGCCGTGGTCGCCGGTCGGCCTCTACTTCGGCGGGAACGTCGCCGAAGCCATCGTCGCGGACGTCGCAGCGTGGATCGACGAGACCGCGTCTCGCTGACGAGACACGACGTATCGTTTGCAACTCTTCGAAGGAACGACCGCCATAATCTCCGTTCGGAGCCGTTGAACGGGCATATCGACGAATAAAGCGAGCAAATGATTGCAAACGCTACTATAAACGGTGGACGACCTTCCTAGTCCATGTGACGGATGCCCTGCTTGGAGACGTTGGCCTCGGTGATTAGTTCGGGCATCCAGTCCGGGGAGTCCGCTGGTGCTTCTTCCTCCCACGCCCACGCGTCGTAGATGTGGACCTTGTCGGTGCCTTTCTCCCGGAGCCGAACCTCAGTGGTCTGCTCCTTTGCGCGCTCCTGGCTGCCGGACGGGTCTACCCGTCGTGCAGCTTTCAGTGCGGCCTGCCGGGGCGTTCGGCCGGAGAAGACGCTCTCTTCTCCGCCGTCCTGGTCACGCAGTGCGAAGTTCCGCTTGCCGTCCTCTCGTACCATGGGTTGTCCCACGCTAACACTCAGTACCCCCTATATTAAATCCGGCGACGGTTTTGGGGAGACACAGCCTGCTACGTACGAATGACTCTAATCACTTATCTGAGATGTACGCCCGGGACACTAACGGCCGACGTCATCCCTGGCGGCGTGCCGAGTCCGTCGGGAAACCCTCGTGCCGGGCGGGCTGTGCGTGGCCAACGAGCACTCTCGTGCCGGATGTCGCGTGCCCGGGTTCTCCGCACCGTCATCGCACCCGATTGCCGGGTCTACTGGGGCGGGGACTAAGGCACGCGAGTGCAGGTTCGCCGTCGTCGCGGTAATGTCTTGCGGGAGCGGTGTGGACTCGGCTTCGGTCGGGGCTTCGGGACTGACGTGGAACCGGTTTCGGTTGGGAGTTCGGGACTGGTGTGGCACCGACAGGTAGGGTGCTAGGCTATCTCCTCGCGGAACCTATGAGGAGTGATTCCAAATGTCAAAGAGCGCATCGGCTTCGTCGATCGTCTGTCCGTACTGTGGTGCGCCTACTGGCGAGGGCGACGCGGTCGTCCACAATCCGGCGTCGGACCCGCGACAGGTCACGGAGTGTGCGTCGTGCGACCGCGTCCTCGACGTCGGCGGACATCGCTGGTAGCCCCGACAGTAGCGCCCTTCGATCGGGCGCTAGTCGGTCTCCGTTAGGCCTCCCGTCTCGGAAGACTTCGAGGCTGGCAGGGAGTGATCGGGCCCGGTCAGCGGCGCGTGACGGCGACGTCCTCGACGACGACTTCCTCGACGCCGCCGCCGGTACTCGCCACGCCCACGTAGAGCCCGACGTCAGTATCCGCGTCGATTCCCTCGATCGCGCCGTTCTTCAGTTCGCCGACTGTCGCCTGCGTCTCCGCTTCGATGAGCGCGAACGTCGTGTCGTCGTCGATGACGTACGTCCCGTTCGCCCCGGCGAATGCGACTCCCTCCTCGTCGCCCCCCAACCCGGCAAAGGCCTCGGTCGGTCCGTCTCCGCTCTCCCACTCGAAGAATCCCCCATTGTCGTCGACGTCGACATACAGGCCGATGAAGAGGGTGGCTGGGCCGGTCCCGCTCTGGGTCTCGACCGTCCGCGATTCGATCTCGACCTCGGCGAGTTCGCCGAGTCCGCCGAGGTGGATGTCGAAGCCGGCGTTGCGGTTTTCGGCGCTATTCTCGATGCGAGACCGCACGCCGCCGTCGGTCGTGGGCTGGATGAGCCACCGCATGTCTTCCGAGGACATTTCGGTCGGTTCGCTCGACCGCGCCCACGTCTCCGGGGCGCCGGGGAACCACGCGTAGTGGCCGTGTCCCTGTATCGCGGCGACGAGGTCGTCGTGTTCGTCCTCCGCGTCATCGTGGTCGTCTTCGTCGTCTTCGCCGTCATGCATCTCGGTGTCGGTCGTCTCGTCGTCGTCGCCGTCATGCGTCTCGGTGTCGGTCGTCTCGTCGTCGTCGCCGAGCAATCCACCGTCGCTGGCAGTGGCGACGCTCCCGAAGACGGCGGCGCCGGATACGAGCGCGCCGTATCGCAGTATTTGCCGTCGCGATGCGTCCCTGTTCTCGCCTGAATCTGTCATCGTGGGGTCCTCCCGGTGCGTCCCCGTCCCAGGGTTGCTCGGTCCACGGTGTGAGGCACGCACCACGAGAGGAGTTGACATACAGAATCCTAAGTATTCGCTAACGAATATTTAAGCTATTAGACGAACACAAGAGTACTATAGCAGGCTTATTGAAACTATTTAGCCCCATATCAGATATGTCTGGTAAGTTCACTTTAGTGGTTTCTTATCATATCGATTATCATGAACAGCCAGGGGGCCGCGCCGGAGCGAACGGCCCTTTCGCCGGAGGCGGCGTTCGACGCCCTCGCCAGCAAGACACGGCTCCGCATCCTCGAGACGCTCCACGAGACGAACGACCAGCTGTCGTTCACCGCGCTCCGCGAGGCGGTCGGCATCCGCCATGGTGCGCAGTTCAATTACCACCTGGAGCAACTCCTCGGGCACTTCGTCGAGAAGACCGACGCCGGCTACGCACTCGGCGAACCCGGCCGTCACGCCGTCGAGATCGTTCACTCGGGCGCCCTCACGAAGCGACCGATACCCCGGAATCAGGAACGGGCCGTCGAGTGAACCTAACGAACGCGAGGTTCACCGCAGTCGGGAGCTCAACGCCGAAGTCAGTCGACGCAAGGTCAGGCCCGGTGCCGACAGCGTCGAGCGGGCGTTCCCGACGTCTTGCCTGAGGACCCGCGCCAGCATGCCGGGCTGGACGAGCGCGTCGGGCGAGTCCTGCATCGAGATGACGCGCATGAGCGCTTCGCGGACGTCGCCGTCTGACTGCGCGACCTGCATGACGTGGTCGAAGTACGTGGTGAACGCCCGGACGTGCGTGGGGACGGGTGCGTCGTCGGGTGCGAACGGTGCGTCCGCTCCGACCGCCATCTCCCACGCGTGGTCGACCACCGGCGACGCGCGTTCGAAGAATCGACCGGCGAGCGACCGCGTCCCGCCAGCTGCGAGCGCGTGGTGGAGCGCGAGCGCTTCCAGCGCGCTCACGGACATCCCCTGGCCGTAGATGGGGTTGAAGCTCGCGATGGCGTCGCCGACGACGAGCAATCCCTCCGGGAACGCGCCGGCGTCGAGGGCCTCGTAGCACCGACGGCGATTCGACGGGAAGCGGAACGCATCGACGTCACCGACGACGTCGCGGTCGGCGAGCGCGCGCTGGGCGGCGTCCGTCGGGAGCGACTCGGCGAACGCTCGCATCTCGTCGCGATCGCTCGATGGATGGTCGCCGGCGACGCCGTGGAGGTTCACGAGCCATCGGTCGCCCTCGATGGGGAACACCGCCTCGCCGCGGGATCGCGGTGCGGACGCCGGCGCGATGACGGTCGTTCGGTCCTCGGGTGGCCGGTCGACGGCCACGGTCGCGTACCCGACGTCGATCGGGACGTCCTCGACCGGTGGTGCGTCGAACCCGTTCGATTCGAGCCAGCTCGGCGTGCGACTCGCCCGGCCAGTGGCGTCCACCACGACCGAAGCGGGGAGCCGTTCCACGTCCCCGGTGCCACGCTTGCGTTCGACGCCGACTACCGACGTCGCGTCGTCGTCCAGGAGGTAGTCCGTCACGCGCGTCTCCTCGTGGACCGTCACCGACGCCCGGGCGGTGACGTGCTCGCGGAGCACGTGCTCGAAGAGCGGGCGCGTCGCGGAGTAGAACGGCATCCGGCGCGGGCCGTCTGCGAGGTAGTCGCCCTGGTCGTAGAACCGGAGGTCGGTCGCGCCGTCGAGGAGGACGCCACCCGCCGCGAGGAGCGACTCGCTGTACCCTGGGCAGAGGTCCTCGATGGTCGCGCGTCCGGCCTCGAGGAGCGCGTGGATCTGCGTGGCCTGCGGGACGCCGTTCCGCGTCCGCGGGTGGTCCGGGAGAGCGTCCCGTTCGAGGACGAGCACTTCGTCGAACGCGTCGTCGAGCACGCGTGCGGCGAGCAGGCCAGCGACGCTTCCACCGACGACGACCGCTCGGTCGCCGTAGCGTTCGACAGCGTCGGGGTCGTACCGTTCCAGAGCATCGAGCGTCATACTCGAACGCACGCGGCGCTGGCACGTCCCTTTACCCGGCGAGTGGATACCCAGGGTCTAAGGGTGCCTTCGACGTGTGGGACAGCGCGGTCCGCGTGTTGCTCGCCCTGGCTCGTTCCGTACGGTCACTCGGGAATGGTCCCGGGGTCGAGGGGCGTCGCGTCCTGCCGGTAGCGGTCGACGAGTTCGAGCGCCCACTCGCGGATTCGCGGGTTCGTGCTCTCGATGGGAGAGCCGTACGATTCGCTGATGGCGTCCGGGCCGCTGGACTTGACGAGGACGATGTCACCGATGACGAAGCAGTTGCAGGGGACGTCGCCGTCGTACAGCCAGGTGATCGCGCTCGCGTCGAGCATCTCCCGCCAGCGGTCGCGTCGCGTCGGGTCCTCGAGCAGGTACTCGCCGCATTCCCTGGTGACGACGAACGTCCCGTCGAGGCGACCGTCGACGACCTCGTCGTGCATCGTCTTCGCGAGCCGCCCCGGCGGTGCCCATTCGGTGAGGACCCACATCTCGTCGGCGTTGGTGACGAGTTCGGCGAAGTAATCACCTGTCTCCACGGGGTCGTCGGACTCCGGGTGTCGGACGGCGGCGTCACGGAAGTGCTCGAGGCCGACGTCGAGTTCGTCGCGTGGTAGCCAGTCGATGGCGTCGCCGAGTCGCCGGATGGCCGTGACGGCGTCGAGTGCCGACCCGACCGTCGCGGACAGTTCCCGTCCGGTGGTGGTCGCGGCGTACCGGCCGTCGTCGAGTCGTCGGGCCCACCCGCGGTCCTCGAACTCGTTCACGATCCGGTCGAGAGTCGTCCGGGACGCGCCGGTCGCCTCCGTCAGCGCGCGACGGGTCCTCGGGTCGTCGGCGAGCGCGTCCAGTATTCGAACGCGGTTCGTGGAGCGAACGAGGTACGCGACGTCCTCGATCGCGTCCGTTGGAACCGCTTCGCGGGCGTCGTTCGCGGACTCCATACCACGAGATTCGTGGTACTCTCTAACAAAGGTTCGTGCGTGGTCGTTCGCGTCGAGACGCGCGACCGGCTTCGATCAGTCCTCGGGTGCCGTGTCGACCGCCGCGGTCTCGTTCCGGTCGGTGGCGTCCGGGTCGCTTCGCTCCTCGACGGTCTCGACCTGCTGCCAGCCACCGGCGGTGGGTTCCGGCCAGACGAGCGCGGTCGCGAGTGCGAGCGACCCGGCGAGCCACGCAGTGAGACCGATAGCGTATGCGACGACGGCGGACGTGGGGATGACGGTGGCGTCGACGGTACGGACGACGAGCGTCAGGACGAGTCCGCGGAACGCGCCGTTCGGGCCGAGTGCCTGCAGGTACCGGAGGCTCTCCGGACCGAGGACGCCCGCGGCGAGGCCACCGACGAACCCGAGGTCGATCCCGATGGTCAGGAGCGCGAACAGGCCGACCGCACCCGCGACGCCCGTGCGCTCCGTCGACGTCACCGCCGACACGGCGACGACCGCGGCGAGGACGCCGCCCGCGTACACCGTCGCCAGCACGACGAACCGGAGGTACGCGCCGAACGATCCCTCGCCACCGTGGGTTGCGATGACCCTCGACTCCTCCGGGCCGAAGAACGGGACGAGGACGCCAGCGACGAGGAGCGTCGTGAAGACGAGCGAGAGCACGACAGCGGCGCGACCGAGGTAGACGCCGCCGACGTACGCCCACCGCGGGAGCGGGTACGTCCGCAGGACTGGGCGCTCGGTCTCGCCGGTGCCTTCGCCGAGTGACCGGTACCCGAACGCGACCGCGAGCAACGGCACGAGGACCTCGACGGGTGCGAGGAGGTCGACGGCGAGCGGGACGTACCCGGTGAGGCCGCTCGCGAGTGCGAGTCCGAGGACGACGACGACGAACCCGGCGGCCGCGAGCACGTACGCTGGCGTCCGGACGACGGTCGTGAGTTCGCGGTCGGCGACCGCGAACAGGCGCTCGCGGTCGGCGGTCACGCGTCCACCTCCACGCCGGCGCTCACGGCGAGTTCGTCGCCGACGATCGAACGGAACGCAGCCGCGAGCGAGTCCGCGCCAGCGTCCGCGACGACGCGGTCCGGGGGGCCGTCGGCGACGACGTCACCGTCCGCGAGGAAGAGCAGTCGGTCGGCGTCGGACGCCCCGGACAGGTGGTGGGTGGCGACGACGACGCCGGGCCCGGTGTCGGCGATGTCGTGGATGGTGTCGAAGACGTGCGCGCGGAGGGACGGGTCTAGCCCGCTCGCGGGTTCGTCGAGGACGAGCAGTCCCGGGTCGCCGAGGACGGCCTGAGCCATGCCAAGGAGTCGCATCATGCCGCCGGAGAGTGCGTCGACGCGACGGTCGGCGACGTTCGCGAGTCCGACGAGGTCGAGCGTGGCCGCGACGTCCGCGTCGACGTCGAGGAGTTCCGCGTAGAAGGAGAGCGTTTCGTCGACCGTGAAGTGCCCGCGGAACCGTGGGTTCTGCGGGCAGAACCCGACGGCGCGTGCGCCGACGCTGGCGACGTCGATCGTGCCGTGGGTCGGCGCGAGCAGTCCGGCGAGCGCGCGAAGGAGGGTCGTCTTCCCGGACCCGTTCGCGCCGACGATCGCCGTGACCGCGCCGCCGTCGATGGCGAGGTCGACGTCGTCGAACACCGTGACGTCCCCGAATGTGACGCCGAGGTCGTCGGCTCGAGCGACGATGCCACTCCCTGTCTCGGAGCCATTCCTTGTCTCGGAGCCATTCCTTGTCTCGGAGCCACTCCCTGTCTCAGAAGTCATCGTGTACGCACCTCCGTATGTGACGCTTCCGGGACGGTCAGTTCAGCTCTCTCGACGCTCGCGTTCGATGAGGTGGCCGTCGTGGTCGCGTTCGGTGACGTGGCCGTCGTGGTCGCGTTGCGTGACGTGGCCGTCGTGGTCGCGTTGCGTGACGTGGCTGTCGTGGTGGCGTTCGGTGACGTGGCCGTCGTGGTCGCGTTCACCCACACGACGGGGTCGGCGTTCACGGTCGCGGTGACGGTAGCGAGCACGTCCGGTCGCACGGGCGAGGCAAGTGGCGCGACGTCCATGACGCCCTGCGGGCGGAGGCCAGGCATCGCGGTGGCCTGCGACCGGAGGAGGCCGACCGCGGGCGACCGACCGAGCACGTGGACGTCTGGCACGGCGGCGTGCCGGTCGACGGCCCCGGTCGGGCGGAACTGGCGGTCGAGGACGCCATCGCCGTCCGTATCGGAACCGGGCGCACCCCGCCAGTAGTTCCCGCGGCCATCGTCGGTCCAGACGCGAACCGGGCCGAGGGACGTCTCCGCGAACACGTCGTTGCGGGCGACGTCGTTCCGCGTCACGACGTTCGTCGGGATGAGCGTCGACCCGCGAAGGGCGACGTCGTTCCCGTACACGGTATTCTCCGCGTACAGCGTCCGATAGGACCCGATGTCCAGGCCGACCCCGTTCGCGACGACGACGTTCCGAAGGACGTACGACGACCGGCCAGCGACGTCAACACCACCGCCGCTGTCGCGGACGGCATTCTCGAGAACGACGTTGCGCTCCGGGCGCGTCATCACGACGACCCCCGTCGTCGCGTTCGACACCGCGTTCCGTGCGACGAGCGTGTCCGACGTATACATCTCGTGCACGCCGAACCGGAGGTTCGCGAACTCGTTCCCGCGAACGACGGTGCCGTCGGCGACGTGCAAGTACACGCCGTCGCGACCACCGTCGAACGTCGACGCCTGGACGACGACGCGCGAATGCGCCGCGAGCGTGCTCATGAACCCTGCTCGCCACGGCGACCGGCCGTCGACGTGCACGCGCTCGATCACCACGCCGTCGCTGTAGCGAACCGTGACGCCGTTCGCGGGCGTCGTTATCGCGACGTCGGCGACGTACGACCCCGAGGCGTTCTCGAACGCGATGCCTGACGCCGCATGAGCGTACGACCGCATGACGAGGGCGTCCCAGCGGTTCGCGTCCACGCTGACGTTCGACCTGCTCCGTCCCTCGCCGACGCCCTCGATGCCGAGGTCGGTCACCCCGACCGCGCTATCGAACGCCCGCAGCACGCTCCCGTTCCCGGTGCCGACGAGCGTCGTCGCGTTCGCACCGGCGCCCGCGATGGTCACGGGCTTCCGGACGGTGACGTTCACGTCCTCGTACGTCCCGGCGGGGACGCGAACCGTCGTGTTCGGTGGTGCGCGCTCGACGGCGGCGGCGAGCGTGTCGGCGTCCTCACCGACGACGACCGAAACCGGTCTGTCGTCCAGCGTGCGCGCTCGCTCGGTCGCGTCGTCCGCCCACGAGTCGCGCTCTTCGGCGAGGGCGAATCCGGCGGTAGTCGAGCGGCGCGCGGTGTCGAACTCCCGTTCGCGGAGCGTCTCCCAGTCGACGATTCGGCCACCGTGTGCGTCGACGAACGCGGCGGCGTCGTCGCGCTCGGAGAACGGCACCACAATCTCGCCGCCAGGCCGACGCACGCGCGAGTCGACGACGAAGGACGCGTCCTCGACGGGAACCCACGTCGTGTACCCGCCGGTTTTCCGCAGATACCCGTCGTCGGTCACCGCGAGGTCCGCGGTCCCGTAGTCGGTGACGAGGACGTCGAGCGGGTCGCCGAACTGGCGCGCCTGCACGTCCCCGGAGAGCCCGGTCACGAGCGAGGACAGTCCGACGTATCCGACGACGTACCGGTACCGCGAGTAGAACGCTTCCGCTCGCGGGACCGCGAGGTCGTGCTGGTCGGCCACCCGTCGTTCGGCGTCGGTGAGGTCGGTCAGGACGATGGTGTCGTCGAATGACACCGGGTCGACATCGGCCGACGGCGCCACGCCGGTGACGAAGGCACTGCTCGCGAGGAGCAACGCACCGGCGAGGACTGCGAGGACGGTCTTGGCGGCCATCGCCGTCACTTCCCGGTCAGCGCGGGTTTCACGTCCGCGAACGCGACGACGGTCCCGTCGTACTCGTCGGCGAACGCGGTCGCGTCCGACTCGTCGCCGAACGGCACGAAGTCCGGTCCCATCGCGCCCGTGACCTCGCTCTCGACGACGTAATCGAGGTCCTTCGCCGGCCCGAACGCGTCCGCGTCCGTGTGGGACGTGATGTAGGATTCGCCGTTCTTCGTCGAGACGTCGTAGTCGACCGCGGAATAGTCCGTGACGTACGCGGCCGCGAGTTCCTGCCCGCGGTCCGTGCCCTCGAAGTAGTGCGGGAAGAAGCACTGCTTGAGGGAGTCGAACCAGAACGGCGCGTCGTGGCCCTCGGGGTCGGCGTCCGCCCAGTATATCTCGCCGTTCGGTCCCGGATGGTTCGAGATGACCATCCCGCATTCGTCGCACGACGCCGCGTCGGTCACGGAGATCGCCTCGCTGCTTGCCCCGGTGTCACCGCCGAGGCAGCCAGCGACGCTCGCGGCTCCAGCGGCGCCGACACACGCGAGTACCGCCCGACGTGGTACTCGCGAGTCGCTGCTCCCCCGGTCCCTGTGCGGGCAGTCGCATGACGGCGTGTTCGTGGGTCCCATCGTGTGATCAGCGCCGATGGAGACTACGCACGTGTGCTGTAAGTGCCAGTTGCTGGTTCCCGATACTCTGGAATCGGAGCCGTCGTCGACCTCGCGTGCCGCCGGCGTCGTCCGCGGGCGTGCACCGGAACCCTCCGTGGGCGAGAACGAGTCGTCAGGGCACCCAGTTCCCTCGCCCGTCGTGGCCGGTGAACCTGGGGGTGGCGCGGGGTTCCACTACGCTAAGTTATGTCCACTGCTCGCGTACTCTCCTCGATTCGATCATGACGCCGACAGTCGCATCGTCGAAGATTCCGTGCCCGCATTGTGCCGCCCCGGCCAGCCCGGACGGCGTGGTGTTCGTGCATTCGCACGACGACCCGCTCCAGGTCTCCGAGTAGGCGACGTGCGGGCGCGTGCTCGACGTCGGCGGCCACCACTGGTAGCGCAGTCCCCTGGCTCTCCCAGCCCCTGACTACGTTGGTTGCTGGCCGAGGTGCCGGTACTCCCAGTCGTTCGTCCACGCGCGGTACGCGCGCTTCACCATCGGCCGGGAACCGAGCATGTTCGCGAGGAGGCGCGGGTGTTTCGCGAGTCGTGCGAACACCTTCCGGGGGTTCCGGTCGACGTCCTCGACGTCGATACCGGACACGACCTCCATGACGCTGGAGAGGATGTCCGGACGGCCGTCCTCGAGCGCGCCACGGACGACGTACGCGAGCCGGTACTCGTCGCGCAGCCGCGAGTAGAGAGCGTCCGGGTAGTCCACGAGCGAGTCGGTCATCGCGTGTTCGGCGGCGAGGTACGCGGACTCGATCGCTTGCGAGATACCCTTCCCGGTGAAGCGGTTCGCGACGCCGGCGGCGTCGCCGACGCGGACGACGTTCAACTCCGGCACCCACGTCCGCACCGGGTCGAGCGACGGCCCGCGCGGGATCGTGTAGACGTTCGCCGCACCACGGTCCGGGACCGGCCAGCCGTTCCGTTCACAGGCAGCCGCGAACGCCGCCATGTAGTCCTCGGGCTGGTTCTCCTGCGCCCACCCGATGCCGACGTTCGCGCGCGACTCGGACTTCGGGAACACCCACGAGTACCCGAGGTAGTTCTCGAACACGATGCGCGAATTCGGGTAGAGCTCGGAGAAGTCGCCCTCGACGTCGGCGTTCAGTGCCGTCATCGCACCCCCGTACTCGGTGGTTCGGTCCTGTATCTTGCTCGTGATGGAGGGCTGGCCGGTCGCGTCGACGACGAGGTCCCGGTTCTCGCAGAGGTCGCGGAACTCGGCCTGCGAGACGCCCGTGCCGTCGCGGACGTCGACGCCGCGGTCCTCGAGTAGGGCCGCCCACGCGCGCTCGACGCACCCGCGGTCGGTCACGTACGCTCGCGACGCCGGGAACCGCCCCGTCCCCGCGAGGTACCGGTCGTCGGTCTCGCCCGTGAACACCTGGACCTCGAACGTCGGCGTGTCGTTCACGAACCCGTTCTCGGCCGTCTTCTCCAGTGGGATGGTCGTGACGTCCGTCATCGCCTCGCCGCAGTTCACGCGCTTGCCGTCGTACGACTGACGCTCGAACAGCGTCACGTCCCAGTCGAGGACGTCGAACGCGTACGCCGCCGCGAGCCCCGCCATCGATCCGCCGACGACGGCGACGGACCGCGACCCGTCGCGCACCACCGGCACGTCGTCCGCGAGGAACTCCCGGAACGGCTCCCGTTCTCGCTCGTCCTGCATCATACCCGATAGTTCGGTTTCCGACACTAAAACACGTTGTGACGCGGCAGTCTGCAAATAGTGCCATCGGTTCGTCTCAGAAAGCGTACTCGTCTTCGCGGATCTGGACGTAGCCGCCCTTCTTCAGTTTGCGCTTCTGCCACTTGTATCGCGCCAGGAGTTTCAGTGCGCCCGGGCCGGCGGTGAGGCGTCGCGCGAGCAGATTGCCGTCCGCGCCGTCGCCGAGCATCCGACTCGCGAGACTGAACGTTCGGTCCCAGTCGTCGGGGCCGTAATCGGCGACGAGGTCGGCGAACGCGACGTTCCGGATGAGTTCCGTGCCGATGGCGCGTTGCCACTCCTGGTTGTAGCGTTCGAGTTCGTCGGTCGCGGCGAGTTCGCCCGCGATCTTCCCGGAACGCACGGCGACGTGGTAGCCGCCCTCGTGGAACGCACTCGTCGTCCCCATCGCGCCGCCGGCGACGGCGATGCCGGCACCGACGGGCGACTCGATCGGTCGCGTCGAGGAGATCGGGTACGTCTCCGTGCCCTTGGACTTCCCGCGGTCCTCGACGCGCGGGAAGTCCGCCTCGACGTCGTACTCGTCGCCGTAGACGCGTTCGAGGAGGCGGGTGACGTACTCGCCAGCTCTCGGGAGGCTGTCGTCTTCGGGGTCCAGGAGCCGGTAGGCCGCGGGGTCCTCGACGTCGTCGAGCGTCATCCCGATCGGCATCGTCAATCCGACGCGTGCGACGTTGTCGTCGTTCGGGAACACCCACGGGTACGCGGTCTCGCCGGGCATCCACCCCCACCAGAACTTCAGGCGGTCGTCCTCGAACGCGCCCTCGGGGAACTGCCGATGCTCCTGGTACGCGATGTGGTTCGCGGTCGGCGGCGACAGCACGTTCGACGCGGCGCGGTGCTCGGGGAGGAATTCGTCGAGGACGCCCATCGTCACCTGCCGCTGGGGGCCGTCCGCGAGCACGACGTACTTCGCCTCGACGTCCTCGCCGTCCGCGAGCGCCACCGTGTGTCGGTACTCCGCGTCGAGGTCGGTGTCGACGCCGCGTACCGAGACGCCGACGTCGTACGTCGCACCGGCGTCCTCGGCGCGCTCCCGGAGGAAGTCGTCCATGCGCGCCCGCTGGAACGTGTACCCGAACCTGTCGTAGGAGGACTCGATGCCCGTCGCGTACATCGTCGCGGCCTCGGTCGGCCCGATGAACTCGACGGCGTCGAGTTCCTGAAGCACCACGTCGTCTGGGAGCGTGGCGGGGTCGATGTCCATGATGTCGATCCAGTAGTCAAGCATCCCCGCCGCGTCCGTCGAATCTGGGCCGAGACCTTCGCGGTCGGCACGGGGCACTCCCTTCTCCATCAGGAGGGCGTCCGCGCCGTTGCGTGCGGCCTCCCAGGCGGCGCTCGTGCCCGCTGGGCCCCCACCGACGACGGCGACGTCGACTCGCTTCATACCACCACACGGTGGTTTCGTGGGTATTAAACCGTCCGAACCGGAGCTGTCAGCGTCGAAGGCCGCGTCAGTCGCGGTGTTATCCCGTCGAAACCTGGAGAATCGGCGTCTCGGTGGCTATCGGGACGGTCGGAAGCGACGAACTGGGGGAGGTTGGAGGTCGCCTCAGCGTAGGGGGTCGGCCGGCGGGTGGATGACGTCGTACCCGCCGTCGGTGTTCGGGTTCGGGTCGTCGGTCAGCGACACGATCGCCCAGTCGTAGTCGGGCTTGTCGTCGAGTAGTTGTTCCCGGAGCGAATCCGCGGTGTCTTCGGGCGTGACGAAGCAGCGGAGGTTGCCGCCTTCTGGGGTCTCGGGGACGCCGCGCGTCGGTCGCACGAAGACCGTCTTCCAGTCGCGTTCGGCTCGGAATTCGCCGGGTGCGTCGGTCACGTCGTAGCCCAGCGAGCGGAAGATGGTCTTCGCGCGGTCGTGCAGGTTCTCGGTCGTAGTACCAGAGACCATTCGGTACGTGTTATCACACAGCTCGGGCTTAAAGGTATTGTATAAATACCTTAGTGCGTTCGAAGGCCATGCGGACGCCACGCCGACGCGACTTAAGATACGAAAACTGTCAGTTCGAAACGTTCTCGCGGGCGATTCGACCGTACGCGCTACTCGCCTTCGCGTCACTCGTGAGCGGCGTCCCACTCCGTCGGCTTCCGGAAGTTCCCACACGCGTTGCACTGGATGCGGCCCATCGAATCCATCGCGTTGTCGAACGTCTCGCAGTTCGCACAGAACCAGCCGTACCTGTTCTCGCCGTCGCTCGTCCGGTAGACGACCATGAACGGCGCCTTCGAACCGCGGTCGCCGTCGGTCGTCGAGACGTACACCGTCTCACCGTCGTCCGTCTCGCGCGCCTCCAATTCCATGCCCGACGTGAGGTGGTGGCGAGACTTAGGACTGTTCGTCCCCATCAGTCAGCAGCCGCATCTCGTAGCTCTCGCGCTCGTACCGGAAGGACACGGCTTCGCTGGACCACCGGAACGGACCGGTCGCTCCGAGCGCCGGTGCGCGGTACCGGACGACCGGTGCGTCGCCGGCGAAAGCCAGCGCGTTCCGGAGTGCCGGGTCACGGTACACCTGCTCGGTGACGAGCGTCGACTAGCGAAGGGCTGGTCGGACGTCGGCGCGAACGCGAGCGTACCCCCCTCGTCGGTCCGGTAGACGGGCCGCGGTTCGAACGCCGGGACGTCCGCGGTGTCGACGACCGCCGACGACTCCGAGCGATTGACCAGAGTCGCCTTGACCGTTGCCGGCGCTGCCTCGCTCGCGTCGCTCTCGAACGCGAACCTGACACCACGCGCGGACCGGAACCCCGTCTGGCTCGGGGACACCGCCACGATCACGCCGGCATCCGGAAGTTCCGCCAGCGTCCCCTCGAACTGCGCGTACCCCACCGGCCGGAGCGCGTCGCCGCGAGCCACGCGAGGAGTGAACGGCGTCGCATCATTCGAAGAACGGCCCGATCGGATAACCGCTTTCGCGTCCCCCAGACGGCTGGTGGCACCGTTCGGAGATTCGACACCCTGAAACCCACCGAGTGCCTCCATTCGAATCCGTATGACTGCGCGTCTCCTCCACTACTCCGACGTCGAGAACGCCTTCGACGACCCAGAGCGCATCGGCCGGCTCGCCGGACTCCTCACCGCACTCGGTGGCGACGACGCGCTCGTCGTCGGAAGCGGCGACAACACCGCCCCCGGCGTGCTCTCGCTCGTCACCGAAGGCAGACAATCACTCCCCTTCTTCGAGGCGGTCGACGCCGACTTCGACACGTTCGGGAACCACGACTTCGACTACGAGCCCGCGACGACCAGGGAACTCGTCGCCGCGAGCCCGCAGACGTGGCTCACCGCGAACGTCGAGGAACCGTCCGCCGACGACGGAACGGACGGGTCGCGGTTCGCCGCCGAACACACCGAGCCGTGGGTCGTCCGCGACGTCGACTGAACGCGCATCGGCTTGTTCGGCGTGACGACGCCCGCGACGAACTCCATCAACCCGAACGCGACCGACGTCGCGTTCGCCGACCCGATCGCGGCCGGCGAGCGCGCCGCGGCCGCCTGCCGCGACGCGGGCGCGGAGTACGTCGTCGCCGTCTCCCACCTCGGCACGGACGACGAGGACCTCGCGGTCGCGGCGGACCTCGACGTCGTCCTCGGTGGACACGTCCACAGCGAGGTCGTCGAACGCGTGAACGGCGCGGTCCTCTTGCGCCCCGGCGTGAACGGCTCCGTCGCGTTCGAGGTCGAACTCGACGACGACATCACCGTCACTCGCCACGACCCCGCGGACTTCGACGTTCACGAGGGCGTCGCCGACGCGATGCGGGCGGAGATAGCGGCCGCCGACCTCGACGAGGTCGTCGCGCACGTCGGCGACCCGATCGAGCGCACGCACTCGGAGGCGTTCCGCGGCGAGAGCCGCATCGGGAACTTCGTCGCGGACGCCTACCGGTGGGCGACGGGCGCGGACGTCGGTCTCCAGAACTCCGGTGGCGTCCGCGAAGGCGACCCCCTGGCGGGCGAGGTTACCATCGGGGACGTCATGAGCGTCGTGCCGTTCCAGGAACCGGTCGCGGTCTGCGAGCTATCGGGCGCGGAACTCCGCGACACCATCCGGCAAGCCAGGGGCGCGAACCTCGCGTTCGGCGAACCCGACTGGTGGCACGCCCACCTCTCCGGCGCGAGCGTCGTCTGGGATCGCGAGAGCGAGGAGATCGTCGCTCTGCGCGTCGACGGCGAACCCGTCGACGACGACGCGACGTACACGCTCGCCACCACCGACTACCTCTTCCACACCGACCACGAGTTCCGCGCCCTCGACGCCGACCATCGGATCTCGCTCGGCGACGTCCAGTACGAAGTCCTCGCCGCGTTCGCTCGCGAGAACGGCCTCGACCCTCAACTCGAAGGACGGGTCGCGTGGTCGGACTGACGAACTGACGGCCATGACGGACGCCGTTCGCGGTGACGACGAGTTCGTGCTCCCCGCGAGCGCTCGATTCCGAAGGTTTAGGCGTTCGCCTGCGCTGATTTGAAGTAGATGACGCGCGTCCTCGTTCCGGTCCGGTATCCGCTCTCGAGTCATTCGGAGCGTACGCTCGCGGCCGCGGTGGAAATCGCGGCGGAGCGCGACGCGGAGTTGATCGTCCTGCACGTGAACCTCTATCAGGACGGGCAGAAGGTGACGCGGTCGGACCTGAAGTCCGCGGCGGAGCGCGCGGTCGACCTCGAAGCTACCACTCGGTACGTGGTGCGGAAGGGGTTCCTCGTGGAGGAGACGATCCTGGAGGAGGCGGCGGAGGAGGATGCGGACGTCGTCGTCATCGGCACGAAGCAGATCGGGCGGTTCCGGCGGATGATCCGGCGGCTGTTCGACGAGCCGAACGTGAACGCGTACCTCCACGAGCACCTGGACACCGAGGTCGTGACGGTCTCCGACGAGGACGAGTGACGACGTTCGTTCGCGTCGAGTTCGACCTATGTTGACACGCGGGGGAAGCGTTAACGTACATGCGGTCGAACCGCCGCGCGTGAAAACCCGACGGGACCTCGTCAGGGCGAGTCGCGCGCTCTCGCACACTGGCATCCTCGACGCCTTCGGCCACGTCTCCGCTCGTGACGGCGACCAGATAGTCCTCCCACCGGCGGTGCCGCCCGGGCGCGCGGAGCGCGAGGACCTCCTCGAGATGGACGTCGAGGGTCGGATCGTCCGCGGCGAGGGTCGCCCGCACGACGAGCACTCCCTGCACCGTCGGCTGTACGCCGCGCGCGAGGACGTCGGCGCGGTCGTTCACCATCACGCACCGGCGGTGCTTCCCTTCGTCGCGTCGCGCACGGACCTCCGTCCGGTGAGTCGACTCGGTGCGCCGTTCGCGGACCCGGTACCGGTCTTCGACGACTTCTCTGATGGGGACGGGCACAACGTCACGACGGACGCGGAAGCGGACCGGATCGCGGACGTGCTCGGGGACGGACTCGCGGTCCTGCTCGCCGGGAACGGTGCGGTCGTCGTCGGCGAGACCGTGCGGGAGGCGACCGTGTTCTCGTGGTATCTCGCGGCGAACGCCGAAACCCAGTATCGCGCGACGCTCCTCGGCGACCCCGAACCGACCGGGGACGAGGACGCGCTCGCGGAGACCGCCGCAATGTTGACGAACGCCATCGCCGTCGACCGCGTCTGGACGTACCTCACCGGCGGCTGACCCACCGCCTCGACCGTTGTTTTTATCGCCGACGCAGTCGGTCGCTCAGGTATGCACGGGTTCGATGGGTACGCGGACGTCGACGACCCCCGAGAGCGATACGACGACCTCCTCGAGGACAGCGGGCGGGAGGTTCGGGCGCCCGAGCGCTACGCCGAGGACCGCGAGATGGAGGCGTTCCGTTCGGGGTGGGTGGCGGTCGGGGTCGTGCTCGACGACAGCGACCGCGTGCTCTGCATCACCGGTGAGGACGACGACCGGTGGCTCCTCCCGGGCGGCACGCTCCACGACGGCGAAACGCTCCGGGAGGGCCTCGTTCGGGAGGTCCGCGAGGAGACCGGTGTCGACGTCGACCCCGTGCGCCCACACGCCGTCGGCGAAACCCGTATCGTGAACGCCGACGACAGCGACGCGTGGACTGGGTTCCGCGTCGTCCTCTACGAGGCGAGCGCGACCGACACCACCGTCGGCGACGACCTCGGCGTCGACGACGAGGCGATAGCGCGAGCTGACTGGTTCGAGGAACTCCCCGAGAACGTCTTCAATCCCGAACTCACGCGACCGGCGGTCGAACACGCACGCGGCGACTGAGAGCCGCGCGGCCGCCCCGGTATCGTCCGCGGCTACGACCCACTATCGGGTGGGCCGTCGGCTCGCCCGTCCCTGGACTGGCCGTCCTCCCCGGAGGGTCCCTCCGCGGGGAAGTGGTCGTCCGGCTGTGGGCGGTCCTGCATCGTCACGTCCAGTTCGCCGCTCGTGTCGTCGAAGACGACGTGCGAATGGGGATACGCGATCTCGACGTCCGCCTCCTCGATCGCGTCCCAGACGTTCGTCTGGACCTTCGATCGTATCGTCAGGAGCTTGTACGGCTGATTCGCCCAGTATCGGAGTGTTAGGTGGACGCCGTGGTCGCCGAACTCGTCGATGTAACACGTCGGCGCGGCCGGATACCGAGCACTCCCGATGCGGATGTCCGGCCCACCGGTGATGACCTCGTTCACGTCCCGCGCTGCCCGCTCCATCAGCTTTCGCGCCTTCTGCAGGTCGCCCTCGTACGTCACGACCACGGTGAGCGAAAGGCGGGTGCGTTCGTCCTCCGCGGAGTAGTTGACGACGTCGCGCTCGCGGATGCTCGAGTTCGAGATGACGATGAACGTGTTGTCGAGCGTGAACATCTTCGTGTACCGGATGGTGATGTCCTCGACGAACCCCGTCTGGCCGCGGTTCGCGAGCTCGATCATGTCGCCGATCTCGTAGGGCTGGTCGGCGAGCACGAAGAACCCGTTGACGATGCTCGCGACGATCGGTGCGAGCACGAGACCGAGGACCGCGGAGAACACCGTCACGGACAACAGGATGTCGCCCGCCTGGAACCCGATGCGATTCACCGCGAGCGCGACGCCGACGAGGACCACGAGCAACTGAACGAGAGCGAGGACCGTCCGCGTGATGCTCGGTCGCTTGATCCGTCGCGCGACCGTCCGACCGGTCACTCTCACCGCGAGCTTCGACGCGTACCACGCACCCAGGAGGACGACCACGATGAACACCACGTCGACCGTTCCCGACACCAACCACCCCGGAAGCTCGTACCCGAAGACTTCGGTTCCGGCCGTCATCGCCACATCGCTCGTCGTCGTCTCGTTCCCGGACTGCCAGCCCGTATTCACGTCAGGGCCGACTCGGCCACCCAGTATAAATGACACGGCGTCGTCGACCGCCGGGAGTGAACGGTACGCGCCCGGAGTGTTAAGCCGTGGCCAGTCCAACGAGCGTGTATGGTTACCGACGACGGATATCCGTTCGAGGTTCGTGACCGTGGTGCAGACGCAGACGTCCTCCTCGCGGGATTCACCGCGTACGGTCTCGCGGGACTGACGGCCGTCGACTACCTCGTCGAACGACTGGAACTCGAACCGACCGGGTTCGTCACGGCGGAGAGCCTCCCCGCGATCACGCCGTTCGAGGACGGACGGCCACACCACCACACGCGCATCCTCACGCGCGACGACCTGGACGTCGCCGTCCTCCACGGCGGCCTGTTCGTTCCGACGTTCGCCGCCACGGACTTCAGCGAAGCCATCATCGAGTGGACCGAGAGCGAGAACGTCACCGAAGTCGCGGTCCTGAGTGGCGTGCCGTTCGCGCACGGCCCCGACGAACACCTGACGTACCACGTCGCGACCGAGGACTACTACGACCGTCGGCTCGCGGACCACGAACCAGCTGTTCCGGGGATGACGAACGGATTCCTCGACGGCGTCGACGCCGCACTCGTCGAACGCGGCATGATCAGCGACCTCGCCGTCGGGACGTTCCTCACGCCCGTCCACGACCGCATCCCGGACGCCGACGCCGCCATCCGCCTCGTCGAGACCGTCACCGACCTCTACGACCTCGACGTCGACACCGGACCGCTCGAGGAGTTCGCGAGCGACGTCGAAGACTACTACACGCGACTCCGCGAACGTCTCGACGCAGTCCCCGAACAGGAACGCTCCCAGGACCGGATGTTCATGTAACTACTCGGGGTGCGTATCGAGAAGACGAGCGGGACGTGACCGTGTCGCGTCAGAGTTCGACGCCGCTCGGGATGAGACTGTGCTTCCGGAGCAGGTTCCCACCGCTGTCGTACACGAGGAACGTCGACTTCTCGTAGGAGACGAACGCCTCCCCGTCGAGTTCGATGTGCACGCAGTACTCGCCGTCGTCGCCGGCCTGTTCGCCGTACCGGCGCGCCGCCCGGATGAATCGCAGGACGTCGTCGGCGTCCTCGTTCAACTCCAGGATGAAGTCACCGGTCAGGCGATTCGTGACGCTCACGACGCCCGCCGCACCGTCGGCATCCACTTCGTCCTGGAACCGGAACGCGACGTCGGTCTCTCCGGCCTCAAGGGCCTCGTCGCCCGGTGCTGTGAGGCGCTCTTCGAGCGTGGCTACCGGCCCCTCGAAGTCGATCGTCACCGTGGGTTTCGAGGGTTCGCCATCGTCTTCGACCCAGTCAACATTGCTGACTGCCAACGTGAAGTAGTCGCGCCTCATTCCACATTCAGCCGTTGGGTTTCCGGCGGTATGAACGTAACGCCCGGGGTGGAACCGGCCGTTACCGAGCGCGGCCTCGCGAGGCCGTCAGTCGCTCGCCGCCGCGGTCGCCCCGCTCGACCCCGCAGACGGGTCTCGCAGCGCCGTGGTCGATATCGGAACCGTCGTCGTCGAGTCCTGCGGCGTCGCCCTTACGGCATCGGTAGCTTTTACTCGCCGCCACGGCGCACTACGGTATGGTCTGGGTGAAGTCGGAGTACGCCGAGGAACTCGCGGTCCTGGTGACGTGGCTGTCGCTGCTGGTCCCCTGGTCGATATCGTACGGGTCGTTCCCGGTGACCGCGAGCTCGAACCTCACGCTCGTCATCCTCCGATTCCCGTTCGTCGCGATGCGCTACCAGTTCGGGGTCCAGCTCCTGAGCGGTACCACGGTCGACTCTCCGGTCGGCTACCGACAGGAGGTCCTCAACGCCGGTGGCGACGCCGCCTCGCAACTCCCCGGGTTCGACCTCTGGCTCGTCGCCGTCGTCGTCCTCGCACTCGCGTTCGTCCTCTCCGTCCTCATGTACTTCGAGGTGGACGCACTCGACGGCCTCCCCGTAGACCCGGTGCGACTCCAGGGCGCACTCTTGCTCGCGGTCGGCGGCCTCTTCCTCGGCGCGTCCGCCGTCCTCTACAGCACGCAGACTGCGCTGTTCGTACCCTTCGGCGTTCTCCTGCACCTCGCGTTCGGCGTCGTCCTCCTGCGAGTGGACCGCACCGACGTCGAGCCCGACGACGACCCCAGCGTCGAAGCGGACGCACAGGACTGATCGGCGCGGCCCCTCGAACCATTCGCGCACGCAGACGACAGTTCCGGTCGAACCCACGGTCGAACTCGTGGCGGGCCCCGTTTCGAGAACCGCGATTGGCCGCCCCATTTAAGTCAACGCCCTGCATAGGCTATCGAAACCCGTCCCCGCAGTTCAACCGATGTCTGGACACCCACACGAGCGACGAGACGACGCCCCCTCTCACGAGACGATTCGCTCGACCGACGAGGAGGACGTCCAGACGCGGCTGGCGAACCTCAAGCGGCGCGTCGTCCGCGTCATCCAGATGCTCCGGGGAACGAACATCGACCACGCGAAGTACGACCCCGGCGAGCACGGGAGTCTCGTCACGTTCGACGGCCTCGAGGAGTACGAGGAACTCGACCGGTACTGGGTGAATCCGCCGTTCGCGTTCGTCTCCATCAACCACGACCCGGAGGCGAACGAACACCTGTACTACGTCGTCGAACCGGAGCTCGACGAGTACGAGCACGCGCTCCTGGAGACGCTGTTCGAGGACGTCCGCGACCCGCTCGTGTACCGGCGCGACATCGACGAAGCGGACACCGAAGCGGTGCTCGACGACGCACTCCACGAACACCTGGAGCGCTACGGAGCGGACGTCGACATGGTGTCGTACTACAAGCTCTACTACTACCTGTGGCGGGCGTTCCGCGGATACGGGAAGCTCGATCCCGTCATGCACGACCCGCACGTCGAGGACATCTCGTGTGACGGCTACGACCTCCCACTGTTCGTCTACCACGACGACTACACGGACATCGAGACGAACGTCCAGTTCGCCCAGGAGGAACTCGATAACTTCGTCGTCCGACTCGCCCAGCACTCCGGGCGACACATCTCCATCGGCGACCCGATGGTGGAGACGACGCTCCCCGACGGCTCGCGTGCGGAGCTCGCACTCGGCGAGGAGGTCACGCCCAGGGGGTCGGCGTTCACCATCCGGAAGTACGCCGACGAGCCGTTCACCCCCATCGACCTCATCGACTACGGGACGTTCAACATCGACCAGATGGCGTACCTCTGGCTCGCCATCGAGCACAACAAGAGCCTCATCTTCGCCGGCGGCACCGCCTCCGGGAAGACGACGTCGATGAACGCCATCTCGATGTTCATTCCGCCTCGCTCGAAGGTCCTCAGCATCGAGGACACGCGCGAACTCTCGCTGTACCACGACAACTGGCTGTCGAGTATCACGCGCGAGCGGTTGAACGAGGGGACGGACGTGACGATGTACGACCTCCTGCGGTCGGCACTCCGGCATCGCCCCGAGTACATCATCGTCGGCGAAGTTCGTGGTGAGGAAGCGATCACGCTCTTCCAGGCGATGAACACCGGGCATACGACGTACTCGACGATGCACGCCGACTCCGTCCGCACCGTCATCAATCGCTTAGAGAACGAACCGATCAACGTGCCACGTGCGATGGTGCAGTCCCTCGACGTCCTGTGCGTGCAGACGCTGACGCGGATGGACGACGAACGCGTCCGCCGGAACAAGACCATCGCGGAGATCAAGGGCATCGACCAGCGGACGGGCGAACTCGACTACTCGACGGCGTTCACGTGGACGCCCGACGACGACACGTTCTCCTCGTCGGGGAGCCAGCTCCTCGACGAGATCCGCGAGGACCGCGGGTGGACCCAGGAGGAGTTACTCACGGAACTCCGGAACCGCCGCCGGTTCCTCGAGTTCCTCTGGGAGCGCGAAATCACGGACTACCGGCGGTTCACGGCACTCATCAACGAGTACTACGCGGCGCCCGAGCGCGCCCTCGGCCGCATCGAGGACGTGGTCGACGTCGACGCGGAGGCGGAGGGGGACGACGACGAACTGGACCTCGAAGTCGCCGAGGGCGATTAGCGCATGTCGTGGGCGAACTGGCTTCCGCTCGCGATCGCCGTCGTCCTCGCCGCACCGGTGGCGCTCGCGCCGTTCTCCGAGTACGCGAACCGAATCACGAGCCGGTTCGCGCTCGTCGGGTTCGGGTCGTACGTCGAACGGATCGACCGGAAGAAGACCCAGCGGAAGAACACGCTCCGTGCGGCGCACCTGCCGACGACGTACCGGATCTACGCGGCGAAGACGATGTTCTACGCCGCCGTGTTGTCCGTCGTCGGCTCGCTCTCGGGGATGTACGTCATCTGGGGGACGTTCGCATTGCTGTCCATCGACGCGGAGACGATCCGGACGACGCTCCCCTCGCAGGTGCACTTCCTCGCGAACTTCACCGGCCTGCCGTCGCTGACGATCTACGAACTGTTCGTGCTGATGCTCGCGACGAGCGCGACCGTCGGACTCGCGTTCGGTGGGTTGACGTACTGGCTCCGGTGGTGGTGGCCGTCGTACAAGGCCGACGAGCGCGCGCGACGCATCGAGGCGTCGCTCCCGCGCACCATCGCGTTCGTGTACGCGCTCAGTCGCTCCGGGATGGAGTTCCCGAAGGTGATGCGCATCCTCTCCGAGAACCACAACGTGTACGGGGAGGCCGCGGACGAGGTGAACGTCGCCGTCCGGAACATGGACATGTTCGGGCAGGACATGATCTCGGCGATCCACACGATGGCCCATCGGACGCCGAGCGGGCAGTTCAAGGAGTTCAGCGAGAACCTCGCGAGCGTCCTCCAGAGCGGCCGGTCGCTGTCGTCGTTCCTCCAGCAACAGTACCAGGACTTCCAGGAGGAAGCGGAGAGCCAGCAGGAGAAACTCCTCGATCTGCTCGCGACGCTCGCGGAGGTGTACGTCACCGCGCTCGTCGCAGGGCCGCTCTTCCTCATCACGATCCTCGTCGTCATCGGCATCGCGGTGGGGAACACGATCGAACCGCTCCAGGTGCTCGTGTACGTCATAATCCCGAGCGCGAACGCGCTCTTCATCATCTACCTGCTGTCGGCGACGGACACCCTGAACCGGATTCAGCGGATCGACGACGTCGAGGACCCGATCGCGAAGATGACGGACGTCCGTCGGTCGGACGACGCGCTCACCGACGGTGGGCGCGACGACGACCGCGACGCCTCTTCTGCCGGCGGGCACGACGACGACCGCGACGCCTCTTCTGCCGGCGGGCACGACGACGACGTGGAGGCGGGCCTGGAGCGCTTGCGTGCGTACCGGAAGTTCCGGTGGTTGCGCGCACGTCTGGGGAGTCCCGGTCGAACCGTCATCGAACGACCGGTGGCGTTGTTCTGGGTGACCGTCCCGATCGCGCTCCTCGTGACAGTCCTCCGGTTCCCGGAGACGATGGTCGAGGGGCAGGTAGCGCTTCGCGCCCTCGACGACCTGCTCGTGCAGGGAATCCTGTTCGTGGTCGGGACGTTCGCGATCGCGTTCGAGGTGCATCGCCGTCGACTGGAGGCGATCGAGGCGGCGGTCCCGGACCTGATGGATCGCCTCGCGAGCGTGAACGAGGCGGGGATGACGGTCGTGCAGTCCATCGAGCGCGTCCGCCGGAGCGAACTCGGCGCGCTCGACCCGGAACTCGACCGCGTGTGGCGCGACATCGAGTGGGGAGCGGACGTGGAGACGGCACTCCTCCGGTTCGAGCGTCGACTCCGGACGCAGATCATCTCGCGCGTGGTGACGCTCACGACGAAGGCGATGAACGCGAGCGGTGACCTGTCGACCGTCCTGCGGATCGCGGGGTCGCAAGCGAAGGCGGACCGTCGCCTGAAGCAACGCCGCAAGCAGGAGATGTTGACGTACATGGTCGTCGTGTACGTGTCGTTCTTCGTGTTCCTGTTCATCATCGGAGTGCTGTCGACGGTCCTCATCCCGAACCTGCCGGAGACGGGCGAGGCGATGAACGGGACGGGGGCGTCGGGCGCGGGCGTCGGTGGCGTCAGCGGCGTTGGCGGCGGTGGCGTGAACACGGCCGCCTACACCCTGTTGTTCTTCCATTCGACGCTCATCCAGGGCTTGCTCTCCGGGCTGATCGCGGGCCAGCTCTCGACCGGCGACATCCGCGGCGGCGCGAAGCACGCGGCGGTCCTGCTCGCGCTCGCGTACGGCGTCTTCGTCGTCTTCCTCTGAGAGGAGCGCTCTCGACTCAGTCGTCAGCCATCTCGTCGTCCTCCTCGACGGCGTCCTGTGCGGTCGACATCCAGCCGTCGATGTTCTCCCTGACGTAGTCCTGGCCGCCGAACCCGACGGCGAGCCCGATGCCGATGGCAAGCGCGAGTGCGAGCGCGCCGAAGAACGCCACGACGAACGTGGTGAACAGGGTCGTGAGGACGGCGATCTCCAACCCGATGGCGGCGAGCGCGATCGTCACCGTGATGTAGTAGATGAGGACCTTCACGCCGACGCTCGTGAGGTTTATCATGCGTCCCTCGCCCATCCCGAGGACGGCGTCGCTGGCGAGTTCGGCGACCCAGATGCCGACGAGGAGGACGAGCAGGCCGCCGATGAGCGCGGGAATGTAGCCCGCGAACGTGTTCAGGAGCTCGGAGAGTTCGTCTATCGAGAGGATGTCCGCGACCGTGAGCAGCGTCAGGAGGTAGATGTAGTACGTGACGAGCAGGCCGACGATCCGCCCGAACTCGCCTCTGGTGTCGCCGAGTGGCTCCAACGGCGTGCCAGTGAGGTGGCGTCCGATGGCGAACCCGCCGACGAGGTCCGCGACGATGTCACCGATGATGCGTCCGATGATGAACCCGACGATGAGGACGACGAGGGCTCCCAGGACGACCGGGAGGAACTCGGCGAGTCCGGAGAGCACCTCGGTGAGCTGTTCGATTTGGAGAACGTCCGCGGCGGCGAGGATGGCGACGAAGTACACGTAGTACGCGACGACCTTCCCGAGCGCTTTGGCGGCGGTATCGCCCTCCTCCTCCTCCTCTTCGAAGGCCGTTCCGTCGGTGTACTTGCCGATACCGATGCTTTGGACGATTCGAGTGACGATAGCGCCGAGGATTCGACCGACGATGTACCCGACGGCGAGGATGACGAGTGCGGCGACGACCGTCGGAAGGTACGCGATGGTGTCCGCGATCGCTTCGTCGATCGCGTCTTCGATCTGGAGTACCGGAACGTATCGAGGTGGAAGCATGATTCTGGTGATAGCTTCGACGTACGCACGTATTGTTAGTCGGGCGTAATATCCGGTAACGCGTATGTAATCGGTCGATTTGGCGTCCCCGGTCGTCGTCCGCGTCGAGTGCTTCTGCCGCGAGTGGACCGCGAGCGTTATGAGGGTCGTCGGCGACGGACGCGGTATGGATCGGTCACGGGAGCGGACGCGAGCGGTGTACGACCGCATCGCGAGTCACTTCTCGTCGACGCGCGAGTACGCGTGGCCGGAGGTCGAGTCGTTCGTCGCGGACCGCTCGGGTGACCGCGGCGTCGACGTCGGGTGCGGAAATGGCCGGCACGCCCAGGAGCTGTTGTCGTCTTGCGAGCGGGTCGTGGGCGTGGACGCGAGTCGTGGGTTGCTGGAGGCGGCACGCGACCGTGCGGTCGAACGCGGGTACGTGGACTCGCTCGCGCTCGTGCAGGGGGACGCGAGTCGACTGCCACTCGAACCGGATTGCGCTGACCTCGGCGTGTACGTCGCGACCCTCCATCACCTCCCGGACCGCGACGCTCGCGTCGCGAGTCTGGACGAACTCGAGCGGGTGCTCGCGCCGGGTGGCGCGGCGCTGGTGAGCGCGTGGTCGACGACTCACGATACGTTCGATGCGACGGAGAGCTTCGACACCACCGTCGACTGGACGCTCCCGGGCGGCGAGACGGTACCGCGATTCTACCACATATACTCGCCGGACGAGTTCGACGCGGACCTCGCCGCGAGCGCGCTCGCGGTCGAGGACCGATTCCTCGCCAGCGGGAACTGTTACGCTCTCGTCAGGTCCGAACGGAAAACATCTTAAGGCTACGGTAAGAAGAATCCTGTGCGCACACCCGTTGGTGTGGGACCTACGCGTTCCGGCGGGCCCTCGCGCACGGCTCCCGGGACACAGCGCACCCTGCGCTGTCTCGTACCGTAACCATCAAATGCAAGCGACGGCCACGTCAAATCGCGCACCGGTGGTCTAATGGTAAGACCTTGGCCTTCCAAGCCAATGATCTGGGTTCGATTCCCGGCCGGTGCATTCCGCCTATTCACTACGAGCGAGGAGCCTTAGCGACGAGCGAGTCGAGTCGGCGGAATGCAGGAAGCAAGATCGGACCCTACCAGTCGCGCGGAGCGAACGGACGTGAGCGAGCGCGTCTGGTTTCGGTTCGATTCCCGGCCGGTGCATTCCTGCAGTCCACTCGAACGAGGAGTGCTAACGACGAGTGAGGTGGATTGCGGGATTGTGGGTCTGCTGGCTTGTTGGGTTGGTGGGGCTAGATCGTGTAGTTGAGTTGGATGCGGTCGTAGGGTTCGGTGGTGGTTGCGTCTGTCATGGGTTCGTCGTCGGCGAGGATGGTGGCGGTGAGTGGGATGTCGGCCTGGGGGCCTTTGGAGAGGCTGACGTGGAGTTGTCCGGGGAGTTCGTCGGTCCATTCGTAGCGGTCGGTGCCGCGGCCGGAGATGGGTTTGGTGGCGCTGCTGTGTTTGAAGTGGCCTTCCCAGGTGTCTTCGGTGTCGATCTTGAGGGCGATGGTGCTGGGTCTGTCGGTGCCGCCGATGCATCCGGCGAGTCCGGTGGTGGTGGCGAGGGCGGTGGCGGTCGTGGCGAGGAGGTGCCGTCGGTTGGTATCGGTCATGGTGGTGGTGACGCGATGTCGTCGCCTCGTAGTTCTGGTCGTGTCGTTGATAAAATTTGTCGTCGTGGGTGACGCAGATTTCGAGTCCGGTGGACGTCCCTGAGGGTGGAGTGGTGCGATGTCAGTAGACGTCCTCGAGGAAGTCGCGGATGGCGTCGGTCGCTGGCGCCGGGTTCTCGAGGTTCGAGGAGTGACCGGCGTCGGGGACGACGACGCGCTCGGCGTCGAGGCCGTCGACGAGCGAATCCGTCTGGTCGAGGTCGATCGCGACGTCCTCCTCGCCGTGGACGACGAGTGCGGGAACGTCGATCGCCTCGAGTTCGGTCGTGAAGTCCGGGCGGTACAGCCATGATTCGACCGCCTGGTAGACGGATTCGCCGGGGTACGTCAGCCACCGCGACACCCACTCCTCGACGAGTTCCGGGTTCTCCTCGTTCGTAGTGGCCCCGAAGAGGATGTGCTTGATGACGTCCGCGAGCTGTCTCGGGACCTCGCCGGCGTCGCGTGCCGTCTCGATCATGTCCGCGTACTTCGCTTTCTCGTCCACGGGGTGCGCGTCGGCGCTCGTGTCGACGAGGACGAGACCGTCGACGCGCTCGGGGTACCGTTCGGCGAACCGGAGCGCCATGAACCCACCCATCGACATCCCGCCGAGGACGCAGGAGTCGATGCCTTTCGCGTCCATGAGCGCCGCGCAGTCGTCGGCGAGATCGTAGAGGTCGTAGTCGTCCGCGTACTGGTCGATTCGTGCACGGGTATCGTACGCGACGACGCGGTAGTCGTCGGCGAACGCCTCGACTTGCGGTTCGAACATCGTCCGGTCCATGAGCGTCCCGTGACAGAGCACGAGAGGTGGGCCGTCGCCGCGGTCGGTGGCGACGGTCTCCGGTCGAACGCGATACCGCTCCGTCGCACGGTCGTCGTGGGCGGATGACACGACCGATCTTCTCGACGGTGGGACTTATCTTTTGCCCCTGACTAGTCTGAAAGAAGGGTGGCGGGAGGGTGGCGGAAGGGTGGCGGAAGGGTGGCGGAAGGGTGGCGGAAGGGTGGCGGCCAGTGGGCAGTCAGCGGAGACTCGTCTCGAGCCAGTCGAGGGTCCGCGGCCAGGCGTCGGCTGCGGCACGGGCGGCGTGTCGAGGGGTGCCGCCGAACCCGATCTGGACGTCGTCGGGTGCGGGCCGGAAGCTCGTGGGGTGGTAGGGGACCCCGATGCTGTGGCCAGCGCGATGGTGGACGTCGTGTGCGTACCGGTGGTCGTAGTCCTTGGCGTCGAGGCGGACGAGGAGCATGTTGCTGAACGCGGTCGCGGGCCAGTGATGGTCGTCGCTCCCCGTGAGCAGGAGGACGTCGGCGCTCGCGTCTTCGACGGGGATGGTCGCGGCCTGGCGTTCCTCTCGCGAGGCGGCCTCGTACATCTGCGTCGGCAGTTCGCGGCCGACGGTGCTGTCGTCGTCGTCGTAGACGAACCGGTCGGGCGGTTCCTCGCGCCGGTCGACGTAGGGCTGGACGTCGCCGTCGACGGCCCAGGCACCGGTTCCACTGCCGAAGAGGCGGACGTGGACGGGGCTGTCGGCGACGACGGCGTCGACGGCGTCGTCGCGGACGGCGAGCTGGAGCGCGAGCTGGCTCCCCATGGAGACGCCCCAGAGCCCGTATCCGCCGTCGGCGACCGCGTCGTGGTCGCGGAACCACGCGATGGCGTCCTCGACGCGGTCGATGGGTACCTCCATGGGGTGCTCTGGGAAGCCGTCGGCGCGGAGCCACCGGCAGGCGAACGCGGCGTAGCCGTGGCTCGCGAACAGTGCGGCGGTCGCCTCGACCGAGCGACCGCCCGAGCCGTGGAGCACGACGACTGCGGGGTGGGGACCGTCGCCAGCGGGCTCGAACCAGGCGTCTGGGTGGCCGTCGTCGGGATGGTCCTCCGCAGGGGTGTGCCGGGTGACGCTGGGGTCAGCGTGGTCGACGGTCACGCTCTCGGTCGCGAGCGGGTCGCGGTCGACGACCGCGTCCGCGCTCTTCGCATTCGCTGACGCTGGGCTCTCCTGCTCGCCGTCGACGGCATGGACTGCGAGGGTGAGGTCGTGGCGGCCGTCCGGCTCCCACTCGAACGCTCGAGCGCTGTCGTCGACGGGCGCGAGCGTCCAGACGAGCCCCATCGCGTCGGCGGTCTCGTACTCGCCGGCGTCCGGTGCGGTCGTGGCGAGGTCGACGACGCCGTCGTCGTCGGCGGACAACGTCGCCGTGGACCGCCAGTCGCCGGCGTCGTCGCTGGTCGTCGCGACCACCCGCACGCACTCGCCGGGTTCGAGGCCGCGTATCTGCGGTTCGATGCGTTCGTCGCGCCGCACCGCGTCCGGGACGGCGACTGTCGGGTCCGTCGTGGTGTCGTCGGTCGATGACATTTGATTCGTTGTAGTCGTCGATTGGCGAGCGATTCGAGGGGTGGACCGGGACTGACGCCGATCACTTCGGGAGCCAGACGAGGGGGACGTCCTCCCACGCCCACGTCTCCTCGGGGCGGTCTGCGACCGCCCAGAAACTCCGGGGCCAGGTGCCGACGGCGTCGTGGATGGCGTCGTAGCTGAGCGTGGTCTCGCCGTCGAGGACGAGCCGCCAGCGTCTCTCGAACGCGTCGCGGTCGAACGTCTCTGGGTCCTTGCCGTGCCCGGCGGGGTCGTCGAGGACGCGCTGGATGTGTTGTCGGTAGCCGTCGTTGACGTAGCCGAGGACGAGGTGGCCGCCGGGTTCGACCATGTCGTAGAGCGCGCGGAGCGCTCCAGCCGAGTCCGGGACGTAGCTGAGGGTACCGTAGCAGAGGACGCACTCGAAGGATCGGTCGGTGGCGAGGTCGGGGAGACGCGCCTGTTCGAAGTGGCAGTTCTCGAGTCCGTTCTCGGCGGCGCGTTCGCGGTTCTCGGCGAGGATGCTCTCTGCGACGTCGTAGCCGTAGATGGTGGTCTCAAGGTGCTCCTCGGCGACGTCGAACGCGACGACGCCGGGGCCGCAGCCGACGCTCGCGAACGATGCCGGGACGCCCTTCGTTTCGAAGAACTCCGCCAGGAGGTCTCGGACGTGGTGCGTGCTCGGGGTCGCGCCCTCGCGGTCGGCGGCATCGGCGTCGTGCCAGAAGTCGTTCCAGTCGATGGTCGTCGACTCGGTCGATCTCGATCCGGTCGCGGAATCCGTCTTTCCTGTCATGTTCCGTGGCTGTCGCTGTTGGGATGGTCGCATGGGATGTGCGATTATCGACGCTTCAGTCCTTCGAGCGCCGGATAACTGGATAGCTGTTGCTACCGGAAAATACTTTTCATTTCCATTAAGAGTCTTCTTCACTTACAACTTCGAACGCTAGGTATTTAATCCTTCCGGTGGTGGTCGTCCACGCCGCTCCCAGAACCCGGACCGCGTCACGACTACTCGTGCAGTTCGTGGGTCACGCGGTACGTCCGATCCGCACGCGCCGCCGCCACTCCCGTACCGTTCCCGGCTTCGACGCCGCTTCCGTCCCCGGAGAGCGTCTCCACCGCCGTCGCGTCGTACAGCCTGAGTCCGCGCTCCTGCTTCGTCCGCACCGGCACGTCGTAGAACTCGTTCTCGTACCCGAGTTCGTCCCCCGCCGCTCGCGTCTCCGCGACGAACTCCCGGTGCGATTCCAGCCGAGTCCCGTTCACGTCCCGAGAGAGCGATGGGACGTCCCGGACGCGGTCGTCGAACGCGTCCACGAACGCCGGGTCGCGTTCCACACCGACCGAGTTCCGGCCCGCGACCATCGCCGCGAGACTCGTCGTCCCCGTCCCCCAGAACGGGTCGAGGACGGTGTCGTCGTACACCGAGTACATCCGCACGAGGCGACCAGGTAGTTCCAGCGGGAACGCGCCGGAGCGCTCCCGCAGTTCGTCGTTCGCGAGCGTCTGGCGCTCCCCGCCCAGTTCCGACCAGACGTCGCTGAACCACCGGTTGCGTTCCTCCCAGAAGTACGCCGACTCGTACCGCGTCTCGTCGCCCGGCGGGAACGACCGCGTGCCGCCGTTCCGGAACACGAGTACGTACTCGTGCTCGAGCGTGACGTACGCGTTCGTCGGCACCATCCCGCTCCCCATGAACTTCGCCGCCGAGTTCACGGGCTTCCGCCAGAGCACGTCCGGAAGCGGGTCGAACCCGAGGTCCTGGAACGCGTCGACGACGCGCGCGTGATTCTGGTACACGCGAAAGCGGTCGTCGACGCTCCGCGTCGCGTCCCCGACGTTCACGCACGCGATACCGCCCGGCGCCAGCACGCGCTCGACTTCGCGCCAGACCGCGTTGAGGACGTCGTGCATCGCCTCGAACGCCGCCTGTCCGTCGCCTGCGTCGAGCGCCTCCCCGATCGCGGGGTCGAGCGCGGCGAACACGTCGTCCCACATCTCGATCATCGGGTACGGCGGCGACGTCACCACCAGGTCGACGCTATCCGTTTCGAGCGCCGACAGGTCCCGCGCATCCCCGACGTGGACGCGGTGAGTCGTCTCCATTACTTCCTCATGCAGACGCGACACATATAGGTGATTCTCACCCGACCTGTCGTTCGGTTTTTCCGACTTCGAAAACTCATCACGACTAGAACAGCTGTCAACTCCGCCAAACCACTTACGACGACGCTTCGAAGCCCGGCGGCCGGAACCGGGTCAGAGTGGGTCGAACTGGAGTACCATACGATGATGGGTTGTGACGTGCACTGCGCGTCCTGCATCGTTGACGTCACCGCTACCGCCACAATATGTGACGTCGGAACTCCCTTGGCCTGTGCCTCGACGCTCTTCAGCGGTGCCGTACTCATCTGTGCGGACTACCCCGACTGTTACGACTGTGTGAGCTGACTAACACACGAAACTATTTAAACTCACTATTTGGTAAGATGAAAAAATGACCGTTTCGAGAGAGAAGTTCGTCGTCGTCGTGATTGTCGCGTTCGGCTGGGCAGGCCTCTACGGAGTCAATCGAATATATCCTGAGAGTACAGACGCGATTCTCATGTCGGCACTCGTCGTGTCACTGACGATGATACTCAGTGTCGCCGCAACGAAATCACTCTAAGGACCGTCTTCGGGACCACCAGTCCCGGGGGACTCCTACTTCCATTCGTAACGGACCGGGTGGACGATGGCCGCGTCGATACTCGACAGGGTCGCCGAACGACGAGGGTGACCGATTCGTACCGCAGTCGTCCCACGGACGGAGCGGATCCAGTACGGTAGCATCGTTGCACTTCCGAAAACCACAGGGCGCTGGCGAGCGAATTGCGATCCGTGCACTGCGAAGTCCTGGGGTGGCCCGAGGACGGTCCGACGCTCCGCCTGGACTACCGCCAGTTCGGGTACGCCGGGAAGTTCGTGATGTCCGCCACGGGCAAGGCCGTCCTCCACGAGCGCGAATCGCCGGTCGGCGACCCTGCTGGGGGCGTTCCTGCGTCGAGCAACGGCCAGGACGACGTCGATGCGTTCCCCGGTCGCGATAGCGACGAGTACGCGACCGACGTCGTCGCCGCGGTCGCGTTCAGCGAGGACCGAACCGACTCCCAAGTGCTGTGGCTCCGGTACGTGACGGTGCGCGCGGACCGCCGCGGCGACGGCCTCGGCCCGTACCTGCTCGCGTTCGTCCGCGACCGCGCACGCGACCGTTGCTACGACCGCCTGCGCATCGCGGTGAACAACCCGTACTCCTACGAGGCGCTGTACAAGACCGGGTTCGCGTACACCGGCCGCGAGACCGGTATCGCCGAACTCGTCCTCGAATACCCGGCCCCGGTGGCTCACGATGGGGAGGTAACGGCCAGCGACGACGCGGAGGCGGCCGCGACCGACGACACGGAGGCGGCCGCCAGCGACGACGCGGCCGCTCGTCGCTATCGCGAGGGCCTCGACGCGTTCGCGGACCGCGACGACCTCAGCACCGGCGAACGCGAGTTCCTCGCCGAGAAGCGCGAACGCGGCCCGCCAGCCGTCGAGGAGTGATCGAACTGGCTCGCTCGCTCACCGGCCGTCGTGGCCGAAGTCAGTCGCTCACCCCTTGATGTTACAGATGGGGAACGTGCGAGCGACCTTGTCACCGATACCGAGTTCGTCGCTCACGCGAACGACCTCGTCGACGTCCTTGTACACGCCCGGCGCCTCCTCCGCGATCGTCGCCCCCGACTCCGCCTTGACGTACACGTGCTGTTGCTCCCGGAGGTCGTCCCTGACGTCCTCGCCCCAATAGTCCTGCTTCGCCTGCGTTCGACTCATCAACCGGCCAGCGCCGTGCGCGGTCGACCCGAACGTCTCCGCGAGCGAGTTCTCGCCACCCCGGAGCACGTAACTCCCCGCACCCATACTCCCGGGGATGATCACGGGCTGGCCGACGTCGCTGTACGCCGGCGGTAACTCCGGCCGACCGGCGGGGAACGCCCGCGTCGCACCCTTCCGATGCACGAACAACTCCATCTCTTCACCGTCGACGTCGTGCGTCTCGCGCTTCGCGATGTTGTGCGCGACGTCGTACAGGAGCTCCATCCCCATTGCCTCCCACTCGCGGTCGAGCACGTCCGCGAACACCTGCCGCGTGCGATGCATGATGAGCTGACGGTTCACCCACGCGTAGTTGATCGCCGCACACATCGCCCCGTAGTAATCCTCCGCGAGCTGACTCCCCGCCGGCGCCGCCGCCAGGTCCTTGTCCGGGAGCTGCTCGACGAACCCCGAATGGCGCTTCTCGATGTCGCGCACGTAATCCTGGCACGTCTGATGCCCCAGACCGCGACTCCCGCAGTGGATCAGCACGACGACCTGATCCGGTTCGAGCCCGAACTCCGCGGCGACGTCCTCCCGATAGACGTCAGTGACGCGCTGGACCTCCAGGAAGTGATTCCCCGACCCGAGCGACCCGACCTGGCTCTTCCCGCGCTCCTTCGCCTCCTCCGGTATCTTCGACGGGTCCGCGTCCGGCCGCCGCCCCTCGTCCTCGCAGTGCGCGAGGTCCCCGGGAACCGCCCAGTCCTCCGCGAGCGCCCACTCGACACCGTTCTCAAGGATGCGGTCGACGTCCTCGACCGTCCCCTCGAAGATCCCACCACCACCGAGCCCCGTCGGCACGTTCTCGAACAGCGCATCGACGAGCGCCTCCTCCTTCCCCTGCACGTCCGCATAGGAGAGGTTAGTTGTCAACATTCTGACTCCACAGTTGATGTCAAAACCAACCGCTCCGGGCGAGATACAGCCGTTTTCGGCGTCTGTCGCGCCGACGCCACCGACGGGGAACCCGTACCCCTGGTGGCCGTCGGGCATGCAGACCGCGTACTTCTGGATGCCGGGGAGGTGCGTCGAGTTCTTGAGTTGTTGCAGGGTCTTGTCGTCCTCGATCTCCTCGAGGAGTTGTTCGCTGGCGAGGACGCGCGCGGGTGCTCGCATCCCCTCGGACTCGTCCTGTGGGATCTCCCAGACGTGCTCCCGGAGCTTGTGGAGCGTGATGCCGTTCGCGTCGTATGTGGTCATATTCGAGAGTTCCACGGGAACGGCAGAATAGGTTTCGTTGCGGCGACCGATGGGTGGTGGTCGAACTGGCGAGATGCGTCCGTCGGTCACGCGGTCGTGGCGTCGTCTTTGGACGGCGACTGGCCGAACGCGTCGTCGAGCGAGTACGGGCCGGCGCCCGTGATCATGAGCGCGGACGCGAGCCCGAACAGCGTGAGGTGCGCGAGCACGGGGTCGTCGGGGAGCCCGAACAGCGTGAGCGTGAACAGCACGAGCGAGAGCGCGGCGGCGGCGCGCGTGTAGAGCCCGACGACGAGCACGGCGCCGACCGCGATCTCGGCGAGTGCCGCGCCGACCACCCAGAGCTCGGGGGCGACCGGAACGATCGCGGTGAGGTCGTACTTCGTGACGACGGCGAGCGCGTACCCGGGATTCAGGAGTTTCTCCACGATGCCGAGGTACGCGAACGTGAGGCCCAGCGACACGCGGATGGCGACGGGCGCGAGCGGTTCCGCGGGCGCGATGCGTGCCCGGAACCGTTCCGCGAACTCGTGGATGGGGTCGATTCGGCCGTATACGGTGTCGTCGTCCGACGCGACGTCGTCGAGGACGTCGTCCGCGCTCGGTCGCCCACTCCCGACGAGGGCGAGTGCGAGCAGCCCGCCGACGTACTCGAACTGCAGGAGCAACAGCGGTTCGACGACGAGCCCGGCGAGGTAGACGACGAGCGTGACGATCGCGACGGCGCGCGTCGCGAGCCCGAAAAGCATCAGGAACCCGAGGCCGATGAAGAGGATGCGAGCGTTGCTCTCGACGAGTGGCGTGAAGAAGTACCCGGTGAACCCTGCGCCGATGAGGGGGATACCGAGACTCAGTCGGAGGAGCCACGGGAGCAGGTCGCGGTAGGCATCCATCGTCCGCGTGAACACCGCGAGGTCTACCTGGAACGGCCGGTACCGTCGGTACGCGAGCACGCCGGCGACGGTCGCGAGTCCGCCGCCACCGACGAGGCCGGCGTGTATCGGGTCGGAGAGCGTGGAGACGACGAACGCTACGATGGATTCGACGTCCTCCGGGCCGTCGACGACGTACCGGACGTGCGCGCTCGCCGTGCCCGCGACGCTGGTGGCGGCGATGGCGACGAGCAGGAACGTCGACAGTCGGCGCAGCCGCGTTGTCATGTTCGAGTCTTCGACGGCTGGCGCCTTAACGGTCGCCTCGACTGCAGGCGTTCGAGCGTCGATCCGACGGCTCGAACGGCACCCTGCGGAGTCGACGCGGGGGTTGCGGGTATCACATCGAAGCCGACGGCCGAGGAGTGAGTCAGACGTCGAAGACGACGTACGCGTACCATCCGCTGTCGCGTGCCTCGACGACCATCTCCGAGAACGTCACCGCCTTGATCTCGCGCGCCGACACAGCCGATAGCGGGACGCCGCGAGCGCTCGCGTCGACGCTGTACGCGGTATCGTCGGGACCGTGGTCTTCGTCGGGGAGGGTGACGGTGGCGTCGTTGTCGACGGGGAGGACGCCGCGGACGTCGCGCTCGTAGATGAGTCGTCCGAGGTAGTCGTACAGGAGCCCTTCGAGGTTCTCCGCCTCGCGGTCGATGGCGAAGCGCTCGCCCTCGCTCTCCGGGACGTCGTCGCACATCGCGGCCGCGAGCCCGTCGGCGACCGCCGCGAAGACGTCCGAGACGGTCTCGGCCGTCGCTTCGACTGCCACGTCCGCCGTGTGTTCTCTGAGCGCGAACGAGCCGGTCATTCGTTCGTCTCGTCGTCCTCGTCGTCCGTCAGTCTCCCGGTTCCTTGGTCTCTCCGGGATTCGTCGCGCTACCGTCCGCCGATGAACGCGTCCTGCACGTGATCGATCGCGCTCCGACCGGCCTCGCGTGGTGACTGGTACTCCTCAGTCGACGGCGACTTCATTCCCAGGTGCCACTCACTGGGCGCTCAGGTGCCATTCACTGAGCGCTGAAAGTGATTGGGGAACTTCGATTCCCGGGGTGCCGATGGAATTATATCTGTGTGTCTCCGATTCCCTTCCTAGTGAGCGTCAACGTCGATACACGCGTCGTCGGTCCGGGGAACGACGACCTCGTGACAGATGCGTGGAAACTCAAGGAGCAGATTCGACGCGCGGAAGGCGTCCTCAAGCAACGCCGAGACTTCTTCTCTGACGCGTACCGTCGGTCGACCGTGCACGCGGTCGTCGCGGACGGTCCGGAGACGGAACTCATGGGGTTCATCGCGGTTCGGCGGGACGGCTACATCCTCTTCCTCGCCGTCGACCCCGGGTACCGCGGGGAGGACGTCGGGAAGAAACTCGTCGCTCGCGTCGCGGACGAACACCGCACGGTCACGTGTCACGCCCGGACGACGAACGAGAACGCCCTCCAGTTCTACGAGCACCTCGGGTTCGAGGTCAAGCGCCGCATCGACAACTACTACGAGGACGGCGGCGACGCCTACTACCTCAAACTCGGCGACGACGGCGGACTGACGACGCGCCTCCAGGAGATACTTCGCGGTTGAGCGCTCGACGAACCCCTCGATAGACCCTCCACGAGCGATCGCTGAACCGGTCGTTCGTGCGCCCTAGTCAACGACCGACGAGTTCCTCCCGGTTGACGGAGTATTTTGGCACCGGCGTTCCACGGTAGTAGTATGGAATACGATGACCCGGACCGTGGGAAGGAGGTCGCGGAGCGAGCGCGCGAGTTCGTGCGCGAGGAAGTGATCCCGGTCGAGCGCGAGTACCTGGGGTCGAGCGAGGTGCCCGGGAGCGTCATCGCGGACCTGCGTGAGAGCGCTCGCGAGTACGACGTGTACGGCCCGCAGATCCCCGAGGAGTACGGCGGACTCGGCATGGAGTTCCGCGAGATGCTTCCGGTGTTCGAGGAGGCCGGGCGGAGTCTCCTGGGGCCGACGGCGATGCGGTGTGCGGCGCCGGACGAGGGGAACATGCACACGCTCGAGCACTTCGGGACCGAGGCCCAGCAGGAGCGGTGGCTGGGACAACTCGCGAGCGGCGAGTCGAACTCGGGGTTCTGTATGACGGAGCCGATGCAGGGCGGTGGGTCGGACCCGAAGATGCTCCAGACGACGGCGGCGAAGGACGAGGACGCCGGCGAGTGGGTGGTTTCGGGGCACAAGTGGTGGACGACCGGTGGTGCGGGCGCGGACGTGTTCCTCGTGATGGCGCGCTCGAATCCGGACGCGCACCCCTACGAGGGAACGAGTCTCATCATCGTGCCGCGGGAGGCTGACGGTGTCGAGGTCGTCAGGGACGTCGCTCACATCGGCGGCGAGCCTATCGGTTCGAGTCACGCGGAGGTGAAGTTCCACGACGTGCGCGTGCCCGTTTCGAACACGCTCGGGCCGGAAGACGGCGGGTTCATGGTCGCGCAAGCGCGGCTCGGGCCGGCGCGACTCACGCACTGCATGCGGTTCGCGGGGATGGCGGACCGTGCGCTCGACGTCGCGACGGCGTACGCGAGCGAGCGCGAGGCGTTCGGCGAACCCCTGAGCGAGAAGCAGGCGCTCCGGCACGAGGTCGCGGACCACCGCACGCACCTGCACGCCGCGCGCACGATGATTCGGCACGCCGCTGACGGCATCGCCGCCGGTGACGAAGCACGTATCGAGGTGGCGATGGCGAAGACGTTCACCGCGAACGTCGCCCAGGACGCGGTCGATACCGCCGTCCAGATGTGTGGCGGGAACGGCATCGGGAAGGACCTGCCCCTCGCGGATTTCTACGAGAACGTGCGTGCGTTCCGCATCATCGACGGTGCGGACGAGGTGCATCGGCGTTCGATCGCGCGCTGGGCGTTCGACGACCCCGACCTCGAGGAACTCGCGGGCATCACGTACTACGACGACGAACTCTGAGGGCGCGAGAGCGGTCCTCGACCGACTCGCTCAGCGCGTGACGGCGGGTGGTCGTGCGCTCGCGGTCGTTTCGACGACGAAGCACGCTCCGCCAGCGTCGCTCTCCTCGCACCGGACCGTCCAGTCGTGAGCGTCGACGATCTCGCGGACGACCGCGAGCCCGATGCCGGTACCGGAGCCGGAACTGACGCCGAAGTCGAAGATGTCGTCGCGCTCGGCCTCGGGGACGCCGTCGCCGTCGTCGACGATCGCGAACCCGTTCTCGGTGCCGGTGACGCGGATCGTCGAGACGTCGCCGCCGTGTTCGATGGCGTTCCGGAAGCAGTTCTCTAACAGGCGACGGAGGCGCGTCCGGTCGGCGTCGACGACGCCAGGGTCCTCGACGCGCACGTCGACGTCCGCGTCGACGGTCGCGCCACTTCGCGCGGATTCGACGACCGATTCCACCGGGACCGGTTCCGGGTCGACGACGGTCTCGCCTTCGCGAGCGAGTGCGAGCACGTCCTCGATGAGTTCCTCCATGCGGTCGTGGGCGTCCGCGATCTCGTCCAGTCGCGGGTCGTCGACGTCCTCGGCGAGCAGGTCGCGGTAGCCGTCGGCGACGGAGAGCGGACCGCGGAGGTCGTGACTGACGACGCTCGCGAACTCGTCGAGTCGGTTCCGCTGCCGTTCGAGCTTGCGTTCCCGCCGTTTCAGCTCCGTTATGTCGGCGCTGATGCCGCAGACGCCAGTCGGTTCGCCGTCCTCGAACAGTGGGACCTTCACCGAGTAGTACGTGCGTTCCTCGCCGTCGAAGACGCAACGTTCCTCGACCTCGACTGGAGCGGCCTCTTCGATGGCGCGCTCGTCGTTCTCGCGGACTTCGGTGGCGTACTCCTCGTCCTGCAGTTCCCAGTCGGTGCGGCCGAGCATCTCGGACTCGTCGAGCCCCACGAGTTCCTGGAAGCGCTCGTTCACCAGCTCGTACCGGCCCTCGCAGTCCTTGCTGTACACGATGGCGGTGGTGTTGTCGACGATGGCGCGCAACCGGTCGTTCGTCCGTCGGCGTTCGCGTTCGTGGTCGATGCGGTCGATCGCCTGTGCGACGTGCGTCGCGAGGAGTTCGGCGAGTTCCAGGTCGCTCGTCGTGAACGCCGCGTGTTCCTCGGCGATGGCCTGGAAGACGAGGTCGTCGCCGACGGGAACGGACAGCGCGGACTGGAACGACGGTTCGGCGGGGGCGGCGGCGTCGTCGGCGGTGGCGTCGTCGACGACGACGGATTCGCCGCGCTGGTAGGTCTGCCCGAGGACGCCCGCGTCGAGCGTCGGGCGGTCGCCGGGGTCGTAGCTGTCGGCGCCGACGGGATGGAACGCGCCGTCGCGGGCCTCGTAGAGCCCGTAGACGCTGAACTCGAGGATGTCTGCGGCGGCGGAGAGCGCGGCGTCGTAGACGGCGTCGCGGGAGCGTGCACCGGCGATGTCGGCGGCGTGTGCGTGCAGTTGCGCGGTCTTCTTGCGCGTACGGTCGAGGCGAGCCTGTGCGCGTGCACCGTCGACGGCGTTCTCGATGCGGTTCGCGAGGAGCGCGTACGTCTCGGGGCCGCCCTTCTGGAGGTAGTCGGTGACGCCGGCGGCGATGGCGTCGGCGGCGACGCTCTCGCTCCCTTTCGCGGTGAACAGGACGAACGGGAGGTCGGGGTGGGTCTCGCGGACGGTCCGGAGGGTCTCGAGTCCGGTGGCGTCGGCGAGGTCGTAGTCGCAGACGATGCAGTCGACGGGTCGGGCGTGGAGCACCTCGAGTGCGTCGTCGGCGGTTTCGGCGGTCCTCACGGCGATGCGGTCGCTCTCGCGGTCGAGGAACGTCCCGGCGAGGTCCAGGCGGCTTGGATCGTCGTCGACGCACAGCACCCGGATGTCACTCATTGAGAACTTACTCCGGGGGAAACCTGTAAGAATCAATCGGTTTCTCTCTGCGATGGTCCGTCGAAGTGGTCCTCGACGCCGTCAGTCGAAGTGGTCCTCGACGCCGTCAGTCGAAGTGGTCCTCGACGCCGTCAGTCGAAGTGGTCCTCGACGCCGTCAGTCGAAGTGGTCCTCGACGCCGTCAGTCGAAGTGGTCCTCGACGCCGTCAGTCGAA